>RRZT011324527.1_pt1 | contig 18162 bp, 14 predicted proteins | sample 2165551 | NCBI WGS metagenome assembly RRZT01 (sample SAMN10456910, study PRJNA506462) | wastewater metagenome | biome: wastewater; feature: sludge; material: wastewater sludge; isolation source: wastewater sludge with Escherichia coli K12::gfp cells carrying plasmid... | place: USA: Moscow, Idaho...
GTATTTTAGAAACTTAATTAAATTATTAATTAGACGAGTAAGTTTTTTTCCTACACAACTTCATAATTGGTTGTGGTTTATTTAAATTTTTTAATTTAAATGGATAACTTTGAACAACTTTGGTCAAGTTTTAAATTATGGAAATATATTAGAAAATGAAAATATATATAAACGATTTACAGTCCAAGATTTAATATAGGAAAAGATATTTAAACGTCAAATAATAATTCAATAATTATTAAAAATAATATGGGTAATTCTTTTAATTTGGATTATGTTTGGTGAAAGTTAAAATACTGAAAAACAAAATATAATATAAAAAAAGAGCTTCTACAAAAACAGAAGCTCTAAAATATATTTTTTAGTGAGAATTAGATAATTCTCTTTTCATATCCATATCTTGAGATTTTTTCTTTAAATCTTCTCTTTTGTCATAATCTTTTTTACCTTTACATAAAGCTAATTCTAATTTACAAATATTTCTTTCATTAAAATAAACTTTTAGTGGTATTAAAGACATACCATCTACTTCAACTTTACTTTTTAATTTAGTAATTTGTTTTTTATGTAGTAATAAAATTCTATCTCTAGTTTCTTCAATATTTTTTTCCCAAGAATTAATGCTTTCATATTTAGAAATGTGAGCTCCAAATAAAAACATATTTCCTTTAATGATTTTACAAAAAGAACCTTTTAGATTAATTTTATTATTTCTAATAGATTTTACTTCACAACCTTTTAAAACTATACCAGCTTCTACTACTTCTAAAATATGATAATCGTGATATGCTTTTTTATTAACAGTTATAACTTTCACTTCGTTGTTTTTCATTAGAAAAATCCTTTAAAATTTTTGTTTATTATAACAAGATTATATACTAAAAAAACTTAAAATAAAATAAAAAATTAATCATTTTAAATTTTTTATATAAATGAAGGTGATATTTCTTTTTTTTGTTCAAGGTCAATTATATAATATTTTAAATAAGCATTTTTTATTTTTTTATTATTCATAAAAATAATCATAATAATAATAATAATTTAAGTCAAAAAAAATATAAAAATTTAAATAAAAAAGTATTGATTTTGTATTAAAAATATGGTATAATAAACGAATTTTAAATTTTGAGGAAATACCAAATGATTAAATATGCTTTTTTTATTATATTAATAGCTTTAGCTCTCTTAGCAAATACTTTTTATCAGTATGAAAAATCACAAAAAGACTATAAACTTATATTTAAAGATACAACTCAAGAATATAAACTTATATTTAAAGATACAACTCAAGAAATTACTAAAGCTAATAAAGAAGATATTGAAAAAGAAATAAAAGATGAAGAGTCTAATAATAAAGAACAAAAAAAATTAACAATATCAGAAGAGTTAATTAAAAAAGAAATATTAAATAGAGAAATTGAAATTGAAAAAAAACAAAGAATTTTAGAAAATATTGTTATTGAGTTACAATCAAAATTAGATTCAAAAACTATGTTGGAAAATAAAGAGAGTATTTTTGCTCCTGGATTTAAATATTCAAATTATAGCTATAGAAAATCAAGTGACGAAAAATATGGATTTGATTTTTTAGTTAATTTATCTTCTTTTGATTTACCTAAAGATTTAAAAGATGAATATAGTTTAATAATTCAAAAATATATAGATGGTGATAAATCATTAGAAGCAAACGAGTTACAAAAATTAAAAATAGCTTTAGGTTTTTTTGCTTGTTCTGAGTCTAATGGTTATTCCTTTTTAAAACAAATAAATGAAATTTATAATATAAAAATTCTTTATGTTTTTGAAAATTCAAAAAAAGAAAAAGATTATGTTTATTATTCAGATATGGAATGTAAAAAAATTAATAAAGCTTTAGAAAAATAAAAAAGGATTTTTATGAAAAAAATATTAACGGAAGTTATTTCTGATTTAAATATTTATTTAACTTTAGAAAAAGAAGAAAAAGAAATTTTATTAAATTCTATTTTGAATAATTTAAATTTAATTAAATTATCTGTTGAAAAAAATCATTCATTACTTAGAAGTTTTTTTAAATGTACACTCAAATATTTATTATTTTTAAACGAAGGTAAAGATAATTATTTTAAAATGAATAAAGAAATAAATTTAGAAAAGATTTTTGATTTTTTATTCTATACTACAAACATTCAAAATTATCATTATGATAGAGATTATTATTTTTTAAATTTAATATTTCAATTAAGAATAACAGAATTTTATTATTTTCCTATTGATGAAGAAAATACTATAGAAGAGTATTACAAAAGTGTTAATAATCAAAAATTAAAAATAAAAAGAATAGAAGATAAGTCTTCAAATAGTGAGGTTGATTTTATTGTTGCTGAATATAAAAAAGATTTAATTTATAGAGAAATGAACATTAATAAAATCAATATATCAAAAGAAACAGAGTTATCAAAACTAGTAATGGAAGAAATATATAAAATATATTATAAAAATAAAGAAAATTTTTTAAATAATGATTTTGAAGATAATAAACATTTAAGAGAAATTATAGAAGAAAATTATGGTCTTTCTCTATTTTTAATATTAAACATTTATAAAAAAATAATCCCTTTTACTAATTCTTTAAAAAAAGAAAGAAATAAATATATAAAAAAATTGATGTATAAAAAATTAAAATACTCAAGAGAATTAATAAATTTAAATGAACAATATTATAAGAGTTCTTGTTATTCTTTATTAATAGATAATAATGTTTTAATTGAAGAAATAATGTTTATGACTTTTTCTTTAAATCAAATGGAAGACTTTTTTAATGTTGTAAGTAAACAAATTAAATTTATAAATTTCTTGTTATTAAATGAAACTAATAAAACTAATATTTCAGATTTAGTTGCTCAAAAAGAAGATTATTTATTGTTGTTAAAGTTGGTTTCTAATAATAAATATTAGAAACCATTGAATTTTTATTGTTTATTTTCAGTAGAAGTTATTGGTTTTTTTAAGAATTTAGCCATTTCTTCTAATTCTGTGTCTGAGTATTTAATAACGTGAGTTTTCATAATAGTTTTCATAACACCACCATAAGAACCATCTTTATAACCTTTTAAAGATTTAGAAATTTCTTCTTCACTCATATCTTTAACAATTTTTGATTTACCTAATGCTCGTTTTTCAAATTCATTTCCGTGACAACTTGCACAAAGTTTAATATCATCATCAGTAAAAGCCTTTTTTTCTTCTGCAGGGGTTACATTGTTTGCAAATAAAGAACTAGAGATAAGAAAACGTGTGATTAATAATTTATTCATAATATTATTCCTTTATGTTATAATTAAAATATATTATATCAAAAATAAAACAAAAAGGTATAATATTTACATTATGATAAAATTAATTAAATTTTTTCAGATTGTTCTATTTTTATTCCTGAAATTTCATTATTTTTAATAATATTTTTTTCTTCAGAATGTATCTTATTATTAGTTTGTTCTATACTAAAATTAAATACTCGTTTTGATGGTTTTTCTATTTTTCGTTTTGAGCGAAATGAAATAAAATTATCATACATTTTACTTTTATTAACAGGAGTTTTAGATGAAACACTCTTTGTTAAATTAATAGTTATCCATTTTCGAGCTAATCTTTTAGCTAAATTTTTATCATTTTTCCATTTAGTAGATATACTTACATCACTTTTTCTATATTTAACATAAAATTTAAGTAATAAAAATACAAAAATATCCATTTCTTCTTCTAAATCTTCAATAATAAAATTAGAACCTTTATATTCAAATAAAATGTCTAAATTATCTTTTCTTCTATCAGATACTTCTCTACTTAAAGGAAAATAAATTAATATTGTTCCTGTAAAAAACAAAAATTCGTTATTTATTTTTCCTTCAGGAATAATATTTCTAGTTGTTAAATCTTTTCCACGTTCAGTTGATAATAAATTTGATGAAATAGCTACAAAATTTTTATCATATAATGTGTCCGTGTTAATATCTTCTTCTTTATCAATATAAATAAAATTTTTACCAAATAATCTAGTAAATAGTTCGTTCCAAGATAAAATAGATTTATCTTTTAATTTCATACCTAATGTAGAATAAGTTATACAACTAAAAACTGCTGATAAATGTAAAATAAAATTATTGTGGTCATCAAGGTTATTAAAAATATAATTAAATTTATTAAAAATTAATTTTTTTTCTCTATTAAAATCAAGATTATATTCTTGAAAATAAAATCTTTCTTCATTTGTTTCATAAACTCTTTCTAAAGTATCTAAATGAACTAAATAATCATTAAATTTAACAAATAACTCTTCAGGAACTTCGTTGATACCATAATACTCTATTATTTTTTTTAATAATAACTTAAAACTTCTTGGGTTTATGCTATCCTTTAAAAGAACATCATTTTCTGAAATTTTTAATAAATTTTCATAAGAACATAATAAAAATTTTTTTTGATAAAATAAATATGGTTTGCTATTAAAAATGTAGGCTTTATATTTTTTAATAAAAATGTCAAAATTGCTTTTAGTATTATTTGCAGTATCTATACTCATAAATTCTCTCTTTAATTTATTTTTTAAATTATATTAAAAAAGAAAAAACATTAAACTATTTTAATTTAATGTTTTTTAATATTTTTATTTACGGGAATGTTGGGTCAAAAGATTTCCGACCATTATATACATTTTTAAACCCTTTCATATATAATTTTTCATTATAAGTTTCATAATGAATATTTTCAATTTTAATTTTTTTATCTTTGAAATTATAAATTTTATTTTCACCTTTTATAACTTCTTCTGGTAATCCTATAACTTTAATTTGAGTAAAAATATCTTTTAAAATTTTTTTATCTGAAATTCCTATAGTTTGTTTTTTTGTACCATTTTGAACATTTAAATAAGCAAAATCTTTTTGGAATAATGTTATACTAACAATAGTATAATTTTTTAAATTTCCACCTTTAGCATTTGTTGTTGTTTCTCTAATTTGTTGTTTTTTATTTTCAATATTAATTTTATCAATTAATTCTTTTAACAATTCTTGGTTATCACCACTAAAATCCATATTTTCAAGTTTAGCTATTAATTTTAAATCTTTAATCATTAAAGATTTTTTTTCATTATTTTCATCATTATAATTTAAATATCGTCCTTCTCCATTTTTCCATTTAGTTAAACCTAAAATTTTATTTCTATTTCTATCTTTTAATATAATTTCCCTTCTTTCAACTTCATTAATAATGTAAAATTCAGCTAAATTAATAGCGTGAGGCAATTTAAAGAAATAAGGCTGACTTTGAATAACAACTTCTAATTGTGGTAATATTAATTCTTTAAAAATTTCAACATTTTTTAATTTGTTAAACTTAATCTTATTAGTAAAAATATCATTAATAATTTTATAAGTATTTTCTCTATCTTTATCTTTTACTTTTGAAGGTTTTGTTGTATATTTTAAAAGTAAAGCTCTTAATTGTTCTTCAGTTTTTTCAGTTTCTTTAATTAACTCTTTTGAAAAAGAAATTTCATTAATAATAGCTTCTAAAGTATCTTGATATAAAACAACACCATTTGTTAATTGTAAATATTCTGGTAATAATTTAACTTTTTCATTGTTTAAATTTTCTTTAAATTTTTTTAATAAAAATCTTTTTTCAATATTAGCTTTAATATTTTTAGGTTTATTAATTATTTTATTATCTCCTATTTCTTCTAAACTATTATAATCAGCTAAAACTTTTATTTCTTCATTGCTTAAAGATTTATTTTCATCATCATAAATAGTATTTTCACCATTTAAAATTCTTAAAGTATTTTCTCCATTACGTTTGTATCTACTACTAACAGCATAATCATTTTCAGAATATAAAACTTTAACATTATCTTTGTTTAAAGATTTAATTAAAACAATATCTTCAGTAATATCAGTAATTTCATCTTTACGTAACATATTATTTATAGTTTTTTTATCTAAATTTTTATTAGAAATTATTTCATTATTTTTATTTAAATAGAATTCTAAATCTGTTTTTACATTAGTATATTTTTCTCCATCAATTTCAAAAACATTTTGATTAAATAAAGGTCTATTTAAAGAAATGATAGAAGACATATCTCTACTATTAAATCTTTTTTTGTTTAAATCATCTTTAGAAACATTACTTAAATATATAACTTTACCTAAACTTTCAATTTCAATTTTTTCGTCGTTATCTAAAATAATATTATCTTTATTAATTGTTAAAATATTTTTAATATTTATAGCTTTATCTTTTTCATCTTTTTCATAAATTAAATGTGGAAGATTACTATGTGAGTAATATGTTTTTTTATCTTTTCCAATATAACTTTGTATTCTATCTTGAATAGTTTCAAAATCATAAATATACTTCATAATTTGTTTAGTACCATAAGTCATATGAGTTAATTCATTCCAGTTGTTTTCTTTTAATTTATAAGGGTTAGTGTTGTCTAATAAATCATTCATAGAAATAAATTTATTAATTTTAGCTTTTCTTCTATCTATTATATTATCATTTTTTTCATTTAATCCATAAGATATTAAATCTATATTAACTGAGTCTTCCAATTCTTTATATCTAATAGGGATATATTTTAATTCTATACCTTTAGAAACAAGATATTTAACTTTTTTAATATCTTCTTTTAATTTATCATCAACATTAGTTTCATCTAAAATATCTTCAATAGAAAAATATTTACTAGTGTGAATTGTATTTCCATTAGTGTCAACCATTTCACCATTTATTTTTTTAGGAATAATTTTATTAATTAATGGTAAACTCATATTATATTCTTCGTTTAAAATATTAACTATTTTTTTAATAGAATTAGGGTTTAATTCTAAATCAACGTCTGGTAATTTTATTCCAGGTTTAATAAATATAGAAGGGTCGTAGAAAGGATTTTCTAAAATATTAGTTGAAGTTATACCTAAATAAAATAAACTATATAAAGCATTTCCACTACCTCTTACATTTATTTCCATATTATTTTCTTTAGCAATTTTAGCAACTAAAAAAGAAATAGAAATAAGTTTTTCAACTTTATTTTTATATTCAGGATTATCTAATTTAATAATGTCATCATAAATTTTACTCTCTTTTTCTAAATATATTTTTTTATGTTTTAATAATTCTAAACGTTCTTCATTTTCTTTACCAGATTTAATAGCTTGTTCTATTCTACTAATTGTAGAATCACAAATATCTTTTAAACTTTCTATTGTTATTTCTTGATGAATTTTTATTTTTTCATTTTTTATTGGTTCTTCATTTAATAAAAAATTAGTAATATCATAATTTTTAGCAAAAATTAATTTATAAAATTCTCGTTTATTTACTTTAGTATAAATAGATTTTTTAACATTATCAATATAAGTTTCACCAATTAAAAATGGTATATTATTTTCATAATTGTTATCTTTAATATGTTTTTCAATATCTTCAAATAAATAATTTTTATTAACATCAAGGAACATATTTTCAGATATTTCTTCAGTATTTATAGAAAATAAAAATTTATTATTAGCTATTACGCTTAAATTTTTTGTTTCTTTAAAATGGTTAAATGTTTTTTCAATGAAAACATCTTTTTTATCAGGGTTATTAAATAAATCATTAATATCTTCTTTGTTTTCAGTAAATAAATTTAAATCAGTAGAAGTAATAATATTTGGTATTTTTTTACCTTTTAAAATAGCACTTTTTCTAACAAATTGTTTAACTTTATCTTCAAAACTTTTTCCTGCTTTATCATTATCACCCATAATAATTATATTAGTTTTATCTAATAAAATATCAATTTCTTTATAAAAATCATAACCAGCAGAGTGAACTCCAAAATTAATAAAATCTTTAGAAGTTAATTTATTCTCTTTCATATATAATTTAATAGTTTCAAAATCTGTAGTACCTTCAGTAATTAAAACATTTTTATATTCTTTGTTTTTAAAATCATTTTCATTATATTGTGGTAAAGTTTTACCAATAATACTATATTTATGTTCGTCATTTAATTCTTCATTAATTCTTAATTTTAATGAAACATCATTATTATTTCTACGAACAAAAACTATTGGAAATTTTTTTAATCTTTCAACAGTAGATTTTTTTAATTCACTAGTAACATTAGTATAATTATTACCAGATATTGTTTGTAATATGTAATTATTAATATTTGTTTCTTTATCTCCAGTTAATTTTTTATATAAAGTAAATTCTTTAGTAAATTCATTAGTGTCTTTTAAATTTGTTACTAATAAATTTAATATATCAATTATTTTATCAGTATTTAATTCAAAGGCATTTTTAGTTTTTTCTTTGATAGAAGATTTTGTTTGTAATTTTCTTGTATATAAGTATTTTGAAGGTTTAGTAAACTCTTCATATTTTTCTTCAATAATATTAACAAAAGAATTTATAATAATGTTTTTTAAATTATTAGAAGTTTTTAATTTTTCCATATCTTCTTTAGTAAAATTATTTTTATAACGTAATTTTCTAAAAAATTCATCGTCAATTTCTAAAACTTCTTTAATTTCTTCTTCTGTTCTTTTATTATCTTCATCATTTAATAAAAAATCAAATAAATTATTATATTGTTTATTCTTAACAAAGTTTGTAAATTTAAAAGGTTCTTCTTTATTAATTCCTTTAGTGTGAACACGAATACTTCCACCTGTTAAATTATTAGTAGATTTATAATCTATATTTAAAGCTGTTAAAATTTTTTTAATAGTTTCTTTACTTCTTAACTGAATTTCTTCGTTTATAATTATTGACATTACTTTTCCTCTATTTCTTTTGTTTTTTTTTAATTATTATTAATAATATTATATTATATAAATAATTGAAAAAAATTACACCAAAAAAAAATTTTTATATCAATTTATTTGATTTAATTCTATTTTTTTTAAAATAAATAATAAAATAAAAAATATACAGGAAAACATATGAAAAAAGTTGTATTACAAGATAATATACCACATAATCGGAAAACATTTATTAACATTTTTTTTGTTTTAAATTATTTAGAATTTGAAAAAGTAGAAATTTTAAGATATTCTGAAAAAATAATAAAAAATAATGAAAAAGAAATATGTATGTTATTAATATTTAATCAAGAAAAAAAACAAAATTATCACGTAAAAATATTTAAAATGTCTACTTCTGAAGATGACAAATTGTTTTATCCTAAAGATTTGTTAAAAATTGAAGATTTTGATAGTATGTATGCTGAAATTAAAAAACACGTTCAAGTTTATAGTGATTTTATAAATATAACTATAGAAAAAGGTGTTGTTAAAATATTAGAATTAAAACAAAAAGCAAATTCTGAGTTTTATGATTTTATAGAAGATTATAATATGGTTAAAAGTAATTTGGAAAGAGTAAAAATATTAGATAGTATGCTAAATAGATATGATGAATTGATAGATGATTTTTTAATAGATGATGAATTATTCAAAGAACCAAAAGAAAAATTTGATTATATAAATCTTTAATAAAGTATAAAAATAAAACTAAAAAGGTGATTGATGTTAGATAAAGATATAGAAAAAATAAATTTTTCTACTGAGAATGAGAATAAAATATTAAAAAAAATAATGAATAAATTAAAATATGATGAAATATCTTCAAAAGTAAAAATCATTGTTATAATGTTGGTTGTAGTTATAGAAGTAATTTATATATTTAAAATATTTGATTTAACTTCTTCTAAAGATAAATTTACTTCTAAAAATAATATAGCTATTATTAATTATGAAAGTCAGGTTACACATCAAAGTGTAGAAGAAGTTATAAAAAAATTTGAAAAAGTTAGAGCTTCTAAAGATAAATATAAAAAAGTTATTTTCACAATTAATAGTCCAGGTGGTTCTCCTGAAGCTAGTGAAGAATTAGCTGAATATATTAAATGGTTCAGTAAAGAAGTTATTCCTGTTATGGGTTATGTTAAAGGTTATGCACTTTCTGGTGGTTATTATATAGCTTCTTCTTTTGATAAAGTAAGAGCAAATAAAAACGCTTTAATAGGAAGTATTGGGGTTATTATGCCTCACTTTAACTTAAAACCTTTAGCTGATAAATTAGGAGTTGAGTCAGATAATGTTGCTTATGGTGAACATAAAGAACTTATACCTATGATAGGAAAAGTAAGTGAAGACCAAAAAAAATATTTAAAAGATAATTTATTATCAAAAATGTATATGAATTTTGTTACTTCTGTAGCTACTAATAGAAATTTAAAAACAGAAGATATTTTAAAAGTTGCTGAAGGTAATGTATTTATTGCTACAGATGAAAGAATTAAAGGAGTTTTAGTTGATGAAATTACTTCTTTAATAGCTATAGAAAATGAATTAAGAAAAGAATATAAAGACGTTAAATTTATTGAAATATCTAAAGATAAAAATAAAGGTTTTCGTGGTTTATTAAGTGAAAGTTTAAACTTAAATTTAAATATAGACTCAAGTATCTTAAAAGATAGTATCCTAAAATAATAAAATCAAGATTTTAAAATCTTGTTTTATCTCACAAAATAAAGAAATTCAAAAAAAAAAAAATAAAATAAAAAAAAATAAATATCAAAATTAAAAACATTTTATTATAATATAAATAAAAAATATAGAGGAATAAAAATGTCTATAAGTATTAAACCTTTAAATGGTGATTTTATAACTAAAGAACACCCAAAAGAAAGTGAATTTTTAGTAAATAATCACAATAAATTAAAAGATTGGTCTACTCAATATACTGATATAGCTAATAATTCTGAAAAAATGATAAACCCAGAAGAAATTACAAATAAATTAAAAGAACTTAAATCCTTTTTAACTTTTGATAAAGATGGCGAAGCTAAAGTTGATTTTTTAATTAATTTATCAAAAACAGGAGTAACTCCTAATTTAGCAGAGGTTATGTTTATATTAGATAAACGCGGAGTTAATACAGAAATTCAAAGAACTTCTAGTGGAAATTTACAAAAATATAATTTTTTTCATTTAGAAAAAGAACAAAAAAATATAGAAAGTGTAATTAATAAAAATCCAAAAATTCAAGAATTAATAAATGAAATAGCAACTAAAAAAAATCTAAGTACAGAAAAAAAATCTAAATTAATACGTTTTATAGAAAAAACTTTAGAAACTTCTAATAAAGCTGTTGTTCTTACTTCTTTAGCTGAAGGTATAGAAAAAATTATAGATACTAATATGAGAGGAGAATTAATAAGAAGCCAAAATAATAATATGGACTATAATCAAATGGCAAAAATGTTTGCAGATATGATGAATCCAAAAAAACCTGAAAGAGAAAATCCTTCTCCGGGTGCTTCATTTGGTATGAACTCTTAACAAAAACATTTAAAAAAAACTTTTTTTTGATATAATTAAATTAAAAAAAGGTTTGATATATGTTTAATTTTAAAGATAAAGTAAACAATAATGTAATATTATTTTTTAGTATTTTATCAGTATTTTCTTATTCAATTTTTATAAGAATTTTTAATTTAGATAAAATTAAAAATTTATTTAATGAAATAACAGGTGAGTATTTCTTATTTAATAAATTAAGTTATGAAAATGCTATAATTTCTTCAAAAAACTATATAGAAACAAACTTATTCTCACCTAATTTTTTTACAGATTTATTAAATTTTATTTATAAAATATTCCCGTATAACTTTGATGTTATAAATTTTTATTTTTCAATAATATTAGGTTCTTTAATAGTTGTTCCAATAATATATTACTTTAATAAAATAAATCATTTCTCTCTTGGTTTTTTAATAGCTATAATTATTACTTCTATAACGCCTTATTATAATTTAACTAATGGTGGTGTTTTAAATAGTTCTATCTTATTAATATTATTTATAACTATTATTCAAATGATTAGTATTTTACATATAAAATCAATAATTGAAAGAGAAACAGTTACTAACGATTTACATTATTATTTAATACCTATTTTATTAAGTCTATCTATAAATTTAAATAATGATATGTATTATTTTTGTTATATCAATGTTGTTATATTTTTATTAATGTCTATGAAGTATGTTTCAATAAATTTTTTAACATTAGCTATAATTTATCTTATAAGTACATTTAGTTTTAGTTCTGATTATATTTTCAACACAATAATAATATTATTCTTATCTATTTTAATAAAAGGATATTCAAATATTAAAACAAATAAATTTTTAATATTAAAAGGTGGAGATAAATATAATTTAAATAAAATAGACACTACAACTTTTGGAAATTTCTTTTTTAATACTATTGTTTTATTAATAGTAAGTTTATTAATAAACATTAAAGTAATGACAACAGATTTAGAAGATATTTATTTTTCTACATTTCAAAGTTTTCCTAGTAATATTATGGATACTGCTAATTATTTCTTTTTTGCTAATACTATTTTCTTTTATTTAAGTATTTTAATAGGAATTTATTTTATATTTTTTAAAAAAGAATATTTTATAGTTTTGATAGTTTTAGATATATTTGGATTATTAACTTTTATTAACAATTCAGAAAATTATTATTATTTAATATATATAGTTTCATTTGGTTTAGCTATATTTATATTAATGATTTCTACTTTATTAATAAAATATTTTCATAAAAATAATATAAAAATGTTTTATGTTTATTCAGTTGTATTTTTATTATCTTTAAGTTATTTAAATTTTGAAGAGTTAAGAATTTCATCAAAAAGTATTTTAAATTACAATTATGATATTCTTGAAATATCTAAAAACAAAAAATTTAATAAAGATGATTATGTAATATCAACTTATAATAATTCGATAGATATTAAATATTTTTTAAAAACAAATGTTATATCTTCTTATGATTATAAAAACATTGATAATATTATGTTACATAATATTTTATATTCTACAAATGATTATAAATCTTCTATAAATAATTATTTAAAAGTTTATAATGATTATTTGAAAGAAGATAGAAGAATTAAAATTAATTTTATGACTTATTTAGAAAAAAAATATGATATTAAAACAATAAATGATTTTAAAGAATTTAATAATAAAATAAATATGAGTAAGATAATTATTCCTGGAAATCCTTTAAATAATCAAGATGATAAAAAAATAGAAAATGAAAAAAATTATAATGTTTATTTTTATTTATCATTAAAAGATTTAAGAAACTTTTTAAGTGCTAGTAAAATGTATGAAGGATTTGATTGGTTTTACGAAAAAGATTTAGCTACTAAAGATGAAAAAAATATAAAAGAAAATTATTTCTTAGTTAGTGACGGAAAAACTAATTATTATTTATCAAATAAATTTAAAGAAACTACGTTCTTTAAAATTTTAAATAATGAATTAAAAGAAGAATTTAAAATTTTAGCAAAACATAATAATAGTATTTTAGTTAATTTAATAAATTGATTTAGTGTTTTTAATACTGTATAATATAATATAAATAAAATAAAAAGGTATTCAATGGAAAATTATAAAATAGAAAAAATAGATTTAAGTTCTGAAGAAAAAGAAATATATGATTATTTAATAAAAGAAAAAAATGAACACCCTTTAATAGCTAAATATATAGCAAAAAAAGAGCATATAGATAAAGAGAGTTTGGAAATATATATGAACCCTACTCTTGATAATTTAGATGATGAAAATAAAATTAAAGACTTAAATAAAGCTGTTAAATTGATAACAGATAAAATATCTAAAGGTGAGTCAAATAAAATATTAGTAGTTGGAGACTATGATACAGATGGTATTACAGCTTCTTCAATTATGTATTGGTTTTTTAAAGAAAAATTTGGTGTAGAAATTAAATGTTATATTCCTGAAAGAGTTGAAGGTTATGGTTTAAAAAATCATATTATAGATTATGCCTTAGATAATGGATATGATTTTATTATAACTGTAGACAATGGTATTGCGGCAATTGAACCTGTAAAATATGCAAAAGAAAAAGGTTTAACAATTATAATTACTGACCACCACCAAATTCAAGATGGTGAAATTCCAATAGCTGATGCTGTTTGTAATACAGTACAACCAGATTGTCAATATAGAGATAAATATATTTCTGGTGTTGGTATGGCTTGGAATATTTGTAGAAATATAGATTATGATATTGCATTAGATTTATTGCCTATTGTAGCGATAGGAACTATAGCTGACGTTGTACCTTTAATTAAAGAAAATAGAATTTATGTTAATGAAGGATTGAAAATTAAACCTAAAGATAAATTTATAGGTTTAAAAAAACTAATGAAACATTCAGGTTTAACACAAATGACTTCATTAGACGTTGGTTTTAAAATAGCACCTATTATAAATAGTGCAGGTAGAGAGGGATTTGCTCAAAAAGCATTTCAATTATTAACAGAAACAAGTGAAGAAAATGTAGAAAGTATTTTCAAAGAAATGTTAGATTTTAATGATAGTAGAAAAGAAACTCAAAAAGAGATTGAAGAAGATATTGCTCCAAAAATAGAAGCTGAAGGAAAACATTCTTTAACAATTTTTCCAGAAAAAGGTGCTTATTATAGTGCTTCAGTTGTTGGAATAGTAGCTTCAAAAGTTGTAGAAAAATATAAATTACCTACTATTATTTTTGCTGAAAAAGAAGTTGAATTTGAGGGTGAAAAAATAAAAGTGTTTTCAGGAAGTCGTAGAGGAGTTAAATGGTTTGATTTTATGGATTTAATAACAGAAATGAAAAAAGAAAATATTTTATTATATGGTGGTGGGCATAAATTAGCGGCAGGTTTAACAATATTAAAAGAAAATATTGATAGATTTGTTGAATTATTCGAAGAGGTTGCTAAAAGAACATACAAGCCAATAGACACTATAGAAGTATATGAAATTATTGAATTACCTGAAGATAAGAATTCATCAAAAAATTTAATAAAAGAGTTATTTAAGTTATTTAAAAGATTAGAACCTATTGGAGCTTCAAATGAATTACCAAAACTTCGTTTTAATTTTGGAGATATACAAGATATTAAAACTATGGGTAAAGATGAAATAAAAAAACATTTTTCATTTAGAACAGCTAGTGGTATAAGAGTTATAGCTTGGAATAAATGTGAAAAAAATGGTGATATACCTGATTTAAAAAATAAATTATTTATATCAGATATAGTTGAAAGTAGTTTTACTAATGAAAACGAAGAATTAATAAAATTTTTAGAATTTCAATTAAAAGATATTGGTATTCTAAAAAACTAGATTTAAATTAAATATTATTTAATATTATTTTAAATTATTAATAAAATTTAATATAATTGATAATAAATTTAGTAAAAAAAATAAAATGGGAGTTATAATATGATATTAGATAAAGAAGAAATAATTAAACAAATGGAATATGGAAAAATTAGGGTTGAGAGTAAAGAAAAATTAAATTATAATCCTAATTCTGTTATTGTTACTTTAAATAAAAAAATGTGGTCTTATGTTCCTGTAAAAATTGTAAGAGATATTTGTGGAACTGGACTACATAAAAAAAGTGTTCATTTAATTGAAAAAGATAAATTAACAATAGTTAAAAATCAAAATTATATAACTATAAAAAATAGTGGTTCTTATAAAGATGATATAGTGTTAGACCCAAAAGATAAAAATATAGAAAAATATGAGTTTGAAATTCCTGAAACTGGTTTAATTTTATTACCAAATATGATTTATTTAGCTAGAACTAATGAAAAAATATCAAGTGAAGATTTTATGTTATTATTAGACGGTTTGGAAAATTTATCTGATATAGGTTTACAAATGAATATAACTTCAAATATAAGTTTTAAAACTGGAGAGCCTACTTCTTGGAATATTCAAATAATGGTATTACACCCTCTTATGGTTTATCCTAATATGGATATAGGAAAAATATTATTCTTTAAAAAATAAAAACCAATTTTAAAATTGGTTTTATTTAATTAAATAATTTTAGAAAGTTGATAAACAGCTTTTATATCTAAATTTTTAGGTTTTTCTTTTTCATTAGTATTAATATACTTTTCTTTTAAATTAAAATCTTTAATAATAGAACCTTTTTTACCAGCTACCATAATTTAAAACTTGAACAAAGTTGTCCAAAATTATCCATTTAAATAAAAAATTTAAATGAACCACAACCAATTATGAAGTTATGTAAGAATTAACCTTACTCGTTTGATTAAAAATTTAATCAGATTTCTTTATATTAACTTAAAAAATTAATATAAAGAGTTTACGAATAGTTCCCAGTTAGAGAATTAAAATAATCTGATATTTTACTATCATTTTTTTTCAATAAATTCCATATAGACCAATTTGACTTACAAACATTAACTTTACTTAAATCTTCTTCTAGTTCATTAAGAATTGAGTTTGGTTTGAAAGATAAAGTTTTTTTAACCTTATCTTTTGCGTCAAATAGCCTTATACAAACGATTACTTTTTCCTTAAAGCCTAATCCTCTTCTTCCTATTACATAAGCACGAGAGAAATCTTTTGAAGATTTATTATGATTAGACGTTAAATCGTCTCTATAAGAGTATTTTCTTAGTCCAATATATGATGTATATCGTGGATTTATTTTTTTATACTTAAAACCTATTCTTGTTAATTTTGATATTAACAACTCCTCAAATATTCTGTATGGAAATTTTTTTAATAATCTATTTAATTCTCTACTTCTTTTTACATATTTTGTATTATTAAATGTTAAATTTTCATAACTTACGTGATAATATCCTAGTTCTTTTCCTAACTCTATTATCCCCTCTAATATTCCACTTAATCTTCTTTGTTTTTCTTCATTTCTACTATCTATTATCTCTCCTATATTATAATTTATTTTCTTCTCACGATTCCCATCGTTTTTTACAAATACACAACTTATCTCATTCGGGCCTATATCTATTCCTATTGTTCCTTTACTTCTCTTACAATACTGATATTCTCGTGATATTGGTTTTATATAACTATATGTTGAATTTAATACTAATTTCCCTTTTTTATTAAAAATTATTTTATTACTTTGTTTATTTATTCCTGTTAATTTAAATGTATCTAAGTTTGATGACGGTATTTTTATTGGAAACTTTATTTGGTCTATTTTTTTTGTACCAAATACTAATCTTAATATATATTCCCCATTTTCTTCTTCTATACTTATTTTTTTATTTCCTTCATTTATACTTCCTTCAACATAATATTCTAATCTTTTTTCTTTATATTCTTGTTTTAATCTTTTGATTTCGTGAAGTAATTTATTTCTTTTTTTTAGATTTGTTTCATAATATAATTCTTTTCTACAAGTTTCCATTTTTTTATAAATACTTTTTCCATAAAAAATTTTTATATTATCTTCATCAACATTTTTTATACAAGTTTCTAATTTATGTTTTAAATAAGAAATTTTCTTCTTTTTACCTCTAAAATAATTTTTATGAAAATCTTTTCCATAACTATTTTTTTCTTTATCTTCTAAATATTCTAATTCTAAATCTTCTATTTTATTTTCTAATTCTGTTATATGTTTTTCATTTAAACTTTTTGCTGATTTAATTACACCTTCTACAGATTTTAAACAACCGTCACTTTCCAATGAAGTTAAGTTATATTTTTCTCCTATTTTTCTATGTTCTCTATTTGAACCTGAATTTGAAAACTTTTCACCATTTGTTATTTTTTTAGTTAAAACTCTTTTATAACTTGAATAATTTTCCATTTTTAATTTTAAAATTTCTTTTTGTTTTTCTGTTAAAAATCTATCTATTCCTATTGACATTGTTCTTTTTACTATGATTTTATCCATATCATATTTATTTGTTTTTACTGAATATGGTAACATTTTTAAAGTTTTATATAATTCAAATTCTTCATTGGTTAGTTTTAATTTTTCTATTATTATTTCTTTTGAATAATACATTATTTAATTTCTTTGTGAGTTTTTGTTGTTAGATGTTAATTGTTGAGAATTTTGGTTTAATAAAATATTCTTATTAGTTCTATATTTTGGTTTTAAATAACCTGATAAATTCCATCTTCTTAATGTTGTTTTATTTATTTCTAAAAATAAAGATGCTTCTGAAATTGATAATATTTTCATTTGTTTAGCCTTTTTTTTGGATTTAAAAACA
>RRZT010275147.1_pt1 | contig 18158 bp, 11 predicted proteins | sample 2165551 | NCBI WGS metagenome assembly RRZT01 (sample SAMN10456910, study PRJNA506462) | wastewater metagenome | biome: wastewater; feature: sludge; material: wastewater sludge; isolation source: wastewater sludge with Escherichia coli K12::gfp cells carrying plasmid... | place: USA: Moscow, Idaho...
ATACGAATAAGCGCGATTTGCCCTGGCGCGAAACCACTGATCCGTATCGTATCTGGATTTCTGAAATCATACTGCAACAAACGCGCGTTGTGCAGGGTCTGGCATATTATAACCGGTTTATGGAACGCTTTCCCGATGTGGTTTCGTTGGCCGATGCACATGAAGATGAGGTGTTGAAATACTGGCAGGGACTGGGTTATTACTCTCGTGCACGTAATTTGCATAAAGCGGCTAAAACCATTGCAGCTGATTATGGGGGAGTTTTTCCTGAGAAACATACAGATATTTTAAAATTGAGTGGTATCGGGCATTATACAGCAGCGGCCATAGCTTCGTTTGCATACAATCAACCTTTTGCAGTACTTGATGGGAATGTTTTTCGGGTGGTGGCCCGACTTTTTGCTGTACATACAGCCATCGATTCAACCGAAGGTGTAAAAGAGTTTACAATGCTTACAGGGCAGCTGCTCAACAAAAATAATCCTGCTGCGCATAATCAGGCTATCATGGAATTTGGTGCATTACACTGTACGCCACAACAGCCGGGTTGTGCCGATTGTCCTTTGCAGCACGAATGCCGGGCATTTGCCCTGAGTGAAGTGGATTTATTGCCCGTAAAAGCTAAAAAAACAAAGGTACGCGACCGTTATTTTAATTATTTTTTTGTGCAATGTGCTGATAAATGTTACCTGCAAAAGCGCGAATCTAAAGATATCTGGCAGAATTTATACGAATTGCCTTTAGTGGAAGCTGATAGATTGTACGAAACAGACGATTTATTTAAACTCGATGCTTTACAGCCTCTATGGGACGACATTGAGGACGTGCAGGTTCTTGGTACACCGGCTGATTTCAAACACATACTGTCGCATCAGCGTATTTTTGCCCGTTTTTTTAAGATCCGAATTTCAGGTACGAATCACTATTATCAATCAAAAACAGAAATTCAGGTATCTGATATTGAAAAAATATGCCGTTTCGAGGCTTAGTTCGTTGTTTTTCGAACAGATATTTTAGCATTTAACACTTCGAATGTATAAAATATGTTATAAAACACACTTTTATAGCATATTTTTGGCGAAATGCTTGCACATATTTGAAATCTGCCTTATCTTTGTATCGTGATTTTTTCATAGTATTAGATTTAAGGTTAACAAAAAAGATTGGTAGATAGTCGTGAGACTAAGCTACCATTCGCATTTTTAGAAGGTAGCGTTTAGTTATACCACATAAAAGTCGTTGGATGATTTTTTTCACCAACGGCTTTCTGTTTTTATTCTGAATTAGGCACTTTTCCCGGTAGAGAGGATAGGATATTTGGAATATTACTGTTGATTTTGGTGCTTTTGACGCAGGTTTCTGATTATGCCATCAATAAATAGCAGAAACAACATAATGGAAGAAATGAAAATACTGAACTTCAGTAGCGGACTTTCAAAATCGAAGTTCAGATTACTGAATATGTTTGGAGGTGCCGGAACAGAGACTTTCCCCATAAACAGAAACACCGAAAATGCAATAAGTAACGCTGAAACTATTCCGGCTACAGCATACCCCAGCCACATTTTTTGTTTTTCGCGTCGGATAGCCTGAGCCATAACCTTTGCCATTAAATCCTGATTGAATCCCACGGATAAATGACTCTTGTTTTGTTGTAAAGCTCTCGAAATTATTTTGTCGTTATTCATATCTGTGATCGTTTTGTATCATCACATACAGTTTTTTGCGTGTGCGATGTAGTTTTACCTTAATATTTTCTACCGTAAACTGTAAAATTTCAGCAATTTCGGCTATTGGTTTATTTTGTAAATAGAAAAGCGTGATTAGCGCCTTTTCTTCGGGTGGCAGTTGCTCAATGGCAGTTTCCATTTTTTGCAAAAGTAATTCATTTTCGTCATTGGCAAAAAGTATATCCACTTCATTGTCGGCTACACTATTAATTACATAATCGTCAATAGCCGGTAATACTACCTTTACTTTCCGAACCGAGGAAATTGCTGTATTATAGGCTATGCGGTATAGCCAGGTGGAAAAGCTACAGTCGCCACGATAGCCGTCGAGTTTACTAAATGCTTTCAGAAAGGTGTCCTGGGTCAGTTCTTCGGCATCCTCGCGCGATTGTACCACCCGTACAATAAGAGTGAAAACGGCATTACTATAAGTGTTTACAAAGTACGAGAACGAATTTGTATCGCCCCCGAGTATCCGTTTAATATAGCTTTGCTCAATTTCTCTGTTCATATAGTAATACTGACGCTATTTCCTGAAAATGGTTACAAAATGGCATTAATATTTAGATTAAATATTTTTGTGGAGTTTAGTGTAACCTTTTAGAACTAATGCCGTCAAAACATGCAAAGAACGAAATTATTTACTTTTAAAACAATAGAGTTATGTTAGATTTTATTTCAGTACCACTGGTTGTGGGCATAGTTACTTTGGGAATTTATAAATTATTTGAACTTTTTGTTCGTAAAAAAGAGCGATTGACAATTATTGAAAAAATGGGTGATAAGTTTGATCCGGCACTGATCGAAACAAAACTGCCTATACCTTCGTTCAACACCAGTTCGGTTTTTACAACACTCAAACTGGGTAGTTTGTTATTGGGAGTTGGCCTTGGGCTTTTGGTTGGTTTCTTTATTTGTCAGGTGTATGTATATGGTTCAATACCTACCATTGATGTGAACCACGATGCCTATGAAATTTCGGGTATTATTTATGGTGCATCGGTTATGTTGTTTGGTGGTTTGGGGTTAATTGCTGCATTTCTTGTTGAAATGAAAATGCAGAAAAAGTAAATTGAATTATTATTGTTTCTTTAGAGGTTCCGGTGAGGAGCCTCTTTTTTTGTTGTATATGGTTTAATTTTATTTTTCCCAAAAAATATCGTGTTTGATATAAAAAACAGTGTCTATGAAATATAGCATATTGTTCTGTGTTAGCACATTTTCGTCATGAAGATCTTCCAGAATTACACCTAAGTCCGGGTTGTAGTAATCGTTGTTTCGGGTGTTTATAAACCCGTTTTGTTTCATGAAGTTTCTAACAAATTGTAAATCTGTTATTTGATTTGCTTTAACATATGGTTGTTCCACTAATGCGTAAAGGATATTCTCCGGAGATTGAAAAAAACCAATTAATTTGTATGCGGTGTCAGGGAAAAAATAGTTGTTTAGCAGTAAATTGTAAAAATAGTCCAACCAGGTTGTGTAGTATATAGAATCGTTAAGTTTGTATACTGTTTTTTCGTTTTTGATATAAACGCGTTGTTCGGCTCCTTCTGAAAGATATAAGTCAAAGTTAATTGAAGTAACCCACAATTCATTCTTATTGATAAATGAAATTAGTTCCTCTGTTTCTTTAATCTTGAATTGCTTTTCTGTTTCAACCATTCCACCTGTTGTTTTGCTTCTTCTAAGGTAGTTGGTGATTGTTCCGATAACATTTTCTTCGCTATCCGGGAGCGTTCCTGAAAGGATGTGTTGTAATTCATATTTTATACTGGTTTTATTCATTCCGAGAGCACAATTTATACTTTCTGTGCGATGCAAATATAATTATTTGAAATTTATAAAACAAACTCATTACCAGACCTTGTGTGCTGGTTCAGTAATGATTTAGAAATATGTACATTGAAACTGCTATTTAATCTGAATCTTAACTGAACTTTTAATATCACCAGCCGAAGCGGCATTGTGCAATACAAAATTGCCCTTATCCAGTTTCCAGGTTTGTGTTTTATCATCGTAGTAAGCCAAATCGGCAGCTTTTATACTCAATTCAATAGTAGTTGTTTCGCCAGCGTTCAGGAATACCTTTGAGAAGGCTTTCAGTTCTTTTGCCGGACGTAAAACAGGCGCTTTTTCCTGGGTTGCATACAGTTGTACAGCCTCTGCTCCGGCAACTGAACCTGTATTCTTTAGTGTGAAACTTACTTTTATCTCGTCGGTTGATGCATATGTTTTTTTATCAGCGCTTATTTTTCCATATTCAAAAGTGCTGTACGATAATCCAAAGCCAAAAGGAAATAATGGTTTGATTTTCTTTGTGTCGAACCAACGGTAACCTACCAGGATATCTTCTTTGTATTCCTGTTTAATGCTATCGCCGGGGTATGAAATTTCGCCAAAAGCATGTGCCCCGTAATCGGTTAATTTTTGTCCGAATGTGAAAGGTAGTTTGCCACTTGGGTTTACTCTTCCGCTTACAACATTGCTTATGGCATTACCACTTTCAGAGCCAATGTACCATGCCTGTAGTACTGCCGGCACTTCTTTAAGCCATGGCATTGAAACTGCGTTTCCGCTTATCAGTACGAGCACAACGTTTTTGTTTACCTTAAGGATTTCGGTGATAAGTTTATCCTGATTAAACGGAAGACTCATACTTGTACGGTCGCCTGCTTCGCAGTCCTGTTCGTGGTTTTTATTCAATCCTCCCACAAAAAATACGATATCCGATTCGGCAGCCACTTTTACTGCTTCGTCGAATAGTTTTTGTTGATTTTCTTTTGGTTCAATTATTCGTCCGTACACTGATGGGCCGCTGCTATAGCCTTTGGCGTATCGAATGTTTTCGGCTCCGTAAGTAGCTTTTAATCCGGCAAGAGGCGAAACTTCGTATTTCACTTTTAATGTTGACGAGCCACCACCTTCGGTTAAACTACGTGAAGCATTTTCGCCAATAACGGCAATTTTTTTGTATTTACCTGCTGTTACAGGTAAGAAATTATTCTGATTTTTTAGTAGTACTATGCCTTCCTGCGCTACATTGAGTGCGGTATTACTGTGTTCGTCACATACAAATCGTCCATATGGGCGGTTGTTCATCATTTGAGTACGGAAAATCAGACGAAGAATGCGTCTTGCCTTATCGTCGAGTACCGACATGGGCACTTCTCCCGTTTTTAACAGTTTCTTAAATGGGTTGGCCAGATAATAATCGTTGTAGGTGAATTTCGATTCGGATGTTAAACCATTGGTATAGCTACCCATTTCAATGTCCAGACCATTGAGTGCTGCTTCTTTAGTGTCGTGAGCACCTCCCCAATCGGTAACTACAACGCCATCGAATTTCCAGTCGCCTTTTAGTATTTTGTTTAATAACAGGTCGTTATGGCAGCAATGCTGACCGCGAAACTTGTTGTATGCACCCATTATTGACCAAGCCTTACCTTCTTCGATAGCAGCTTTAAAGGCTGGAAGATAAATTTCGTACAATGCCCGATCGCTTAATTGTACATCAATATGTCCGCGCCACATTTCCTGATTGTTGAGGGCGAAGTGTTTTACACAGGTGGCCACCCCGTTTGTTTGTACCCCATGAATATATGGCACAGCCATTTTTGAGGCCAATAATGGGTCTTCGCCCATATATTCGAAGTTTCGTCCGTTGAGTGGCGTGCGATAGATATTCACTCCCGGACCGAGCAGAATATCTTTTTGACGGTAACGGGCTTCCTCGCCAACAGCCACGCCATATTCATAAGCCAGCTTTGGATTAAAGGTAGCTGCCAGGCATGTTAAGGCGGGAAATGCCGTGCATGAGTCGTTGGTCCATTTGGCCGCATTCCATGTATTCCATTCAATTTCCTCGCGAACACCATGAGGGCCATCACTCATCATTATTTGCGGAATGCCCAAACGGGGAACTCCCGGCGACGAAAATTTAGATTGTGCATGGCACATGGCTACTTTTTCGTCGAAAGTCATGCGCGAAAGTGCATCTTCTACCCGTTTTTCGATGGGTTGATTGTTGTCGAGATAGCTTGGTTTCATTGATTTTTGAGCGTGCAGTGTACTGATACTGATTACTGCAACAAGTAATAATTTAATTTTATGCATGGAAATTCTATTTTAGCTTACTGATTTTAATTAAATACACATCGTTTTCTCTGATGTCAAGTTGTTTTGTATATGCTTGTTGGTTTTTAATTTTAATGGTTTCGGTATATACAGCTTTGTCGCCACTAACAGCTTTGAGTTCGGCCACTTGCTGTTTGGTAAGGTTGGCTGGCTTTTTCATATCCAGGTAAGCTGTATATACATCGTTGGAACGATAACCGGTTTTATAAACAGTAACTGTATACTTTCCTTTCAACAAACCTTTGATGTCAATTTGCAGCTTTCCTTTATCTTTGGCTGGTAAATCGCGGTTATAATATACCTGATTATTAACCGAATCACCAGGATGTGTATTCGAAAAATCCCATGCCAGAATCTGAACATTACCTTCATTGTCTTTGCAAATCCACGAATTAGCATCGGAGTTTTCGAGTTCGGTATCGCCTAATTGATTCATGTATTTGTAAGCAAAATAGGCCGGCTTAGCAATTCCTTGCGTGTTGAGTAAGCCAAAGCCTCCGTGAAATGGAGTGAAGCGTACACCGGATTCCTCAAAAATGTCAGTAAATACCCAATACGACATGGAATTGGCTGCTGTTCCCACTTGTTTTATTTTTTGTAATATATAAGCTGCCTGATGGTACGAATCGTGCATCGGATCGGCCGGTGTATAGGATGAACTCCATTCTGTATAATGCAGTTCAAGATTTGGAAAGGCCGATTCGCTAATTTGTTTGCGCGAATTAATAACATCGCCGCTTACACTCATTTCTTCTTTGTTAAGGACAGTACCTGAATTGCCAAATTCGTCGAGAAAACCCTGTTTTACTCCATACGAGTGTGTACTTATAAAGTCAATAGCTATGTTGTTTTTTTTGCAATAATCCAGCGTTTCAGGCACCCAGGCAGCACCAGCTGTAGCCGGACCACCTACTTTGTAATCCGGATTCACACTTTTTACGGCAGCAGCCGTGTGTTTATAAAGTTGAAAGTATTCGTCCTGTGTACCCGACCAAAAACCGGGTGAGAGATTAGGTTCGTTCCATACTTCGAAGTACCAGGTTTTTACTTCATCGGCACCATAGCGGTCGGTAAAGTGTTGTGCGAGGTTACGTATCAGTCCTTCCCACTTGTTATAGTCGCGGGGAGGAGTAACATTGCCACGCCACCAAAAAATATGTTTTTTGCCACTGGCCAATGCCTCGGGCATAAATCCGAGTTCCACAAATGGTTTAATATGAATGCTTAACAAATAATCAAATAATACATCAATGTACTGATAGTTATATTGCGGATTTCCGTCTTTGTCTTCGCGGTATACTCCCATATCGTCGGTGAGTAAGCCATGAAAACGGATATACTTAAAATTACAATCCTTTTGAACAGATGCTAGCTGTTGTTGCCAATCGGCACGTAACCCTTCGTTGGCCCGCCCGGCACCAATACATTCGTTAAACATAGTGTTTGTTTTAGCTTTCACTTTAGCAAGGTCGGCAGTGAGTGTTCGTTGTTGTGCAAAAGGGGCGGTAGTAATCAATGCTGCAAAAATAGCAATCAGTGTTTTTCTCATCGTTTTTATTACTTGTAGATTTAATTAACTGAAAAGGTAATGCCTTCGACAGCTGTGTTTAATATGTAGTTATTACCTTTTTTTGAAAGTTTCAAAGTTAGCAATTTATTGTTGGTTGGCAAACAAAAATAGCCTGTTGCCTCACTTGTCTTACCATATGTCCGGATGGAAATTTTATTCCAGTTTATTTTATCAGTGCTTTGAGCCAGTGATGCATGCGGTATTGCAGCGCCCTCGCGTATCAAAATAATTGCCGGAATTAAATTGGTTTCTATTACATTCCAGCCTTTATCATATGTTTTCCCCGTTTGATAATCAATCCATCGTCCTCCGGGTAAATAAACCGACCTGCTATTCCCATTTTCAAACAGAGGTGCAACCATCATGTCTTGTCCGAAAAGATATTGGTCTTCCACTTGCCATGCTCCCGGATCGTCAGGGAATTCAATGCAAAGTGCCCGCACCATAGGTAAGCCATTTTCGGTGCAGTGTTTGGCCTGTGCATACACATATGGCATAAGCTTGTATTTCATTTCAGCAGCAGTGCGGAATGCCTGCACAAAAGAAGGATTGTAGAGCCATGGTTCCTTTGGGGGTGCTCCGTGCGCCCGGCTATGTGAGGTAAGGAATCCAAACGGAAGCCAGCGACGATAAAGCTCTTCGGGTGTGCTTTGTACAAATCCACCAATGTCGTGACTCCAAAAAGAAAATCCTGAAAGCCCAAACGACAAGCCTCCACGTAATGTGCTTTGCATAGCCATATCGGTGTTGGCTGCATCGCCTCCCCAGTGTAGTGGATAGCGTTGCGAACCTGCCCAGGCACTTCGAGCCCATATAATTTTTTCGTGATTGGTTTGTTCTGTAATATCAGCTACAGCTTTGTTGTAACGCAAGGGATATAAATTGTGTTCGTACAAGCCTCCTTTGCCCGATGCATAAAAACCGTTTAGTGGTGCAGCTTCGCCAAAATCCACTTTGATAGCACCAACTCCCATTTTTAGTAGTCCCCCAATTTTTTGTTGATACCATCTAACTGTTTCCGGGTTCGAAAAATCAAGTACAGCATCCTCATAAGGCATTCCGCCATTGGCATTTTTAATATGAAGGCCTTTCTCTAATATTTCATTAAAATATTTGTTTTTTGGAGTAAAATAAGTCAATTGCCAAAGTGAAATATGGAAACCATCCGATTTAAGATCGTTAATCATTTTCTGTGGATTGTTAAACCTGCTGGACGCAAATTTATAATCGCACTGCCAATCGGTTTCGAACCACCCGGTATCAAAATGGATTACATCCGACGGGATTTTATTCTCACGTAGTTTTAAAGCCACTTCGTAGCCTTCTTTTTCAGAGAAATACGTGATTCGGCTCATCCATGTGCCGAACGACCACAATGGTGGCATGGGCGATTTGCCAGTTAGCTCAGTATATTCGTTCAGTATATTTTTTGGTGTTCCGAAAAACAAGAACATATCCAGTGTTTCATCGGCCATAAATAATTTGCATGCACCTACATAAGTGGCACCAAAATCGCAGGTTACAGGTGCCGAAGTATGCAAAAACATGCCATAGCCTCTGCTACTCATAAAAAAGGGAACAGGCTTATACATGTCGGCAGTTTCAGGCCCCTGAGGGTCGGTGACAAATAGGTTTAGTTTCTGCCCGACTTTATTAAGTGCTGTAAATGATTCGCCGCAACCCATTATTTTTTCACCCGGAGCAATTGAAAATACGGGATTTATACTTCGCGAATTATCGCTTCCTCTTTTTATGAAATTAAACGGAATAACTTTTACCTGAGTAGTGTCATTGTCCACCCAGCGGCGGGTAGCTGATAGTATTTTCCCCTGATTATCCTTTAAAACGATGCGAAATGGTGAATTTTCAATTTCTAAAGTGCCGTTTGTTCCTTTATACTGATGTCCATTGGCTAGTTTACTGTAAATCCACGAATTGTCTTTCCCCGGAGTTTTTACCAGCATAAGTTCTTCGCCTTCTTTCAACTCAACAGGCGAGGTAAACATCCGGATTCGTACGGTTGATGGAGAAATAAAATCGACACGAAATTTCAGTTTGGGATTGTTTTCATATTCGGTATTCGGAAAGTCGAGCATAGTCAAATCCTGTGGCAGAATGGTGTTGGTATTAAAGGCCTGACGGGTGTAGAGGTTTTTACGCTTCCACTCAATAGTACCAATACCGGTATTCAAATCGTACGAACTTAATTTATCCGGAAAGAAAAACAAATTTGTAAAGTCGTTGAAGTCCGTACTCATATCCTTCGACATATTCATGAGGTAAGTTGAGCCTCCATTGGTTTGTGTTTGTGCACAAATGCCGAAGGAAATAAAAATAAATGCGATAAAAGTGATTGTTATTTTCATATGATTTATATAGATGACTCCTTAAGGTATTTATCCATACAAAAGTATATTATATGCAGGCATTAAATGGGTATAAAAAAATGCTTATTTAGGTATTAAATGTATTAATTACCGGTTACGATATAAGGTCTATATTAAAAACATCTTCTACCTATTGGTTCGGTTTTTTTGATCTATTTTTGCTAAACACTCATTCTCGCTCTATTTATATTCTAAAAATTTTTGAAATGAAAAAACACATATTTACATTCCTCTGTCTTACAATTATTTTGCAGCAACCTTTTGCCGGCAATACTCAACGTACTGTGAGTTTTAATTCAGGGTGGAAATTTGCATTGGTGACCGATAGTGTTTTGCAAAACAGTCCTGCAAAAACAGAATTTGATGACAGGAGCTGGAGAAACCTGACTTTACCGCACGACTGGAGCATTGAGTCTGATTTTTCGGAGAAGCATCCGGCTACTGCCGGAGGTGGTGCTTTGCCCGGTGGTTTGGGTTGGTATCGTAAAGTATTTATGTTGGAACAATGCCAAACAGCAAAGCAAATTTATATTGATTTTGATGGAGTATATTGTAATAGTGAAGTGTGGATTAATGGGCATTATCTGGGAAAACGACCTTTCGGATACATTGGCTTCAGGTACGATTTAACTCCGTTTGTAAAATATAATTCGCCCAATGTGTTGGCGGTGAAAGTGGATAATTCCAAACAACCTAACTCCCGTTGGTATTCGGGGTCGGGTATTTACCGTAATGTGTGGCTCACAACGGTTCATCCTATTCATGTGGATCATTGGGGTACATATATATTCACATCTGAGGTTAGTTTGTCGTCAGCAAAAATAAATATCAGCACAAGTATTAAAAATTCTTCGGGTAAGAATGCCACCGCGATAGTGAAGCATCAGCTGCTGAATGCCAAAGCTAAAAAGGTGGCTCAAACATCCGGTATGGTTCAACTGGCAAACTCCGGAACCACCGTTTCGCAACTTGATTTTTCGGTAGCAAACCCGGTTCTATGGGATGTTGAAAATCCGTACTTGTACAAGGTGCTGACAATAATCGAATTAGATGGGAAAAAGGTGGATAGCTATGTAACATCTATTGGAATTCGCACATTCCGGTTTGATGCAGACAAAGGTTTTTTTCTGAATGGTAAGCACCTGAAAATAAATGGAGTTTGTAATCATCACGATTTGGGTGCATTGGGTGCGGCCGTAAATGTGAGGGCTATGGAGCGTCAGTTGCAGATATTAAAGGCGATGGGTGTAAACGGATTACGTACGTCACACAATCCACCGGCACCGGAATTACTCGATTTGTGCGACCGCATGGGTTTTATTGTTCAGGACGAAGCTTTTGATATTTGGAAAAAGAAAAAGACAACACACGATTATTCGGCCGATTTTGCAGAGTGGCACGAGCGGGACCTTACCGATATGCTGTTGCGGGACCGCAATCATCCATCTGTTTTTAGCTGGAGCATTGGCAATGAAGTGGGTGAGCAGTGGGCCAATACCGAATCGCAGGACATGGATTTACAACAGGCAAATATCCTGTTAAATGCCCCAAAGACACAAAGTAACGATGCTGTAAAAGTGAATCTGAATGCGTTATTGACCACACATCTGGTGGATATTGTGAAAAAATACGACACTACCCGACTTGTAACTGCAGGATGTAACGAAACGGGCGATAAAAACCCTCTCTTTGTAGCCGGTTCGTTGGATATGATTGGTTTTAATTATCACGAGAAGGATTTTGCCGCCGTACCAAAACGTTTCCCGGGAAAACCATTTATTGTAACGGAGTCGGTATCGTCGCTTCAAACCCGTGGTTTTTACCTGATGCCTTCGGACAGTATGCATATTTGGCCTGTGCGATGGGACATCCCCTTTCATAATCCTATTCAGAAATGTTCGGCATACGATAATAACCATGCTCCCTGGGGTTCTACGCACGAAACAAGCTGGAAAATGGTAAAAAAAATGAATCATATTGCCGGTCAGTATATCTGGACGGGCTTTGATTATTTGGGCGAACCGACACCTTATTGGTGGCCTTCGCGAAGTTCTTATTTTGGTATTGTGGATTTGGCCGGTTTCCCAAAGGATGTGTATTATATGTATCAGAGCGAATGGACAAGTCAAAACGTCTTGCATATTTTCCCCCATTGGAATTGGGAACCGGGTAAAATGGTTGATGTGTGGGCGTATTATAACAATGCCGATGAAGTTGAATTGTACTTAAACGGCAAATCGCTGGGCAAGCGCTCTAAAGCGAGTGATGATTTGCATGTAATGTGGCGTGTGAAATACGAGCCGGGAGCCATCAAAGCAGTGTCCCGCAAAAATGGAAATGTTGTTCTGGAACGCGAAATACAAACAGCAGGAAAACCGATAGCTATAAAATTAATAGCCGATAGGGTGAAAATAAATGCCGATGGCAACGACTTGTCGTTTATAACTGTTGAGTTAGTCGACGAAAATGGAACTGCACATCCACTGTCCGATAATTTGGTAAGCTTTTCAGTTGAGGGTCCCGGACTGATTGCCGGTACCGATAATGGCTGTCAGCACGATCATAATTCACTCAAAAAGCCGTTGCGTAATTTGTATTTTGGCAAAGCGCTGTGTATTGTGCAAAGCCTTGGGCCAAAAGGTAAAATTGTATTAAAAGCCAGTGTAGACGGTTTACCCGATGCCTCGGTTGCAATATTTGCAAAATAAAACCTGTAGACTATTGATTGCCAATACTATTGAAGTTGTAAAACTGATTACCATTGTCGAACTGAATCTGGCGTTTTTGTTCTACAAAAATAAAGTCTACGTTCACCGTTTTGTTATTGCTAAACTGTACCTGTATTTCGTCGTTGTCAATACGGAAATACTCACCAAACACATTGTTGACTTTTACAGAGTATTTGTCGGCATTTGGCACACTAATCACAAAGCTGCCAAAGTTATCGGTAAGAACTGAGTAGTTTTCCCCATTTGCGGCTTTGGCAGTTACACGTACACCACTCATGTCCAGTTTTCCTTCTGTGCTGTTAGGGTCGCGGTGAACTATAATTTTTCCACGAATTTTAAAACTTTCGGCAAGTGGTACGTTTATAACACGGTTTTTCGTATTTTCAATCAACTGTTCTGTACCATCCAAAAAGTAGAGATATTCCAGATTGTTTACAGGTGAAAAGCTGAATTTGTATTTGTCGCGAGGCAAATTATCGATACTTACCTGCCCATCCAAATCGGATATTAAACGGATTTCAGGAATGGCGCTAGCTTCGTTTCTGCTAAGCACATCTTTTTCCACACCTACCACAATATCCGAAACCGGAGGTTCATTATCCGTTTTAATACGGTTTCCGTCAAGGTCGTTAAAAAAGCGGAGTTTAATATCGTGGTATTTCTGTCGTGGTTGTTGTATATTGAACGCTTTTGTAACACCTACCATAAGGTTCATATCCTTTGTTGAAACACGTCCCTCATCAACCACACGCACGTTGGTAAACATAAATGCGGACACATTCAGGTTCCATCCATTTTTCAGGAAATGGTCGTACCGGACATTGTACATAATATTCTCACGTCCCGAAGGCATGTAATATGTATAATTAATGTAGGCACTCAGTTTCAATTTACGGTTGAAAAAGTAGTTCTCGTAATACGGACGGAACTGAATACTACTCGATAAGGTTGGTTTGTCGTCAATTTGAATGCTGCGGTATAAATCGCTGGTCGAACCACTTGTATAGTAGGCATATACACGCCAATTGGGGTCGTAGTAGTTTAAACCTACTGAGTACGTGAGGTTTTTATCCAGGTTGTAATTCGTCAATCCGGGGTCGGTTGTGTTAAACCTGAACCAGATATTGCTTATCGTAAGGTTGGGCGAAATTGAACGGTACCCATTAATTTTTATCGTTGCCGATGTCCACACTCCGGGCTGATAAGTTTGGTATTCGCTTAAATAGGTGCCTGATATTATGTTCCGAATTGATGAATTGTAATTCGGTCCAACCTGAAAAATAACATTGCCGGTATAATACGACATGGATAAACGAGCATTATCGGTAATATTATTGTTTGTTGGATTGTAAAAGTTGTAAGGATAACGGGTTGAAGTGTACAACTGACGGTTTCCGTATAATGTAAAATAAATTTTATTATTCAGTCGTAAGCGGGTGTCCAGATTTGTTTGTTGTAACCCTGAATTCAAAATGTAGTTGTTTGCAGCACTTGAGTGGTTCAGACGTAAATTGAAATTTTTATACCTCACATTGTAGGTAAACCGATAACTTAGACCGAGTACCGATGTATCTCTGCCCGACTGTGCAGGCATTCCAACTTTAGAACCAAGCAGTTGTAGGTTGATAGTATGGCTTTTGAACAGGTTTACACCTATCCCGGCTCCGGCCGATGTTGCTTTATAGTTGTTATTTAGTTCATTTTCGTTTACTACTTCAGCGTTTAACGATAAAGGGCCGATGTTAAAGCCTGCTCCGGCACTTTGGCCAAAAATATTTGAAAATGGGTTTTGTATTACAGCATAATTTATTGTTGTACTTCCTGATAAACGATAAAGCCCCGTTATACCCCTACCATTTAGGGTGTGTAAACTATTATTACTAACGTTATATCCGAGTTGTATGTCGTTATGTTTACTCATATACCTCATATTGTAGAGGAACTGACGGGTGAAATCAAATTTCTCTTCGGAACTCCCGAAGTATACGCTCTGCACACCCATATTGTATTGTAACTCACGGTTTTTCTTAAACAATATACTTCCGTAGGTTCTGATATTGTTTCGTATAGGTTGTGACGACAGTAAATTATAAATCTGATAATCCACATTAAGTGGCGATGAACTTTGGTTTCGGGTATTTTCAAAACTACTGTTCAGTTTACGCATTTGTAAAGCGGTTGATTTAAGGTCGTTGTCAGACGATGCTGTCAGTATAATTGATGATTCTCGCCAGTTGTTCTGGTACCGAAATTGCTCTGTGGCCGATATTTTTCTGCGGTAACTTACGGTTTGATATATTACAGTATCCTTAAATGCCGGTAAGTTAATGTATTCGCTGAAATTTTCATTGTCCTGTCGGAACGATAAAAGCTTTCCTACTTTATAATCAAGCTTTATCAGTTCGTTGGTGTTGCCTTTATTTGATAATTTTATTTGAATGGTGGTGTTTGGATTAGTATCTGTAAAAAAAAGTTTGTTTTTTAATACAGAAAACTCCCATTTACCCTGTGCCTTAACTGAAATATTGCTGCTGGCCGAAATTACACTGTTATCGGTTTTTAACAGGGCCGAAATAATATACGAAATACCACCCGTAGCATTTACCGAGGGTGAAATATGTACAGGAATAAAAATTGTGTCATTAGGTTCAATTTGCAAAGAATCTGATGTCATAGAAATGATTTTCCAGTTTTCAGGGCTCGAAAAACTAAGGCGGGCTTTTACCGGTTTAGCTCCTTCGTTTACAATTTTCAGGATATTGAAGCAAAGGTTACCGGAAATAATACTATCGTTCGTTTTTGTAAAGAATGCAGATATTTCTTCTTTATTTGTTTGGCCATTAACGGATATCCCAAAGTTGAATACGGATAAAACGACAAGGCAAAACACAAAAAGCGGTGTTTTGTAAATCTTTGTTTTTTGTGAAAAAATCATCCGTTGTAAATTCATTTTTAGAAGCCGGGGCCTGTGGGAGCCAGTTCGAACTCAATTTCAATGTTGTAATAATCAGGCTCTTCGCCCATTAATGAGCCATTTCCTCCTTCGGATAGCGGTTTACCAATTTCGTACGAAATATTTAATTGGTGGTTGGCCCAGTTGAGATCAACCCAGCTAGCAGTATTGTACGAAAATATGGGCACCCAATCGGCAGCCAAATCCTGATATCCGTATGAATGTCCGCTTTCAAGTCCAATCACATTTTCGGCTTTTATTCTGATTTTATTTAGAGGTAATGTATATACCTCTCCTTTGATATTTGCCTGATTGTTGAATGCTCTGCAGTAAAGTGTAAAGCCCTGTAATTGATGTCCTACCACACTTGAATCGGCCATACTTATTCCAAAACGTGTTCCGGTTTGAAACTCAATGCCTTTTTTTATGCGGCTGAGGTTATTAAAGTCAACAGGTATATTGCCTCCATACAGCACACTTAACCTTGCTGTATTCCATTCCTGTGCATTCACAATTGTAAATGAACTTGCACAAAATAGAAAAAGCAATAATATCAGATGTTTAGTATGCCTGTTGATGTAATCCATTTAGAACTTATTTTATGTTTCGAAAAACAACAAGAAGATTGACCGGTTTTTCAACCAATCAATCTTCAAAGTTACGAATTTATGCTAATTAATCGATAGCTAAATCGAACAATACGTTAACTACGTAACGGTCAGGAGCAGGACTAGGATTCTGGTCGATTAGTTTTACTGCATTCATTGGAACTACTGTTCCTTGTTCTGCAGTACCACAACGCCAGTTCAAAGTAAATGCATTGTCAGCAGCATCACCTGCATTTGCATTTACAGTGTTGTTGTCTTCAATCAGTTTTACTGAATATTGTTGAAGAGCAGCCACCTGTGTAGCATTAGCTGTTGGAGTGCTGAAAAGAGATGCTGCAGGAGTAGTTCCCTGAGCCAAAGCAGCTCCTTCGAAAGTGTTCACACCACGGTTAGTGATTGAAAAACCAACATTGTTAAGATTCAATGTGTTTGCAGGATTGTCAGTTCCAAGGAATGAAGCTTCCTCAGTACCATACGATAATGCCCAACGGGTTGAAGATGATACTGTAAAGTCTGTTTTGTACATATCACCTGAAGTGTTAGGGTTAGCTGCATTAGATACTGCTAGAGCCGAAATACCGTTTTTGTAATCTTCGATAGTGTTGAAAACGAATTCAATGTTACCACCATTTGTGATTGTCATACGTAAAACCTGATTCAGGCTAACTGCTACAGGGATTACATTACGGTCTTTTACTGCCTGACCAAATGCTGCAAAACTGCAAACCAGCAAAACTGCTGCTAAACTAATTTTTCTCATAAACATTTTTTTAATTATTAATAATATATTATTGATTTGTTTCAACCGGATATCCGGCTTTTTTATTAAGTTCTTTTTTGATATATAAAATAAAACACATATTTTTTATAAAATTAACAATATGTGGTGTGAATATAGTATGCCCAATAAATAAACTTCGTTGTTTAAATATCAGAAATCGTAAAAGTAAACTTATGAATAAAATTGTCAGAAGAATTCAGAAACTCTTTTCCGGGGTAGGTATCGGTATGCGAATGTAGTAATAAATACTACAATTATGAAATAGAAAACAAAGCAGTTTTCTTTATATAAATACATTAAATTTGCAGTTGGCATTTTTAGAACTTTAATTTTATTGCATTAGATGTTAAAATTCAATTGATTATCTATCTATAATTGTAACAAATACAACTTTAATTTGAATTAAATGCTAAACAAAAAATAACATGAATTAACAAGTTTGTTATTACATTTCTCCCTTCTGATCTATTTGAGAGCTTGTTATATTGCGTATTCAAATGAAAAGTGTGCAAAAAAATTCACAGATAGTTTCAGAATTTTTGACTTGATTTTAAATAAATCTTTCACAAGTTTGTTAATTTAGTTACAAAACAATATTGGATAGGAAGTGTTATAATCTATCATATTAAAATTTTTTAAAATGGGAAATATATCAGAATTACTAAAACCCGGAGTTGTTGCAGGTTCCGATTTGCAAACTCTTTTTGCTATCGCTAAGAAAAATGGATTTGCTATTCCGGCAGTAAATGTTGTTGGTTCATCAACTGTTAATGCGGTGCTTGAGTCGGCTAAAGTTGCTAATGCTCCGGTAATTATTCAGTTTTCGAATGGTGGTGCAATATATAATGCAGGTAAAGGTTTGAAATTAGAGGGTCAGCAAGCCGCTATTTTGGGAGCTGTAGCCGGAGCAAAACATATTCATACAATAGCCGAAGCTTATGGTGTATATGTTGTGTTACATACCGACCATGCTGCAAAAAAGCTGTTACCATGGATAGATGGTTTGCTTGATGCGGGTGAAAAACACTTTGCAGAAACCGGAAAACCATTGTTTAGTTCGCACATGCTTGACCTTTCTGAAGAACCGTTGGCAGAGAATATCGAAATTTGTAAACAATACCTTACCCGAATGAGCAAAATTGGTATGACGCTCGAAATTGAGTTAGGTATTACAGGGGGCGAAGAAGATGGAGTAGATAATAGTGGAGTGGATAATAGTTTGCTGTACACGCAACCCGAAGATGTTTATTTAGCATACAAGGA
>RRZT010124330.1_pt1 | contig 18145 bp, 14 predicted proteins | sample 2165551 | NCBI WGS metagenome assembly RRZT01 (sample SAMN10456910, study PRJNA506462) | wastewater metagenome | biome: wastewater; feature: sludge; material: wastewater sludge; isolation source: wastewater sludge with Escherichia coli K12::gfp cells carrying plasmid... | place: USA: Moscow, Idaho...
GAGAAGGGCGCCATCTCGCCGTCGCCGCCCGCGGTCTCGTAGAGCGCCTCGGCCGCGGCCATCTTCATGGGCTGGACCTGGTACATGACCTTGCCCTGGAAGTCGCCGGAGATGACGACCAGCGCGCCGGCCACGATGAGGAACCAGGCGGCGAGCTTGGCCGACCACCGGAAGGCCTCGACGTCGGCGTCCTGCTTCTCGGTGCGGTTGGGCTTGTTCAGCTTGGCCAGGTGCCAGAACGAGATGGCCAGCACCAGGCCCCCGCCGGTCATGTAGGCCGCGGCGATGGTGTGGGGGAAGGTCACCAGGAACACCGGGTTGGTGAGCAGCGCCATGAAGTCGGTCATCTCGGCGCGGTCGGTGAGAGGGTTGTAGGTGGCGCCCACCGGGTTCTGCATGAAGCTGTTGGCCGCGAGGATGAAGATCGCGGACAGCACCGTCCCGATCGACGCCAGCCAGATGCAGGCGAGGTGGACCTTCTTGGGCAGGCGGTCCCAGCCGAAGATCCACAGGCCGAGGAACGTGGACTCGAGGAAGAACGCGAGCAGCGCCTCGAGCGCGAGCGGCGCGCCGAAGATGTCACCCACGAAGCGGGAGTACTCCGACCAGTTCATCCCGAACTGGAACTCCTGGACGATGCCGGTGACGACACCCATCGCGAAGTTGATCAGGAAGAGCTTGCCGAAGAACTTGGTCAGGTGGAGGTACTTGTCAGCACCCGTGCGGACCCACATGGTCTGCGTGATGGCCACGAGCAGAGACATCGAGATCGTGACCGGCACGAAGAAGTAGTGGTAGACCGTTGTGATGCCAAACTGCCATCTGGCGATCGTTTCTGGACTCATGCGCGTGAGGGTACTACCCCTTGTCGTAGGCCTCCAAAACGTTCACGGCGCGCCAATCTACTACTTAGTGTCGTAGCGAGACGCGAGTGTGGATATCATTACGACATGCCGATCCTCGGAGACCTCGAACACGCGGTGATGGACGTGCTGTGGGCACGCGCCGTACCGACGCCCGTGCGCGACGTGCACGAGGCGCTGGCCCGGAGCCGCGAAATCGCCTACACGACGGTCATGACGGTCCTGGATCGCCTGGCGAAGAAGGGTGTCGTGCTGCGCCGCCTCGATGGCCGGGCCTGGTTGTACGAACCCGCGCGTAGCCGCCTGGATCTCTACGTCGCGACGGTGGAGGAAGCGCTGGCCTCCCTCGAACCGCAGGAGCGCACCCAGGTGTTGCGCACCCTGCTCGACGGCGCGCTCGCCGCGTCCACGAAATAGCGAATCAGGCATATTCATGGGCCGCCATTGGCGACACCGGGTCGGAGAAACCCCTAGCAGGCAAGCCTTTCCTTCGTTGCGCGGGCAGCGAAATCGACGCATTATCGAGTCCATGACCACCCCGGCGACTCGTGACGAGATGATGCCCGAGAAGGCGCCCGTAGCCGCGTCCCCGCACCCTGAGGATGCCGGAGATTCTCAGGCGGCCCTGCTCAATAAGCTTCGCGCCGCCGTGTTGGGGGCCAACGACGGTGTTATCTCCACCGCTGGCCTCGTGATGGGCGTGGCGGGGGCCACGACCAACCTGCTCGCTTTGGCCACCGCCGGAATCGCGGGGCTGGTCGCGGGGGCGCTGTCGATGGCCGCAGGGGAATACGTTTCGGTGTCTGCCCAACGCGATTCCGAGCGGGCCCTCCTGGCTAAGGAATCGCACGAACTCGCCACCATGCCGGAGGAGGAATTGGCCGAGCTTGCCGATCTCCTGCAACGTAAAGGCATGAGTGAGGACGTCGCCAAGACGGCGGCGCAGCAGTTGATGGACCACGACGCGCTGGGCGCGCACGCCGACCTGGAGCTGGGCATCGACCAGCACGATCTGGTGTCCCCGTGGGCGGCGGCGATCTCCTCGCTGTTCTCGTTCTCGATCGGCGGCCTGATCCCCCTTCTCGCGATGCTCTTGGCGCCCGCCGATATCCGGGTCGGCGCCACCGTCGCGTCGGTGTTGCTCGCCTTGTTCGTGACCGGCTTCGTGTCCGCGCGCGTCGGCGGCGCCCCAGTCCTTCCCGCCATTGTGCGCAACATCCTGGGTGGGTTCTTGGCGATGGCGGTCACGTTCGGCATCGGCACTCTGGTGGGCACGCAACTCGGCTGATTCCCCCGCCTCCGCGTGGGAGGATGACGTTTACCCACGAAGGAGGAACGATGGCGTTCGACGTCGACCATGTCCTGGCCGAGGCCACCACTGAGGAGTTGGCTGCCCTGGTCTGCGGGAGCGGATCCTGGCACACCACCGGTATTCCACGGTTGGGGGTGCCTCCTCTCCGGTTGGCGGACGGCCCCCATGGGCTCCGGGTCACCGAGCAACTCCTCACGCAGGCCGTGCCTGCCACGTGCTTCCCGACGGCCGCGGGGCTCGGCTCGTCCTGGAATCCGGCGCTACTCAAGCGGGTCGGTGAAGCCTTGGCCCATGAAGCCATCGCGTTGGGTGTCGACGTGGTGCTGGGCCCCGGCCTCAACATCAAGCGCTCGCCACTGTGCGGACGCAACTTCGAATATTTCAGCGAGGATCCGCTGCTGTCAGGGACCCTGTCTGCTGCGCTGGTCTACGGCTTGCAAAGCAACGGTGTGGGCGGCTGCCTGAAGCACTTTGCCGTCAACAATCAAGAGACCGACCGGATGCGCGTGGACGCAGTCGTCGCCGAACGGACGCTGCGTGAGATCTACCTGGCAGGGTTCCAGCGGGCGGTGACCGCGGCGGCGCCGTGGATGGTGATGTGCTCCTACAACCGCGTCAACGGGACGCTGGCGTCGCAGAACTCCTGGCTGCTGACCGACGTGCTGCGCGGTGACTGGGACTACTCGGGGGTGGTGGTGTCTGACTGGGGTGCCGTTTACGACCGGATCGCCGCGTTGATCGCGGGCCTCGATCTGGAGATGCCCCAGGCACAGGGCCGGGCCGAGGCCGTCGCGGCCGCCGTTGAGGCGGGTGAGTTGAGCCGTGAGGTGCTGGAGGTGGCCGCAGAGCGCCTCCTCGCGCTCACCGACAAGGCGGCGTCCGCTGTGCGTCCCGCGGGCAGGATCGGTCATCACGACCTGGCGCGGCAAGCGGCGCTGGAGTCGATGGTGCTGCTCCGCAACGACGGTGTGCTGCCGCTGGCACCCCAGGCGAAGGTGGCGTTGATCGGCGCGTTCGCCGCGACGCCGCGCTATCAGGGCAGCGGTAGCTCGAAGGTGAATCCTCGGGAACTTGATCGCCTCCTGGACACGCTGTCGGCTCGCTGTGACGTCACCTATGCGCCCGGCTTCCGGTTGAGTGGGGAACTCGACGATGACCTGATCGACGAGGCCCTGCTCGCCGCAGAGGATGCCGAGGTGATCGTGGCCTGCCTCGGGCTGCCCGATGCTGAGGAAGCCGAAGGCTTCGACCGAACCCACATGCGGATCCCCGAGAACCAGCGCGCCCTCGTGGCGAGCCTGTCGGAGGCGGGTAAGCCCGTGGTCGTCGTGCTGTCCAACGGTGCCGCCGTGGAGGTCGCGGACTGGGTCGAGGAGACCAGCGCGCTCCTGGAGGCCTGGCTGGGCGGCGAAGCGGGGGCGCTCGCGCTGGCTCAGGTCCTCACCGGCGAGGCAGAGCCGTCCGGTCGACTCACCGAGACTCTCGGCTTGCGTCTGGAGGACTACCCCAGCGCGCTGATGTTCCCCGGCGAGAGCGGCCAGGTGATGTACGGGGAGGGCGTCTTCGTCGGCTATCGCGGGTTCGACGCGCTCGAACGCGAGGTCGCCTTCCCGTTCGGGTTCGGGCTGGGTTACACCACGTTCCGCTATGACAGCCTCACCCTGACCGATACCGGGTCGGTGGTGACGCGAGATCTGCGCGTCGCGGTGTCCGTGACGCTCACCAACACGGGGGAGCGCGCGGGTGCCGAGGTCGTCCAGGTGTACGTGCGCAACGCGCCCGCGTCGGTGAGCCGCCCCGTGCGGGAACTCCGCGGCTACACCAAGGTGTGGCTGGAGCCTGGCGAGACCCGCACGGTCATCGTCGGGCTGGGCATCGACGCCTTCGCGTTCTGGTCGACCCCGCACGAGCGGTTCGTCGTCGAGAGTGGCGTCTACGCGATCGAGGCGGGTCCCCACAGTCGGGATCTCCCGCTGTCGGGCGGGTTGCGCCTCGATGTGCCTCGCTTGCCCTCGGCGTTGCACGACGAATCGACGATCGCCGAGTGGTTCGCCGATACCGAGGCGATGGAGGCGCTGCAAGCCCGGGCGGTGGCGCGCACCGGTGAGCGCTTCGCCTTGAGCGAGCAGATGTACACGGTGGTGGCGGGCCAACCGCTGCGCCGGTTTGCGATGTTCCCCGGAGGCGTCCTGACCGCCGAGGACGTCGACGCGGTGCTGGCCGAGTACGGCCGCAGCGTCTAGGCGATGCTCTGCCCTCGGCGCTCCTCCTGGCCTTAGTGGCACGGGGGAGCGCCGAGGATGGCGCGGGGTGTCTCAGTTGCGCGGGCCGTCGCCGCCCAGGTATTCCACGTGGCTGATCTCGACTGGCTGGTGGCGGATCATCTTGTTGATGACGTAGGTGATCACGCCCAGTACGGCGCCGATCCCCAAGAGCACCAGCGCGATCTGGAACTGCTCCAGGGGACGGCCCGTCCACGGGCCGACCAGGTAGAAGGTGCACAGTCCGGCGACGATCGGAATCCAGGTTGGCGCCGTGAAGTGGTCGTGCTCCACCGTGTCCTTGCGGAGGACCAGTACCGCCACGTTCGTGATCGTGAAGACGCCCAGCAGGAGCAGCGCGGTCGTCCCGCCCAGTTGGGAGACCTGCCCGACGAAGGTGATGAGCACGGCGGCCAGCACGGAGGTGAACACGATCGAGAACCACGGGGTTTGGCGGCTCTTCATAATGGCTCCGAACACCGGTGGCAAGATGCCCTGCTTGGCCATGCCGTAGAGCAGGCGCGACGCCATCAGCATGTTGATCAGGGCCGTGTTGGCGACGGCGAACATCGAGATGAAGGGGAAGATCGCTCCAAAGGGCAGGCCGGGTGCGCCCATCTGAACCACGGTCAACAACGGGGTTGCTCCGGTTTGGGTCAACTCGCCCACCGGCACAATAGCGACCGCCGTCAGCGACACCAGGACATAGATGACGCCCGTGATGCCGAGCCCGGTCAGCATGATCTTAGGGAAGATCTGGGAGGGGTTCTTGGTCTCCTCGGCCATATTGACCGAGTCCTCGAAACCGACCATGGCGAAGAAGGCCACCGAGGTCGCCGCCGAGACCGCCAAGAACATGCCCTTGTCGTGCGGAGTCTCGAACACGAGCGTGCGGCTGAAGTCGGCCTTGCCGTTCACCATGGCGAGGAAACCGACGAAGATGACCAGCAACAGGCCGGACAATTCGATCACGGTCAGCACAATGTTGGCCTTGACCGATTCGCCGACGCCCCACAGGTTGACCGCCATCACCAGCGCGATGAAACCGACGGCGATGAGCGTGACGAGACCGGCTTGGTCGCCTAGCCCGAAGCCCTTCATGAAGTTCTCGGCGAAGGCGCGCGATGCCGTGGCCGAGGACGTGATGCCGGACGCGGTGACGGTGAAGGCCACCATGAACGTGAAGAAACCGTTCTTGAAGGCGCGATTGGTGTAGACGGCAGCGCCGCCCGCATGCGGATACTTCGTCACGAGTTCTAGATAAGCGAAGGCCGTCATGACGGCGACGACGAACGCCAGGAGGAAGGGGAGCCATACCGCCCCGCCCACCTCCTTGGCGACGGTGCCGGTCAGGGCATAAATGCCCGTTCCGAGAATGTCGCCAATGATGAACAACAACAGCAAGCCTGGGCCCATCACCCGCTTGAGTTGGTCGGGACTTCCGTCGATTTGTTCAGGGGAACGCAGCTCAGCCATGGGGTGATCTCCTAGCCGGGGAAAGGGCCGAGGCGCCTCCACGTGCGCACAGCGCACCGGGCGGAAGCGCCACATGTGGGAGAAAAACAACACCCCGGACCCGTCGGGCGACGAGGGGGGGCGGTGACGGCCAGCCGCCCGGGCTGGCCGTCACCGGGAAACTAGGCCGCGTCGTCGGTCAACTCGGGCCCGCTGAACTGCGACTGGTACAGGTCGTAATAGGCGCCCTCGGCGGCCATCAGAGCCTCATGGTTGCCCTGCTCGACGATGCTGCCCTCGCGCATCACCAAGATGGTGTCGGCATCCCGGATGGTGGAGAGGCGGTGAGCAATGACGAACGATGTCCGGTTCTCCCGCAGCGCGTTCATGGCGCGCTGCAGCAGCAACTCGGTGCGCGTGTCGACCGAGGAGGTCGCCTCGTCCAGGATCAGGATCGCGGGATCGGCCAGGAAGGCCCGGGCGATCGTGATGAGCTGCCGCTCGCCGACCGAGATGTTGGAACCCTCATCGTCGATCAGGGTGTCGTAGCCCTCCGGCAGCGAGTGGACGAACCGATCCACGTAGGTCGCCGTCGCCGCCGCGCGGATCTCCTCGTCCGTGGCATCGGGGCGGCCATAGGCGATGTTGTCGCGGATCGTGCCCTGGAACAGCCACGTGTCCTGCAGCACCATGCCGACCTTCGCGCGCAGTTCCGCGCGCGGGACGGTGGCGATGTCGACGCCGTCGAGGCTGATGTGGCCGCCGTTGAGCTCGTAGAAGCGCATCAGGAGGTTGACCAGGGTCGTCTTACCCGCGCCGGTAGGCCCGACGATGGCCACCGTGGAACCCGGCTCGACGGTCAGGTCCAGATCCTCGATCAGCGGCTTGTCGGGGGTGTAGGAGAACGCGACGTGCGAGAACTCGACCCGTCCGCGCGTCGGGACGGGCAGGTGGTTGTCCTGCTCGGCGATCTGCTCTTCGGCGTCCAGCACCTGGAACACACGCTCTGCGGAGGCGACACCCGACTGGAGCAGGTTCGACATGGACGCCACCTGGGTGATCGGCTGGGTGAACATGCGGCTGTACTGGATGAACGCCTGGACGTCACCCAAGGTCATCTGACCCGAGGCGACACGCAGGCCGCCGACGACGGCCACCGCGACATAGCTCAGGTTTCCGATGAACATCATCACCGGCATCATGAGGCCCGAGAGGAACTGGGCGCCGAAGGAGGCGCTGTACATGAGGTCGTTGTCGCGGGCGAAGCGGGCCTCCACCTCCTTCGAGCGGCCAAACACCTTGACCAGCGTGTGGCCGGTGTAGGCCTCCTCCACCTGGGCGTTCACGTCGCCGGTGGACTTCCACATGGCCGCAAACCGTCCCTGGGACTTGCGGCCGATGAGAACGGCGGCGGCCAAGGAGATCGGGACCGCGATGATGGCGATGACCGCCAGCACGGGGGAGACCCAGAACATCATGAACAACACCCCGACCAGGGTGAGCAGGTTCGACAACAATTGGCTGAGCGTCTGCTGCAAGGACTGGGCGATGTTGTCGATGTCGTTGGTGACCCGGCTGAGGAGTTCACCGCGCGGCTGCCGGTCGAAGAAGGCGAGCGGGAGGCGTCCCAGCTTGGCCTCAACCTCCTGACGCAGGCGATAGACCGAGTTCTGCACCGCGTCGTTGAGCATCCAGCCGGCGCCCCACGACAGCAGGCCCGCGACGAGGGCCAAGCCGAGGGCGAGGAGGCCGATGCGTGCCACCGCGTCCCAGTCGACGCCCGCGCCCGGGGTGACGTTCATGCCCGCCAGCATGTCGGCGAAGGTTCCCTGACCTTGGGCGCGCAACTGCTCCAGGATCGTCGCCAGCGGGACGCCCGCGGGCAGGTTCTTGCCCAGCAGGCCCGCAAACAGCAGGTTCGTCATCTCGCCGAGAATCTTCGGGTTGAGGACGTTGGCGACCACGGCTGCCGCGGTGAGGATCGCCACGATGATGATCCGGGTCCGTTCTGGGCGAAGGTTGCCCAGCAGCCGCCGCAGCGACGGACCAAAGTTGATGGCCTTTTCGGCCGGGCCCTGGTTCCCCATGGGCCCGTGCCCGCGCTGACGAGGACCGTCCTTGGGTCGCTCGGGCGCGTCGACGACGCGGTGCGTCGTCTGGGCGGTGGTGTCGCTCATGCTGCCTCCTCGGCGGTGAACTGGGACTCGACGATCTCGACGTAGGTGGGGCAGGTCGCGAGCAGATGCTCGTGCGTCCCGATCCCCTCGATCCGGCCGTCGTCGAGGACGATGATCTGGTCGGCGCCGGCGATGGTGGCCACGCGCTGACCGACGATGACGACGGCGGCGTCCTGCGTCTCGCCGGCCAGGGCGGCCCGCAGGCGGGCGTCCGTGGTCACGTCGAGGGCGGAGAAGCTGTCGTCGAAGATGTAGACGGTGGGGCGCCGGACCAGGGCCCGGGCGATGGAGAGCCGCTGCCGCTGGCCGCCGGAGACGTTCGTCCCGCCTTGCGCGATCGGTGCGTCGAGTTGTTCAGGCATGTCCTCGACGAAGTCGCGAGCCTGGGCGACCTCGAGGGCGTGCCACAACTCGTCATCGGTGGCATCCGGGTTGCCGTAGCGGAGGTTGGAGGCCACCGTCCCGGTGAACAGGTAGGGCTTTTGTGGCACCAGCCCGATGGAACCCCACAGCGTTTGCGGGTCGAGTTGGGTCACGTCGACGCCGTCCACGCTCACGGTGCCCTCGGTGGCGTCGAACAGGCGAGGGATCAAGCTGACCAGCGTCGTCTTGCCTGCGCCGGTGGACCCGATGATCGCCGTGGTCGTGCCGGGCCGCACCGAGAAGCTGATGTCTTGCAGGACGGGGGCTTCCGCACCGGGGTAGCTGAAGGACACCTCGTCGAAGGCGACCTGCCCCGGGTGCGGGGTCTGCGTGATGCCCTGCTTCGGCGGGACGACGCTGGAGTGGGTGCGCAGCACCTCCTGGATGCGCTGGGCACACACCTGGGCGCGGGGGGCGATCATCAGCATCATCGTCGACATCATCACGCTCATCAGGATCTGGATGAGGTAGGTGAGGAAGGCGGTCAGTTGGCCGATCTGCATCTCGCCCGCGTCGACGCGAAGGCCGCCGAACCACATGACGCCCACCGAGGAGGCCGACATGACGAGTTGGACGACGGGGAACAGCGTCAGCATCCGACGACCGACCCGAAGGGAGGTGTCGGTCAGGTCACGGTTGGCCCGCGCGAAGCGTTGCGACTCGTACGGCTCGCGGACGAAGGCGCGGATGACGCGCAGGCCGCTGATCTGTTCGCGCAGCACCCGGTTGAGGGTGTCGATGCGGGTCTGCATGGAGCGGAACAGGGGCAGCGCCTGGAGCAGGATGACGCCGATGATGCTGCCCATGACCAACACGGCGGCGCCGATCAGCCAGGAGAGGCCCAGATCTTCACGCAGCGCCATCACCAGGCCGCCGACCATCATGATGGGGGCCTGAACGATCAGGAAGGCCGTCATCATGACGAGTTGCTGCACCTGCTGGACGTCGTTGGTGGTCCGGGTAATCAGCGACGGGGCGCCGAACTGGTTCACCTCGCGGGCGCTGAAGCTCAGCACGCGATCGAAGATGGCCGCGCGCAGGTCGCGTCCGAAGCCCATCGCCGTGCGAGCGCCGAAGTAGATGGCCGTGATCTGGCAGAGGATCTGGATTGCCGAGACGCCCAGCATGATCGCCCCCAGCGACCAGATGGTGGCGGTGTCGCCCTTGGCGACGCCCTCGTCGATGATCCGGGCATTGAGGGAGGGAAGGTACAAGGAGGCGCCGGTGGAGATCAGCTGGAAAAGCACGATCAATCCGACGCTGCCCCAATACGGCTTGAGGTAGGTCTTCAGGGTGGACAGGAGCATCAGGCGTCCTTTGTGATTCCGTGGAGAAGGAGGTCAGCGAGTGTGTCGGGTGTGGTCAGGGCAGGGTTTCCTGCGGTCAGGTGGAGGGTCCCGAAGGTGAGCCCGATGATCGCGATGGCTGCGACGTCGGTCGGCACCGTCAGGTGGTCGGCGTGCGGGGCCAGGGCGTTGGTGACCGCCTGGGCGACCATCAAGTGCGCGGCCTGGGGGTCGGGGCGGGGGAACTCCGCCGGTTCGGCGGGTTCACCCGGGCGGGGCGGTGCCAGGGGTGCCGGTGGGGGGAACGGCGGTCGGTTCGGGGGGCCTTGGTGACCTTCGGGGTGGGCCTGCTGGAAGAGGGTGACGAGGGCGCGCAGGCGCGCGACGCGGTCTTCCAGCGCGGTGGCGATGGCCACGAGGGTTCCGCGGAGGTCGGCGTCGGACGGGATGGCCGCCAGGGCCGCCTCGAGGCGTCCGTCGTCGATGGACGCGGCGGCTGCCGCATGGATGAGGTCGCCTTTGGAGCGGAAAACGCGGAAGATGGTGCCCTCGGCGACGCCTGCCGCCTCGGCCACCTGGCGGGTGGAGATGTTGGCGCCGTGCGCGGCCAGAAGTGGGATGGTCGCCTCGATGAGCGCCTGGCGGCGCTCGTGCGCAGGCATCGGTTTGGCTCGGCTCACGTCGTCCGATGATAGGTGAGTGAGTGCTCACTCACAAGCAAACCGAGGCCTGCTTTCCTCCTCGCCGCCCGACGCGGTCGCGCCGTGACGCGCCGCGCAGCCGGGGAAGCGCAATCCACGGAAACCCGATGACAGGACGCTCACGCCCGATAGCCTGCCTAAGGAGGGTGCATGGATCTGCTTGGAAAGGCCGCGACGCTGGTCGCGATCATCGCCCTCGGCTACCTCGTCAAACGCATCGGCTGGCTGCGACGCGAAGATTTCAGGGTCTTGGCGACCATCGCGCTACGCATCACGCTGCCGTGTGCGCTCATCGTCAGCTTCGACTCCTTCGAGATCACGACCTCCCTGCTGTGGGTGTCGCTGTTCGCCTTCGCCATCATCATCGGCGGGCAGGTGGTCGCGTGGACCCTGAATCGCGGGGGCGGCCCTCGCGCGCAGGCGTTCGGCGTCTTGAATGTGTCCTCGTTCAACATCGGCCTGTTCGTGATCCCCTACCTGGGTGCCTTCGTCGGGCCCGAAGCCGTGGTGATCGCGTCCATGTTCGACGTGGGCAATGCGCTGGCCTCGGCGGGAGTGGGATACGCCTGGGGGCTTGGGCTGGCCACCGAGAAGCGGACCTCGCTGCTGGCGTTCGTGCGGACGCTGGCGCACTCGCCCGTGTTCATCACCTACGTCACGTTGCTGGTCCTCGGCCTCCTGAAGTGGCACCTGCCTCGACCCGTGATCGGCTTCGCCACGACCGTGGGGGCCGCCAACACCTTCATTGCCATGTTCATGATCGGGGTCGGGCTGGAAATCGTGCTCGATCGCCGCTCGTACGCCATGGCGGTGCGCTATCTCTCGACCCGCTACGTGTTCTACCTTGTCCCCGCCGTACTGCTGTGGCTCGTCATCCCCTTCGAGCCGAGCGTCAAGGTCGTCATCACCGCCATCCTGGTGGCTCCGATGGCGGCGATGGCGCCGGGATTCACCGACGAAGCAGGGCTCGACGTGGGGGTCTCCACGTTCATGACGACCGTCACGGTGCTCGTGGCGGTCGTCGCCATGCCTGCCCTGTTGATCGCCCTGGGCTAGGAGCCCCACCGCGATGTCGCATTCTCGCTAGAAACCTCGCCCGGCGTCACGCACGATGGTGGGGTGATGCCCGATCGAGAGACCTGCCTGGCTGCCGTGACGAGCCGCGACGCCCGGTTCGACGGCGCCTTCTTCACGGCCGTCACCTCCACCGGGATCTACTGTCGGCCGTCCTGCCCCGCGCGGACGCCGCGACCCGACAACATGCGCTTCCACCCCAGCGCGGCGGCGGCGCAGGCCGCCGGGTTCCGGGCTTGCCGCCGATGCCGGCCCGATGCCGTCCCCGGCTCGCCCGAGTGGGACGTCCGCGCGGACGCGACGGCGCGCATCATGCGCCTCGTCGGGGACGGCGTAGTGGATCGGGAGGGTGTCGAAGGGCTCGCCTCGCGGCTGGGGTATTCGATCCGGCAGGTGCAGCGGCTGACCCGCGAAGAACTCGGGGCCTCCCCGCTGAGCCTGGCGCGCGCCCAGCGAGCCCACACCGCCCGCGTCTTGCTGACGACCACCGACATGGCCTTGGTCGATGTCGCGTTCGCGGCGGGATTCGGCTCACTACGCACGTTCAACGAGACGCTCGGGCAGGTCTACGGCTTGACCCCCTCGGCGATCCGCGGTCGCGCCTCCCGGCCTGAGGGAGCGTCGTCGGCGGTCGTGGAGTTGGCCCTGCGGCTCGCTTTCCGGCGTCCCTTCAACCCCTCGAACGTGTTTGGCCACCTCGCCGCGACGGCCGTCCCCGGCGTCGAGGAGTGGCGAGAGGGTGCCTACCGTCGGACGCTGCGCCTCCCGCACGGCCCCGGCTTCGTCGCGTTGGCGCCGCGGCCCGATCACGTGGCGGCGCGGCTCTACCTCAGCGACCCCCGCGACCTGACCCCCGCCATCGGACGCTGCCGCCGCCTGCTGGACCTGGACGCCGACCCGGTGGCAGTGGACGCCGCCCTCGCCGCGGACCCCATCCTGGCGCCCCTGGTGGCCCACGCGCCGGGGCGCCGGGTGCCGCGCACCGTCGAGGGGGACGAGTTCGCCCTGCGTGCCGTGCTGGGGCAGCAGGTCTCCACAGCCGCCGCCCGCACACACGCGGCGCGTCTGGTCGCGCAGTACGGCGAGCCCGTCACCGACCCGATGGGCGGCGGCCTGACGCACCTGTTCCCGACGGCGGAGTCGCTGGTCGATCTGCCTGCGGGCACGCTCGCCTTCCCCGCGTCGCGGCAGGCCACCCTCACCGGGCTGGCGGACGCGCTGGCGTCGGGGCGAGTGGATCTGAGCCCGGGCGCCGACCGGGAGGAGGCGCGCGTCCGGCTGGCAGCACTGCGGGGCATCGGGCCGTGGACCGTCGAGATGGTCGCCATGCGCTCGCTCGGTGACCCGGACGCCTTCCCGATCACCGATCTTGGGGTGCGTCGCGCAGCCGAAGAACTCGGCCTCAGCGACCTGGCGGGTGTGGCGTCAGCGTGGCGGCCGTGGCGGGCCTACGCCACCCAGTACCTGTGGGCGGTCGACGACCACCCCATCAACACTGTCCCGAAGGAGCACTCATGAAGCATCGGATCATCGACTCGCCGCTCGGCCCGCTCACGCTCGTCGTGGACGCCGACGGCGTGTTGTGTGCGCTCTACAACGAGGGCCAGCGGTACTTTCCCGAGGCGGCTGCGCTCGGAGAGCGCGACGACACGGTCGCCGAGGACGCCGTCGCGCAACTGCGGGAGTACTTCGCCGGGACGCGGAGCGCCTTCACCGTGCCCACGGCCGCCGTCGGGACAGCGTTCCAGCATCGCGTGTGGGAGGCCCTGGCGGCGATCCCGCCCGGGACGACCCGCACCTACGGTCAAGTGGCCCAAGAGTTGGGTGCCCCCGGCGCCTCACGTGCCGTGGGGGCGGCAACGGGACGCAACCCGATCAGCATCATCGTGCCGTGCCACCGGCTGGTGGGGGCCTCAGGCGCCATGACGGGCTACGCGGGTGGTGTGGAACGCAAGGTGTGGCTGCTGACGCATGAGGGTGCGCTCGCGTCCTGACAGCGACGACCGCCGGGCGTCAGGACGCGGTGTGGTTCCACGAGGTGGGGCCATACGAGCCCGCCGTGTACGTGTCCAGGGGAACCGATCCGTCCGCCCACGCCTCCAGCACCGGCTCCAGGATGCGCCAACTCTCCTCGGCCATGTCGCCGCGCACCCCCAAGAGCATGGTGCCCGACAAGATCTGGTCGAGGATCTCGCCGTAGGGCCGCACGGGTGACTCGCCCAGTTCCGCCGACAGCGTCGTCGTCTCCAGATCCCATCGGTTGCCTTCGGCGTTCGTGGTGACCCGCAAGGCGAGCGTCTCGGGGGTGAATCCGATCACCATGACGTTCGGGGCGGCCGCATTGTGGAACCCTTCGGGCTGGTGGGCGACGGGCCGGAACTGGACGACGATGCCACGGAAGCCGTCCCCCAAAGCCTTGCCTGACCGCAGCCGGAACGGGACGCCCGCCCAGCGCGCATTGCGGATCTCGACGGTGACCTGCGCCAGCGTCTCGGTGTTGCGGGCCGGATCCACGCCGGGCTCGGCGGTGTAGTCGACGACCTGCCGACCGTCGATCTCGCCAGCGGTGTAGCGGGCGCGGCGTGAGGACGGCTCGTGGGGATCGCTCCACAAGCTCGTCGAGCGCAGGGTGTGCACGATCAGATCCCGCAACTCGATCGCGTCGATGCGGGCGGGTTGCTCCATCGCGAAGATGGCCATCACCAGCATGAGGTGGCTTTGGATCATGTCCTTCAGCGCGCCCGCATGGTCGTAATAGCCCGCCCGGCCTTCCAGCGCCAAGGTCTCATCGGCGATGATCTCGACGCGCTCGATGTTGGCGGCATTCCACACGGGTTCGAACACGCGGTTGCCGAAACGCAGGCCGAGTAGGTTCAAAACGGTCGCCTTGCCGAGGTAGTGGTCGACGCGGAAGATGCGCTCCTCGGGGATGAAGGACGCCAGCAGCGCGTTGAGCGCCTTGGCCGTGGCCAGGTTGGTACCGAAGGGCTTCTCCAGTGCCAGGCGCAGGTCGTCGGGCAGGCGCAGTGTGCTGAGGACGTGAACCGATTGCTCCGTCACGGCGGGCGGCAGGGCGAAGTACAACACGATGGGCCGTCCGGGCTCGGTCAGTTCGTCGAGGAACGCCTGCATTTGGCCCGGGTCGGTCACGTTCAGGGACACGAACCGGGTCGCCGCCGCCATCGCGTCCGCGCGCTCGGTGCGGCAGCCGCCTTCGGTGAGGGCGCTGCGGACACGGTCGCGCCACTCGGATTCGGTGAGGTCGTCCGACGACGCGCCGATGAGGCGAATGTCGTAGTCGGGTTTGGCGCGCAGGAGTGTCCCCAGGCCCGGGAGCAGGAGCCGATGGGTGAGGTCGCCCGAGGCTCCCAGGATGACGAGGGTGACGGACTGTGTCGGCATGCTGCTCCTTTTCGGCGGTTCGGCACCACCCTAGTCATCGAGGCGTCCAGGCCAGGCCCTAGGGCCGTCGGCGCGTGCTGGCCCGCGGGACGCGTGAGCGGGCACAGCAGGGGGAGAGGAACGAATCTCGATAGGCTGGAGCGGTGAGTGATACCAGCGCCGCGCCGCGTCCCGATCAGCCTTCCGTCTCCGAGCAGATGCAGGTGCGCCGGGACAAGCGCAGTCGCATCCTGTCCGAAGGGGGGCAGGCCTATCCGGTCTCCGTGCCGCGCACCCACGCGCTCGCTGACGTGCGCGCGCAGTGGGGTCATCTGAGCGCCGGAGAGGAGACCGACGTCGTCGTCTCGGTCAGCGGCCGGATCATGTTCCTGCGCAACACCGGCAAGCTGTGCTTTGCCACCCTGGCCGACCAGTTCACGCCCGACGCGGATGGCGGACGCCTCCAGGTGATGCTCAGCCTCGCCGAGGTCGGCCAGGAGTCGTTGGATCGGTGGAAGGCCGACATCGACCTGGGCGACTACGTCTCCGTGACGGGTCGGGTCATCGCCTCCAAGCGGGGCGAGTTGTCCATCATGGCGACCGACTGGGCGCTGGCGTCGAAGTCGCTGCGTCCGCTGCCCACCTTGCACAAGGACCTCTCGGAGGAGGCCCGCGTCCGGCAGCGGTACGCCGATCTCGTCGTCCGTGACGAGGCCCGCGCGATGGTCCGGACGCGGGGGACGATCACCCGCTCAATCCGGGAGACCCTGCACCGGCTGGGCTTCTTGGAGGTCGAGACGCCGACGCTGCAGTTGATCCACGGTGGTGCGGCGGCGCGCCCGTTCGGGACGCACCTCAACGCGTTCGACATCGACATGACGCTGCGGATCGCGCTGGAGCTCTACCTCAAGCGCGCCATGGTCGGCGGCGTGGACCGCGTCTACGAGATGGGGCGCATCTTCCGCAACGAGGGCATCGACAGTTCGCACTCGGCCGAGTTCACGATGCTGGAGTCCTACCAGGCGTGGACGGACCAGTACGGCATCGCCGAGACGACCAAGCAGATCATCCTCGACATTGCCGACGCGCTCGGCTCTCGCCAGATCGACACCGAAGCGGGCGTCATCGACCTCGACGGTGAATGGCGCTGGCTGCCCCTCTACGACGGCCTGAGCGAGGCGGTGGGCGAGACGATCTCCTTGGACACGCCCCTGGCGCGGTTGCAGGCCATCGCCGAGGAGCGCGACATCGACATCGACCCCGCGTGGGGAGCCGACAAGCTCGCGGTCGAACTGTTCGGGGAGATCGTGGAACCGCACCTGCTTCAACCGACCTTCGTGTGCGACTACCCGGCCATTGCTCAGCCGCTCGCGCGCCCGCACCGCGACAAGCCTGGCCTGATCGAAGCGTGGGATCTCATCGTGGGCGGTATGGAACGCGGCACGGGCTTCAGCGAACTGATCGATCCCGTCATCCAGCGTGAACGCTTCACCGAGCAGTCCCTGCTGGCCGCCAAGGGGGATCCGGAGGCCATGCAGTTGGACGAGGACTTCCTCAACGCCTTGGAGTTCGGCGCCCCGCCGATGGGCGGCATGGGCATGGGCATCGACCGTGTCGTCATGCTGTTCACGAACAAGGGGATCCGCGAGACGATCCTGTTCCCGCTGCTCAAGCCCCAGGGCTGAGCGAACGCGGCAGACCGACACGCCGATGCGGCGCACCCGTCACGGGGTGCGCCGCATCGGCGTCAGCAGGGCGTCCGCCCTGACCCGGCGGACGGGAGGCCTACTTCCAGAGCGTGGCCACGCCGAACGAGGCGCCCATCAGCACCATGGCGATCAGCATGTTCCAGTTGCCCAGATCGGTCATGAACGGGACGCGGTTGCCGGTCGAGGTCGTCAGGTACCACACGACGAGCCAGGCGACACCCAGCAACAGCAGCGTCAAGAAGGTCGGAACCACCCAGCTGCGCGTCGTCGCGAGCGAGTTCTTCTTCTTGGCGGCGCGGGAGCGGGTCTTCTTCGTTTTCGCGGCGCGGCCCTCGGCAGCCACCTGAGGGTTGCCGGACCTTGCGGCATCTTCCGGGCTCTTCTCCTCGGCCACCGAACTACTCCACTCGTCGACAATGCGTGAACAGACCAAGCCTAGCAACGCCCGTCCGGGTCCCTCACCCACGGGCACAGACGCGGGGCGTCGGCTGGACGCGTCCCCGGCGGGGAGCGGCGTTGGCCGCATAGGGTGGGGACCATGAGCGCGCGCGAGGTCCTGCAACGGGCACGTGACGCCGCGCTGAAGTCCGCGTCACCGAAGCGGATCGCGACCATCGCGGTCTGCGTGCTGGCCGGGCTCATGATGGCGGTCGGCGCGACGGCGTCCCGGGGCAACGACTTGCGCCCCGCGCGGACGACCGAACTCGTCGGTCTCGTGCGGGCCGAGACGGATCGGGCCGACGCGTTGCGCAAGCGGGCAGCGGCCCTCCAGGACGAGGTTGACCACCTGACCCAGGCCCGGGCCGGTGCTGCCCAAGGGCCGGCGGCCACCGAACTCCAGGCCGCCGCCGAAATTGCGGCCTCCACCCCGGTGGCGGGGCCGTCGGTGACCGTCACCTTGACCGATGCGCCGGCGACCGTCCAGCCCGCTGGGGTGGACGAGGATCTTCTCGTGGTGCACCAGCAAGACATTCAGGCCGTCATCAACGCGCTGTGGGCGTCCGGCGCCGAAGCAGTCACGGTGCAGGGACAGCGCATCGGGGCCCGCACCGGGATCAAGTGTGTCGGCAACACTGTCGTCGTCCACGGGGTGCCCTACGCGCCGCCGTACGTGATCTCCGCCATCGGCGATCACGCGCGTCTCGAGCAAGGCCTGCGCGACAGCGACTACCTGCGCGTGTACCGGCAGTACGTGGACGCCTACCGCCTCGGCTACGACGTCACCCGTCAGGCGCGCACGGAAATGCCCGCCCACACGGGGCCGGCCACCTTCACCAAGGCCACCGCGCTGCGTTAGGTGTAGTTCTTTGGGACGTTGTGAACGACTGAACTGAAACGAAGACCTCCGGCAGGATGTGGGTTACCACACTCACCATCCACCGGAGGTCTTCTATGCCCCACGCTAACGCACCCCTCACCCCGCGCGGACGCAAGCGTCTCGCAGCCCTGATCGTCGATGAGGGCTGGCCCATTCGTCGCGCTGCTGACCGTTTCCAGGTCTCA
>RRZT011621515.1_pt1 | contig 18141 bp, 16 predicted proteins | sample 2165551 | NCBI WGS metagenome assembly RRZT01 (sample SAMN10456910, study PRJNA506462) | wastewater metagenome | biome: wastewater; feature: sludge; material: wastewater sludge; isolation source: wastewater sludge with Escherichia coli K12::gfp cells carrying plasmid... | place: USA: Moscow, Idaho...
CCATCTGTTCCGCTCCACGGACGGCGGCGCCAGCTGGACGCCGCTGGCCTTGCCGGTGCCCGGCAACGGCCCGCTGCAGGCCGGGCTGTCCGGCGGTACGCGGCTGGCCGACGGCAGCCTGCTGATCGTCGGCCACGGCGGTACGCTGCTGCACAGCCGCGACGGCGGCGATCACTTCGCACTGCGCATCCGCCCCGACCGGCTGTCCCTGTCGGCCGTTGCCGAGGCCGGCGACGGGCGCCTGCTGCTGGTCGGCCAGGGCGGGGTACACGAGGAGTCGATGGCTCGGGAGCTGCGGGGAGGGCCGCCATGAAGCGTCATCCGCTCAGTGTCGCCTTCATGGAGCGGCTGGTGTTCGCCCATCGCCCGCAGGTGCTGCTGCTCGGCCTGCTGGTCACCCTGCTGCTGGGCTGGCAGGCCGCACAGCTGCGCCCGGCGACCAGCTTCGAGAAGATGATCCCGCTCGGTCACCCCTACATTCGCACCCTGCTGGAGCACCGCGACGACCTAGCCAACCTGGGCAACAGCCTGCGCATCGCGGTGGCGGTGCGCGAGGGCGACATCTTCAGCCCCGCCTACCTGGAAACCCTGCGGCAGATCCACGACGAGCTGTTCTACCTGCCCGGCGTCGAGCGCGCCGCGCTCCGCTCGCTGTGGAGCGCCAGCGTGCGCTGGACCGAGGTCACCGAGGAGGGCTTCGACGGCGGTACGGTGATCCCCGACGATTACGACGGTTCGCCGCAGAGCCTGGAAGCGCTGCGCGACAACCTGCTCAAGTCCGGGCAGATCGGCCGGCTGGTGGCCAACGACTTCCGCTCCAGCATCGTCGAGGTGCCGCTGCTCGACCGCTATCCCGATCCCGACGATCCCGGCCGCCTGCGGCCCCTCGACTACCGCGAGTTCTCCCACCAGCTCGAAGCGCGGATCCGCGACAAGTACCAGGCCCAGGACCCCAACCTGAGCATCCACATCGTCGGCTTCGCCAAGAAGGTCGGCGACCTGATCGACGGGCTGATCGAGGTGGCGGGCTTCTTCGTGGTCGCCGTCCTCGTCACCCTGGCGCTGCTCTACGCCTTCACCGGCTGCATCCGCGGTAGTCTGGCGGTGCTGCTGACCACCCTGATGGCGGTGCTCTGGCAGCTCGGCCTGCTGCATCTGCTGGGCTTCGGCCTCGATCCCTACTCGATGCTGGTGCCCTTCCTGGTGTTCGCCATCGGCATCTCCCACGGGGTGCAGAAGATCAACGGCATCGCCATCGAGGCTCTGAGCGCCGCCGACGTGCTGCTGGCCAGCCGGCGCGCCTTCCGCCAGCTGTTCCGCCCCGGCATGGTGGCGCTGCTCTCCGATGCGGCGGGCTTCCTCACCCTGCTGCTGATCGATATCGGGGTGATCCGCGAGCTGGCCATCGGCGCCTCCCTCGGCGTGGCGGTGATCATCCTCAGCAACCTGATCGTGCTGCCGGTGGTGGTCAGCTACATCGGGATCGGTGCCGGCGCGCTGCGGCGCTGCCGCGCCCATGCCACGCGCGAGCATCCGCTGTGGCGACGCTGCAGCGCCTTCGCCACGCCCAGGGTGGCGGCGCTGTCGCTGGGGCTGGCCGTGCTGGTCCTGCTCGGCGGGCTCTGGTACGGCCAGCGCCTGCAGATCGGCGACCTCGACCAGGGCGCCCCGGAGCTGCGCCCGGACTCGCGCTACAACCGCGACAACGCCTTCATCATCGAGCACTACTCGACCAGTTCCGACGTGCTGGTGGTGATGGTGCGCACCCCGCCCGAGGGCTGCGCCAGCCATGCCGCGCTGAGCGCCATGGACGAGCTGGGCTGGCGCCTGCAGAACACCGAGGGGGTGCAGTCGGCGCTGTCTATGGCCACGGTGTCCAAGCAGGTGATCAAGGGCATGAACGAGGGCAGCCTGAAATGGGAGGCGCTGTCGCGCAACCCGGATGTGCTCAACCACTCCATCGCCCGCGCCGAGGGGCTGTACAACGCCGACTGCTCGCTGGCGCCGCTGCTGGTGTTCCTCGAAGACCACCGGGCGGCGACCCTGGCCCGCGCCGTCGCGGCGGTCGAGGCCTTCGACGCCTTCGACGCCGAGCGCGGCAGCCCGCAGCTGCGCTTTTTGCTCGCCGCCGGCAACGCCGGGATCGAGGCGGCCACCAACCAGGTGATCGCCGCCGCCGAGCGCAGCATGCTGCTGGCGGTGTACGCGGCGGTGATCGCCATGTGCCTGCTGACCTTCCGCTCGCTGGCCGCCACCGCCTGCGTGATCCTGCCGCTGGTGCTCACCTCGGTGCTCGGCAATGCGCTGATGGCGGCGCTGGGCATCGGCGTCAAGGTCGCCACCCTGCCGGTGATCGCCCTGGGCGTGGGGATCGGCGTGGACTACGGGATCTACATCTACAGCCGGCTGGAGAGCTACCTGCGCCAGGGGCTGGCGCTGCGCGAGGCCTACTACCTGACCCTCAAGTCGACCGGCCGGGCGGTGCTGTTCACCGGCGTGTGCCTGGCCATCGGCGTGGCCACCTGGATCTTCTCGGCGATCAAGTTCCAGGCCGATATGGGCCTGATGCTGACCTTCATGTTCCTCTGGAACATGCTCGGCGCGCTCTGGCTGCTGCCGGCGCTGGCCTGTTTCCTGATCCGCCGGCCGCCGCCGGGCGCGGCGCGCGGATCAGGCGTTCACGTCGACGTGGTTGCCGAGCGGCGTGCTCAGGCTGGGCAGCACCCGGGCCTCGGCGACTAGCGCCGGCAACGCGCTGGCGCCGTCGCCTGCCAGTTGCCGGTCGAGCTTGTGCAGCTGCGCCTCGGCCTTGCGGATGTCGCGACGGGTTTCCTCGTCGGCTTCGCGCAGCTTGGCCTTGAAGGCGCCCAGGGTTTCCGTCAGTTGGCGCCGCGCCTCGGCCAGTGCCGCGCGCAGCGAACCGCGCTGATTGCCGGCGGTGCCGGAGGCGGCGGGTGCAGCGCTCGGGGCGAGGGCGCCGAGCGCCTTGCCGAGGGCGGCGAGAATGCCGCTGCGCACGCTGCCCCGCTCGTGCCGGGCCGCCGGGTCCTCGCCCGGCGGCGTCGCGGCGCCGGTGGTGGGCGTGGAGTCTGGCGTCGTGGCGCTGTCGCTCGTCGCCGCATCCGCCGGCACACTGGCCACCGAAGCCGAAGCCGAAGCCGAAGCCGAAGCCGAAGCCGAAGCCGAAGCCGAAGCCGAACCAGCCGCGCCGGACAGGGCGAGGCCGCCTCCGGGTGTGGCGGAGGCGCCCGAGCCGCTGCCGCCTTCCAGGCTCTTGCCCAGTTCGCCCAGCTCGCTGGCGATCTGCTTGAGTTCGCTGGCGAAGGCCTTGAGCTGCTTGGGCGAGGCGAACATCAGCAGTTGCTTGAGGGTTTCCAGGCGCTGCTTGAGCAGGGCGACGCGCTCCTCCTCGACCTGGCGCGCGCTGTCCTCCAGCGCGCTGGGGATTGCCTTGAGGCGCTGCAGGTTTTCCGACATCCGCTCCAGACGCTTGAGGGTGCTGTCCTCGCGGCTGGCGCGCGGGCCGCTGGAGGCGATCGGCAGGCCGGGCAGGCCGCCCGTGCTGTTCAGGGGCGTTGGCATGGGGGCACTCCTTGTGCGCAAGCGACGATATCCGGATATCGGCCCGCTCGGCGCCGGGCTTGAGCGCCCGCTGGCTCAGCGCGGGTAGAGCGGCGGCAGCGGGTTGCCGTCGGCGGCGAGCGCAGTGTCGGACGGTGCCGGCAGCCGGCCGATGGCCTGCCAGAGCGCCTCGCCCTGCCAGTGCTGGCCGCTCTCGCTGTACAGGGCGCCGTTGAGGTCGTCGAGGGCGGCCGACAGCGGTACATAGCGGGCGGCCATGGCCGCCAGGGTTTCCGGCTGCTGGCGCGCCCAGGCGTCGAGCGCCTGGCGGGTGGCGTGCGGGTCGTTGCTCTGGCAGGCGCGGCGCAGGTCGTCCTGCAGGGTGCGTGGGCTGGGGCCGCTGCTGGCGGCGCGGATCACCGCCGGCTGGCGGCGGGCGCGCCACCAGAGGACCAGGGTCAGCAGGTTGCCGGCCAGCAGCAGCATGCAAGTCAGCTGCCAGGGCCACAGGGGCGAAGGCGCCTGCGCCGCGCCGCGTGGCATGTCGGCCGGCACCGGCATCTCGGCCAGGGGCGCAGCCTGCACCTCGATGCGCCGCGCCGGCAGGCTGGCGCGCTCCAGGCGCTCCTCGCGGGTGTTCCACCACACCACCTCCAGGGCCGGCAGCTCGATGGTGCCGGCGGCGGTGGGCACCAGGGCGATGCTTTCCTCGCGGCTGCCGACCAGCCCGCCGGCGTTGCTGCGGCTGCGCAGGCGCGGCTGGTCGGGGTAGCTGCGCAGCCCCGGATGGGCGAGCGGCCGGCTCAGGTCGGGCAGCTGCGCGCCGGCCAGTCCCTCGGCGCGCAGCTGCAGGTTGCGGGTCAGCGAGTCGCCGACCTGCGGCCGTTGCGGCTCGGGCGTCCAGGTTTCGCTGAGGCTCAGGCTGTGCGCCGGCAGCCAGGGCGCGTCGGCCGGATAGCTGGCCGGGCGCGGCTTGACCTGCAGGGCCAGGGCCGGCGAGCGCACCTGCAGCGGTCGCCCGCTGCGCGGGCCGAACGGCTGGCCGGCCGCATCCTGGCTGGCCAGCGCGGTGGCGCTGAAGAGCTGTGCGGGAATCTGCAGGGTGCCGCTGCGCTGCGGGAAGATCGCGTAGCGCACTTCCTGCACGCCGTGCCGCAAGCCGTCGATCTCCTGCTCGTAGGTGCGCCGCGCGCCGAGCGGCTCGACCCGGGCGTCCTCCATCTCCAGCGGGCTGAGCTGGCTGTCGTCGTACAGCGCCACCGAATGGAACACCCGCAGGGTGAGCACCGCCTGGGCCTGCACATAGACGCTGTCCTGATCGAGGCTGGCGTCGATGAACACCGGCGCCAGGGCGTTGTCGGCGGCGACCGGGCGCGGTTCGTGGACCTGCAGGACGATGGCCTGGGAGCGCTCGGCACCGAGGCTCAGCGGCGGGATGGTCAGGCGTCCGGCCAGCCGCGGCTGCAGGGCGATGACCAGCCGGTCGTGGCGCTGCGTCTCGCCGTCGGCGAGCACCTGACGGCTGAGCAGGCGGGTGTCGAGGATCTCGAACTGCGCCGCGAGCGGGGTCAGGTCGGGCCGCCCCTCCAGGGTCGGTGCGCTGCTTTCCAGGCGCAGCTCGACGATCTCGCCGAGGTTCAGGCTGCTGCGGTCGACGCTGGCGGTGAGGCCGGCGGCCTGAGCGGCGCCGCACAGCAGGGCGAGCAGGCCGGCCAGCAGCGGCAGGCGGCGGAGCGGAAAACGGATCATCGCGGGGATTCCTGCTGTTGTTGCAGCTCGTTCCAGAATTTGCGTCGCAGCAGCTCGGCCGGGTCGTCGGGAATCTGCCGCAGCCAGTGCTCCAGCGCCTGCTGGCGCTCGTCCGGCGCGCGCGCGGGGCGCGAGGGCGGCGGCGCCGGCTCGTCGCGGGCGCGCTGCGCCTCGGCCGGGGCGCTGGGTGGCGGGTCGCCGGCGCTGCGCTCGACCGCGCTGGCGGCGGGCGGGCGTGGCGGCTGGGGCGTGGCGGGACGCGGCGCCTCGGCCTGCGCGCGGCTGGCCGGCGTGCCGGGAGGGCGCTGCTCGGTGTCGGCGGCGTCGCTGCGCTCGGCCGGCGGCGCTGCGGCGGCGCGGGCGGCCTGTTCGCGTTGCTGCCGCAGGCGCTGCTCGACGCGGGCGCGGTTGTCGCGGGCGGCGTGCAGCTGCGGGTCGCGCTGCAGGGCCTGGTCGTAGGCCTTGAGCGCTTCCTCCAGCTCGCCGCCCATGGCCAGGGCGTTGCCGCGGTTGTAGTGGGCGGCGGCGTCGTGGCCGGCGGCGAAGGCGCGGGCCGCCGCCGCATAGTCGCCGGCCTGGTAGTGGGCGATGCCGCGCCACTGCGGGTCGACGAAGCGCTGCGCGGCCTGCTCCGGTTGGCCGGCGGCGAGCAGGCGGCGGCCCTGCTGGTCGGCGCGCCACCAGAGGTCGGCCAGTTCGAAGGCCATGGCCGGCGGCGGCACGACCAGCAGCAGGGCGAAGGCGAACAGCCAGCCGCGCCGGGCGGCGCAGGCGGCCAGCAGGAGCAGCGGCAGCAGCAGCCAGTGGCCCTGGTCGGCCCAGCGCTCCAGCGTGCGTGGCGCGCCCGTGCTGCGCTGCACGGCGGCGGGACGCAGCAGGCCGAGGGCGTCGAGGTCGCCGTCGTCGAGGCCGAGCGGGCGGTAGGCGCCGCCCGACTCGGCGGCGCTGGCGGCGAGGGCCTCGGCCTGCAGGCGTGGCAGCAGTATGGCGCCGTCGGCGTCGCGCAGGAAACCGCCGCCTGTGCGGGGTACCGGCGCGCCGGCGGGGGTGCCGACGCCGAGCACCGCCAGGGGCAGCTGCCGGCCCTGCAGGGCGGCACGGATGCCGGCCTGCTCGCTGGCGCTCAGGCTGCCGGTGAGCAGCAGCAGGCGGCCGCGGCCGTTGGCGCCTTGGTCGAGCAGCTGCACGGCGCGCTGCACGGCGAGGTCGGCGCGGCGGCCGGGCAGCGGCATCAGTTCGGGGCTGAGCGCGCCGAGCAGGTTGTGGGCGGTCAGCGGGTCGTCGGACAGCGGCACCAGCACGTGGGCGCTGCCGGCGTAGACGACGATGGCGGTCGGCGCGTTGCCGCGCGCGTCGAGCAGATCGAGCAGCTTGCGCCGCGCGGCCTCCAGGCGGTTGGGCGGCAGGTCGCCGGCGAGCATCGCCGGGGTCAGGTCGAGGATCGCCACCAGCGGATCGCTGCGCTGCTGCGGCGGCTGTTCCAGGCGCTGCCAGCCGGGACCGACCAGCACCAGGATGGCGAGCAGCCAGGCCAGGCCGAGCAGCAGCCAGGGCAAGCGGCTGCGTCGTCCGCGGCCGCCGACCAGCAGCCAGGGCTGGAAGGCCGCGGGCAGGATCTGCTGCCAGCGGCCGAGGCGCTGGCGGCGGTGCCAGAGGCGCCACAGCAGCCAGCCGAGCAGCGGCAGCAGGAGCAGCCAGAGGGGGCGGGCGAGGTGCGGCAGCAGCGCGTTCATCGCTGCCTCCGCAGGCGCAGCGCCAGCCCGTGGGGCCACAGCTCGCGGCTCGCCAGCAGCACGCTGAGCAGCAGCGCGGCGGCCAGCGGCCAGGGGTGCAGCGCGGTGGCCTGGAAGGCCTGGGTCGGCGCCTGGCTGACCGGCTCCAGGTGGTCGAGGACCTCGGAGATGGCGGCCAGTTCGTCCGCCGAGCGGGCGCGGAAGTAGCTGCCGCCGCTGAGTTCGGCGATTTCGCGCAGCAGCGGTTCGTCGAGGTCGAGGCCGGGGTTGAGGCCGTACAGGCCGATGGCGCCGGCCTGCTCGGCGTCGGCGCCGATGCCGATGGTGTAGATGCGTACGCCCTCGCCGGCGGCCAGCCGCGCGGCGGTCAGCGGCGGCACTTCGCCGGCGGTGTTGGCGCCGTCGGTGACCAGGATCAGCACCCGGCTGTCGGCCGGGCGCAGGCGCAGGCGCTTGAGGGCCAGGCCGATGGCGTCGCCCAGCGCGGTGTCCTTGCCGGCGATGCCGATCTGCGCCTGCGCCAGCCAGGTGCGCACGGTCTGCCGGTCGAAGGTCAGCGGGGCCTGCAGGTAGGCGCGGCTGCCGAACAGGATCAGCCCGAGGCGGTCGCCCTGGCGGCTGGCGATGAAGTCGCCGAGCAGCGTCTGGACCAGGCTCAGGCGGCTGACGGTCTGCCCCTGCCAGCGCATGTCGGGGTAGTCCATGGAGCCGGAGACATCCACCGCCAGCAGCAGGTCGCGGCCGCTGGAGGGCAGCGGCAGCGGCTCGCCGAGCCACTGCGGGCGGGCCGCGGCGAGCACCAGCAGCAGCCAGAGCAGGACGAACGGCAGCTGCCGGCGCCAGTCCGGCAGGCGCGGCCGCGCGCGGCGCCCGGCGAGGTTTTCCAGTTCGGCGAGAAAGCTCACCTTGAGCGCCGCCTCGCCGCTGGCGGCGGGCGGCAGCAGGCGGCGCAGCAGCCAGGGCAGCGGCAGGAGCAGGAAGACCCACGGCCAGGCGAACTCAAACATGCTTGCGTACCCAGGTTTCCACCGCCTGCTGGAGGCCGTCGATGGCCTTGTCGTCCAGCCGGCAGTCGGCGCGGTAGGTGCCTTCGACGAGGATCATCCAGCGGGTCAGGCCGGCGGCCGGGCAGCGGTTGTCGAGAAACGCCAGCCAGGCGCGACCGCTCAGGGTGTGGCTGGCGCTGTCCGGATAGCGCGCCCGGCACAGGCGCTTGAGCAGGGCGTTGAGGGCCTGCAGCCAGGGGCCGGCGGGAGCGCCGTCGTAGGGCCGCGGCAGGCGCGCCAGCTCCTCCAGCGCGGCCTGGCGCTGCGGCTCCAGGCCGGTTTCGGCCGGCGGCGCAGCGTGCAGCCGGCGCCAGTGCTCCAGTAGCGCGGCGCGCCAGTGCCAGAGCGCGGCGCACAGACCCAGCAGCAGGGCGGCGAGCAGCCACCAGCCGGGCGCCGGCGGCCACCAGCCGGGCTCGGCCGGCAGCAGCGGCGCGGCGAGGTCGAGGCCGTTCATGGCTGGCGGCTCCGCTGCGCCGGCTGTACCTGTTCGCGCAGCTGTGCGAGCAGCTCGTGCTGGGTACTCAGCGGCAGCAGCAGGATGCCCAGGCGCTGGGCCAGGCGTTGCCAGCGCTCGGCACGCTCCGCGCCGCGCGCGTGCCAGGCCTGGCGCAGGGCGGCATCGCCGCTGTCCAGCTCCAGACGCGCGTGACGGTCGGCGAAGCGCAGCAGGCCGGCGGCCGGCAGGGCGTGGTCGAGGGGGTCGCTGACCGGCAGCAGGATCAGGTCGCAATGGCGGGCGAGCAGGCCGAGCTGCAGCTCGGCGCCGTCGTCGAGGCTGCGCTCGTCGCAGACCGCCAGCGCCAGGCTGCCCGGGCGCAGCACCTCGCGGGCGCGGCGCAGGGCCAGGGCCAGGCCGCTGCCGGCGGACTCGGCGCTGGCCGGCGTGCCGGCCAGCGCCTGGTTGGCGCGCACCAGCAGGCCGAGCAGCTGCAGCAGGCTCTGCTTGCTGCGTCGCGGGCGCACCTCGCTGCACTGCGCGGCGTTGAACACCAGGCCGCCGATGCGGTCGTTGTGGGCCAGCGCGGCCCAGCCGAACAGCGCGGCGACCTGGGCGGCGAGCACCGACTTGAAGCACAGGCCGCTGCCGAAGAACAGTTGCGGGCTCTGTTCGACCAGCAGGAACACCGGGCGCTCGCGCTCCTCGTGGAACAGCTTGGTGTGCGGTTCCTGGGTGCGCGCGGTGACCCGCCAGTCGATGTTGCGCACGTCGTCGCCGGCCTGGTAGACGCGCACCTGGTCGAAGTCCACGCCGCGTCCGCGCAGCTTGGAGTGGTGCAGGCCGACCAGCGGGCTGCGCCGTCCCGGCGCGGAGAACAGCTGCAGCTCGGCGAGGCGGTGACGCATCTCCAGCAGCGCGTTGAGGCCGACGGTGACGCCGGGGACCAGCAGTTCGGCATGCATGGCGGCGCCTCAGGCCACGGCGACCACGTCGAGGATGCGCTGCACCACGCGGTCCTGGTCGACGCCGGCGGCCTCCGCCTCGAAGGACAGGATGACCCGGTGGCGCAGCACGTCGAACAGTACCGCCTGGATGTCCTCGGGACTGACGAAGTCGCGCCCGGCCAGCCAGGCGTGGGCGCGCGCGCAGCGGTCCAGGGCGATCGAGCCGCGCGGGCTGGCGCCCCAGGCGATCCACTCGCCCAGCTCGGCGTCGAAGCGCGCCGGGTGGCGGGTGGCCATGATCAGCTGCACCAGGTACTCCTCCACGGCGTCGGCCATGTACAGGCCGAGGATCTCCCGGCGCGCGGCGAAGATCGCCTGCTGGCTGACCCGCTGCTCGGGCTGCGCCTCGCCGGACAGCGCCTCGCCGCGTGCCTGCTGGAGGATGCGCCGCTCCACCGAGGCGTCCGGGTAGCCGATCTTCACGTGCATCAGGAAACGGTCCAGCTGCGCCTCGGGCAGCGGGTAGGTGCCTTCCTGCTCGATGGGGTTCTGGGTGGCCATCACCAGGAACAGCGGCGGCAGCGCGTAGGTGCTGCGGCCGATGCTCACCTGGCGCTCGGCCATGGCTTCGAGCAGTGCCGACTGCACCTTGGCCGGGGCGCGGTTGATCTCGTCGGCCAGCACCAGGTGGTGGAAGATCGGCCCGCGCTGGAACACGAAGCTGCCGTCCTCGGGACGGTAGATCTCGGTGCCGGTGATGTCCGCCGGCAGCAGGTCGGGGGTGAACTGGATGCGGTGGAATTCGGCTTCCAGGCCGGCGGCCAGGTCCTTGATCGCCTTGGTCTTGGCCAGCCCGGGGGCGCCCTCGACCAGCAGGTGGCCGTCGGCGAGCAGGGCGATCAGCAGCCGGTCGACCAGCCGCTCCTGACCGAGGATCTGGGTGGTGAGGTACTGGCGCAGGGCGAGCAGGGCGTCACGATGGGGCATGGCGAACTCGGCAGGGATGAGGAAACGGCGGGTCGGCAGTGCTCACTTTAATGCATCCGCCCCGCCGGCGACTAACCTGAGCACAGGGCGCGCAGGGGAGGAGGGGATGGCGATGCGCAGTGCGGAACAGTTGCTGGCCTTTGCCGAACGGCTGGCCAGCGTGGAGGAGGTCGAGTGCGTGACGCCGGATCTCAACGGCATCGCCCGCGGCAAGACCATGACCGCCGAGAGCTTTCTCGCCGGCCGGCGCCTGCAGATGGCGCGCGGCGTGCTGCTGCAGTGCGTGATGGGCGGCTATCCGCCGCCGCGCTTCTACGGCGGCGACGACGGCGACCTGCTGCTGTGCAGCGATCCCTGCCAGGTGCATGTGCTGCCCTGGGGCGCGCCGGGGCGGGCGCTGGCGATCTGCGATGCCCTCGAACTGGACGGCCGTCCCTGCGCGCTGTCGACCCGCGGGCTGCTACGCGGGGTGCTGGAGCAATACGCGCAGCTCGGCCTGACGCCGGTGGTGGCCACCGAGCTGGAGTTCTTCGTGTTCGCCGCCAACCCCGACCCCCATCAGCCGTTCCAGCCGCCGGTGGGCCTCGACGGGCGCCGCGAGATCGGCGCCTCGGCGTTCGGCGTCGGCTCGGCCCATGGCCTGCGGCCGTTCTTCGCCGCGGTCTATCGCTGCATGGCGGCGCTGGGCCTGCCGCGCGACACCTTCATGCACGAGATGGGCATCAGCCAGTTCGAGATCAACTTTCCCCACGGCGACGCCCTGCGCCTGGCCGACCAGACCTTCCTGTTCAAGCACCTGCTGCGCGAGGTGGCCCTCGAACACGGGCTGCTCGCGGTGTGCATGGCCAAGCCGCTGGGCGGCGTGCCGGGCAGCTCGATGCACATCCACCAGAGCGTGCTGGATGCCGACGGGCGCAACATCTTCAGCGATGCCCGGGGCGCGCCGAGCGCCGCCTTCGGCCACTTCATCGCCGGCCTGCAGGCCACCCTGGCCGAGTTCACCGCGCTACTGGCGCCCAACGTCAACGCCTACCAGCGCCTGGCGCAGCCCTGCGCCTCGCCCAACAACGCCTGCTGGGCCTACGACAATCGCGCCGCCGGGCTGCGCATCCCGGCCAGCGCGCCGGTCGACCGGCGGGTCGAGAACCGCCTGCCGGGCGCCGACGCCAATCCCTATCTGGCGCTGGCCGCCAGCCTCGGCGCCGGCCTGCACGGCCTGCTCGTCGGCCGGCCGCCCGGCCCGCCGGTGCAGGGACAGTTCGCCGTGCCGGAAGCGCTGCGTCTGCCGACCGGAATGGGCGAGGCGCTGCACCGCCTGGCGCACAGCCAGGTGGCCGAGGCGCTGTTCGGGCGCGAGTTCATCGACGGCTACCTGGCCTGCAAGCAGCTGGAGCTGGCGGACTTCCTCGCCGAGATCACCCCCTGGGAGCGTCGCGTTCTCGCCGCTCAGGTCTGAGCGCCTGTGCCCGGCATGGCCCCTGCCGGCTCTGCACTGGGCATCGGCGCGGGCCGGCTTGTTGGCGCACGGCATGGCGCGACTGCGCCATAAATTTGACTGTGGCGGCGCTTTTGGGTTTACTGCGCGCACTTTCGGGCTGCGCCATTTTTGTGCGCCGGTCCTTCCGGCCTTCCGAGGCCCTCCCTTCCAGCCGAATGACTGAGCATGTGGCGCGATCCCGACTGCTACTGATAGACGACAACCCGCAACGCCGTCACGACATGACGGTGATCCTCGACTTCCTCGGTGAGGAATACACCGCCTGCGCGAGCCAGGACTGGGCCGCCGAACTGGCCGCCATCGAGTCGCCGCAGCTGGTCTGCATCCTGCTCGGTCAGGTGGACGGCCGTGGCGGTGCGCTGCGCCTGTTCAAGCAGCTCAGCGCGCAGTTCGAGCGCGTGCCGCTGCTGCTGCTCGACGACCAGGACACCGCCGCCTGGCCCGACGAACTGCGCCGCCGGGTGCTGGCGCGCCTGGACATGCCGCCCAGCTACAACCAGCTGATCGACTCGCTGCACCGCGCGCAGGTCTACCAGCAGGTGTTCGATGCCGCCCGCGAGCGCGGCCAGCAGCGCGAGTCCAACCTGTTCCGCAGCCTGGTCGGCACCAGCCGGGCGATCCAGCAGGTGCGCCAGCTGATGCAGCAGGTCGCCGAAACCGAAGTCGGCGTGCTGCTGCTCGGCGAGGCCGGCAGCGGCAAGGAAGTGGCCGCGCGCAACCTGCACTACCATTCCTCGCGCCGCGAGCGGCCGTTCGTGCCGGTCAGCTGCACCGCCATCGAGGCCGAGCTGCTCGAAGGCGAGCTGTTCGGTTACGAGCAGGGCGCCTTCCCCGGCGCGCTGACCAGCCGCAAAGGGCGTCTGGAGCTGGCGGCCGGCGGCACGCTGTTCCTCGACGAGGTGGCGCACCTGCCGCTGGCCCTGCAGGGCCGCCTGTTGCGCGTGCTGCAGGAAGGCTGCTTCGAGCGTCAGGGCGGCCAGGAAGCGCTGCCCATCGACGTGCGGGTGATCGCCGCCAGCCAGGAGGACCTGGAGCGCCTGGTCGCCGAGGGGCGCTTCCGCGACGACCTCTACTACCGCCTCAACCAGTTCTCCATCGAGCTGCCGCCGCTGCGCGAGCGGGTCGAGGACATTCCGCTGCTGATCAACGAACTGATCGCGCGGATGGAAAACGAGAAGCGCGGCTCGATCCGCTTCAGCTCGGCGGCGCTGATGTCGCTGTGCCGCCACGACTGGCGCGGCAACGTGCGCGAGCTGGCCAACCTGGTCGAGCGTCTGGCGATCATGCACCCCTATGGGGTGATAGGCGTCGGCGAGCTGCCGAAGAAGTTCCGCCACCTGGCCGACGACAGCGGCCAGGCGGTCGAGGCGCTGCGCAACGAGCTGGAGGAGCGCGCGGTGCGCCACAGCGCGCTGCCCGGCCTGGACATGCCGGCGCTGCTGCCGGTCGGCGGGCTGGACCTCAAGGACTACCTGGGCAACCTGGAGCGCTCGCTGATCCAGCAGGCCCTCGACGACGCCGGCGGAGTGGTGGCGCGCGCCGCCGAGCGCCTGCGCGTGCGCCGCACTACGCTGGTGGAGAAGATGCGCAAGTACGGCATGAGCCGTCGCGACGAAGATGGCGACGAGTGATGGCGCGCAGCGATCGTGGAATGCCCCGCAGGGCCGGTGAGGAAGACAACATGGGTGCGCCAGCTCCGGTACAGGTGATCGCCATCGCCAGCGGCAAGGGCGGTGTCGGCAAGACGCAGGCGGCGATCAACCTCGCCTGGACGCTGGCCGCGCGCGGCCGGCGGGTGATGTTGCTGGACGCCAGTTTCGCGCTGCCCGGCGTCGATGTCGCGCTCGGCCTGACCCCGCAGCTGACTCTGGTGGATGTGCTGGAAGGCCGCTGCCGGCTGGCCGAGGCGGTATTCACCGTGGCGGGCGGCTTCCAGGTGCTGGCCGGCTCGGCCGGGCGCCTGCCGGGCCAGTTGCCGGCGCTGCAGCTGGCCGGCCTGATCCAGGCGTTCAGCGAGCTGCCGGCGCCGCCGGAGGTGCTGCTGATCGACTGCGCGCCCGGCATCGGCAGCGACGTGCTGGGGCTGCTGCGCGCCTCCAGCGAGGCGCTGCTGGTGGTCAACGACGAGCCGGCGGCCGCCGCCGACGCGCTGACCCTGCTGCGCCGCCTCAACCAGGACTTCGCCATGAGCCGTTTCCGCCTGCTGGCCAGCATGACCCTGTCGGCGGCCGAGGGGCGCGCCCTGCACGAGCGCCTGCTGCGCCAGAGCGAGAGCCTCGGCGGGGTGTCGCTGGACTACGTCGGGGCGATTCCGCTCGACGATTCGCTGCGCCGCGCGGTACAGCGCCAGCGCACGGTGTGCGAGGTGTTGCCGCGCAGCCGGGCGGCCAACGCCTACCGCGAGCTGGCCGAGAAGGTCGACGCCTGGCCGCTGCCGGCCAATCCGCGCGGGCATCTGGAATTCTTCGTCGAGCGGCTGATCTTCGCCCAGGCCGCGCCGCGCCCGGCGCGTCCCTGAGGCGCGGCGGCGCTTGCGCCGCCTCCTCCTCAAGCCGGTCATAACCTGTCGAAAATACGATCTCCGGCCCTTCGGGGGCGCATGTATAATGCCGCCCGATTCGGCCGGGATAGACCGGCCGCGCCCTGAATCGGATTGCCGACGGATAGCCATGCTGTGACCAGTCCCTTCCTCGAAGCTGTTGCGCTCGCCTGCGAGCGGGACCTGCGCGTGCTGTTCGAGCGGCTCGACTTCGCCCTGCACCCCGGGCAGATGCTGCAGATCGCCGGGCCCAACGGCAGCGGCAAGACCAGCCTGCTGCGCCTGCTGGCCGGGCTGATGCAGCCGACCGAGGGGGAAATCCGCCTGGCCGGCAGGCCCCTGGCCGAGCAGCGCGGCGAGTTGACCCGCAATCTGCTGTGGATCGGCCATGCCGCCGGCATCAAGGGCCTGCTCAGCCCCGAGGAGAACCTCGCCTGGCTGTGCGCCCTGCACACTCCCGAACCGCGCACCGCGCTCTGGACCGCGCTGGAGGCCGTCGGCCTGCGCGGTTTCGAGGACGTCCCCTGCCATACCCTGTCCGCCGGCCAGCAGCGCCGCGTGGCGCTGGCGCGCCTGTACCTGGATGCGCCGCCGCTGTGGGTGCTCGACGAGCCCTTCACCGCCCTCGACAAGCACGGCGTGGCCCAGCTCGAGGAGCATCTGGCCCGCCACTGCGAGAGCGGCGGCATGGTGGTGCTGACCACCCACCACAGCCTGACCCGCAAGCCAGCCGGCTACCGCGAGCTGGACCTCGCCCGCGCCGGGAGCCTGGCCGATGAGTAACCTGTTCACCCAGTTGCTGGCCCGCGAGGCGCGCCTGCTGTGCCGCCGTCCGGCCGAGCTGCTCAATCCGCTGGTGTTCTTCGCCATCGTGGTGGCGCTGTTCCCGCTGGCCGTCGGCCCGGAGAGCAAGCTGCTGGAAACCCTGTCGCCGGGTCTGGTGTGGGTCGCCGCGCTGCTCGCCGTGCTGCTGTCGCTGGACGGCCTGTTCCGCAGCGACTTCGAGGACGGCTCGCTGGAGCAGTGGGTCCTTTCGCCGCACCCGCTGCCCCTTCTGGTGCTCTCCAAGGTGCTGGCACACTGGCTGTTCTCCGGCCTGGCGCTGGTGCTGCTGGCGCCGCTGCTGGCGCTGATGCTCGGCCTGCCGGCGCGCTGCCTGCCGGTGCTGCTCGGCTCGCTGCTGCTCGGCACGCCGATCCTCAGCCTGCTCGGCGCGGTCGGCGCGGCGCTCACCGTAGGGCTCAAGCGCGGCGGCCTGCTGCTGGCGCTGCTGATCCTGCCGCTGTACATCCCGGTGCTGATCCTCGGCAGCGGCGCCCTGCAGGCGTCCCTGCAGGGCCTGCCGGCCGCCGGCCAGTTGCTCTGGCTGGCCAGCCTCACCGCCCTGACGGTGACCCTGACTCCCTTTGCCATCGCCGCCGGTCTGAAGATCAGCGTCGGCGAATGATTGAACACGCAGCAGTTTCGAGGCGGTTTGCATGAACTGGACATGGTTTCACAAGCTGGGCTCGCCCAAGTGGTTCTACGAGATCAGCGGTCGCTGGCTGCCCTGGCTGGCCGCCGCCGCGGCATTGCTGCTGATCGTCGGCACGGTCTGGGGACTGGCCTTCGCCCCGGCCGACTACCAGCAAGGCAACAGCTTCCGGATCATCTACATCCATGTGCCGGCAGCGATCCTCGCCCAGTCCTGCTACATCATGCTGGCGGTCGCCGGGGTGGTCGGCCTGGTGTGGAAGATGAAGCTGGCCGACGTCGCCCTGCAGTGCGCCGCGCCGATCGGCGCCTGGATGACCTTCGTCGCGCTGTTCACCGGCGCGGTATGGGGCAAGCCGACCTGGGGCGCCTGGTGGGTGTGGGACGCGCGGCTGACCGCCATGCTGATCTTGCTGTTCCTCTACTTCGGGGTGATCGCCCTCGGCCAGTCGATCAGCAACCGCGACAGCGCCGCCAAGGCCTGTGCGGTGCTGGCCATCGTCGGGGTGATCAACATCCCGATCATCAAGTACTCGGTGGAGTGGTGGAACACCCTGCACCAGCCGGCCACCTTCAAGCTCACCGAGAAGCCGGCGATGCCGCCGGAAATGTGGGTGCCGCTGCTGATCATGGTGCTCGGTTTCTACTGTTTCTTCGCCGTCAGCCTGCTGCTGCGCATGCGCCTGGAAGTGCTCAAGCGCGAATCGCGGGCCAGCTGGGTCAAGGCCGAAGTGGAGCGCAGCCTGTGAGTTTCGAGTCCTTCAGCGATTTCCTGGCCATGGGCAAGCATGGCCTCTACGTGTGGACCGCCTTCGGCGTCAGCCTGGCGGTTCTCGCCCTGAATGTGGTGCTGCCGATCCTGGCGCGCCGGCGTTACCTGCAAGACGAGGCGCGCCGTCTGCGCCGGGAGGGCAAGCAATGAATCCGCAACGCAAGAAACGCCTGTTGATCATCCTCGGTCTGCTGGCCGGGGTCGCGGTGGCGGTGGGCCTGGCCCTCAGCGCCCTGCAGCAGAACATCAACCTGTTCTACAACCCGACGCAGATCGCTGCCGGCGAGGCGCCGCAGGATGCGCGGATCCGCGCCGGCGGGATGGTCAAGGAAGGTTCGGTCAAGCGCACCGGCGACTCGCTGGACGTCGAGTTCGTGGTCACCGACTACGCCGCCGACGTGACCATCCGCTACCGCGGCATCCTCCCCGACCTGTTCCGCGAAGGGCAGGGCATCGTCGCGCTCGGCCGGCTCAACGCCGACGGCGTGCTGGTCGCCGACGAGGTACTGGCCAAGCACGACGAGAACTACATGCCGCCGGAAGTCACCCAGGCGCTGGAGAAGAGCGGCAAGCTGCCGGGCGGCATGCCGGCCGGTGCCATGAGCGGCGCGGAGGCCAAGCAATGATCCCCGAACTCGGCCATCTGGCCATGATCCTCGCCCTGTGCCTGGCTGCGGTGCAGGCGACCCTGCCGATGATCGGCGCCTGGCGCGGGGACCGCCTGTGGATGGGCCTGGCCCAGCCGGCGGCCTGGGGGCAGTTCCTGTTCCTGCTGTTCTCCTTCGCCTGCCTGACCCACGCTTTCCTGATCGACGACTTCTCGGTGGCCTACGTGGCCAACAACTCCAACAGCGCGCTGCCGTGGTTCTACAAGTTCAGCGCGGTGTGGGGCGCCCACGAGGGCTCGCTGCTGCTGTGGGCGCTGATCCTCGCCGGCTGGACCTTCGCCGTGGCGGTGTTCTCCCGCCAGCTGCCGGAAGTGATGCTGGCCCGCGTGCTCGGCGTGATGGGCATGATCAGCGTCGGCTTCCTGCTGTTTTTGATCGTCACCTCCAACCCCTTCGAGCGCCTGCTGCCCAACGCGCCGATGGACGGCCGCGATCTCAACCCGCTGCTGCAGGACTTCGGCCTGTCCCTCCCCCCGCCGATGCTCTACATGGGCTCCGTCGGCTTCTCGGTGGCTTTCGCCTTCGCCATCGCCGCGCTGCTCGGCGGGCGCCTCGACGCCGCCTGGGCGCGCTGGTCGCGGCCCTGGACCATCGTCGCCTGGGCCTTCCTCGGCATCGGCATCGTGCTCGGCTCCTGGTGGGCCTACTACGAACTGGGCTGGGGCGGCTGGTGGTTCTGGGACCCGGTGGAGAACGCCTCGTTCATGCCCTGGCTGGTCGGCACCGCGC
>RRZT012797571.1_pt1 | contig 18137 bp, 16 predicted proteins | sample 2165551 | NCBI WGS metagenome assembly RRZT01 (sample SAMN10456910, study PRJNA506462) | wastewater metagenome | biome: wastewater; feature: sludge; material: wastewater sludge; isolation source: wastewater sludge with Escherichia coli K12::gfp cells carrying plasmid... | place: USA: Moscow, Idaho...
TTAAAAAACGTTCGCGATCTTGCCCTGTGAAGCAGATAAGGTTGTACTGGCTTCTCCAACCCGGCCAAAAATGGCAAGTAAGCGGGATTGAAGCATTCGTGTTGCTAGTAGAAGCCGACCAATTTCATCAGCATTGCTCTTGGGGAGTTGCTCAGTGAGATCGCCATTAGCAATGTTGGTCATATATCGCGCACAGTCTCGTAACGGGCGACTGATACCCAACTGCATAAAAATGAGTACACCAATAACGGCAAACAAATTGAAAAGAAGCAAGCCAGAAAATAACACATTGGGATGTACACCGGTCTGGAAGTAATCTGCTACTTGGGTCAATAGCAAAATGACAGAGGTGAGAACAGCAATGCCTCCGACAACACCGACTTTAGAGCTGATAGACAAATCTTTCCAACTACGGTTATGGGGGATCTTCAAGGAAGTATCATTACGCATGCGGGCATAAAGACTTTCGGCTTCGGTTATCTGCTTATGGCTGGGTTTGCTTCGCACTGATTGATAACCGATGGTCTTGCCGTTTTGCACAATCGGCATCACATAGGCATCTACCCAGTAGTGATCCCCATTTTTACAACGGTTCTTAACGAGAGCTCGCCATGTATTGCCGGACTTGACCGTTTGCCAGAGGTCTTCATAAGCAGCTGGGGGCATATCTGGGTGGCGCACGATATTGTGTGGACTACCGATCAGTTCCATCTCACTGAATCCGCTGATTTGAACAAAATCCTTATTGATGAAGGTAATGTTGCCCTGTAAATCGGTGGTCGAGATAATACGAATATTGGGACTGTAATCGACCTCTCGTTGGGTCACAGGCTGATTATTGCGCATACGGACAAACTCCTTGCTGACGACAGTCTGGGGATATAAACCTCTCACATGAAGGTAGTAACATTATCAGTTGTTTTCCCCTAAAGACGTATAAAAATGCGATGGCTGCTGGACAATTTCCCCGTCTAATGGGTGCAGTTGTCCTCGGATCGCTGGCAGATGTGGATGCGGTAGAGTGATCGATCACCTTGCGGTCCAGGCTTGGGCTGACAGTCTCAGCACCGTCCAGCCGCTCTCGATACCGCGTTGATGGAACTGAATGGACCAGCAAGGCGCTCTCTGATTTGGCGTGCTTGTCTGAATTTCTGGCCCTGCCTAACAAGCTCGCGTTGTTGTTCTTTGTTCTTGGTAGATCTGGGTGCCCCAATGATGGTGGCATCGACCAAGGTGCCTTGGATCATCATGACGCCCGCTTCGGTCAGCCAGCGATTGACGGTCTTGAACAATTGCCGGGCTAGTTGATGCTGCTCCGGCCAGTGGCGAAAATTCATAATAGTGATACGGTCCGGCAAAGCTCTGTCCAAGGATAACCGAGCGAACTGGTGCATGCAGGCTATTTCGTACAGGGCATCTTCCATCGCGCCATCACTCAGGTTGTACCAATGCTGCATGCAGTGAATACGCAGCATGGTCTCCAGCGGATAGGGCCGCCGGCCATTACCAGCCTTGGGATAAAACGGCTCGATGACAGCGGTCATATTCTGCCATGGCAGAATCTGCTCCATGCGGGACAAGAAAATCTCTTTTCTGGTCTGACGGTGCTTACTGCTGAATTCACTGTCGGCGAAGGTGATTTGATGACCCATGATGAACCCTGTTTCATGGCTCCAGATGACAAACATGATCTCATATCAGAGACTTGTTCGCACCTTCCCTAGGGCTGATATTATACTCGATGCTATAACTGTGTAGTGGTCAACTAAATCCGGAAACTTGGTCAAAAAGGCATATCATCATCGTCAGCTACTGATGTTGCTATGCCCCCAATTGTGTCAGCTTGATTGCTTTCCAGTTGTGTCGTGCTTTGGTTTTATCCCAAGCCATAATACGCAGTACTCTTACGCGGGATGCGTTAGTAACATCCCCAATCAAAAACGGCGGAACAAAGGTGTCGTCCACGAATCCAAACCCTTTCTGAGCAACGCGAAGTTCGCCTTCAACAGTTCCGACATCGGCTATTTCAACAGACTGACACGGAACTGATGCTACAACCTCTCTCTCTTTACCATTTGCAGATAGGGACAACTCAACATAGTCACCCGCTTGAGGCTTCCGGTTGCTTTTGTGAACTCCCATGCGCACGGACAAAGTAGTTGATTTATTGATAAAGACTTGAAAGCCCTTCTCTGACTTGTGAATATTCTCAATAACGCCGATAACTTTCTCGGTAGGGCCATGAAGGTACTCGATAGCATCCCCGCAAAGAGATTGTAAAAACGCTTTCAAATCCCTCTCATTAACGCTGGCGTTATACCATGGTTGATGCGTCAATTGTTCAAGCTCTGGTTTAATTTTCCAACCATTACTTTGGTATGCCTGCAAAGCCGTTTTTAAACACATCGACGCTTCTGTTACATGTTGGTTAGCAAGCAATAATGGGATTGCGCCCTGAAGTAGTTTTAAACTGAAAGTGACGTCATGAGCAGAGACGATTCCCTTGGCGAAAAACTTCAGCGCCAAATTACGGTCTTGCTTCTGATAAGATGCGGCCAGTGCTCCCCAAGCCCACGCTTCTTTCTGCTTTTTCCGTAAAATAGGCAGCAACAATTCCCGGGCTTGCTCATATTGACCTGCAACGATCAAGCACTTTGACTCGTCGTAATCCAGCCAAATCAAGTGTTTCGTATCCAATACCTGCTGGCGTGTAAGATTGATAAACGCCAGCAACTGATAGAGATCCAATTGCCAAAAATCACGGGCACGAAGCCAAGCACTCGCCATTTGGCGTGCGGTTGATAACATTAAACTTGGCACTTCACCTTTCTCCGCTTGGAAAGGCTTTTTGGCATCATCATCAAACAAAGCACACTGGTGCCGCAATACCAAATGAACCAAAGTCGGAAACCACTCAAGATTCTTTTTGAACTGAACCAGCAGCATCTTGTATTCCAACCCACCTGTTGGAATATCCAAATTCACAATGGTTGTGAGCAAGTTTTCTATGTGCTCGAATTCAAATTCGCTAGGCCGAAAATTATTCGAGGCCGCTGCACGTTTGGAGATTTTACTTTGATACTGCTTTATAAGTTCATAACATACCCAGAATAATGCGCCTTTGAGATAAGCATCTTGCGGGGAGTGTTCTAGCGCAGCAAAGCCAACATTCCATGCCTCTTGCAAATTACCTGCTTTTCGCAGATTTGTAACAGTACGAAATGGCTGTTCGTTCATGCTATCGCTCCAACTTTTTCAATCACTGCATCAATTAACCTTTTAGAATTACACAATTGTGGCATCGGCTGTATCTTACGAAACTGGCTGGCTTTGTTATACCAAAACTCAATGACTGCCAGATCATTTTTGTGTTGAAAGTAATATCGCTCGCAAAATGGACGCGACTCAATTTTAGTCACAACCACATCAATATCATGTAATTGCGAAGCTATGTTGTTATAGAATTCTTCAAGAAATGGTTCTGAAAAATAAAACTCTGACTCTTTCGATGCGGTGAACAAATTAAGAAATTGCCCCTGAAGCTGCTGCAACAATGTCAACAACTCGGAAGCAAAGTCATCATACCCCAAACTTTTCACACCAGAAACCTTCCAATTCCCCTTGTAATTAATATTAACAGAAGCCTGTTCATTTCCGCGGTTAAAAACATACCGTTCCTGATGATTGTAATGAAGAACATCCGCAATCGAGATCCCGGTCCCCTTAACACCCTCAACGACAAGCTGGTAAAGGCGCTTTAACTGAGGAATATCACAATGAAAATTGAACGGCCTCGCTTCAAAATGACGCTTTGCAGCCTGACTGATACTCTGATCATCATTAGCCAGACAATTAAACTCTGATATCGTAGGGGCCGTAGGGGAAGATTTAGGAACATAGCCACCCACCACTTTCATTCCTGAGCCCAATCCAATATTGGGTGGGTTCATTACGAATAATTTATCGGATGTGCGGGTGATTGCAGTATACAGCCATCGAAAGTAATCTTTTGTTAACGTCTTTTGATGTGTTTGGCACTGCAAAAATACATTTTTCCATTCACTACCTTGTGCTTTATGTGCGGTAATGGCGTATCCGAATTTAATCTTAAAGGCATTAAAATAAGGATCTTGCATTAAGGCAACCCTCAATTTATGTTCATTACCCTTAAGTTTTAGCTCTGGATGTCTATTGATAAAATAAACATAAAGCGCTTTATGCTCATCTGAAGATAAACTCGGCTGGTCATTATAAAGCAAATTCTCAATCACTTTAGCTTCAAAATAAAAAGGTTGACCAAAATCATTGCGAAAGCCGAGAACCACATCCCTGAAACTAAGATCTACTCTTCGTTTAATCATTTCGCCATTATCGCCTTTCACGCTAATAATAACACTTACACTCTCTGGGTAGGGGGATAATACCTCTTTGATCATACCAAACTCGCCATTCGTGATAGTGGCATCGGCTCGATAATGGTTCGCAACAGAAATAATTTTATCACCGTTGACCATCTTCAACTGACCACCAAAAAAGTGTTCACGAATCAACCTGTTATATTCACCCACCTGTCGATTAGAAGAGGCAATTATAACACTCTCCCCCGTCTTGCCAATCTTCCCATTACATGCCTGAATAAATTTATCAAGAAGCTCGTCAGAATTTAATTGGCATACATCGTTGTTATTCGCATCAAATATAAGTTTATTGAAGACATTTTTCTCTAGCCCATCTCGTAGCATGCCGGCATTGGCCAGTACACCACTATCACCCTTTTGCCGCACAACTTCGGTTAAATAACCCGACCTGACCTCTAACTGGTAGTTTTCATTCAGATATGAGGGATCAAGCGCAGGTGAGGTATTCATACCTACAGGTGGTAGCTGCGCATTATCACCTATAAAAATAATCTTTTTATTGTGATCGTTATGATCGATATTGATAAACTTGAGTAAATCCTTTAATAAGAATCCGGAACCAAAACGGAAAAACTCACCATCTGAATATCTATCAGATAGCATGGAGGCTTCATCAATGATGTAAACCGCTTCTGCTGTATCTATGTTCGCTTTTAAATCCGCATAGCAGCGGTACGTTTCAGAGCCATCAACGCCATCAATTTTGTATTCTTTAACGTTATCGTAATTATAGATGGCACGATGTATTGTACAGGCAGATTGCATGGTTTTATCTGAGACAACCTTAGCAGCCTTACCGGTCGGTGCCATAATGGTAAACTGACGACCTATTTTTTCCAAATACTGAGTAATACCTTTAGTAATAAAGGTTTTACCCGTACCGGCATAACCGTTTAGCAAAAATACGTTTTGACTAGGATCTTTCAAAAAATCATTGACTTGTTTTACAATTTTTTCTTGACCAAGTGTTAGCGTCACGTCTTCAAAGCAGTCAAATATATCTATATTGCGGCGCGTCAGCTCCATATCCAAATCAAAACTTGAAGCCGATGAGATACTGGCGTGCTTAAACTCTTCTCGCTCTTCGCGCAGTTGATAACAGGGCATCGCAGACTGCGTTGCCACTAACTCTTTCTGCTTCTGCTCAAGTTCTATCTCGAGTAATGCTTGTTCTTTCTTAACATTCGAGATCGCGTCGTTTTTTGCAGTGAGTTCAGCCAACAATGCCGTTGTCTTTTGTTCAAATGTTTCTTGATTCGCGGCGAGCAACGCCTTTAGCTCAGACTCACGCGTTAACAGTTCTGCACGCTGAAGAGATAATTCCGCCTGCATACAAGATGCGATATCTACAGGTTCTGCCGGGTTGATAAAGTCTGGTGGAGAAATGGTATGGTTTAGAATTGTCTGTGCATACCAACGCGCGACAAGAAAAGCCTCTTTAATCAACCAAAATGTTTCATTGATAGAAACATCTACCGTTCCAGTAATAGAATGAGCAGCCTTATTACCTTTATGGCGAATAACATCTAACTTAGCCCAAATACCGTGATCACCAACAACGCGTTTAAACTCATATTCACGTAAACGATTATATAAATCATCACGAACTGGAGGTATTAAGGACAAGCGGCTATACACATCGCCAACGATGATTTCAACCAAACACCGAAGCTTCACCAAGGCCGCTTGTCTATCGGTATGACAGTACAATTCAGCACTGGCGCCAAGTTTAGCAAGTTCGGGTTTAACGTCTTCAAGGAAACTAAAATTACTCATCTCGCACCTAACTTTATCTCGATGGATAATACTTTACCGGCAACGTAATGCTCATAGCCTGAATGCCCAGCTTTTCGATAATGGCCTGTTCCAGGCTGGCTGCATTAATGTTGTTAACCATCCCAACTCAATCCTCCATCACAACATCCCTGTCATTAACCTGCGTCTGCTTCAGTGTCTTATTCAATCTCTGCAGTGGTGCCTTAAGCGCTTTCTCCAGCGCATTAACATGCTCAATCTGCCACTCAACCATCACAGGCCAATTGTTTTGTCGTACCCATCCACCACCATTTCAAACTGTAACCGGCTCGACTTTTTATCTTCCAGCCTCAACCACGCCAGCGGCGCCCCAAACGCAGCCTCAATAGGGCCCTTTTGTGCATAGAGTGCATGGAGTGCATCGAACATGGCCTTGTTCTCATCCCTGTCCTGGCGGTTCATCTCAAACAGCACCCTGATCATCTTTTTGCCAAAGATCATGGTATAGGGGCAACCAGTGATCCCCGACCCCGTATTCAGCCAGTGTTCCTTGCTCGGGCTGACATTCCTGAATAACGCAATCGGGCTGGCCTTCATCGCCTCCAGGGTCATTTCCCAAAACTCAAGGCGTAATTTATGCCGGTTTTGCATTTCGCTTCTGTGATTTTCTCTTCGGCTTCTTTGGCTCTGATGCCAATCATCAACTCATTGGCTTCCGGGGTCGGAATAACCTGCTCCACGTTCAAAAACAGCTGTTCGGCAAACGCAAACGGCGTCACCCTGAAACACTCCGGCATTTTAACCTCACTAAATGACCAGGTGCGGATCATGTCAGGCCAGATCGATCTTGATATTGTCAAACTCTTCGGTCTTGGTCTGAGCCTTCAAAAACATGAGCCTTCAAAAACATGAGCAAGTCCAGCATCGCATTGTCACCTATGGAGGGTGAGAACAAGTACCCTCCACAACAAAACTGAAAATTTTAGTCGATTTAATTCAAATGCTTACAAAGGCGTATTTTTGTACTTGGTGACTTATTCGCACCTTCCCTAAACATGTCCTACCCTGACTTTCGCTCGGCATCCGCCATCATCTTCTTATCCAGTTTATCAATCCCTTTTAGCAGCATCCTGCCAATGAACCGGCTGGGACGCGACGCAAGCACTTTGTAGCCCATTTCAGCTGCACCCACAAGTGCACGGGCCGTTCCTTCAATTGCCACACCGGCACCTTCGAATGCAGCTTCGACAGGATCACCACCGTTTTCATATTGTTTCACGGCATGATTGATTCCCTGCAAGGTTGCAAAAAAACCTAGTCCACCGACACCGGACAGAATGGCATCGACCGCACCGTCACCTAAATCAACCACACTACCGCCCAGTGCTAAGTCAACTGCGTTGGTCAGTTCCTCATTGCTATAACCCGAATCAATCGCTCCAGTCTGATCTGCAACTTCCGAGGTAGCGATAACCGGAATGCCATCGTCAACACTATTGACATAACTTTCGCTGTCGGTAGCTTTTAACTGGAATGCAGTGCCATCGATAACAATATCAGTTCCAGGATGGTTGAAATGTTCAAAAAGAGCGCCGTCGGTATCGGCTGCAACCAACTGCTCAAAATAGGCACCTTTAGTCAGAGATACCAGACCAGCGAGGCTTTCAGTGGGCAGAAACAGGGTTTCCCACCAGATCTCGGCATCCGACATGCCATAAAAATTACCGTTAACGTCTCTCAAGGCGTCAAAAACATCTCCGGACCGGTCGAGATCAGACCAAACAGAAACAGGAACCGACATGGCAGAAAACAGCAATGCCTTCTTGAGTAAGTCATGCTCAATACCTTCGGTTCCGGCATGCGTTAGTATGTATTCGTCGGCCCTTCCCTTGGCTTCCACCACTCGTTTTACAGCCTTTGACTTTAGCGTAGAAAAATGACGATCCAGCTCCTGAAAATCATCTTTATGCCGCATAGTTATTTGGCTGTTAATGTGCGTCAGCCCATCCAATACTTTGTCCAGTTCCGAGAAGTCGGGACCGCCATCGTATTTGATCTTGTTCCACCAAGAAAAATGCTCATAAGCGGCTTCCCATTGCGCTTTTAGCTCCTCACGTCTTGCCTGCAAAAAACTCATAGAAGCCTGAATTCTCGCCCTCGCCTTGAACAGGGGCAGGTCTTGCTTTTTTTTCTCGAGATGTCGTCCCACACTTTCCTGAAAGTGCATCGCCTCTTGACTCAATGCAACCTGCATCTCCTGTCGCCGCAGTTCCGTTTTCCTTTTGTTCAGGCCCGAACGACTGACATCCAGTAACGCACCAATCAACCGACTTGACTTGGCCTGTTGCTGCAGATCGGTAAAGAGAGAGCTCACAGCTTCGCTTTGTGTCAGACGTTCGAGGTAAGCGACACGCTCTTTGACCAAACAGTATTCACTCCAACTACGGCGGAGTTCGACCAGTTTTTTCCAGTGCTTCAGGGTCCAAAACCAGGGGATAACTGAAGCTGCCAGCAGCCCTGCGGCAATGGGATAGTCGTCAGCCTGAGGGAATGCCAACGTGTCACTCGCATGTATACTGGAAACTGTTAATGCCAGCGTTGCGCCTAGCCAGAGCAATAAGCTCATAAACGCCTTCTTCCGCTGCCGCGCATGCTCTGATTCATGGGGTAGCAAAACACTCGATAGCTCAGTCATTGGCAAATACCTCCCATGCCACGTGATATTTCTCTTCCCGATCCGGTTTGAAAACAGGGGCTTTGATTCAGTTGTGCGCATGACCAGACCGCCGGGCAGGATGCTGGGTGACGGCACCCTCCGAGCAGTAGATCGCAAACCACTGCAATATGATCAGGTGTTGATCAGCGCGCAAAAATGACCAAGTTTCCGGAGTTTTCAGCGCCTAATTTTGACTAACCCGGAGTGTATGCAACCATCCGGTTTTTTGACCAATGGCTTGAAACGACTCATATCGCATCAAATAGAGGGTAAAATCAGCACGCAGACCCTGGTCAATTTGGGACGCTGATCCCTGGTCATTTTTCGATGCTAATTGACACCCGAGATCAAGTCCGGCGTTTTTACCCGCAGTTCTACCTTCATTTATGCCAGACTTTCTACTCGCATTTTTCCAACTGAGTCGATAGCGATGCAGGTTGAACGGCAACCCAAGCACGGGTTTGCCATCGATTACCGCCGTCACTTACTCCAAACTCAGGGTGTTGTGCTCGATAGCCCGCGATGCTTGGATCGTGCGGATCCGGTTCCCCCGGCACAGCATCGGCACCTGTAAACTTTGAGTAGTCTTCCGTCAAAACTCCGTTGCCACCAGCGCATACACCGTCTTGGCATCCAATTCTGAAAGCCACGCTTGCAACTTTGGCAGGCCGTGCGCAACCCATGACAGATCTTCTTGACCTTCATAGCTGAATCGAACGTAGTCATCGATCTGGGCTTTCGTTACCTTCGCCACCCAGCCCCCAAAGTCGGTTTGCTTGCACTCGACCCCGGATCGTTTGACCCAGGCATGAAAGACGCGGTTGTAATGTTCCCGCGCGGGCGGGAAATCGGGCGAAATCGACCGCGGTACGTTGCCATTCCAATCCCCTCCAACCCACTTGAAACGGCGGTCGGTGAGGAGTCCCACGTAGACAGAGCAATCAGTCATATAAGTGCCTACTCCTTAAAAATTAATCCACGGCGGCTCATCGAGACAATCGCTCGACCACTCTTCCAGCAATTCAGAGACGTATTCTTCCTGCGCCAAAAGGGTTGCTTCAGGAAGCTACCCACCCGACTTCGTTCGGCACCGATAAGAATGCTCCTGGTGCGTTGCGCTCATGCAACCGATGAGGCATCTCGTCATGCCACCAGCAGTAGGCCACCAGCTCCCCCTGTGTACTGGCCGCGTTGTAATCGACACACACCACCTTCTCACTGAGTGGGGCCGGGAGCCCTGCCAAGGTATAGTGGCCAATCACAACTGGGACATCTATAACCGGATTACTGTGCACTGCTGCCAGTGGCATTGAGGGGATGCGACTGACCATATCGGGTTGCACTTGGGCTATATCGCGATAGGTTTTGGCCCCTTCACACCACCACTTTTTACGGACTCGGTCACGCTCGATGCCGGTTTTATCAAAGAAGTTATATCCCAGCGGCAATTCCAACTCCGGCCCCTTGAGTAGGGTTTCACACAACTCATACAGCTCGTGGCTCTCGTTGAAGGCATCGGGCCGGTGCTCAACCTTCAGGCTGTTGTCCGCGTTGAGATATGGTCGAATTCTTTGAATGGTGCTCTCGTCCCAACAGGCATGAATAGCCCTGACATGACCAAAGTCATGAAAGAGGGGCCGCTTCTTGAACCAATCGATCCAGGCTTGATGCTGCTCGCTCCCCTCCCCCACATCAGCGAGAAAGCGCTGATGTTGATTACGGTTGTTAACATTGTGGGGACGAAGCGGTAGACCATCCCCAGGGTGATTCAAGGCCCAGCCCACGGCATTAAATTCATGGTTGCCCATCAAGCAACAGGCAAGTCCCTGCTCACACAATCCCTTGACCAAGGCCAGCGTACTTTGGTGATCAATCCCATCCCCTGGACCGTTATCGATAAGATCGCCGATAAAAACCAATTTGCGGCGCTCTTGGGTCAGGTCAGAGATAACATCGAGATGTTCGAGCAACGCACACAGCTTCCTGTATTGCCCATGAATATCGCCGATAAATATCAAATCTTGTCGCTTCATAGTCTACCTGTAATCAGGCTGTGGGGATGCATGCCTCTGTATCTGCGACCCCCCTCATCATACTTACTGCAAGAGGCATGATCGAACTAATCAAATCACAACATTGGTGCAACTGGTATGTCAATCTGCATCGAAAAATGACCAAGGATCGGCATCCGATATTGCCCAGGGTTAGATGACTGATTTCATCGCACGATTTGATGCGATAGGAATCTTTTCCAGCCATCAGCCCCAAAAACGGAAGGCTGCATAAACTCTGGTGTGGTCAAATTTTGACGCCAAAAAACCCGGAAACCTGGTCATTTTGGCGCGCGAATCAACAGGGCTCATGGATTACGTAGCTACGGCGGGCAGCAGTGGCAAATTCAGTACCCTAGACGAGCCAGCCGTTGGCCCCTCCGGAAGCTGCAGCCGATGCTCCACACCCTCTCCCAGCTCGAACGGCAGCACCCACAGCCTCAGCCTCAGCCGGTTATCGTTATCCCGGTTTTCCATATCAAAGCAGAAGGGCGCTAGCGGGGCCTTAAAGTGCTCCCACGCCGGGTAGATCAAGACCAGATCCCTCTGGTCCCTCTGGCCGTCTAGGTACTTGTGGCCATAGGCGAACAGTTGGTAGAGGTCACTCTGGCTGAGGCCGTATTTGCCTTCCCTGTTGGCGCCATCGAGGCGCTTCCACTTGGCATCCAGTACCCACCGCTGCTCGCCGTGGATGAGCAGCAGATCGGGCCTGAGCTCGAACATCGGCTTGCCCTGATGGGTACAGAGCGACTGGCTGGATGCCTGGCTGCGTAGCGTCGTCCCAGGCAGTAGCTGCCGACGCAAGTCCGCCTCCACATAGCGCTCGAACAGCTTCTCCATGGGGAAAAGCAAGCTGATGCCGCGCCACTCCCCGCGCAGCGCCATCGGCATGATGCGCTGCAGGATCAGCTCGCACCAGGGGCGCACATCCCGGTAGTGAGCCATCAGGCGGTCGTCGCGCCACTGCCGAAAGTCCCCCGCCACGTCCCGACTGGCAGGCACCTCGGCCAGCAGATGGCGCAGCTCCTGCGCCAGGCGCCAGCTCTCCGGCTGCTGGGTTGCCGCCGCCACCTGCACCAGTGCCAGTTTGAGCAAGCGGTTCTCGGCGCGGTCGGGCAGATAGAGGTCGTAGCGCAGCGCGAAGTGATGCGCCCGGCCCGGCGGTCGGCGCATCTGGTGTACCATATCGAGTTGGCCGCGCAGGAAGCGCTCCTCTCCCTCGATGCGCAAGTAGTCCGATCGGACTCCGCGCTTGACCAGGTGCTGCAGGGCAGCCAGAAAGCGCGCCATCACCCACTCACTCAATGGGGCGTCGAAGCTTTGCAGCACCGCTTCACTCACTTCACGGGGCGGTAAGTCCAGGGCGCACTCCAGCATCTGGCGCAACAGCCGACGCCCCTGCGACGGGTCATCGCCGTCGCTGGCCGTCTTGGGCAGGATCTCGATAAGTTGGCCGCTGGGGAGTTCGATGACCCCCACGTAGTTGTCGAGTTTCAGAGTCTGGGGATCGACCAATCTAGCCAAGGCTGATACATCAGCATCCGTGCCATCGGAAGGCGAGCACAGCCAGTCAAAATCATCCTGGCTGATATGAGCACGCACCAGCGTCGGCGTCTCCACCGGCCCGGTGGTCAGACTGGCAAACTCCCGAACCGTGATAGGTGCCGTCACAGAGTCACCTATTTGCCACGAGCTCAGGTTCGGGTGATGCCGCCATCGGAGACTTGGTTTGTGCCCACTTGGCTACCACCTCGATGATCCCGGCGTAGGCCTCGATACGCGCGAAGGCGCCCTCGTTGAGCGTCCAGCGTTGGTGGTGATGACCCACCTTTACCTGATCGCCGAACAGCGACACGACATCGGTTTGGGGGGCCTGCAAGAACTGGTCTGCCTTGCTCTTGCGGTGGTCGTTGAGTACCCAAGCGATGTGTTGCCAGTCCTCGAAGAAGTACTCCTGCAACAGCGGCAAGATCTGATGCTGGAAGGTGGCTGCGAGCCGCGCCAGGGTCGGCTCAGCCTTGAGCGGCATAAAGTAGGCGTGGCCGAGGCAATGGTCGCGGTCCAGCAGCACCTCGATCCGCTGGTTCATCACCCTGAGCAGCGCTCCGATATTGACCCCCTCCACTTCCACCCCGTCAAATTGATCGGGCCTTGGTGGCATCTCCTCAAACACAAAGCGGCGGCGCAAGGCGATGTCGAGCCCGGCCAAGGAGCGGTCGGCGGTGTTCATGGTGCCGATGAGATAGAGGTTGTCCGGCACACTGAACGGCTGCTTGGAGTAAGGCAGGGTGGTGCTGAGCGCCTCGCTGGCCCCGGCTCGCTTGCTTGGCTCGATCAGGGTGATCAGCTCGCCAAAGATCCGCGACACATTGCCTCGGTTGATCTCGTCAATAATCAGCACAAACGGCTTGCGTCCGCCACAATTTGCCTGCTCGCACAACTTGGCAAACACCCCGGCCTCAACCTTGTACTCCAGCGCTTCACCGCTCGTAACAGCCCGGATCCCCTCGACGAAGTCCTCGTAACTGAAGCTCTGGTGGAAGGTGACGAAGGCGACCTGTCCCGCCTGCTGGTATTTATCAAACGCGGTCTTGAGTTCGTCCCGCTTTACCTCCGGCTTTTCCAGCAGGGTAGGTTCGAGAATGGCCAGCGCCTTGTCGATAGTGTGGTAGGTCTTGCCAGTGCCGGGAGGGCCATACAGGATCTGATTAAGTGGCATGGTATTATTTAAATTTCGAGGCAACAGGGATAATTCATTGCCAGCAAAATCAGGCCAAGGTGTGGTATCACCGCGGGCAAACTCAAGTTTATATACGCCAGACTCCACCTGTGTGATCACTGCCCGGTTATTTTCAACAAGTTGTTCGCTGGCAAATAGCTCTGCAAAGTGCTGATCCATCCGTGCCAAGTCTGTCCTGATGGTTGTCTGCACACTCTGTTCATTGGGTAACAGCAAAGTAAAGTGCTGCCGAGCCGGTTGATGCGCATCACCCATGAATTCTGCTGGGAAGTATTTCTGAGAGAGTTTCAGCACTTCCAAGTACCCCTGCTGCAGTGCCTTCTTTTTCAGGGGGATGGGTAGCTTTTCAGGCGGCTCGTATTGGTCAGGCCAGAATGGCAAGCGATTACTGACCGGTTTTAGATGCTGACCTTCGACCATACCAAGCGCCCAAGCTACTGTCTCAGGTGTCAATGCTTGCCAATCGGTCATGTTCTGGGGAAAGTTCTGTCCTATTTGCAGTTGAGGGTGGGCAATTTTTACCTTCAAAATTATGCCCGCAGCACATTTCGCTGGATGCTCGGTGCGACCAACATGAACCAAGTTCCTCTGTTGACACCATAGGTCGGCCCCTAGCTGTCGCAATGCCGACACCAGAAAGCAGAACAATCTAGTCTGACCGCTTGTCGCCAGTTTTTCCAATAAGGTAGGAATCAGCCCAAAATGAGCAAGTACATCTTCTTGTTGTGGTTTCGAGGCTAGCTGTTGCCATAGCTTCTCGGCCTTTGGCCATTTTTGCAGCAATTCGCCCCACATTTGGCTGGGTGTATCAGCCTTGTATAGGCTTGTTAGTTTTCCGGGTCCATCTGATTCAGGGTGGCTCGATGACCTAAGCTGCAGCTTATCTTCACTCTCATTTATCATGCCCAATTCATCCATTGAATCACTCCCTGTTTCGTGGACCCAGAACACCAAACGGACAAAAACCTTTTTTGACTCTAACGGCAAGCGATCTTAATTGGAACCATTTCACTGACACACAGGCAGTGCCTAGTGTGTAACTGACACACAACATACCTCTATTCTTCGCTTGGTGCCGTAGTTCATGAATCCCCTCACCCTTATTGCAAGCTAGAGCCAGGGCCAGCCGACTCGATGACGACCTTGCCTGCAAATTCGGCACGCAGCACGATCGCCAGACCTTCAGCCACCTCGGAGAACTCGTTCATGGCTGTGACCAGGTGGGACGGCACGAAGGGCGCCGCCGGGATATCCAGAACGGCATACACCACGTCATCGTGCAAAATGACCCGGATCCGGTGCAAACCGTCGTTGATCTGGTTGAGCTTGTGAAGCAGCGCCGGTGTTTCTGCCACCTCAACCACCAGTCCCGAGAGCAGGCGAACCATGTTGTCCACCTGCACCAAAAAGATCACGATGGCACCGTAGCAGACAGACAGATCGCCATCCTCGTCGAACGCCAAATCCTTGATGCCCGTTACGCCTCGCAAGACGGACAGCACCTGATCCATCAAGGGTGCTTCCGCACGGACAGATGGTTTGAGCCCCAACTCCTTGAACGCAAGCGCCCCACCCTCGGAATCAAACGATTCGTAGTACAGTGCCCCGGGATAGGGCAAGCCCAAGCCGTGGATCAAGGTGTCGATAACCAAACTCACAATGTCAGCGGCAGATACCGACGCCGGTGCGTCGATGTAATAGTTCGGTGAGCCGTCCGGATCATTGCCTGGCGTTGACTGCTTGGGAGTATCGGTGGGGGCATTCCACCCGTGCGTGCGTAACCACTCCATCTCCTGTTGAGTCAAACGGTCTTCGCCCTTCAAGAATTGATTACTGACAACCTCGATCCGAGTACCCCAAGCTCCTTGGCAAGAGAACTGCAGGAAGCGATGACCTCGTTTAGCCGACAGGATCAGGAACTGGTCCTCTTCGAGTCGAGTCAATACTTGGGAGAGGTTTTGCCCAAACGGTGCCCAGTCCTTGGACACCCGACGATCTGCGCACTGGCGCTGAGGAAGAACATGTTCCGTATTGTCATTGCCCATCGCACACCTCCTTGTTCGACGCCTAAAAGCATCGCTTTGATGATGTTGTTATCTGGCACTGGGTGAGGCTTTGTCTGGCATCACCAAATTGGATAGACCAACACATTGAGACCGAGGGGCATGTGTAAGATTCCACTTCGAAGAACAATCCCCATCTATGCAGCCTGACGGTCTTCAAACACCCTCGAAACTCCTAAACCAAAGGCATTTTCGAGGGGTCGATTCAGGCACTATCTGTTCCTGCTCTATCTCCTCATTCGTGACGGAGCAATTACCACCCAGGGTACCGCTCCCAGATCGCATCGTCATGTTCGCCATACTCACCGTCGTACGCCCTGGGCACCCACTCCAGATCCGTCGCAACCTGTTCAATGACCTCACGCAATTCCAACTGCCTGAGCCAGCGTGACGGGATGGCCTCGACGCCCAGCTGGATGCCAAGCAAATGACCGGCGATTAAGCCCGTGCTGTCACTGTCGCCACTGTGATTGACCGCCCAGACCACGCCCTGCTCAAAATCTTTCGCCATGAGCGCGCACCACAAGCCGATGGCCAAGGCTTCTTCCGCAATCCAGCCACCACCCAGCGCAGCGATCCCTTCCGGGCTAGGCAAGGTTCCTGTTGAACTCAAGCGCAGTACCTTCTCCACGATTTCGCGTGTTTCCTCCATGCCCGACTGCTCGCCATATGTAGCCAGGCTTGCCCTAATCGCCTGATCCAGGCCGCACTGTGTTTGCTCCAGGCGCTGCAAAATGTCGGCAAACAGCCCGGCGGCCAGATAACCCGTTGGGTGAGCATGGGTCAGCCGGGAGGACTCTGCGGCATGTTCGAAGGCAGCTTCAAGGAATGCGCACGGAGCCACACGCATCACCCCGCCACACCCCTTGCTGTTATTGCTAGCCTGCATGCCAAAGTGACGGCTCTCCCCCAAAGCAGACATGCAGGTCAACCCCGGGGCTCGCTGTGACCAGAGTGCTTGCTGCTGGATCAACCAGCCATCCTGCCCCACCTCCATTATGGGCTTACCGCCCTGAGTCATATACCAGCGCATCAGTGCATGATGGATCACGCTCGGCACACTGCATATCCCGCGCGATCTCGCCCGCACCAGCGCACGCAGCATACCCTCTGCGGTGAACAGCATCATTTGCGTGTCATCTGTGATCGCACCAACTCGGCCATAGATTGGCTGAAAGTCCTTGACCCCAGTGTGTCCGTATTTTCTCTGGATGCCCGACCAATCCAGGAACTCGACAGAGGCCCCCAGCGCATCACCCACGGCACCACCAAGCAAACAGCCTTTTATTCGGTCCAATCGTTCCATCATTCTCTCCTTTCTGTTAGCGCATGAGCCTCAAGTCGCTAAGCTGAATTGAGTGAGCCTTGCGCTGCAACTGTCCTTTGTTCTCACACGCAATACACATGACGGATTACCAAGCCCGTCAGCATCTGCCGAGAAGCATTCCATCTCGGCGCAGCGGGGATCTGGATGTTGCGGACGTAAACCGGCAACGATGCTCTCTGACTTCATGCTTTGATGCGGATATCAACAACGCCTAACACCCGGTATGAGCTATAGCGCGCAAGGCCGTCAACTACGGCAGTGGTTATGTCCCCACTGTATGCGTAATGCAGATCGCAGTCGGACGATGTCGGTCCAGGAACACCAATGCGGCGCGGTGTCATCAGCCATCCTAGCCTCCCCCGAGTGACGCGGCACCGTGGGGCCGCCTTGGTTCTGCCCAACGCCCTCTCGATGGAAGGTTTAGGCGGTTGTTTCATTGAGGATGTTTTCGTAGTGCAGCAGATCTTCAGGAGAGAAGCAGCAGAAGACGACCTCTTGAATAGACGAGGCGGTGCCTAGGCTCTCACGGACTGTATTGACGGCGACTCTAGCGGCAAGTGCAATGGGATAGCCATAGATGCCAGTGCTGATGCTTGGAAAGGCCACGGAAATGACTCCCTTTCCAGCCGCCACCTCTAGTGAGCGGCGGTAGCAGTTGGCTAGAAGCTCTGGCTCGCCACTGGCACCACCTTGCCAAACGGGCCCAACAGTGTGAATGATATACTTTGCTGGCAGGTAATAGCCCTTGGTTGCCTTCGCGTCACCTGTCGTGCAGCCTCCCAAGAGGCGGCATTCGTGGACAAGTTCTGGGCCAGCAGCCCGATGAATTGCTCCATCGACACCACCACCGCCTAGCAAGGAAGAATTTGCTGCGTTGACGATTGCATCAACCTGTAGTTTTGTTATGTCTGCTTGAATTGCATGAAGAGTTATGGTGATTTCTGGTGTACGGAGGGATAAAAGGAGTGGCGTATCCTGCTGATTGATTCCTGCAAGAATCTCAATCAACAGAGGTGATACGCCATGAACCATTTTACCCTCAGAACCCTGCCACAACCAGAGGTCAA
>RRZT012888262.1_pt1 | contig 18126 bp, 21 predicted proteins | sample 2165551 | NCBI WGS metagenome assembly RRZT01 (sample SAMN10456910, study PRJNA506462) | wastewater metagenome | biome: wastewater; feature: sludge; material: wastewater sludge; isolation source: wastewater sludge with Escherichia coli K12::gfp cells carrying plasmid... | place: USA: Moscow, Idaho...
CATTTTTAGCTAATTTGAGTTCTGCCTGCATCTATATCAGTTACATACTCACTAAAAGTGACTGCTGCGCCACTCTCATTATTTTTATGTTACAAGTATATTACATAAATGTTATTTAGTCAAGAGAGCAGATAAAAAATATTATTTTTTTTGCTGAAATGAACAGGGCTCTAATATTTAGAAATGCAGCAATATTTCTAATTTATTAAAAATATAAAACTTTACCATTCCTTCGTAAAATTTCATTATACTATAGCAAATAAATTTTCTCTATAAACTTTATGATAACAATTCTATTTATTTAGAATCTCTAATAATAATTTTTCAATTTTATCAATCTTAAAATGTAAATATTCAATCTGTTTTTCTATTTCTTTATTTTTATTGTAAGATTCTAACATACTTTCAATCAAAATTTTCTTTAAAGTTTCATGATTCTCAATCAATTCAACAGTTCTGTTTTCTGTATTATAAATACTTTTTCTAAGCTGTGCTTCTAATACATCATCTATAATATCCCCAATTAAACTCATAACTTACTTTCTCCTTCAAAATTTTTATCCATAGAACTAAAGTATCATCAAACTCCATTTTTCACTTCTGTAACGTCTGTTTTTATAACTATCAATTTTCCATAAACCGGCCTTTTTTAATAAAATAAAAAGATACTCGTCAGAAAAATTGGTATCGGTTTTTACAAATACTTCAGCACGATTCTTATTTTTTAAAATTACAGAAGTTTCGACCGGTTTTTCTATACCTGCGAATTTTAAGGGAAAACCAAAACTTGTTCTGTTTTTACCTCCATAAACCCGGTTTTTATCAGTACAAAATTCATCAAATAATGGTGTAATAAAACTAGAAAACTTGGCAAACCAATCTGTACGTTTTACATAATAATAGTCATCTCCCTGAAATTTCAGCTTCAATTCTTCTTCTTCCTGTTCATGCAATTTATAAATATTATCTTCTATCTCATTCCATTTTCCTCCATACTTCATAACTATATAAATTAAATAATCTTCAAGAGTCTGTTCATTCATAAATATCCTTTCCTAAAAAAATAATTTACTCCGCTTTCTAAATATAGTTTTTTAATAATAATTTTACTTATATAAATAAATTTATTTTCACTTTAAAGCATATTTGAATTTATCTCCTCTCACTACCTGCTTTGTAATATGAAGCGGCTTATTATAACTGTCATAAACATAATCTTCCACCAGCATTAAAGCTGACCCTCTGGGTACATCAAGAAGCTCTGCTTCCTGTGCAGAAGCATAGCATAACTCAATAGTTTTACTGCCGGCAGATGGTTCTATTTCATAATCTTTCCTTAACACTGAGTACAATGAACCGTTTAAATTTTTTGTCAGCAAAGAATCATAATCTTTTGTGAACCAGGTTGTTTCAACACAAATCGGAAGTGCTTCAATACTTCGAAGACGAATAATCTTTAGAAGTTCTTCTGCTCCGTCTAATTGAAAAAAACGTTTCTGATCCGGTGTTGCAGTTTCATAATACCTGCTAATTGTATTAGTGATTAAAGATTTTCCCATAGCATCTACATTTTCCGTAAAACTTAAAAAAGTAGATGAAGAATTTTTAAATTTAGGACTTGCCACAAAAGTCCCCTTACCATGTATTTTTACTAGAAGCCCCTCTTCTGACAAAAGTGAAATCGCTTTACGGACAGTGCTTCTGCTAATTTTATAAATATGGCTTAAGTCAAATTCAGAAGGTATTCTTTCATCCTGTTTAAACCGACCTTCAAAAATGTCATTTCTGATTATATTGGCAAGCTGTTTGTATAAAAGCTCGCTAGTTTCGTTATTTAATGTATCCATATCGGACCTCCTGAGTACTTATCTATTTACAATAAAATATATTTCTTAATATACACCTTAATTCATAAAAAATCAAGATGTATTGTGATGTCCTATATAAATATTACAAAAAATATATTTTCCATATAAAATAAATTATAAAAACAAAAAATACTTTACATAAAACTACAAGTATGCTAATATAGCAATATAACAAGAGACGTATCAAGACGTCTTCTATTTTAAAAATTTTAGAAAAGGAGAACAAAATGACTATTCAAGAAGAGGTAAAAAAAGTAATAAAAAAAGTTTTAAAAGAAAAAGAAACATCCGGAGGTATCAAAAATGTAGTGTGGATTGCGGCCGGAGGATCATATGGCGGTTTCTATCCAGCTCAGTATTTCATGGACAGAGAATGTCGAAATCTGCGTTCACAATCTTTTACAAGCAATGAATTTGTTTATGCTGTACCGGAATTTGTCGGCGAAAATACTTTAGCAGTTATTTGTTCTATGAGAGGTACAAAAGAAACCTGTGTCGCAGCGAAAGTTGCAAAAGAAAAAGGAGCAGCTACAATTGGATTATATGTCCAGGAATCGGAATTAACTGAAATATGTGATTACAATATTAAATATGAAAGCATTGCCATTGACACAAGCAAAACAGAAAAAGTAAATTCCAGCATTGGTCTTAATCTTGCTATGACATTGGTAGAAATAACTGAAGGTTATGATAATTACAGTGATGCGATGGATGCATTCGATATTGTGGACGATACTTACCGAAAAGCTGTAAATTACACTACTCCTCTGGCCAAAGAGTGGGCGGAAAAGAATAAAAACGAAAAAGTCATTTATGTGATGGGAAGCGGTCCGGCCTGGGGCTCAGCTTATATTTTTTCCATATGCAATATTGAAGAAATGCTCCAAATTGATTCTCCCGCCATAAATTGCTGTGAGTTTTTTCATGGTCCGTTTGAAGTCCTTGATAAAAATACTTCTGTTTTTTTGTTAGTATCTGAAGGAAGAGTTCGTCCGGCTGATGAAAGAGTTATTACATTTTTAAAAAAATACGGCGGAGAAAAAATAAATATTCTTGATGCTAAAGAATTGGGAATTAACAGAATTAAAGACAGTGTAAGTGAATATTTCAATCATGTGCTTTTCTCTCCTATTTTGAATAATGTATATATGCGTCAGTTGTCTTATGCCATTAAAAAAGATTATAATACCCGCAGATATATGTGGAAAGTAGAATATTAAAAAAAGAAAAGGAGAAGGTAGTGCAATGAGAAAATTTTTAATTGCTTCCCATGCTTATTTGGCAAAGGGAATGTATAGTTCTTTGGAGCTTATTATGGGTAAACAGGAGCACATACATATATTATGTGCATATACTTCAGAGGAATTTGACATAAAACAGGAAATTCAAAAAATTTTACTTGATCTATCTCGGGAAGATGAATTAATTATCCTGACAGATGTATTTGGCGGAAGTGTTAATAATGAATTTTTTGAAGTAATGGCAAAAAATCCGGATAATATATTTCTTGTATCTGGTGTAAATTTACCTTTAATTATGAATCTGATTTCCAGAAGCAAAGATGAGAAACCAACATCTGAAATCATAAATGAATCCATACAGGAAGCAATTGATTCTATCTGTTTTTGCAACGAACTGACTGAGAACGAAAATGGAAATGTTGAAGAAGATGAAGAATTTTAGAAGGAGGATGAAAAAATGATATTGCTGACAAGAGTAGATTTTAGATTACTTCACGGACAAGTGGCTGTTTCATGGACTTCTGGTTTAGGCGCTGACTGTATATTAATTGCAAATGATCAAGCAGCAAATGACAAACTGCGTAAAACAACAATGAAGCTTGCCAAGCCGTCAGGAGTAAAACTGGTTATTAAGAGTATCGAAGATGCTGTTCAGGCATTAAACAGCGGTGTAACAGATAAATATAAGCTGTTTATTGTCGTAGAATCTGTTGAAGATGCTGCAAAACTGGTCAGAGCAGTTCCTGCTGTAAACAAGGTAAATTTAGGACTTATTAAGGCTAAAGAAGGAAGCCGTAATATTTCTAAATCAATAAACGTACTTCCTGAGGAAGAAATATTAATTCAGGAAATGCTGAAATCAAATGTAGAAGTGGAAATACGCCAAGTACCTAATGATATGAAAATCATGGCTGCTAATGTGTTATAAACAAAGGAGGAAGTTTATGGTAAAAGTATTTTTAATTTTTTTAATTGCTTGTTTTGGATATAGTGATTATTTTACAGGAAAATCACTGCAAACAAGACCTCTGGTATTAGGTCCTTTGGTAGGCTTAATTATGGGAGATTTACAGGCAGGTTGTGTTATTGGTGCAACACTAGAACTTGCTATGATGGGAGCAGTAGGTGTTGGAGCAGCACTGCCTCCTGAAGTAGTATCCGGCGGTATTCTTGGAACTGCATTTGCAATTGCAGGTCATAAAGATGCAGGGATGGCTATTGCTTTAGGATTACCTATTGCCATGCTTGTTATGTTACTTCGTAATTTTTTATTTATTGTGGTTGTTCCGTTGTTTGCTAACCGGGCAGATAAATATGCAGAAGCCGGAGATATAAAAGGAGTATCAAGAATGCATTGGTTTGGAGGTATTTTTGGTATGTATCTTCCGCTCGCTCTTCTTGTTGCTGTTTCTTATTATCTTGGCATCAGTGTTATGGAACAGGTGCTTAATACAATTCCTCAATTTGTACAGGATGGTCTGAGCATCTCAGCAGGAATTCTTCCGGCACTAGGATTTGCTATTCTTCTCCGAATGATTCTGAATAAGAAAATTGCGGCATTCCTGGTTATTGGTTTTTTGCTCACTGCTTATATGAATCTCCCTGTTCTCGGAGTAGCTATCATGGCAATATGTATTATTATGCTGATCTCTTACGGAAATCTTGGAAATAAAACCGGTATTATTAGTGCTGGAGAAATGGAGGCGGAAGATGATGACTTCTAATACACAAAATATAAAACCTAATATAGAGGAAACAGCTGTAATCACAAAAAAGGACTTAAGAAAAGTCTTCTGGAAATCTCTTCCTTTTGAAATTTCTTGGAATTATGTACGGCAGGATCATATGGGCTTTGCCTATTCCATGACTCCAATCCTTGAAAAATTATATAATACAAAAGAAGAAAAGGCAGAAGCCCTGAAACGTCACATGGAATTTTTTAATATTACTGTATATTTTTCAACATTAGTTTTAGGAATTGTAACTGCAATGGAGGAAAGACGTGCAAAGGATCCTGATTTTGACACAGCTTCAATTAATAATGTCAAGGTCAGTCTGATGGGGCCGCTGTCCGGAATCGGCGATTCTATATTTCTTGGAACGTTAAGAATTATTACTGCAGGTATCGGTGCATCACTGGCAATGAATGGGAGTATTTTAGGTGCGGTTGTCTTCTTGCTTCTTTACAATATTCCGGCCTTCGCTGTCCGATATATAGGAATGATGAAAGGCTACCAAGTGGGAACAGATTTATTGGATAAAATACAGAAATCCGGTTTAATGGATAAAGTTAGTAAAATGACTGGAATACTTGGTTTAATGACAATAGGTTCTATGATAGCTACAATGGTTACTGTGCATGTACCTCTAAAATTCGGTTCAGGAGATGCAGTAACAACATTACAGTCAATTTTAGATTCTATCATGCCATGTTTTCTGCCTGTCTGTGTAACAAGTGTAATTTATTGGCTGTTAGGAAAAAATCTCAAAACTACAAGTATCTTACTCGGAATTATTACAGTATCTATTCTATGTGCCTTCTTCAATATTCTTACTGTATAATTTAGAAGCTCTCCAAACTGCTCTGTTTAATATACAGAACCTCAGCATAAAGATCTGGAAGATTTACTAAAATTACATGTTAAAAACTTCTTCTTCAGCATTCAAAATTTATATCAAATAGTATGCCAAGGGCAGTAATATAAAAGGGGCTGTATCAAAATAGAAATATTTAGAAATTAGTGACAAGATATTGATAAATTTATTTTTATAATCAGCATATCTTATACTAACATAAAAAAATATATCTATTTTGATACAGCCCCTTTTTATAATTACTTATTTTTTTAGAAATAGCTGCATACATTTTATTACCGTTTTGTCAGATTCTGTGCCCATGTATATTTCCTGTAATACCAGAAAACAATTGGTATTTTGATACACTCATCAAGACATAAGATAAAATAAACTGCAAGTACCGGAAGTTTAAAGTAAAATGCTGCTGATAATGCAGCAGGCATTACAATCAGCCACAGCACTACCCCATCACAAATACACCCGAATTTTGATTTTCCTCCTGCACAGAATATACCGCCGATTACCATATTATTAATAGAACCTGCTATCATATAGTAGCTGCAAATCAAAAGCATTCCAGAAAGATATCCGGTTGCAGTTTCTGTGAGACCGGAAAACTTTAAAATCAGGGGACGCATTAAAATTAAAAGTATGCAGGTAACTACACCTATGATACCCGCTAATTTTACAGAATGTTTTGCCAGTCCGATATTATTCTTCCCTAATTCATTTCCCACCAAAATCACACCTGCAGTACCAAGACCTTTAGATACACAGGCAAGAGTATTCCGCACAATATTCACAAGAGAGCTGGCTGCTACAGCATCATTGCCTAGATGTCCTATAATTGCTGAAAAAATCGTCACTCCCCCGCCCCAGAAAAAATAGTTGCCGACAATCGGCAGGGTATATCGATTAAAATCTTTTTGAATTGTTTTATCTGTATGAAAAAGATAAGACACCTTGATTTTTATACTATTTTGTTTTATAGATTCACTTAATGTCCATACCAGCTGAATACACACAGCTAATACAGTTGCTATGGCAGCACCCGGAATTCCCATACCCGGAATTCCGAATATTCCAAATATAAAAATCACATTGAATATGATATTCAATATCATTGAAGAAGAACCAATCAGCGTACTTTTGGCTGTTTTTCATAATACAGAGATACATCTGTGACAGTCCGAGAGGTACATACGAAAATCCTACAATCTGGAGGTACTCTGCCCCCCGTTCAATTAATGCCGGCTCATTCGTCAGCATCCCCATAATCTGTTCCGGAAAAACAAAAGTACATATTAAAAATATGGTCACTACAATTATTACATATTTTACAGCCAGCGCAAGAATCATTTCAACTGTATTCCGTTCTCCTTTCCCCCAATATTGTGCTGCCAGTATTGTTGTTCCCTGTACCAGAACAGTTATGCATAAATTCAAAATGAAAGTTATCTGCCCAGCCAAAGAAACTGCTGCTAATGCTTCCTGTTCCAAAAATCCAAGCATTACCGCATCAGAAGCACTTACCATAGCTGTCATAAAATTTTGAAATGCTATGGGAATAACCATCGCAGCCAAGGTACGGTTAAATTTCTGCTGTTGTTTCTGGGTTACCTCCAGTATATTCTCATTCACGTTAATTCTCCTCTTTTATAAAATTTTATATTAAGTAGTAAATCTGCCTTTTGATAAACATCCTCATTTTTTTCCACTCTGCTGTCTCTGTCTTTATTATATTTATTGTAATCTTCCTTTATCAAAATAGCAAATACCTAATTCAAAAACCATATTTTGCTTTACAGGCATATCAGAGAATTGTATAATAGAAACAAAGTATATACTATTTTGCAGGAGGTTTATAAATGGAAATACGGGTTCTTCGTTATTTTTTAGCTATAGCCAGAGAAGGAAGCATCACAAATGCTGCTAATTTTCTTCATGTAACACAGCCTACGCTATCTCGTCAAATCAAAGACTTAGAAGATGAGCTGGGAAAAAAACTGTTTGTCCGCGGCAGCCATAATATGTCACTTACCAGAGAGGGAATTATATTTTACAAAAGAGCAGAGGAAATCATATCTATGGTGGATAAAACCGAAGCTGAATTTAAAACTATGGAAGATTCAATTGCAGGAGACATTTATATTGGCGGCGGAGAGACCGAGGCTATAAAACTAATTGCAGAAGTTATCAGTGAATTACGGGAAAACTACCCAAACATACACTATCATCTTTACAGCGGCAATGCATTTGATGTAACAGAGCGAATTGACTGCGGATTATTAGACTTCGGAATTCTTATCCAGCCGGCAGATATTTCTAAATATGATTATATTCATATTCCGGCAAAAGATACATGGGGTGTTGTTATGAGAAAGGACAGTCATTTAGCAGAAAAAAAATTTGTTACAAAATATGATTTATTAAAATTGCCGTTGATATGCTCCAGACAGGCTGTATCAGACAGCAGCACAGGAAATGAATTTGCTGATTGGTTTGGCAGAGATTTTAAAAAGCTGGATATTGTAACTACCTTCAATCTTATTTATAACGCCGCTATTATGGTAGAAGCCGGAATTGGATATGCTATCACAATTGATAAAATTGCCAACACAACAGTAGGCAGCAACCTTTGTTTTCGCCCGCTGGAACCAAAATTAAACTCCGATCTGGATATAATTTGGAAGAAACATCAGGTATTTTCTTCTGCGGCTGAACTATTTTTAAAAAGAATTATGACACATTTTCAGAAATAAAAATAGTATATTTCACTATATCAAAAGAGAATAATTTTGCAAATAAAAAAACACCTTTTTTATTTTTAATATCAGGTGTTTTCTATTTTATTTATCATTCATAGTAAACTTATCAAAAAGAAAATAATCTGTTTTCAGTCAGTTTTTTATGTTTGTTCATTATTTCCAAAATGGGCTTTAAGTCCGCCTGTTCCAAAGTATAAGCGGGAAAAGTCACACTAAAAGCTGCAAACATTTTATTTTGCTGGTAAAGCGGTAAAGCGACACAGCCGGCATACATATTTGCTTCTCTTAATTCAAGTGCATAATGATCGTTTCTGATTTTATTTAAATTGTCAATAAGAGTATCTATATCGCCCACTGAATATTCAGTTAGCTTTTGAAAAGTATAGTCTTTATACAGCTCTTTTATTTCTTCATTCGAATACTGGCTTAAAAGCATTTTGCCCACAGAAGTACAATGTGCAGGAAGCCGTAAACCTACATTATACATCAATGACAATTCGTTATTGACTTCATATTTTGATAAATAAACAATGCTTTTATTGTCAATAATTCCGACATGACAGGTTTGATTTATCTCCTGACTTAGTTCCTTGGTCAAAATCGAAAGTACCTGTGATAAGTCAATATTACCTATACATACAGCACAAAGCTTTACAAATTCAATTCCTGCATAATATTTTTTTGCCTCTTCATCATACATTATGTAGTCATTTTCCAAAAATTCTTTTATTAGACTAAACACAGAGCTTTTAGGTGCTTCCAAAGCATTTTGTATTTCCGTAAAAGTTAGTCCGCTTCTGTTATTGGCTAAAAATTCAAGGAATCTAAAAGTTCTATTTGCCGATTTTACTTTTGACATATCAATCTCCATTATAACTTTATAATACACTATTAATACTGAATAGATAGTGACAGTATAACATACATTTTTAATATTTCAAAATATAAGCTTATTATTGAAAAAATAAAAAAATTATATTGACAAATAAATTTTTTAGGGTACAATCAAATTGATTAGTTCATAAATAGAACCTATAGTTCTCAAATGTGAACAAAATTGTTTCAGCATCTATAAAATAATATGGCCGTATTATATAAGTAAAAAAGTAAAAAAATTTTCTAATTTTTGTCATAGGAGGAACAGAAAATGTTTATTTATGGTTTTGGAGTATTATTATTGGCATGTCTATTCCAAGGAAGCTTTGGAATTTGTTTTAAAAAATATCAGCCGTTTTCATGGGAAGCTTTTTGGGCATTATTTTCTATTATAGGGGTTTTATTTATTCCACACATGTGGGCATACATAGAAGTTCCGAATTATATGGAGTATATTTTACAAACACCGGCTCATGTATTATTTATAGGAGCACTGGCAGGCTTTTTCTGGGGAATCAGCGCTATTTGGTACAGCAGAGCTATTGACACTATCGGTGTCTCGCTGACTTCCGGAATCAATGTCGGTGCTTCGACTATTTTAGGAAGCTTAATTCCAATGGTTATATTAAAAACTGTACCTGCCGCAAATGTTCTGATGGTATTACTGACTGGTCAGGCGATTATGCTATTAGGGGTCGGTGCATTAACTAAAGCAGGCTTAATGAAAGGCTCTGCTGATTCTGCCGGTAAAGGTTCGTCTTCTGCCATGAAAGCCGGTATTATTCTTGCTCTTATTTCCGGTTTAGGAAGTGCCTCTTTAAATATAGCCTATTCTTATACACAAGTTCCGGTGCAAAATGCAATTGCCGACGGAATTCCGGCAATCAGTGCAAGTCTGATTTCATGGCCTGTTGTATTTTTCGGCGGGTTTCTGGCTAACTTCTTTTTTGCCCTATCAAAATTAATCAAAAACAAAACATATAATAACTATTTTGAAAAAGGCTGCGGAATCGCTTATGCAAAAGTTATACTTACTTCTTTTGTATGGTTTGCGGCACTTGCAATTTATGGTAAAGCATCATCAATGCTGGGACCTTTAGGACCTGTTGTCGGCTGGATATCATTTAACGGTATTGCACTTGTAATAGCTAATTCATGGGGTTTAAAGGACGGAGAATGGAAGGGTTATCCGGAGGCTAAAAAAGTTATGCTTATCGGTAACGGTATATTGATTCTGTCATTTATTGTACTTGGTATAGCTAACGGCATGTAAATTAAAATAAATATTTTATAATTGTATATTCTAGGAGGTTTAAGAAATGGTAAAAAATGTATCTGAAATGACTTATGCACCTGTTACACCTGATAATGCGAAAAATATTGTTATAATCGGAGCAGGCGGGATTGTATCAGGAACTCATCTGCCGGCATATAAAATTGCTGACTATCCTGTTAAAGCTATTTATGATATTGATTTTGAAAAAGCTAAAAAAGTGGCACAGGAAAATGATATTCCCAATGTCTTTGAAACGCTGGAAGAAATTATTGATTTCGGTGTAAAAAATGATGCAGTATTTGATATAGCTGTTCCGGCTTCTGTCTTAGGAGATATCCTTGAAAACATTCCGGAAGGTTCTGCTGTATTAATGCAGAAACCTATGGGTGAAAATATTGAACAAGCTGACAGAATCATGAAAATATGCAGAGAAAAAAAATTAACAGCAGGTGTTAATTTTCAATTGCGTCAAGCCCCTTATATGATTGCAGCCAGAAAGTTAATCGAAGACGGGGTTATCGGTGAAATAGTCGATATTGACTGGAGAGTAGTCGAATTACATCCGTGGTATTTGTGGAGCTTCTTATTCGGACTGCCTCGTATGGAAATATTATATCACAGTATTCATTATATCGATGCTATCCGAAGTATAATCGGAGATCCTGATAAAGTATTCAGCAAAACCATGCCGCATCCCAAAATGGAAAACCTCAGTCAGACAAGAACCTCTATCATTATGGATTATGGTGACACAATAAGAGTAAATTTACATATTAACCATTGCCACGATTATGCCCTCGACTATCAGGAAAGTACTTTAAAAATTGAAGGGCTAAAAGGTGCCATAAGAATAACCCTCGGATTAATTTTAGATTATCCTGCAGGACGTCCTGACAAGCTTGAGTATATTACTGATGACGGAAAAGGCTGGAGAGAAGTAGAAATTCAAGGTTCTTGGTTCCCAGAAGCATTTATAGGTACAATGGGCGGACTTATGAAAAAAATAGAAGACCCTGATTATAACTACATGAATAGTATTGACGAAGCTTATAAGACTATGTGTGTCGTGGAATCCTGCTACGAATCAAATGAAATAGGCGGACTTAAAGTAAAATATTAAAGAAATAGGAGAAAACTATATGATTAAAATTATTGATACGCACCTTCATATCTGGGACAGAAATTATTTGAACCTGCCATGGCTTGACGGTGATACAAGTGTACTCTCAAGAAATTATTCTTTAGCTGATTATGAAAATTCTTTAAATGAGAAAACTCTTTATAAAGTGGAAAAGGCAGTGTATATCGAAGTTGATGTTTTAAACAGCCAAAAAGAAAAAGAAAATGAACTTATTATTGATCTTTGCCGGATTAAGGGCACTTTAATCAAAGGAGCTGTTATTTCAGGTGATTTAACTAAAGAAAGTTTTGCGGACTATATCAAAAAATATAATGACATCAAATGTATCAAGGGAGTCCGGCAGGTTCTTCATGTTCCTTCTGCTAAGCCAAAAACTTGTTTAAGTGAAATTTTCATAAAAAATGTTAAGCTTCTGGGGAAACTGGGACTGGTTTTTGAAGGCTGTGTCCGTGTAGAAGAGCTGGGCGACTTGTACATGCTGGCTAAAGAATGCAGAGATACTGTGATAATTTTGAATCATATGGGTATTGTTGATCCTGATATTATAAGCTCTGTCACTCCTACCGACAAAGAAACAAAATATAAAGAAGACTGGATAAAAAATTTAAAGGATTTGGCATCATTATCTAATGTTGTCTGTAAAATATCCGGTCTTAATCCGGCAGGCGAGTGGAATACAGATACTCTCCGGCCGTCTGTAAATACTGCTTTAGATATTTTCGGCGAAAACAGGGTTATGTTCGCAAGCAATTACCCGGTTTGTAATATATCTACTAAGCTGGATCCCTGGATCAAAGCAGTAATTGAAATTACAAAAGACAGAACAGAGAAATTTGTAAATAAACTTTTTTATGAAAATGCAAATAAAATATATAAATTATAAAATATTTACGGAGGAAGAATATATGGCAAATATACAAAGATTCGGAAGTGTTTCAAAAGTAAAACCTGAAAAGCTCGAATATTACAAAAAGCTGCATGCTAATCCATGGCCGCAGATTAACAGTATGATTAAAGAATGTAATATTCAAAACTATTCCATTTATTATAATGACGGGTATTTATTTACTTATTTTGAATATATTGGAAATGACTATGAAGCTGATATGGCTAAAATGGCATCTGACCCTGAGACCCAGAGATGGTGGGCAGAATGCATACCCTGCCTGAACCCTCTGTCAGATGACGGTCCCTGGCTTAATATGGAAAGAGTTTACAGATTAGATTAAAAAGGAGAAATTATTTTGACTAAATTTTATGTTGCCTCAGTAACACCTTTTGACATTGATAATAAAATCAATGAGAAGGTATCGGAGGAATTAATGAATATGCACATTAATCAAGGTGCGGACGGATTTTTTATCGGCGGCAGCAGTGCTGAAAATTTCTTAATGACTGAAGAAGAAAGATTAAAATCATTTGAACTGGCGGGAAAATTTAAGGACAAGACTGATTTAATTGCACATATTGGTGACATTAGTACTGATAAAGCAATATTTTATGCTGAATATGTAAAAAAACTCGGATACAAAAAAATATCAGCTATTCCTCCTTTTTATTTTGGATTTGGTCAAAAGGAAATTGCAGATTATTTTTATGACATTTCAAATGCTGTCGACATGCCTGTAATATATTATAATATTCCTATAAATACTCATAAGGAAATTGATCTGAACAACAGTGATACTTTAAAATTATTAAAGTCCGGAGCAATCAGCGGAATCAAGCATACTAATTTTGATATTAACCAGATCGAGAGAATAAAGAATGTTAATAATAATCTGCACTGTTTCGGAGGATTAGAACAAAATATGCTGCCGTTCTTATCATTTGACTGTGATGGTTTTATTGGAAGTACCTTTAATTTTATGCTCCCGCATTATAAAAAGATAGCTTCACTATATTCGGAGCATAATAAAGAGGCATTAACACTACAGACAAAGGCCAACAATATTATGTCGGTTATTTGGAACATCGGATTATTTCCGGCTATAAAATATATTCTTACAAAGCAGGGTATTGATGTCGGAACTGCAAGAAAACCTTTTATTCAATTAACAGATGAAGAGAAAAAAATAATCGACAAAGTAATTGCTGAAAATTTATGTAATTAAGGAATCCTGTTAATTGATAAAAAGAAAGGAATGAAGTATAATGGGTATAAAATTAAAAGGAATAACATGGGCGCATACCAGAGGGTATGTTCCTATGGTTGCCACAGCACAAAGATTTAACGAACTTAATCCGGAAATTGAAATAGAATGGGAAAAACGCTCTCTCAGAGATTTTGAAAATGCTCCTGTGGAACAATTGGCTGAAAAATATGACTTACTGATTATTGATCATCCGTGGGCCGGATTTGCATCAAAAAACGGCGTTTTAATTCCGCTTGAAAAATATTTATCCAAAGATTTTTTAGATGATCAGCTTAAAAATTCCGTTGGCCAGTCTCATTTGAGCTATAATTTTGACGGGTTTCAGAGTGCCTTGGCTGTTGATGCCGCCTGTCCAGTTTGTGTTTACAGACCTAAATACTTTGCTGATAAAAATCTGCCTAAAGACTGGAATGAATTATTGGAATTAGCGAAAACAGGTATAGTTATTTTTGCAGGACAGCCGATTTATCTATTGATGGATTTCTACATGCTCTGTTCTACATTAAGTGATAACCTGTTTAAAACAGATAAAGTTATTGATGATGATACTGGTATTTTGGTATTAGAAAAGATGCGGGAGCTTGCCGGTTACTGTACAAAAGAAATTTTCAGCTGGAATACAATAAAAGTTAATGAAATTCTGTCTTCAGAATCGGATTATTATTACTGCCCTTATGTTTACGGCTTTTCCAATTATTCAAGAGCCGGATATGCCAGGCATATTTTGAAAGCTGGCGATATCATTCAATATGAGGGAAGACAAATGAGTGCTGTATTAGGCGGAACAGGTTTGGCAGTTTCGAGCAAATGCAGGAATATTGGCGCTGCAATAAAATATGTTGAATTCACCGCTTCCAAAGAAATTCAAAAAACTTTGTTATTTGATAACGGCGGACAGCCGGGACACAGAGAAGCCTGGCTTGATAATGAAGTCAACAGAAGAAGTCTGAATTTCTTCAAGGATACACTCAAAACACTTGATAATTCTTATTTAAGACCACGTTATGACGGCTATTTATATTTTCAGGATAATGCCGGAGAGATAGTCAGAGATTTTATTAAAGACGGCGGAAATGTTAAAGACACTTTAGAGAAGATAAACAGTTTATATAAAAAATCTAGGAGTAAATAAGATGAATTTATTAGATGGTATTATTGTTTTAGACTTTAGTCAATATCTGGCCGGCCCTTCAGCGACTTTAAGATTAGCTGATTTAGGTGCCAGAGTTATTAAAATCGAAAGAGTTAACGGCGGAGACGGCAGCCGGTCTATGCAGCTTAAAAATCTGGCTGTTGATAATGACAGTTTACTATTTCATACAATAAACAGAAATAAAGAAAGCTTTACCTGTGATCTTAAAAATAAAAATGACCTGAAAATGGTCAAAAGGCTTATTGCTAAAGCTGATGTCATGGTGGAAAATTTCAGACCGGGAGTTATGGACAAAATAGGTTTAGGCTACGATATAGTAAAAGAAATTAATCCGAAAATTATATACGGTACTGTTACGGGATACGGGTCAGAAGGTCCGTGGGCTAAAAAGCCCGGTCAGGATTTACTTTTACAGTCTATGTCAGGTCTAACATGGCTGAATGGCAACAGCGACCAGCCTCCTATGCCGTTTGCTCTGAGTATAACCGATATTTATACCGGAGTCCATTTGTCAGAAGGAATTTTAGCCTGTTTATTCAGAAGATTTAAAACGGGAAAAGGCGGACTGGTTCAGGTAAGCCTGCTCGAATCCATTCTTGATATGCAGTTTGAAGTTATTACAACATATCTTAATGACGGAAAAAAGGCTCCTAAGAGATCGGGCTATAATAATGCACATGCATATTTAAGCGCTCCTTATGGTATTTATGAAACATCTGATGATTATATTGCATTAGCTATGGGATCTGTCTTAGAGTTAGGAGAAATTTTAGGTATTACAGAACTGAAACAATATAGTAATACTGAAAGCTGGTTTGACAGCAGAGATGAGATAAAACAGCTAATCGGTGATAAGCTTAAAACAAACACTGCTGAATACTGGCTGGATATACTAAAAAAGTCCGGTTATTGGTGTTCGGATGTCCTAAACTGGCAGCAGCTTTTAGAATCAGAAGGATTCAAAATTTTAGATTTTATTCAAAATATCAAAAGACCAAATAGTCAAGATATTTTCACTACCAGATGTCCGATTAAGATAAACGGAAAAAATTTAAAATCTGCTAAATGGGCACCTAAACTGGGTGAAAATACAGAAAGTATTATTGAAGAATTCAAATTAAGAGGTGAAATTCAAAATGAAACCACTTGAAGGAATAACAGTTTTAGACTTTAGCCAGTTTCTTTCAGGACCTTCTGCATCCTTAAGACTGGCTGATCTGGGAGCTGAAGTTATTAAAATCGAAAAAACTGGTAATGGCGATATCTGCAGACAGCTATATGTCACAAATGTAAAAATTGACGGCGAGAGTTCAATTTTTCATACAATTAACAGAAATAAAGATGGTATATCCATTGATCTAAAAAACGATGATGAATATAATAAGCTTATACCATTAATTGAAAAAGCCGACATAATAATTATTAATTTCAGACCCGGTGTTTCAAAAAAGCTAAAATTGGACTATGAAAGAATTAAAAAAATAAACCCGAAAATTATCTATGCTGAAATTACCGGATATGGAAAAGAAGGACCGTGGAAAGATTTAGCAGGACAGGATTTACTGGTGCAGTCTATTTCCGGTTTAAGCTATCTAAACGGCAACAGTAATCAGCCTCCGACACCTTTCGGCTTATCAGTGGCTGATATGTTTGCCGGGCAGCATCTGGTTCAGGGAATTCTGGGAAGTCTGGTAAAAAGAGAAATAAAAGGTGAAGGATCTTTAATAGAGGTTAGTTTATTAGAATCAATTTTGGATATCCAGTTTGAGTTGTTCACCACATTTCTTAATGATGGAAATGAGCTTCCTGAAAGAAGCAGTATAAATAATGCGAATGCGTATATAGGAGCACCTTACGGAATATATGAAACATCAGACGGATATATTGCTTTAGCTATGGTTCCTGTTACATATTTGGGAGAATTAATATCCTGCAGAGAATTAGAAGAATATACAGATCCCAAAACCTGGTCAACCAAAAGAGACGAGATAAAATCTATCCTCGTTTCTCATTTGAAAACAGAGACTACTTCTTATTGGTTAGAAATTTTAGAAAAAGCTGATATTTGGTGTTCAGATGTGTACAGCTGGGATAAGCTGTTTGAAACTGACGGTTTCAAACAGTTAAATATGATTCAAAAAATTAAAGTCAACAGTGAAGTCGAAATAGAAACTACAAGATGTCCTATCAGAATAGACAAAGAACTGTATACAAGCCAAAAAGGTTCGCCAAAAATCGGTGAACATAACACAAAATATCTTTGTAAGGAAAGAGGTAATAAAAATGGAAAAAGAAATTTATTATGAGGATTATGTTGTCGGCGACAGCAGAAAAACTTACGGAAGAACTGTTACAGAGACTGATATAGTTATACATGCCGGACAGACTGGTGATTTTTTCCCTCATCATATGGATAAAGAATGGTGTAAAACAACTGATTTTAAACAAAGGATAGCCCATGGGACTTTAACATTTAGTATTGGTGTCGGTATGACAGCCAATGTTATAAATCCGGCTGCATTTTCTTACGGATATGACAGATTAAGATTTTTAGCCCCTGTTTTTATAGGGGATACAATTACTGTCAAGGTAACTATTAAAGAAAAAAGAGATCATCCTAAAAGAGAAAATATGGGATTTGTTATAGAATTAGTAGAAATTTTTAATCAGGATCAAAAACTTGTATTAGTTTGCGAGCACTTGCTTTTATGTCAGAAAAAAGGTTAGTACTAATAAAACCGGTGTTTGAAATTCCGGGTAAAATCTAAAATAATCAATATAATTAATTATGTACAGGGATTTTCATCCCTGTTTTTTTAATGTTATCAATTAAAAGAAATATCTTTCATATACTGATTACTTTTCAGCCGTAAACTCTCTTTTTATTTCACTTATTAAGGATTAATAATACAAAAGTACGGTTTCAGGGTAGCCGTACTTTCTATATTTATTATATTGAATTTTCAATTATTTAACCGTAATTACAGCAGGCTGACTCCATTTTTAGAAGCAGGAAGTCAGTTTGATGCTTTATTTTCTTATGATAATATATTTGATTTTAATATTCTAA
>RRZT010002696.1_pt1 | contig 18122 bp, 16 predicted proteins | sample 2165551 | NCBI WGS metagenome assembly RRZT01 (sample SAMN10456910, study PRJNA506462) | wastewater metagenome | biome: wastewater; feature: sludge; material: wastewater sludge; isolation source: wastewater sludge with Escherichia coli K12::gfp cells carrying plasmid... | place: USA: Moscow, Idaho...
CCTTTTGTCCTTTCCTTAATCCGCTATCCGATTGATCGGCCACTTCGCCGGCACATTCAATACCAATGATACGAGGCAGATGGATATATGGAGCATCTCCTTCAACCTGACGCATTATCAGCTCTGAGCGATTTATACCAAAGGCTTTCACTTTTACAAGTACCCAACCCGGATTTACGATTGGAATAGGTACTTCGCTGATTGAAAGCACTTCAGGTATTCCTGTTTTATATAAAACAACTGCTTTCATATAACGTTTAGTTACATACTGATTTGTTTCCAACATTGTGGATCTGCTGCATAGAAATTACCCGTATAACCATACGTTACAGCTGGACATCCACGGCAAAATCTTTTAAGTTCGCATAGCGCGCATTTCTCAAACTTGTCGTATTGACGGTAAGAATCCATTTCTTTGCCCGTGAAAATGTCATACAACTTTTCTTCGAATGCATTACCTACTTTGCTTTCCATACGCCGGCAGGCATAAACTTCTCCTTGAGGTAATAGGGTAAGGTGGTTGTTTGCACAATTACAGCCCTCGTATATTACGTCGTCTTCCAATCCTTCGGGAATTTGGAATAATCCTTTCTCATAAAGAAACAATGTCCAGAGATGGTCCTTTAGATTGAAATTTGTTCCACTATCTTTATATTGTTCAAATTTCTGCCAACAGACTTCAAGAACGTTTCTGTATTGTTCCGGTGTAAGATGTGTGCTTTTTTCGCTGCTGGTCGGACAGTAGCGCCCGAAGGCAAAAATATCAACCTTGTGTTCTACTACCGTATCAATTATACCAGCTATTTCGTGTGCATTAGTGCCTGAAACGGTAGTCATAATTGCACAACGGATTCCTGCTTCTCTGATTACTTTTATCTTTTGGAGTGTACAATCAAAAGAGCCGGACTTACGCATTGCATCGTGAGTCTCACGTAGGCCGTCGATGGAAAGTTGGTATCTTTCGCAGCCATACTCTTTTAATCTTCGGCAAACTTCATTTGTCAGATGAAACGGATTACCCAATATGGTAAAGTGTATATTGTTTGCTTTAAATAATTCCATCAAATCCCAAAACCGACTGTGCAGAATAGGATCGCCCCCGGTTATATAGAAATATGGAATACGGTTCGCCTTTTCGCACATATCAAGGCAATTGCTAAAAACCGATTTTATTTCATCCCAAGACATTTCCTTTACTTTAAAGTGAATGTTCTCCGAAAAAATGTAACAGTGCTGGCAACGTTGGTCGCAGCTATCGGTTATGTGCCATTGAAAAGCAAAGTATTCCATAGTGATAATTGTTTATGTGTTGAAGAAAGTCCCGACCACATAGCTATTTATGTAGGTCGGGATACATGGCATTTTACTTGTTGTCGCCGGCACCGCAACCAGACCCACATGCCGAAGGCTTTGGAGCGTCATCGCCGGCACCACAAGCCGATGATGGTTTAGGCGCTTCATCGTCTGCGCCACACGACGAGCCGCAACCCGAAGCAGCAAATGCCAATTGATTAGTCCCCATAAAACTCTGGGCGCTACGACGGGTAATGTATTCATTTACCTTTCCCCAACCATTTAAAATTTTTAATTTGCTCATAACTGGTATAATTTAGAATATTAATATACTGTCAAAAGTAGATCGGATAACAACATTGTGCAAACAGGTTTCTTACTCACCCTATAGGTTAGTAATGTTGATTATTAGTAGATTACAAATGCCTGTTTAAGCTTTTTTATGATATAAAGAGTGGAATTATAATAAGATAAAAGACGGTACACTCTTTTAGTTATTATACGTACATTTGCAAGTAGAATTCAAACAGTAAAAATCATGAGAGAATTAGATTTGAAATATCCGACTTGTCCAATTAGAAATGTATTGGAACGCATAAGCGATAAATGGTCTTTACTTGTTTTATGCTCTTTGGAAATAAAAGAGGTTATGCGTTACAAGGATTTAATGGCCGCTATTCCTGATATTTCTCATAAAATGTTGACAAATACGCTAAAACACTTGGAAGAAGATCATCTTGTGACCCGGAAAGCGTATGCGGAAATTCCTCCCCGGGTGGAATATTCTTTGACTGAAACAGGAAAAAACTTAATGCCAACAATTCAACTGATGATTGATTGGGCTCAGCAAAATTTTGATGAGGTAACGAAATAAAATCAGTCTTATAGATATTATCTCTATTTTTGTACGAATCAAATAGAAAATTGAATCATGAACAGTTTTAAGGAAATAAAAACAAAAGACCTGAAAATCAGTGCTTTTGATCTCAAAAACAAATGGATGTTGGTTACCGCTTCGAAACCGGATGGTACAGTAAATACGATGACTGCCAATTGGGGTGGTTTTGGTTATCTGTGGAATAAGGAGGTTGTTTTCGTTTTTATACGTCCACAACGCTTTACCAAGGAGTTTGTTGATGCTTCCGATTCTTTCACTTTGACATTCTTTGCCGACGAATATAAAAAGAGTGCGTTGGCTTATCTCGGTAAAGCATCAGGCAGAGATGAAGATAAAATAGGGAAAACAGGTCTTACTATGGCTAAGAATGAGGGTGGAATACCTTATTTTGAAGAAGCAGAGTCCGTTTTATTCGTTAAAAAGTTATACATGCAACCAATGGCTGCGGAGCACTTTCTGGAAAAAGAAATTATCGATCAATGGTTCCCCGGGGGAGATTTTCATGAATTGTATATTGCAGAAATAACCAAGGTGTTGACTAAGTGCTAATTAGTGTAGGAGAAAATAAAGTAAAATGAAAGTATTGAGGTTGTTTTTCCTTATAGTCCCCTTTATAAGTGCTTGTACTATGCTGCAGGCGCAAGTTACAAAGAAAGCCCTGACGTGGGATGATGTGGTAAGCTGGAAACAGATTACCGATAAAGCTGTTTCGGATAACGGGAAATGGGTATTTTGTAAAATGGCTCCCTGGCGTGGGGATGCTACCGTTTATTTGTATAATGAAATGGGAGAGGAGAAGGCTTCGTTTCAACCGGCAGAAGGGGCTTCCTTTTCATCTTCTTCGCAGTTTTTAGTTGTTACAGAGAAGCCTGCACTGAAGGTTACGGAAGAGCTGAAACTGAAAAAGACCAAAGAAGAGAATATGCCGATGAATAAGCTTGTGATTTATAATTTACAGGCTAACGAAAAAGAGGTTATCGATTCAATAAGGTCCTTTAAATTGTCGGAAACGGCCGATTGGCTTGCCTATCAGCGAGGAAGTAAAGCGGATTCTGCGCTCTATGTCCGCGCGTTGGATGGTTCTAAATCTGTTTCATTTGCTACGGTTACAGATTTTGGTTTTGCAAAGAAAGGGAATGTTTTATTCTATACCTCTGCCGGATCAGATAAACAAGAAAAGAAGGAAACAGCTGGCTTGTTTACTTACGCTCCCGAAAATGGCAGTACCCTGCTTTATGAAGGTAAAGGCGTTTTTAAAAATGTATCTTTCGATGAGAAAGGAGATAAATTAGCTTTCCTTTATTGTGCCGACAAAGATTCTGCTGCTACAGGTCTTTCTCTCTATATTTCGGAAAAGAATGCCATGGCTCGTTTAATCGCCGACCGTAAAAATTCTGCGTTCCCGGCTGGGTGGGTGATTAGTGAAAACGAAAATATTCGTTTTTCTGCTAATTCAGGTCGTTTATTCTTTGGTACGGCTCCCGAACCTAAGCAGAAGGATACGACGATGTTGGCCGAAAACCGGCCCAATGTACAGGTTTGGAACTGGAATGAAGGAATTCAGTATACACAACAGCTATATGACAAAGCGAAAGAGTTAAAGAGGACTTACACGGCTGTCTTTAACCTTAAAAGCAATAAGATCTATCAACTGGCAACAATCGATATGCCCGATTTGAAAGTAGCGGACGAAGGAAATGCTCCGCTTGCTTTGCTTACTTCCCCGAAGGCTTACGAAAAAGAAAGCATGTGGAAGGGTAGCAACCGGGTGGATATATACCGGATAAATATGGACAATGGGATTCGTGTGCAGATAAAGAGTGCTGCCAACAGTTCGATGCAACTATCGCCCAAAGGGTATTATGCTTACTGGTATAGTGCTCAGGATAGTTCTTGGTATACGTACGGAATGGACAGCGGAAAGGAATACCGTCTCACTACGCCCGGCAGTTTTACTGCATGGGATGAGGATAATGATGTGCCCGATTATCCCAGTCCGTATGGTTTGGCAGGTTGGACAACGGACGACAAGGCGCTGCGTATTTACGACCGCTATGATATCTGGCGATTTGATCCTTCGGCAGTGAAAGCTCCCGTAAACCTTACCGTAAACGGAAAGAAGGAAAAACTTACCTATCGTAGGGTAAAATTGGATACAGAAGAGAAGTCGGTCGACAGTAACAAAGACCAGTTCCTTACAAGTTTCAATGAATCAACCAAAGGTTCAGGTTATTATAATACGCGTTTCACTGCCCCCGCAGTACCAGGGGAGTTGCTTACCGGTAACTTTATGCTGCAAACTCCTTTAAAAGCAAAAAAGGCGGATGTGGTGCTGTATACTACCGAAACATTCGGACAGTATCCTGATTTACAGTTGGCCGATCTCGGTTTTAAGAAGAGTTTGCAACTTACGCACGGAGCTGATCAGCAGGCGGGTTTTAACTGGGGAACAGCCGAACTGGTAACCTGGACATCGTTAGATGGTCGTCTGCTTGAAGGGGTGGTTTACAAACCCGAAAACTTTGATCCGTCAAAGAAATATCCTGTTATTGTAAATTTCTACGAACGTAATGCCGAGACTTTATACTCTTATCGTATGCCGGAAGCACACCGATCCACGATAGATTATCATTTTTATACCAGCAACGGATACATTGTTTTCAATCCCGATATTCGGTATAAAGATGGATATCCCGGCGAAAGCTGCTTCAATAGCGTAATGCCGGGAATTGCATCACTCATAGAGAAAGGATATGTAAACGAGAAGGCAATTGCTGCCCAGGGACATAGCTGGGGTGGATACCAGGTTGCTTATCTGGCTACGCGTACCAATCTGTTCGCAGCTATCGAATCCGGTGCTCCGGTTGTAAATATGCTTAGTGCCTACGGAGGTATTCGTTGGAGCACAGGTTTGAATCGTTCTTTCCAGTACGAGCATGGGCAGAGTCGTATAGGCGGAACTATTTGGGATACGCCGCTCCGTTATATGGAGAATTCTCCGCTCATGACCATGGATAAGGTGCAGACTCCTATTCTGATTATGCACAACGACAATGACGGACATGTGCCATGGTACCAGGGAATCGAATATTTTGTGGCGCTTAAACGCTTACAAAAACCGGCATGGTTGCTTAATTATACCGGCGAGGTTCATTGGCCATCCCGATTAGCCAATAAAATTGATTTCCAGAAAAGGATGTATCAGTTTTTTGAACATTACCTCAGAAAGCAACCTATGCCCTTATGGATGAGCCAGGGAATCCCGGCTGTAGACCAAGAGTTTGAATTAGGGTATTAACCTGAATAGATACATGCTATTTATTTTTGAAACGCCTCCGCTATTTTTCGGAGGTGTTTCAAAACAACATACCTAAGTTAAATGCCCAGGAACTGTTTTTTGCTCCATAGTTATTGGACTTATAGTCGTCCAGAAATCCTCTCTGGTATTCAGCTCCCAATTGAAAGTGCTTAAAAAGCTCAACACCTAATTTACCGTTTGCTCCCAAGGTAAATCGCTCGGCGTACCATCTGCCATTCTCATCGTCGCCAACCCCTTTTAAATAGCTGTTTCCCGAAAGTCTCAGACTTGCGTATGGACCCAGTCCGCCATACACAGAAAGATGTTTAAGTAAAGGGTATTTATAAACTAAGTAAACAGGAAGACTAATATACTTGCTTTTGCTTTCTTTGGTTTTGTAGATGGCTCCTCTTTCGGATAATGATATGCCGGCCGACAAGGCAAACACTGAATTAACTTTTGAAACTTCTCCCATTAATCCCACGTTATATCCGTTGTAATTGTCAAAGTTTGTAACTCCTTTTCCAGTTGTTAGTCCCGTAATACTTACACCACCGATTGCCCCCAATCTCAATTTAATCTGAGCAGTTGAACTCAACGTAAAGAATAAAGCGCAGTAAGATAATAAGAATAACTTTTTCATATGTCTATCGTATTTTATTACATTCGACATCAAAGATATTGGGAAGTAAATGAACCACCTATTTATATCTACCTGACCATACATTCAATTCGATGGAATCAGCAATATTGTCGGTGAATAAGTTTTGGAGTAGATAAGTTTCTTAAGTCTTTTCAAAAAATATGACTTAAAAGTATTTGAGATGTCTGGATTAAATTATAGCTTTGTGGGACTAAAGAATGAATATTGTTCGATAACTTTTGGAGAGATGGCAGAGTGGTCGATCGCGACGGTCTCGAACACCGTTAAACCAGTAGGTTTCGAGGGTTCGAATCCCTCTCTCTCCGCCAAAAGGGTTGAAAAGGATCAACGACAAAAGTTGAGTCAAAAATTAAAATGGTATATCTTTGTTCGTTCCGGATTTCAATATCACATTATTTTAATTACGATTACAATAGAACGCAACAATCGAGAATATTTAAATCATGTTTATAATTCATTCTCTTTATCTTCGAGTAAATGAGTAAGTTCTTCTTCTACCTCCTCAATTGTCGGTAGGGCCGATTTCAAATCTTCGGGAATAGCTTTACTCAACTGATAATCGCTTACACCAATCGCTTGATTATAGCCTGACAAAGCGTATTGAGCCATAATTTCATCTTTTCCTTTACAAAGTAATAAACCAATGGTTTTATTATCATGTTCTCCTCTTAGTTTATCATCTACAACATTGATGTAAAAATTAAGCTGTCCTGCATATTCGGGCTTGAAGGGGGTTGATTTTAATTCTATAACCACATAGGCGTGAAGTTTTATGTTGTAAAGTATCAAGTCGGCATAAAAATCGCTGTTCCCGATTTGAAAATGTTTTTGTCGGGCAACGAACGCAAAACCAGTTCCCATTTCCAGTAGATATTTGGTTACATGATTCACCAGTTGTTCTTCGATGTCACGTTCATCAGCGCGTTCTTTGATTCCTGCCAAGTCAAATATATACGGGTCTTTCAGTAAATAATTTGCTAAATCGCTTTGAGGGTCAGGTAGAATCTTTGAAAAATTATTAACCTTGTTCTCTTTGATTTGCCGTTGAAAAAGTCCGCTCTTAATCTGTAAGTCAAGAATGTTCCGGCTCCAACCGTATTGAACCGCTTCTTGCATATACCAATAACGAATACCTAACGGCAGTTTGTGATTCATTAAAATCACATGTCCCGCCCAATTAATCCGGGAAACACAAGACGATAAAAACAGTTGTTCTAATTGCGCAACAGGCTGTTGCGTAATTACGGCTAATGTTTTTTCGACTGGTAGAATTTGCGCAACAGGCTGTTGCGTAATTGTTTCTTTCTTGTACTCAGTAGATTGTACTTCTATAAGAGGTTTCTGTTCTGATTCAAATTCATTCAACCCTTTTGCTGTGGATAAGACTTTGTTCACTGTTGGTAGTTCCAGTTCCTTGTCTGCGTGCAGAAGGGTTTCTAAAATTTCCAAAGGATACAGCCGGGCGAATTGACACATATATTGCAAATTACGGGGCGAATACCCTTTCTTGTCAGGGAATATAGAATGTAATGCTTTGGATATTTGCTGTATGACTTTGGCTCCCCAACCCAATTGCTTTTGGTAATAGAGTATAAAATTGCCCATTTTCCAGTAGTGAAGCAACATTTGGGAATTGGCAGCAGAGATTAACTTTACTTGTGCCTGTTCTATTTCCAAACCCATAGCACGGATAAATTCATCGAATTCTTTTCGTTGTATGTTATTCGCTGATTTTTCTATATCGCTCATCTTCTTGCTTATTTCTAATAATTCTGTATTTTGCAAAGGTAGTTATAGTTGATTAAACTTGCTCATTGCATTGGCTTTTATATCGTCAGCAATTTCGATATAGGGTTTCATGTCCTTTCATTTTATACTAACTTTATACCTCCGGCCACCTGTAATTACAATCAGTAATTATGGTTAGCATACCTGTAATTCGGGTAATTTTATTAGGCTTTTAGCAACTAATTTTGTATTCGAAATTACGTCAATAATAAACAACTAATTTAAGAGGATAAAACAATGAAGAATTTCAGTTATCACAATCCCACCCGCATTGAGTTCGGAACAGGGAAAGAAGAAAATATCGGTCAATATATTTCGGAATACGGCATATCAAAAGTGTTAATCGTTTACGGTTCGGAACGTATCAAAAAGAACGGTTTGTTCGACAAAGTAGCCAAATTGCTTACCGACAATGGTATCAGTTTTGAAGCGTTAGGTGGCGTGCAAAGTAATCCGTTGCTTAGTAAAGTGTATGAAGGAATAGAAATTGCCAAATCTAAAAACGTGGAAGCAGTTCTTGCTATCGGAGGCGGTTCGGTACTCGATTCGTCGAAAGCCATTGCAGCCGGAGCAAAATACGACGGCGATGTATGGGATTTCTTTACACATAAAGCAGTTCCTTCTAATGCATTGAAGATATTTGATATTATGACATTGGCAGCTACCGGTAGCGAGATGAATAATTTCGCTGTTGTAACCAACGACGAAACAAAGGAGAAATTCAGCTTGGCCGGACCTGCCACTTATCCAACAGTCTCGGTTATTAATCCAGAATTACAAGCTACAGTCGGCAACGATTATCTGGCGTATTCGGCAGCCGATATTTTTGCTCACAGTCTGGATATGTACCTCTCGGCTACTTATTTGCCCGAATATATGGCCGGATATGTGGAAAATATTCTGAAAACAGTGATGCGGACCACCAATATTCTGCTGGCCGATGCCAACAACTACGAAGCTCGTGCCGAATTTGCCTGGGCTGCAACGCAAGCCTTGAATTTTACTACTTTCTGTGGAGTAGAGAATAACAGGTACGATACTCACTTTCTGGAACATACCCTTTCGGCCGAATATAATATTGCACACGGAGCTGGACTTTCTATCCTGATGCCAGCCTGGATGAAGTGGCAAAAGCAATTCCTGCCCGAACGATTCGATCGTTTTGCCAAAGTCATGTTTAACGTAGAAGGTGCAGACGCAGGTATCGAAGCCTTAAAAGGATGGTATTCGAAAATTGGTGCACCTGTAACACTGAAAGAAGGAAATATACCAGAAGAAGATATACCAATGCTGGTAGATAAACTATCTACAGTGGCTGGAATATGGGGAGCAACAGAACTCTATACCAAAGAGATGATTGCAACCGTATTGGAAAATGCTAAATAACAACCTGTAATTCTGAAATGAAGAAGAATATGCATCCATTGTTTGAGAGACTACACTCCGGCGAAGCGGTTCCATTTGATGATCCTCATTATGGAGAGATTTTCAAAATTGTATCGCGTACCACGCAATTGTCGGCAGAGCTTAATCGTTCTGCTGATGTTGACCAAATAAGGGAGATTCTTAGTAAAATTACCGGAAGCGATATAGACTCAAGTACATCGGTATTAGCTCCTTTCCATATCAATTTGGGTGTATTTACCCTTATAGGCAAAAATGTGTTTATTAACCACGATTGTTCTTTTCTTGATATAGGCGGAATCACTATTGAAGACGATGTGTTGATAGGTCCGAAAGTAAGCCTGATCACCGAAGGGCATCCGCTAAATCCGGCAGAAAGAAAATCACTGACTGTAAATCCCGTAGTGATTAAACGCAATGCGTGGATTGGAGCCGGAGCCATCATTCTACCAGGTGTTACTGTGGGCGAAAATGCCGTAGTAGCAGCAGGTGCAGTTGTCAGTCGGGATGTCCCGGCAAATACAGTAGTAGCAGGAGTTCCTGCGAAAATAGTTAAATATTTAAGTCAATAAGTATGCAAAATGTTATATTGAATAATGGATCCTGAACATATCCTTTTATTACCTTTGCAAGGAATAAAAAATAGAGAAGAACATATATGATATTTTATTTTTCAGGAACAGGTAACTCCAAATGGATAGCCAATACGGTTTCTACTTATCAGCAAGAGAGATTGATTTCTATTGCAGGAGAAATGACAGATCCTGCTAATTCATTTCATTACACTTTACAGAATAATGAAAAGATTGGTTTTGTATTTCCGGTATACTCGTGGGCTCCTCCGGCTATTGTTTTGGATTTCATCCGAAAAATACGCCTTGAAAACTATCACGGTCAATATATGTTTTTTATCTGCTCCTGCGGGGATGAAGCCGGACTCACTTTACCTATAATTCAAAAAGAAGCTGAATTGAAAGGGTTGAAATGGAACGCTGGATTTTCTGTAATTATGCCTAATAATTATGTATCATTACCAGGATTTGATACCGATCCGAAGGATTTGGAAAAAAAGAAACTGGAAGAATGTATTCCTGTGCTTCAGCGTATTAATAAGCTTATTGCTGAATGCTCGCCGGATACATTTGAATGCAAAAAAGGAAGTTGGGCTTACCTGAAAAGTCGTATAATAAACCCGTTATTCAATAAATATCAGGTTACAGCCAAACCATTTTTTGCAACTGATGCATGTATCTCTTGTGGATTATGTGAAAAGATCTGTCCCATGCGTAATGTTTCTGTTGATATAAAACCTGTTTGGGGCGATAATTGTACATCCTGCCTGGCATGTTATCATATTTGTCCGAATCATGCCGTTCAATATGGCAAAGCAACCAAAAATAAACATCAGTATTTTAATCCCAATGTCTGATTAATAAAAAAGCTCTGCAGTTATGCAGAGCTTTTTTTCGGGTTGTTATTCTTGAACGGTTTTGGTTGAACTCAAAAATAACAGTGGTTTAGAATATATTAATAGGGTTAGTGCCATTTTATTCGTATTGTCCTAAGTAATTATTCACTGGTATTATAGAAAAAGAAAAAAGTTAGTTGTAAATAAAATAATTTATCGTATTAATGCAAAGAAAAGGAATAGTTTCCTTCTTCTAATCGACTAATTTGAATTCGATAAAAATAAAGGCAAATGAGTGTTATTTGGATTTGAATCCGTTAAAGCTTGCTTAGTAGGTCTATTAGCTGTTGTTTTTGTCGGGATGAAACCGGTATCTGCGTTTTGTCTTTTAATATTAAAAAGCCACCATCACTCTTGTCTAACTTCTTTATATAATTGATATTAACCAAATGTGATTGATGAGGCCTCAGAAAGCCGAAGCCGGCAAGTAAATCGGCATATTCCCCTATTCCTTTGGATACCACGATTTTTTCTCCTGTATTTAGCCGAAATGTAGTGTAGGCATTGTCGGATACACAATGTACAATTTCGCTGATATTTACGATATGAATCTCTTGCGATGTTCGAAGTACTAATTTTCTTTCTTTTGTATTTTCCTGATTGGCGAAGAGGGTATCTGTTTGTGAGGAGTTACTTATTTTCCCAATTTCAAGAATTGCCCGTTCGACACCATTTTTAAATTCAAATTCATTTATCGGTTTTAATATGTAGTCAATTGCACTGAATTTTATGGCTTTAATTGCAAAATCATTGAATGCTGTGATAAAAATCAGTTTAAAGTCACGCTTTTTGAGCCTTTGTAGCACATGAAGACCGGTTCCTCCCTTAATCTCAATATCAAGGAAAACTAGTTCTGGGTTCTGCTCTTCGATAATTTTCACAGCATCATCCACACTTTCAGCCTCAGCCGAAACAGTAACTTCCGGGAAATAATCCGCCAATAAAAACTTGATCGTTTCTCTTGAGCTTTTTTCGTCATCTATAATAACAACTTTAACCATGCGAATTATGTTTTTAATGGAAGTTTAACAGTAACCAATGTGCCCGATCCGTTTTCCCGACTTTTGTCGGTGATGTTATAGGTGATAGCTGTCCCGTATTTCTTTTTCAAATTAGCCACTCTCTCCCTGAATATCTGTAAAGCGTATGATACATGAGTAGATAGGCTTGTCTGAGGAGAATTACTTATGCCTGGTCCGTTGTCGTCTACAGAGATCACCAACAAATCACCTTCTTTACTAAAGTTAACTGCGATGTGCCCATTTTCCTCCAATTGTTCGATGCCATGTATTACGGCATTTTCTACAAATGGCTGGATAAGCATGGGGGGAATAAATATGTCTTCCGTATCCAATTCCTCAGAAATATTGATGACAAAAGAAAGTTTATCACCCAACCTTAATTTGTGAAGCAACAGGTAGTTCTCCAGTGTTTGCTTTTCTTCCTGCAGAGAAATCTGTTCTTCTCTGGAATTTTTAAGGATAGAACGCATTAAAGAGGAAAAGCTGCTGAGATAAAAAGCTGCTTTACGACCATCGTTCTGTAGCATATAGTTTTGAATCGCACCCAGAGAATTGAAAAGAAAATGAGGATTCATCTGGGATCGCAGAAGTTTTTGTTCCAGTTCAATCTGCTTCGCTTTTTGTTGTTTGCGTTTCTGCTCAGCTATCCAAAAGGCTGCGGCTGCGAAAAGCAGGACGAACATGGTTCCACCCCATATGTAAAGATTTTGTATTCGGATGCGGGCATTCTTGAGTTCGTTTTCCTTGTTGAGGGACTCTATTTGTCTTTCTTTCTTTTCATTTTCATATTTTGCTTCAATTTCAAGAACCTTTTCCTGTAAATTTTGGCTTTGAAGAGAATCCCCCAGCGAATAGAAGTTCTCGTGATATAAAAGGGCTTCTTTCCAGTCTCCTTTCTTCTTTGCCGTTTTATACAAACCTTCAAGTGAATTCTTCTTTTCCTGAACGAAATTGAATTTTTCTGCGATTTTGAGCCCTCTTGAAAAGTTATTGCCGGCATCATCCAGTTTATTTAATGCAAGATTGACTTCGCCTAATAGATTGTACGTATAAACCAACCCATAGTAATTATTATCTTTTGTATTAAGCAGCAAAGCCTCTTGTGCTGCTTGTAATGCTTTGTGACTTTGATTCGCAGTCAGATAAACACTGGAAAGATTGTTTAGAGCAGTAGACATTCCAACGGTGTAATGCTCTTTTCTACAACGTTCGTACATTTCGAGGTAATACTTGATGGACTCATCGTATTTTTTCTCTGTTTCGCATGTAGACCCAAGTTCGTTTAGAATGCTGATCTGTGTAGTGAATTTAGCATATTTAGGATTTACAGCAAGTATTCGGGCTTTTTCAAGAAATACTTTCCACATTTTATCGATGTTCAACTGTTTGTAAACATCTCCAATATTCAGATAATAAGCCGCGATATTCGAAGAATCGCCACATTGGAGCCGCAATTCCAATGCTTTGAGCTGCACTTTTAAGGCTTCCTCATATTTCCCATCATCAATATAATCTATTCCTATGTTTAATAATGCATTGGCAGCCCGGGATGTATCACCTGCCAACAAATATGTTTTGCTTGATTTGTATGATAGATCAATGCCTTCCTTTCTATTCCCGGAATCACTTAAGATTATTGCCAGGTTGTTCATGATCTGAGCCTGCATGTGAAGATTGTTTTCTGCTTCTGCATGAGAAAGAGCAATCCTGTAGGTATTGATACTTTTTTCGATATCTCCGGCTTTCTCGAACGACTCAGCTTTATCAAACCATTTTTTAGACTCAGGAATTGATGCCGCAAATATTACCTGGGTAATTGTTATAAAAAACAATCCCCAAAGAATCATTCGCAGAGAGCTAATCCTATTTATATAAATGATAATGTTCAATGTCTTATATATAATAAGCTGATAGATGCAAAAGTATCACTTTAAAGTTATATTTATGCTGATTTGCTATTGTATTTTACAATAAGTGTCGTTTTTTCTTTGAATTTGCTTACGGTTGATCTTTTAAACTCTCTAAAAACAATACAATATCTTTCAGTTCAGCATCTTTTAGTAATACCTTTTTTTCTTTATCCAGCAGATAGAGTGTTGGCATCGCTTTAAGATCATATAGCTCTTCGTTTGAAATTTGTAGTTTTTCATCGTAAGCATTTACCCAGTTACCGGGCATTTCGGAGAGCTTTTTATTCCAGCTTTCAGTATCATTTTGGGTGTATAGAGACAGAATTGCAAGGGTCTGCTTATTAATCAATCCATTTATAACATCAGATTCGGCAAGTTCTTTCATTGTCTGTTTGCAGTTTTCGCAATCAATGTCATTCAAAAAAAGCAGAAGGTACGGACTTCTAAAATTTCGAAGCTGTCTTTTTCTACCATCAGCCTGGGTATAAGTGAAGTTTGTTGCAACGGAGCCCGGCTGGTTCTTTTGTGCCAAGGTTAACAATGCTTCGAAGCGTATGCAGTCTGCATCGCCTGTCAGTTTTGAACTTACCAGGGTTTCAAGAACCGGAATGTATAATTGTTCGTTTTGAAAGGGCGAATTAGGATCATACAGATATTTCTCTGCCAATCCTGCAAAATAATGAAAAACAAGACTGTCTTTTTCGGCAGCCTTCATCAGGCTGCTGATATAATCATAGGCCCTTTCTTTATCGGTAAGTTTCAGCACATCGATGTAATTGACAAATGCCTGTTCGGTAACTTTAGGCATGTGTATGTAGGCTGTATCTGAAAAGTCAAAATGTACCCAGTAATTTTTTGCCAGGTAGTCTGCCCGTTCTTCGGGTACAGTGATGGTAACAGGCACAGTTGGCAACTGAAATTCCTTAGATTCCGGTTGAGTTTCCGGAAATGATTTCCCGGACTGACCGCACGACATTGTTCCTCCCAATCCTAAAAGGAATAATAAGACCATAGCTATTTTCATTTTTCGGATGTTTTAATTTATTTCAAAAGTAATCAATTTATTTAAAACTTACTAGTCTAACATAAATTTATCAAATCACTATTTAAGGAAAAAATAAGCCCTGGTAAATTTGATTTTACCAGGGCTGTCAAAGAATGTGTTCACTGCTTGCTATCTGTTTTGGCTAACTTATGGACTAGGCACTGGTCCTCTGGGATTTGCCGGAAGACCTGTGGCATTCGTATTTAATGTAGGCCTATATACACATCGTACCCATCTGGCTGTATTTCTGGTGGTTGTCGTTGTGTTTATTGTTACAGGAGCAACAGGTGGAGTTGGTACACCTTGCCAATAATAGGTGGATGTATGATCTGCGTTTGGAACAGAAGAACTCCAGTAATCCATAGCCGTCTTAACCGGATCATGAAATTGATAAGGTTCAGACAGATCCCCAACATATCCTATAACTTTTCCTAATTCATTTACAGAAGGCATAAAATAGGCGGCTCTTTGAGAAGCTAATAGAGGTGGACCTCCAAAAACACCATTCAGATCGTAACCAGCCTTTTTCATACACAATTGGGCAGAACGTGATGCTACAGAATCTCGTTTGTAAAGATACAATGTATTGTTCCATCCGTTAACCTCTGTACCTCCAAATGCAAAGGTGAAACCGGAATACGTTCCTGTTAACAGATCTCCATTATACCCCCAGGCTAAACTGTTACCCGCTTCCTCAAATCTTTCCATATATAATCCGTCTCCCAGAGAAATAGGAGCCCATTGCCTGATGGTAACTGTTTGCGAGTTATTTACATTATTAGGATATACTAACAACTTAGTTTCCCTGTATGGAATTTCATTCGGATCACCTGACGGCACATATTGCCATGGAAGAATGTAATATATGTAGTATTGATTTAAACCAATGGTTATTTCGTGATAAGGTGCATTTGCTGCAGGTAAAGCCCAGTCAGTCTTGTTCGATTTTAGGAATTTAATCCAGTCTGTTGATTCGTAACCAGGAGCAAATGCTACTTTATTTCCTCCACCAAGTACTTGAACATATCCAAATGATGCATGGGCGTCTACATTATATTCATCTTGCAGGAATCCGAAATTTTTTAACGCCAGGTCAACACGCCATCCCACTTCAGGAGTTGGTCCATCAATAACCAATACTCCACCAACAATATGACCATCTTCTAAAGCCCCGCCCCAACCGGATAGCTCTAGTGTCACCGCATAGTGAGTATTTCGCATAACATCAAAGTTCGCCGTTATATCGCTTCCTAAACAGAACTTGTAAATAATGGTTCCTAATTTATTTATTACACCATTTTCAAAATACTGATAGGTTGCTTCAACTTCCAGGTATGAACTATTAGGCTTGTCTAACGTTGTTTTATAGATCTGATCAGCTGTGGGACTTTTGCTTCCCTGTCTATTCTCAAATTGAAACAAAGGAATAGCGCTGGTCTCATGTCCACCCAGTGTAGTTGGAGTAGCCGACGAGAGTGTTCCCCATGCAATGATTGCAGAATCTCCTGCTAAAACATTCGTTGCATTGCTTCCTCCTACATTTGGAATGTCATTGCCCAAGACGCAGCTTGTAGGAACATTACGCAATCTGATTCTTTTGGGAATAATCCTTATTTCTTTTCCTGTTGATACAGATAGATTGGTCCCATCTACTTTTACTGTAACCATGGAAAGAGTACGTATCAGTTTTGCATCCATATACGTTGTACTTCCAACTACTGTAGGAGTAGCTTCGGCATACATCATACATGTTAAAGGGATCCCATTAGAAGCATTTTGCTTGAGATTCTTTAAATCATTCAAACTTGTTATGCTTACCGTTGATGTGATCTTACTCCCAAAATTACCAACCAGATAGAATTTTGAAGTAGGTTCAACGTCATTAAATGTAATCGTTGTTTGTAGATTCCCACTATTTAAAGGTAATGACGGCGAAATTGTTGGAAGAGGAGATACGCCGGTATAAGTTGCATCAAAGTAGTATGATCCAATCAGCGCTGTTCCAGACGAATTAAATACAAGGACATTGATGTCGTTTACTGTATTGTAATCCGTACGGGTGCTATATGCTTTAGTAGATATACTTTTCACGATGGGCTCCGGTAAAGTAATTGTCATCCTTACATCCACAACTTCATCTGCTGGGCATTGATTATCAAGTGAATCGTCAATACAAGATGGTAAAATAAATATTGACAGAATCACCGAACCGGTTACTATTTGCTTTATTGATAACATACTATATATGTATTTAAAGTTTTACAATATGGGGTCAAGTTCTTCTATATACCAATCTGGTACAGTAACGATTACACCTACGCTGCTGAACTTAATCAGGATAGGTATGAGTACTTCATTTTTTGTTACATCAATGCTGGGATTGGCGATCAGAAAATCTTCCAGTCTCAGACTGTGTAATATCTCTCCTGATGGATAAACCAGATCAATGGTTACAGGATTCTCTTTTTCGATCCTGAATATATTAAATCGGGCAGTCATGTTCAGTCTGCTTTCATTGTATGTCACTGTTGGATAATAAGAACAAAGTTCACCACCTGCACTATTTGTAAAATCGGTATAAGGATAAAGATTGTTCACAACTAATGTTGCCGAAGGTCCGCCATTTGCAGCAGGGCCTAATCCTCTCACTTCTACAGTCATTTTAATGTGAGAGCTTTCAAAAGGAATTGTATCACGGACCCAATATGTTTCGGGAACGTTGATGATTTTGCTACCTAAATACAATGAGTCGTTCGTGTTAATAGCTGTATTATCAAAATATCCGGGATTGGCAAAGAGAATATTTCCCATATTGCCGGCCTGTGGATCGCTAACTCTGGTGTCGTCATATGGATTCCCAATACATACGATACGATAATCTCCTGGTTCCAGTTTTAATCGGGTACTTTGTCTGGTTATCAGTTCGTTCTGATCTACTTCTTTTGTTTGAACAAGATGATTCTCTGAGTCGAAAACATACAGATTTACCTTCCCGATTTTCTGGTTAAATATCTGCGTAACCCCGTCTCCCTTATAGCTAAAATATAGGTAGGTTCTTTCGCATTCATCCATATCATCATTAATACATCCTGTCGTCAGAACGATAAACAACAGCATTGTAATAGTTTGTATGTATTTCATTTCTGTATGTTTTAATGAGTTAAAGACAGGCGGGCAGGCATTGCTGCCCGCCTGGTTGTATTTGCTTAAATCAACCTGATTCCGGTTTAATGGAATACAGGAGTCAGTGTTTCAATAGTCCAAGGAAGAACTGTTACATCAACGTTTACGCAGATAGTAGAAGTAGGATCCCATGGCCCGATGTTGATTTC
>RRZT011451629.1_pt1 | contig 18121 bp, 18 predicted proteins | sample 2165551 | NCBI WGS metagenome assembly RRZT01 (sample SAMN10456910, study PRJNA506462) | wastewater metagenome | biome: wastewater; feature: sludge; material: wastewater sludge; isolation source: wastewater sludge with Escherichia coli K12::gfp cells carrying plasmid... | place: USA: Moscow, Idaho...
CGCAGCGACCAGCAGCAGCCCCAGCGCGAGGCGCCGCATCCGGCGCAACCCTCGACGGCGCTGCTCGTCACCGCTGGGGTCGGTGAGCACGCTGAGCGTGGACACGCCTCGTCCTTCCTGTCTGCAGCGCCTGTCCTTGTGTCTGGAGCAGACGCTTCCGTATGCCGGCCTGGCAACGCCCGCACCCGGGCGTCGGTTCCAGGTCGGGCGCCGTGGACAACCCCGGGCCTACGTCTCGGGCTCATGAGGTCGGCTCGAACACAACCCTGACACAGCCGGGATCCGGCCGTGACCCGAGGGGGCAGGCCGGCCCGTAGGGTGGCGGCGTGCCCGACCTGCCGACCGGCCCGGAGGGTGGTCGCCTCGTGCTCGTCGTCGAGGACGAGCCGGCGATCGCCGACCTGCTCGTGCTGCACCTGCGGCACGCCGGCTTCCGGGCTGCCGTGGCCCGTGACGGCGCGGCGGCCTTGCAGGACACCGAACGGTTGCGCCCCGAGGTCGTGCTGCTGGACATCGGTCTGCCTGGGATGGACGGCATCGAGGTATGCCGCGTGCTGCGCTCTCGGGGCGACTGGACCCCGGTGCTCTTCGTCACGGCGCGCGACGACCACGTCGACCGGGTCGTCGGGCTGGAGTTGGGGGCCGACGACTACGTCACCAAGCCCTTCTCCCCTCGGGAGGTCATCGCCCGGATCAGGGCCATCCTGCGACGCGTCGACGGGCCGGCGGCCCGAGCCGACCAGACACACAGTCACGCGGATGGCCCGCTGCCCGCATCGGGCGCGCGCCACGGCGGCGACCCGCAGACCCTGCGTCACGGAGCAGTCGTCTGTCTGCCGGCCGAGCGCCGGGTGCTCGTGGACGGTGTCGACGTGGCGTTGACCGCGACCGAGTTCGACCTGCTGGCGCACCTGTTGGGTGCGCCCGGGCGGGTGCACACCAGACCCCAGTTGCTGCGCGCCGTCTGGGGTCACACGAGCATCGCCGGCGAGCGGACCGTCGACGTGCACGTTGCCCAGGTGCGCGCCAAGCTCGCCCCGCACGACCCCATCCGGACCGTCCGCGGCGTCGGGTATGCCGCGTGGCCGCCGTGACCGAGCCGGGCCGCGTGACCCCGGGGCGGGGTGCATCGCCGCGGCGCATGGCCGGTTCGCTGACCACCCGGATCGGGGCGCTGGCGCTGGCCGCCGTGCTGCTCACCTCGGTCGTCGGTGCGGCGGCAGCGGTCCTGTTGGTGCAGCGGGCCACCGACCGGGCGGCGGTCGCCTCGTTGGCCGCACTGGCCGACTCCGCGCAGGCGGTCGCGGCCCTGGCGCCCTCGCCCGAGGTCGGTCAGGCCCGCGCGGCGCGGGCCCTCGACGGCGTCCGGGTGCAGGTGGCGGTCGTGCGGGTCGAGACGGTTCGGGGCACGGTCGTCACCGGCGACCCGCTGGCCCGGCGCGCGCTCAACGCCGACCAACTCGGCCGGCTGATCCGCGGCGAGTCTGTGTCGGCTGCGGTCACCACCGATGACGGCCGGGTCTTCGTCGAGGCCCGCTCGACGGGGGCCGGCGGCATCGTGCTGGCCCAACGCCGTTCCGATGCAGCCGTCTTCGGCCAGCAGGCGGTGACCCAGATGATCTGGGCGTTCGTCGTCGTCGGCGCTGCCGCCTTGTTGGCGAGCTGGCTCGTGGCGCGCCGGATCGGGGCACCGCTGCGCGAGGTCGCCGCGGCCGCGAGTGAGCTCGCCGCCGGCCGCCGCGACGTGGCGGTCTCACATACCGGTCCGTCCGAGGTCGCCGCGGTCGCCGCGGCGGTCAACGGCCTGGCTCGCTCGCTGGCCCACTCGGAGGCCCGACAACGGGAGTTCCTGCTGTCGGTGTCGCACGACCTGCGCACCCCCCTCACCACGCTGCGAGGCTACGCCGAGTCCCTCGCCGACGACGTCGTGCCGGCCGACTCGGTGGCACAGGTGGGCACGGTGATGCAGGCCGAAGCGGCACGTCTGGAACGGATGGTCGGCGACCTGCTCGATCTGGCTCGGCTCGATGGGCAGGAGGCCCGGCTGCATCTCGTGACGCTCTCGGTGCGCGACCTCGTGCACACCGCCGAGGCCGCCTATCGGCATCGTTGCGAGGCGGTCGGCGTCGTGCTGCGGGTGGACCTGCCCGAACACAGGGCGGGCTCGACCGACCCGGAGGGACCCCGGGCGGACGTTCCGTCCGGGGACAATTCGGCGGCGGACGTTCCGTCGGTGGTAGATCCCGTGGTGGTCGATCCCGTGGTGGTCGATCCCGTGGTGGTCGATCCCGTGGTGGATGACCTCGTGGTGGAAGCCGACCCGGACCGGCTGCGCCAGGCTCTCGACGGCCTGTTCGACAATGCGCTGCGGGCGACGCCGGCCGACCGGCCGATCGTCGTCGCGGCATACCGGGTGCCGCTCGGGCCCGAGGGTCGGCCCACGGTCGCGATCCAGGTGCGCGACGGCGGCCCCGGACTGGCCGACGAGGACTATCCGGTCGCCTTCGAGCGATCGGTCCTCTACGAGCGCTACCGGGGGGTGCGCGATGTCGGCACCGGGCTCGGTCTGGCGATCGTGGCCCGAATTGCGGCACGCCATCACGGCACCGTGCGAGCCGACCCGGCACCCGAGGGAGGCGCGGCGTTCACCCTCACCCTGCCCGCCGCCGAGCCCGGCGTCCAGCCCGCCGGCGCGCACGTTCCGGGCCGGTGAGGTGCCCTCACCGGATCCGAGCCGAGCCCTGACCTTCCTCGAACACTGGCCCGGCAGGCTGAGGTCATGCCGACGATCACCAGTGCACGATTCCGGCCGGTCGCCACCGACCGGGCCGGATCCGCCGAGCCGCGGTGGCCCGAACCGTTGTGCCGGGCCGTGCGACGAACCACCTTCGGAGCCAACGGTGCGCTGCTCGACGAGGCAGCGGGTCTCGGGCTCGACGCCTGGCTCTCCCGGGAGCTCAGTGCCGATCCGAGCGCCCCGGACGCGCCCACGGCACAGCCCACCACCGACTCGCCCAAGGCCCAACGCGAAGCGGCCATCCAACTGGCCGCCTGGTGGCTGCGGCGGATGGTCACGAGCCAGCACCCGCTGACGGAACGACTGGTCTTCGGGTGGCACGAGTACTTCGCGACGTCGATCCGCAAAGTGCGCTCGCCGGCGCTGATGCTGACCCAGCAGAGCACGCTGCGCCACCATGCTGTGGGTCGTTTCGCCGACCTCGCGCCGGCCATGCTCGTCGACCCGGCGATCCTCGTCTGGCTCGACGGGCGACGCAACACCCGCCGCTCCCCCAACGAGAATCTGGCCCGGGAGTTCTTCGAGCTGTTCACCCTCGGGCAGGGCATCGCCTACACCGAGAGCGATGTGCGCGAGTCCGCCCGTGCGCTGACCGGCTGGACCATCACCGCGGCCGGCACCGCGCGCTTCGAGGCAGCCCGGCACGACGACGGGGTGAAGACCGTCCTGGGGCGCACCGGTCGGCTCGGCGCCACGGATGTCGCGGCCGCCGCGCTGGCGCGGCCCGAATGCGCCGCCCACGTGCTGCGGCGGTGGTGGCGGATGTTGGCCGCCCCGACCGAAGCCCCCGCGGCGACGACGGCCCGGCTGTTGGGCGCCTATGGCGAACGGGGCGAGCTCACCCCGACCTTCCGCGCGCTGCTCACCGACCCCGGCTTCACCGCCGCCGCCGGCACCGTCGTCGTCAGCCCGGTCGAGTGGCTCGTCGGCGCCCTGCGGGCACTGCGGGTCACCCTCGACGACGCCACCCTGACGGCGGCGTTGGCCGGGCTCGATCGGCTCGGCCAGGTGCCCTTCGCGCCGCCGAACGTGTCGGGCTGGCCGGCCGGTCACGCCTGGCTCACCAGCGCATCCGCGCAAGTGCGGCTCGACCTCGCCGGCTGGTTGGCTGCCCGTAGTGACCTCACGGCTATCGAGAACACCCCTGCGGCACAGCGCCTCTCGGCCGCCACGCACCTGCTGGGCATCCCGACCCTCACCGCGCGGACCGTCTCAGCGGCCAGCGCACACGCCACCCACCCGCAGCGGCTGGTGACCACGCTGCTGCTGTCCCCCGAATACCTGGTGCACTGATGACGACCCCCGTGCCGCCCCCCACGTCCCCCGCGACCCCGTCCTCCATGACCCCGTCCCTCACGACTCCATCCCTCACGACTCCATCCCTCACGACCCCGACCCCCGACCACCCGACGCCCCGCCGGGGCAGGTCGATGGACGGACTCACCCGCCGTTCGCTGCTCACCGGCTCGGCGGTCGTCGGCGCCACCGCGCTGCTGGCTGGGGCCACCCGGGTGAGCCTGGATACCGTGCTGCGACGGACCGCTGCCGACGCGTTGCCGACCGGCTCGCCGATCCTCGTGGTCGTGACCCTCTATGGCGGCAACGACTGGCTCAACACCGTTGTCCCGTATGCCGATCCGGCCTACCAGGCGGCCCGGGGCAAGCTTGCGATCGGCGCCGGTGAGGTGCTCCGGCTCGACGACCAGGTGGGCCTGAATCCCGGCCTGCCCAAACTCGCCGAGGAGTGGTCCGCAGGGCGGCTCGGCATCGTCCGGGGGGTTGGCCTGCCCCAGCCGCAACGCTCCCACTTCCAAGCCATGGACATCTGGCAGACCGGATCACCGGACGCGCCCGCGGACACCGGCTGGCTGGGACGCTGGCTCGACAACGCCGGTGCCGACCCCTTGTCCGCCCTCAACATCGGCACGGTCCTGCCCCCGATGCTCGTCGGTCGGCGCACTGCCGCCGCCGCGCTCGCCATCGGGCGAAAGGCACCCGGAGCACTCGACCCCACGACGCTCGCGGCGCTGTCCGCAGCCGACCCTCAGGACGGCGTCGCAGCCGCCCTGGTGACCGGCAGCTACGCGGCATACGGGCGGGTACGTGACCTGGCCGCGACGGTGACCGCGCCGCCCGCGCCGAGCTCACCGCCCGACGGGAACACCCGGGCCGAGGACTTCAGCGCGCAACTGCGCATCGTGGCCGATCTCGTGCGGGCCGGTGCCCCACCCCGGGTGTATGCCGTGTCGTTGACCGGATTCGACACGCACGCCGGTGAACTGGAACGCCAGCGGGGCCTGCTGGCTGAGCTGGATGCCGGTCTGGCGACGCTGCGGGAGCGCTTGGCCGGCCACGAGCGGGCCCGCGATGTCGTGACCCTGGTCTACTCCGAGTTCGGCCGCCGGGTCGCCGCGAACGGCTCGGAGGGCACCGATCACGGCAGCGCCGGCGACGTCCTGCTGCTCGGTGACCGGGTGGCGGGCGGTTGGCACGGACAGGCGCCCTCGCTCACCGCGCTGCTCGACGGTGACCTGCGGGTGACGACGGACTTCCGTGACGTCTACGCGGCGGTCCTGGCCGGCGTCCTGGGCGCCGACCCCGACCTCGTGCTCGGTGCCGGCCGGCAACCCGTGCCGGGCTTGTTGCGCTGACCGCAGCAGTGCCGACGGCGCCCCCGCTGGGGGCGACGGCGGCATACGGTTGGGCCATGCGCGCCCTCGGCCACCCCGCCCTCGCCCCGTTCGGCACGACGATCTTCGCGACGATGTCGGCCCTCGCCCTGCGTCACAACGCGATCAACCTCGGCCAAGGCTTCCCCGACACCGACGGCCCGCCGCAGGTGCTCGAGGCGGCGGTGGCAGCGATCCGCGGCGGTCGCAACCAGTACCCGCCGGGACCGGGCGTGCCCGAACTGCTCACCGCGATCGCCGACCACCAACGCCGGTTCTACGGGATCGAGCTGGCACCGGAGCGCGAGATCCTCGTGACCGTCGGCGCCACGGAGGCGATCGCGGCGACGGTGCTGGCGTTGGTGCAGCCGGGCGACGAGGTCGTGACCTTCGAGCCCTACTACGACTCGTATGCCGCGACGATCGCCCTCGCGGGTGGGGTCCGGCGCACCAGTGTGCTGCGCTTCCCGGACTTCGCCGTCGACGAGGCGTCGTTGCGGGCTGCCTTCTCACCGCGCACCCGAATGGTGTTGCTCAACAGCCCGCACAACCCGACCGGCAAGGTCTTCACGAGGGACGAGCTCGCGTTGATCTGCCAGCTGGCCCGCGATCACGATGCGTGGGTCGTCACCGACGAGGTCTACGAGCACCTGCTCTTCGACGGCCGAGAGCACGTGCCGGTCGCGACCCTGCCCGGGATGTTCGAGCGCACCATCACCATCTCGTCGGCGGGCAAGACCTTCTCGACGACCGGGTGGAAGGTCGGCTGGGTCATGGGGCCGGAGGCGGCGGTCGCCGCGGTGCGGGCGGTCAAGCAGTTCCTCACGTATGTCGGCTCCGGGCCCTTCCAGCCCGCGGTGGCCTCGGGGTTGGCCCTCGGTGACCCCGTCTACGCCGAACTCGCCGACTCCCTGCAACGCAAGCGCGACCTGTTGTGCGCCGGGCTCAGCGACGCTGGGCTGAGCGTGTCTCGCCCCGAGGGCACCTACTTCGTCATCGCCGATGCGGCGCCGCTGGGAGCGCAGGACGCGGTCGCCTTCTGCCACGAGCTGCCGGCCCGGGCCGGTGTCGTCGGTGTGCCGGTCTCGGTCTTCCACGATGACCCCGAGGCGGCCCGCACGCTGGTCCGCTTCGCGTTCTGCAAACGCGACGAGGTGCTTGTCGAGGCGGTGCGACGGCTCGCTACGCTGCGTGCCGCCGGCTGACCGGGTCGCTCCGGTCCTCGACATCGACATCGGCATCGGCATCGGCATCGGCAGGAGGATGACCCGGCCGGCGAGCAGGGTCAGCGGGTCGAGGTAAGTGGCATCGCGCAGCACCCCCCAGTGCAGGCAGCTCACGATGCCGCAATGGCCGCCCGCGGTGGTGACCAGCTCGCCGACGGGCTGGCCGGCGGCAACGAGGTCACCGACTCGGACCCGGGCGGCCACCGGCTCGAAGGTGGATCGCAATCCGCCCGGGTGGGCGATCACGAGGACCGGTCGACCGGCGACCGGCCCGGCGAAGCTGACGACCCCGAGCTGGGGCGCCCGGACGACGACACCCGCCGGGCTCGGCCCGGCGCCTGCCTCGGTCAGATCGACACCGCGATGCCCCGACCCCCAGGCCGTCGAGGGCGGGTCGAAGCGCGCGGCGACTCGAGGCCGCGGTTGCAGGGGCCAGACCCAACTCGCCGAGACGGTCAGCCGCGGTGGCGGGTCGGCACCGGTCGTGGCCGACGGGGAGTCGATGGCGGGGAGCGTCGCTGCGGCACCGGCGACGAGAGCGGCGAGCGCCCGGATCAGGAGCATGCCGGCGAGCCTGCCCCTCGGGTCGACCGGTGGCCAGCCGAGGTGCCGCGCCTGTGGACAGAGTGACGATCACCGACGGGGTTGTGGACGAGTCCGGGGCAGCCGGCTCCGGCAGCCAGCTCCACGTTCGGGTCAGGGCGGGTCAGCCAGGCTCAGGGTCGGGTGGGCCAGGGCCAGGGCGTGCACGCCTCGACGCTGAGCGTCTGCTGCACCATGATCGGCGCACGCTGACCGGCGTGCGGGCAGTGCACGTGGATGTGCGACAGGCTGTGGCCCACCTCGTGGTTGACGAGGTAGGTGCGATAGCCGCTCAGGTCGGTTCCGTAGGTTGCCGAGCCACGCAACCACCGGTGCAGGTTGATGACCGCGCGACCGCGCATGAAGCAGGACACCTTGGGGCCGTACACGTTGAGTGGCGCACACAGGTGCGCCGTCAACCGGGGGGTGGCCAGCGACACCCGCAGGTCGACATGCCCGCCAGCAGCGAGTTCGTCGGGTGACACCGGCACGAAGCGGACACCGTCGGCGCTCTGCCAACCACGGTCGTCGGCCAGGGTGTTCCGCACGAAACCCGCGAACTCGCCGGGGTCGACCGCGAGCCCCTCCTCGATCTCCACGGCATACCGGATCACCCGACCGTCGCTGCGCACCGGACCGGCGGGGACCGGCACCGCGCGCAGCGTTCCCGAGGCCGAGTCGGGCACAATGGCCAGCGCCGCGCCGGGTGCGGCCGTCGGCTCGGCAGCACCCTCCTCCGCACCCGCCTCGGCAGCCTCCGGCGGGACCGGTTCGGGCGTCGTCGCCGACGCGGACGCTCCGGTCGGGACCGCAGCCGGCGGCGCCGCGGACGGTGCGGCAATCTCACCGGCGCCAGGCTGCACCGACCCGATGGCCATGAGGTCGGTCGCGAGGCCCGCTTGACGGGGCAGGGCGACGGCGGGGTCCTGGGCTCCCCGGGCCAGGATCGTGCCCACCAGCAGGGTCGACACGACGACCAGCACGGTGCGGCGCAGCCGGTGCATCTGCCGGGCGCGGGTGTCGGCCTGGCGCAGCCCCCGGCGTGTGGTGCGCGCGGTGACGACTCGACTGGTGTCCGAGCCCCTGGCCCGGCGAGTCGGTTGCCTGGCCTGCCTCGACTCCGCCGGGGTCGCCCGATGATCCCGACGACTCTCGCGACGGGTCGACTCACCGTGATCGCCATCCCGACGGGCCCGAGCCCGACGATCGGCGCCCGAGCGTGACTGAGCCACGCTGGGGCGCAGCTGCGTCGTGGACACGGGAAGGGACCTCGCCGGGCTCGGAACGGGTAGGGCAGACAGGACGCCCACCACCCGAAGGGCGTGGCGCGTGGGCCCATCATCGACCTTAACCAGAGGCTCGTCCACCTCGTCGGCGGGTGTGTCGGCAGCGCCACACCGAGGGCCGCTGCCTTCGGGCCCACCGCGGGTGGCGCGGGGGTCGGACGTGGGAGTTCAGGCCCGGGGGTGGGCGGTGCGGTATGCCGCGCGCAACCGTTCGCCGGTCACAGGGGTGTAGGTCTGGGTGGTCGCCAGGCTGGCGTGCCCCAACAGCTCCTGGACCACGCGCAGATCGGCGCCCCCCTCCAGCAGGTGGGTGGCGGCGGTATGCCGTAGGCCGTGCGGCCCGAGATCCGGCGCTCCGGGCACGTGGCGCAGCAGGTGGTGGACGACCTCGCGCACGGTGCGCGGGTCGACTCGGGCTCCCCGTCGGCCCAGGAAGAGCGCGGCCCCGGATCGGGGCCCGACGAGCTGGGGACGCACCCGCAGCCAATCGCGCAGCGCCGCGGCTGCAGGCACCCCGAAGGGCACGACGCGCTCCTTGTCTCCCTTGCCCAGCACGCGCACCACACCGGTGGCGAGGTCCAGGTCGTCCACGTCGCAGCCGACCAGTTCGCCGACCCGCACCCCGCTGGCGTAGAGCAACTCGAGCATGGCCCGGTCCCGGGCCGTGACCGGGTCGCCGTCGTCGGCCCGGGTGGCCGCGACGTCGAGCACCTGGGACATCTCGCCGGCCCGCAGGACTCCCGGCAGAGTGCGAGCCCGCCTCGGCGCGGTGAGACGCAACGACGGGTCTACCGGGATGCGCCCGGTGCGGGTGGCCCAGCGCAGGAAGGTCCGGGCCGCCGCGGCACGCCGAGCAACGGTCGCCCTGCTGTGCCCCCGGCCGGCCGATTCCGGCTCGGCCCGTGTCACCCGTTGCCCGCCGCCGGAGGCGGCCCGTTGCCCCAGCTGTCCCGGGCCCGGCCGGCCCGGGGCTCCCGCCGGGGACCGCGACGAACCCTCGGTCGGTCGGGACAGAGCGGCCAGCCAGGCTCGCAGGTCGGCCAGGGTGAGTTCGCCGGGAGCGCTGACCCCAAGGGTCGCCGCGAAGCCGCCCAGGTCGGCGAGGTCGGCGAGATAGGCGCGGATCGTGTGCGGTGAGAGCCCTCGCTCGGACCGCAAGTGGCGCTCGTAGTCCCCCAGCAACGCCGCCCACTGGGCCGGCACGGCAGCTCGAGCGGGGGCGTCCGGGGTCACCAGCCCACCGTCGCACGGGGACAGGGCGCGTCTGCGGCAGCCACGCCGCCCTGCCTGAGAACCCTGCCCGAGAACCCTGCCTGAGAACCCTGCCTGAGAACCCCCTCGGAGAACCTGCCTGAGGACCTCGTCGAGAAGCTTGTCGAGGAAACTGCGTCGAGACGTGTCATCGAGAACCTTGCCGTGACCCCGACATGGCAGTGGCGGCGTCACAGGTGTCGGGCTCACGGCGTAGCCCCGGCCCCCACCTTGCGCCACCGATCCCCTCGGCGCGTCACGAGCTCGAGCAGCTCCAGGCGAGCCAGGGCTGCCTGCGCCTGGGCCGCCGGCACCGCGGCCGACCGGCAGACCTGGTCGGCCGTCACGGCGGCCCGGAACGGCACGACGGCCAACACCGTCCGGTCGAGCGGGTCCAGCTCATCCTCGATCCGCACGGGGGCGCTCGGCCGGGGGGCAGCATCCCTGCCCAGCTGCCCGACGAGCTCCATGGCCTCGGCGGCGTCGGTGACCAGCACCGCCTGCCCATCACGGATCAGCTGGTGACAGCCCGCCGAGGTCGGCGAGACGACCGGGCCGGGAACGGCGCCGACCGGCCGACACAACCGGGCCGCCGTGCGCGCCGTGTTGAGCGAGCCGGAGCGCAGATTGGCCTCGACGACCACCGTGCCCTTCGTCATTGCCGCGATCAGCCGATTCCGTTGCAGGAAGCGCGGTTTGGTCGGCGCACCCCCGGGGCAGACCTCTGAGAGCACCGCGCCGACCTCGGCGATCCGAGTGAGCAGCCGGGCATTGCCCGCCGGATAGAGCCGATCCACCCCACCAGCGAGCACCGCGAGCGTGGCCCCATCGACGGACAACGCCCCCACGTGCGCCTGCGCGTCGATCCCGTATGCCGCGCCGGACACGACGGTGAACCCCGCCCCGGCCATTCCTGCGGCGATGTCGCAGGACAATGCGGCGCCGTAGGAGGTGGCCGCCCGCGAGCCGACGATGGCCACCGACCGCTCGCACCACGCGGCGATCTCGCCGGGCCCTTTGGCCCACAGGGCGATCGGTGCGGCCTGCAGGTCGGCCAGACCCGGGGGCCAGTCGTCGTCACCGGGGATGAGGACCCGCAGACCCGACACGTCGGCGAATCGGCGCAGGCCCTCGAAGTCCACACCGACGGCCCGGTCCCGCAGCACCAGATGGTGGGCCTCGACGGGATCGGCGAGGGCCGCGAGAGCCGCCCCCGCGCCGAGGCGCTCGATGAGCTCGATCGCCTGCGCATCCCCTGGCTCGGCGACCCGGGTCCACGCGGCACGCGCCCACCGTTCGTCGTCGAGGACGGGTGAGACGGTGCGCAGCCACGCGGTGGCCGGCTCGGGGGACCGAGCACCGCCGGGAGCCGTCGGCAGGGCGGTCATGCCGCCACCGCCGGTCGGTGCCGCAGCGACAGGGCCAGGCCGACATCGTCACGCCCGGGTCGGGCTGCCCCCCGAAGGTCCGCGGCGGTCCAGGCCAGACGCAGACATCGGTCGTAGCCACGCAACGACAACACACCCCGATCGACCGCCCGATCCAGGTCGACGGTATCCCCCGTCGGCAGCCGCCACGGCGGGCGACGCAGCACCGGCCCCGGGACCCGGGCGTTCACGGCATACCGGGCCCCGGGCAGCTGCTGCCAACGCTCCTGCTGGGCCGCGCGGGCGGTGGCGACCCGCGCCGCGACGACCGCGGTGGACTCGCCAGGCCCGCCGGCGATCGCGGCCCGAGAGGGGGTCGGCACGTGCACCTGGATGTCGACCCGATCGAGCACCGGGCCGGAGAGTCGGTTGCCGTAGAGCCGCACCTGTTGCGGCGAGCACGAGCAGGCGCCGCCCTTGCCGTAGGCCATCCCGCAGGGACACGGGTTGGCGGCCAGGACCAGCTGGAACTCGCAGGGGAATCTGAAGGACCCCAGCGAACGGGCCACGACGACCTGACCAGTCTCGATGGGTTGACGCAGGGCCTGCAGGACCCCCGGCCGGAACTCGGGTGCCTCGTCGAGGAAGAGCACACCGTGGTGGGCCTGGGTGACCGCGCCCGGCAACACGAGGGTGGACCCGCCACCGACGAGCGCGACGGCGGAGGCGCCGTGGTGCGGTGCGACGAACGGGGGCCGCCGCACCAGCCCGTCGGTATGCGTCAGGGTGCCGAGAATCGATTGGATCGCGGACACCTCCATCGCCTGGTGGTCGCTCAGCGGCGGCAACAGCCCGGGCAGCCGCTCGGCGAGCATCGACTTGCCCGCGCCCGGCGCCCCCGACAACAGCAGGTGGTGGCCTCCGGCGGCGGCGATCTCCAACGCCATCCGGGCCTCGACCTGCCCCGCGACGTCGGCCAGATCAGGGGCCGGCGAGGCGAGCCCGACGGGCGCCGGAGGCTCGGGGATCGCCGTCACCGGGCGGCCCCTCCCGAGTGCCTGGTACCTGCGCACGAGCTCCTCCAAGTGCACGACCGGATGCACCTGCAGGCCGCTGACCAACCGGGCCTCCCGCGCCGATGCCACCGGCACGACGAGATGCCGGGCACCGGCGCGCGCCGCAGCGACGGCCAGGGGCAGGGTGCCCCGCACCGGCCGGACCGTGCCGTCGAGGCCGAGCTCCCCGACGTGCACCACTCCCCCGACGACGGCGTCCTTGACCACGCCGGCGGCGGCGAGCGCGGCCACCACCATGCCCAGGTCGAAACCACTGCCGACCTTGGGCACGGAGGCCGGTGAGAGGTTGACGGTGATCCGACGCTTCGGCAGCGGGAAGCCGCTGTTGGCCGCCGCCGCCTTGACCCGATCGGGGGCCTGCGCGCAGGCGGTGTCGGCCCGCCCGGTCACCGTGAAGGCCGGCAGCCCCGAGCTGACGTCGGCCTCGACCTGCACGACGAATCCGTCGACGCCGCTCAGCCCGACGGCCAGGGTGCGCCCGAGGCCCATCAGGCCACCCCGCGCAGGTGCTCGATGACACACGGCCCCGTCGGGGGCCGCAGCACCCCGACGACATCGATGCGCAGGTCGAGGCAGCCCGACTCGTCATGCTGCTGCACCCACGCCGCGGCGAGCCGGCGCAGACGGGCCAGTTTGCGAGCCGTCACCCCTTCGACCGGCGTCCCGTAGCCGTGCGCCCGACGGGTCTTGACCTCGACCGCGACGAGGCAGGCACCGTCTCGGGCGACGAGGTCCAGCTCACCGAGCCGCCCGTGCCGCCAGTGCCGATCGAGCACGGCCATGCCCTGCTCGCGCAGATAGCGCTGCGCCAACCGTTCGCCGTAGTCGCCCAGCTCTCGGGCGGTGACCGGCAGGCTCGTGGATTCCATGGGGCGAGCCTGCCGCGGCCCGGTCACCGTCGCCCAGGCCGACTTCCACGGCTGTGGACAACGACAGCGACGGGTGGGGGGATGTGGACGGCTCAGGCCGGCGGCTGGAGCTCGGGCTTGGCCAGTTCCTCGATGTTGACGTCCTTGAAGGTCACGACCCGCACCGACTTGACGAAGCGGGCCGGCCGGTAGATGTCCCACACCCAGGCGTCCTGCATCGTGACGTCGAAGAACACCTCGCCGCCGTCGGAGCGCACCTTCATCTCGACCGAGTTGCACAGATAGAAGCGCCGTTCGGTCTCGACGACGTGCGAGAACAGCGAGACGACGTCGCGGTACTCCCGATAGAGCGCCAGCTCCTGCTCGGTCTCGTACTTCTCGAGGTCCTCAGAGCTCATCGGTGGGCACTCTCCAGCCGGCTGGCATCGTGGGTGGGTTCAGGCGTCGGGTCAGTGGTCGGACCGGTCCGTTCTACCACGTCTACCACGCCCGGCAGTCGCCACGAGCGACGGTGCAGTGCGCAGGGACCGTATGCCGCGAGCGCGGCCAGGTGCTCGGGCGCGGCATACCCCTTGTTGCCGGCCCAGCCGTAGGCCGGGTGCGCCTGCGCGAGCCCGACCATGAGCTCATCGCGCTCCACCTTCGCCAGTACCGAGGCCGCGGCGACCGACGAGCAGCGCAGATCGGCCTTCACCATGGTGAGCACCGGGGGGCCGACCGGGCTGTCTTCGGCGGCGAAGGCGAACAAGCCGACCTGCTCCGGTGCGGTGAGCCAGTCGTGGTTGCCGTCGAGGACGACGAGATCGGGTCGCTCGGGCAGCTGTGCCAGGGCCCGGGTCGCGGCCAACCGCAGCGCTGCGATGATCCCGATGCCGTCGATCTCTCCCGGCGAGGCGTGCCCGACGGCGTGGGCCCGGGCCCAGCGGCGCAGGCGCGGCACGAGGTGTGCGCGGGCCTGCGGAGTGAGCAGTTTCGAGTCACGCACCCCGGTCGGTGCCGAGCGGCAGGTGTCGTCGATGACGACGACACCGACGGTGACCGGACCGGCGAGCGCACCCCTGCCCACCTCGTCCATCCCGGCCAGGAGGCGGTGACCCTGGCGTTGCAGGGCACGTTCCAGGCGCAGTGAGGGCGCGCGACTGGTCACTTCTTCTTCGAGGTGGTGGGGGTCGGCTGGGCGGGCGTCGACGGCACCGGTTGGGTGGGGGGCGCCGTGGGGGCGGGCGGTTGCGCGGGCACGCTGCCGAAGACGCGCTCCGGGACCGACAACCAGGTGACCCGGGACAGCGGCCAGACGACCATCACGGCCCGGCCCTTGATCGAGGCGATCGGTACCGAGCCGAGGGCCCCGGTCCCGTCGTCGTGCATCCGGGAGTCGGCGGAGTCGGAGCGGTGGTCGCCCATGACCCATACCTTGTCCTTCGGGACGGTGACGGCGAAGGCCGGTCGTCCGCCGCCGGGGGTGTCGCCCGCCTTGAGGTAGGGCTCGGTCACCGACGTGCCGTTGACGACGAGTCGCCCGAGCGTGTCGCAGCACGCCACATGGTCGCCGGGCAGTCCGACGACTCGTTTGATGAGGTATTCCTGCGAGTCGTCCGGGGCCAACCCGATGAAGACGAGCACGCTGTGCACGGTGCTGCGGTCGACGGGAGGGACGGCCCCGAGCCACCCCGCGGGGTCGGAGAAGACGATGACGTCTCCGCGCTGCAGGGCGAACGGGCCGGGGGTCAACTTGCTCACCACGACCCGGTCGTCGCGGATCAGGGTGTCTTCCATCGACCCGGACGGGATGTGGAAGGGCTGCACGAGGAAGGTCTTGATGAGGAAGGACAGCACGGTCGCCAGGCCGACGACGATGATCACCTCACGCACCCCGGCCCAGATCGACTGCAGGACGGTGCGTTGCTGCCGGTGGCTCTCCTGTGCCCGTAGCTCCGCCTTGGCCTGCCGCGCAGCCCGACGTGCCGCACGAGTCGGGAAGTCGGACGTCACGGTGTCGCTCCGGTGGCAGGCAGGCCTGGGGAAGGCAGCCCCGCCAGAGCTGGGGCCGGGGTCAGCGTACCCAATCGATCCAAGGGCCAGTACCGCCACACCGCGCGCCCGACGACGTCGTCCAGCGAGATCATCCCGCCGCCGGGTGAGCCCAGGTGTGCCCGGGAGTCGGCGGACGCGCTGCGATGGTCGCCCATGACCCAGATCCGCCCGGCCGGCACGAGCACGTCGAAGGTCAACGTGCTCGGCGGGTTGCCCGGGTAGACGTACGGCTCGTCGACCGGGCTGCCGTTGACGGTGAGTCGCCCGCCGGCGTCGCAACAGGCCACCCGGTCGCCGGGCAGCCCCACGACCCGCTTGACGTAATCGGCTCCCGAGCCGAGCGAGACCAGCGACAGGGCGGACCGCAGCGCTTGACCCACGCCGGATTGCGGCGCCGACGCCCCGGCCGGCGCACCCCAGGTGCTCGAGCCGTCGAACACGACGATGTCGCCGCGCTGGATCGAAGGACCGCGGTGCAGTCGGCTGACGAGGATGCGGTCCCCGGGCAGCAAGGTCGGCTCCATCGAGCCCGTGGGCACCGAGAAGGACTGGACGAGGAAGGCCCGCACGAGCAGCATGAGGGCGACGGCGAGCGCCACCAGTTGCAGATGGCCGCCGACCCGCCGACCCCAGGACCGCCGGGCGGGCTGGACCGGCTCGCCGACGGCGGCCTCGGTCGACATCGACCGACTCCCGGCCTACCCCTTGGCCGAACTCTTCGCGTCCTTGCCGCCGGCGTCGCGCTTCTCCTTGATCTTGGCAGCCTTGCCGCGCAGATCACGCAGGTAGTAGAGCTTGGCCCGGCGCACGTCGCCGCGGGTGACGACCTCGATCTTGTCGATGATCGGGGTGTGCACAGGGAAGGTGCGCTCGACGCCCACCCCGAAGGACACCTTGCGAACGGTGAACGTCTCGCCGAGGCCGCCACCGTGACGTCGGATGACGATGCCCTGGAACACCTGGACCCGGGAGCGGTTGCCCTCGATGACCTTGACGTGCACCTTGAGGGTGTCGCCGGCGCGGAAGGCGGGGTGGTCGGTGCGCAGCGAGGCGCCGTCGACGTCGTCGAGCTGGTGCATGTGAGTCTGCTTTCCCGGGCGCCACAGGTCGCCGCGCTGTGCTCCGGTGCACCCGAGGTGGGTGGACCGCTCCGACATGGTATGCCGCGTGCCGGCCGCGCGCGCCCGTCGGCTATGGCGATGACGGGACTGCGCTCCCCCTGTGGCAGGGGCCGGGTGGCACGGAGGCAACACCACAGTCTGCCAGAGCACGCGGCATACCCGAAATCAGTCCATCAGGTCAGGGCGCCGCTCGCGGGTGCGGGCGAGGCGCTGCTCGTGCCGCCAGGCGGCGATCGCCCCGTGATGGCCGGACAGCAACACGGCTGGCACATCGAGTCCACGCCAGGTCGCGGGCTTGGTGTAGACGGGGTATTCCAGCAGGCCGTCCTCGTGGGACTCCTCGACGAGCGAGTCGGCGTTGCCGATGACGCCCGGCACCAACCGGGCCACCGCCTCGACGATGGCGAGGACGGCGACCTCACCGCCGTTGAGCACGTAGTCGCCCAGTGAGACCACCGAGACCGGCATCCGGGTCGCGGCATACTCGTAAACCCGTTCGTCGATGCCCTCGTAACGCCCGCAGGCGAAGACCAGCCACGGCAGTCGGGCGAACTCGCGGGCCAGCTCCTGGGTGAACGGCACCCCGGACGGACTCGGGACGATGAGCCGCGGCGCCGCAGCAGCGGCGTCGGGGGACTTGTGGGCATCATCCAGGAGCGCGTCGAGGGCCTCCCCCCACGGCTCGGGGCGCAGCACCATGCCCGCTCCCCCGCCGTAGGGGGTGTCGTCCACGGTGCGATGCCGATCGTGGGTGTGCTCGCGCAGGTCGTGCACGCGCACGTCGAGCCGGCCCTGCTCGCGGGCCTTGCCGATGAGCGACAACTCCAGCGGCGCCAGGTAGTCGGGGAAGATCGTGATGACGTCGATCCGCATCGCGGGCACCTAGGAGAGCTCGAGCAGCCCGGGCGGCGGGTCGATGACGACGCGCCTGGCCGGCACGTCGACCACCGGCACGAGGGCCGACACGAACGGCACGGTGGCCGATCGGCCGTTCAACAACGCGATGACGAGTCGGTCCTGCCCGGGCCCCAGCTCCAAGCCGACCACGGTGCCCACCGGAGTGCCGTCGGTGCAGGTGACCGGCAGACCCTCGAGTTCCTCGGCATACCACTCGTCGGCGTCGGTCGTCGTCGTGGCGGTCGAGGTCGGCTGCTGCCCCAGGCCAGCGGGGTCGACGCGTGTCTCGGGGGTGAGCAGGCGGGTGCCGCGCAGGGCCTCGGCGCCGGTGCGGTCGGGGATCTCCTCGAAGGCCAACAGCCAGGTGCCGTTGTGATCACGCGCTCCGCGGACGGTGAGGGTGCGTGGCACACCCGAGCCGGCCCGGGCCCGGGTGGGCAGCACGGTGCCGACCGCGAAACGCCCGCGTGGGTCGTCCGTATGCAGTTGCACGGTGACCTCACCGCGGATGCCGTGCGGCTTGCCGATCCGTGCCACGACGTGGCTCATCCGGACTCCCTCGTGCCAGACCCGCCCGCCGACGACCGATCGCCGCCCCGGGGTCCCGGTCGGCGGCCGGCCGACGGACGATCAGCGCCGGTCGGTGTCGACGATGTCGACGCGGATGTTGCCACCACCGGCGAGCGCCGAGATCACGGTGCGCAGCGCGCTCGCGGTGCGCCCGGAGCGGCCGATGACCCGGCCGAGGTCGTCGGGGTGCACCCGCACCTCGAGAAGTTCGCCGCGGCGCAGCTCCTTGCGGCGCACGACGACCTCGTCGGCGTGGTCGACGATGCCCTTGACGAGGTGCTCCAGCGCCTCCTCGAGCACGGTCAGGACTCCGAACCCTCGGCGGGGGCGTCGGCCGGGGTGTCCGCGGCCGCGCTGTCCGCGGGGGCGTCGGCCG
>RRZT010253844.1_pt1 | contig 18120 bp, 11 predicted proteins | sample 2165551 | NCBI WGS metagenome assembly RRZT01 (sample SAMN10456910, study PRJNA506462) | wastewater metagenome | biome: wastewater; feature: sludge; material: wastewater sludge; isolation source: wastewater sludge with Escherichia coli K12::gfp cells carrying plasmid... | place: USA: Moscow, Idaho...
CACCGACGAGGCGCACATCTGGCAGGCCGTCCGCACAGGTCCCCAGCAGATGCCGACCTTCTCCAAGGAGGTCATGCCCGACCAGAGTGTCCGCGCGATCATCGGATACCTCGATGAGCCCCACGAGCCGCCCAACTACGGTGGCCTGACCATGGGTGAGGCCGGCCCCGTCTCAGAGGGCTTCTGGATCTTCATCGTCGGAATCGGCGGCCTCGCCATCGTCGCCACCTGGATCGCCAAGAAGGGCGCACGCGCCCGATGAGCCACGACAACCTCCCCGTCAAGGACCCCGAACTCGGCCACGTGGTGGCCAACCCGGGCGTCGAGGAGCACATCGAGCGCTACACCGACGTTGACAAGGGTGCGGGCAACCGTGCCTACGCCGCCATCCTGATGATGCTCGCCGCGGTTCCGGTGCTCGCGATCGCCTTCGTGGTGATCTACTTCGCCGTTCCACGTGACGCCTACATCGACTTCGGCTGGCTGAAGGCCAACGCCCAGAACGTCTTCCTCGGCCTCACCGGCGGCCTCGCCGTCGTGCTGATCGGCGTCGCGGTGATCCAGTGGGCCCGCGTGCTCATGGGCGACCACGAGAGCGTCGAACTGCGCCACACGGCCGCCTCGAGCGCAGAGGACCGCGAGGTCGTCGTTGAGCAGTTCGCCGACGGTGTCGAGCAGTCCGGCGTCAAGCGCCGCAAGCTGCTGCTCGGGGCCGTCGGTGGCGCCGTCGGCATCTCGATCGTGCCCGCCGTGGTGCTGCTCGCCGACATGGGCCCCTGGCCCACGAAGGCCGTGCGCGCGCGCACCATCGAGCGCACCATCTGGGCCGACCAGCCCGAGGAGGACGGCAAGCCCGTCGGCATCCGCCTCGTCAACGACGAGAACTGGCTCCCCCTGCGCGCCGAGGACCTGGAGATCGGCCAGCTGGTCAACGCCCAGCCCGAGAACCTGCTCGACCTGCACGGCAAGGACCTCATGATCGAGAAGGCGAAGGCCTCGATCATCGTGGTGCGGATGGATCCGGCCTCGATCAAGATCCCCGAGTCCCGCAAGGACTGGCAGGTCGCCGGCATCCTCGCCTACTCCAAGATCTGCACCCACGTCGGCTGCCCGATCTCGCTGTGGGAGCGGCAGACGCACCACCTGCTCTGCCCCTGCCATCAGTCGACCTTCGACCTGGGCGACTCCGGTGTCGTCGTCTTCGGCCCCGCCGCGCGGTCGCTTCCGCAGCTGCCCATCGAGGTCGACGACGAGGGTTACCTCATCGCCAAGGGCGACTTCACCGTCCCCGTCGGCCCCAGCTTCTTCGAGCGCGACTCGCGCCACGACTTCGTGAAAGGTGACAACTGATGGCTAAGCCCACCAGCGTCGTCGAAACCTCGCCCGAGGTCGAGGCCCGCGAGCCAGAGAAGAAGTCGTCGTTCCCCTCGAGCGGCCCGCTGAACTGGGCCGACGAGCGCACCGGTCTTGCCAAGATCGGCCGGTTCGGGCTGCGCAAGATCTTCCCCGACCACTGGTCGTTCCTGCTGGGCGAGATCGCCCTGTACTCCTTCGTGGTGCTGCTACTGACCGGCGTGTTCCTCACCATCTGGTTCAAGCCGTCGATGGCCGAGATCGAGTACGACGGCTCCTACCAGCTGCTCAAGGGCATGCCCGTCTCCGAGGCCTTCGCCTCGACGCTGCACATCAGCTTCGACGTGCGCGGCGGGCTGCTCGTGCGCCAGATCCACCACTGGGCCGCGCTGCTGTTCGTCGCGGCGGCCTTCGTACACATGCTCCGCGTGTTCTTCACGGGCGCGTTCCGCAAGCCGCGTGAGGTCAACTGGCTGATCGGCGTCGGCCTGATGTCGATGTCGCTGATCGCGGGCTTCGCAGGCTACTCGCTGCCCGACGACCTGCTCTCGGGCACCGGCCTGCGCTTCGTCGACGGCCTGATCCGTTCGATCCCGCTGATCGGCACCTGGGCCGAGTTCTTCGTCTTCGGCGGCCAGTACCCGGGCGACCTGGTGATCCCCCGCCTGTACATGGTGCACATCCTGCTGATCCCCGGCCTGCTGCTCGGCCTCATCGCCGCGCACCTCGCGCTGGTGGTCTACTACAAGCACACCCAGTACCCCGGTCCCGGCCGCACCGAGAACAACGTCGTCGGCTACCCGCTCTTCCCCGTCTACATGGCGAAGGCCGGCGGCTTCTTCTTCATCGTGTTCGGCCTGCTCGTCCTGATGGGCGGCCTCTTCCAGATCAACCCGGTGTGGACCTACGGCCCGTACGACCCGGCGAAGGTGACCGCGGGTTCGCAGCCCGACTGGTACATGGGCTGGGTCGAGGGCGCCATCCGCATCATGCCGAACTGGGAGTCGCACTGGGGATCGACCACCTGGTCGTGGGCGATCTTCCTGCCGGGCGTCGGCCTGATGGGGCTGCTGTTCGGCCTGCTCGCCGCCTGGCCATTCATCGAGGCCTGGCTCACGGGTGACAAGCGCGAGCATCACCTGCTCGACCGTCCCCGCAACGCCCCGACGCGCACCGCCCTCGGTGTGGCGGGCATCACCTGCTACGCGATGTTCTGGCTCTCCGGAGGCAACGACATCCTCGCCACCAGGTTCCACCTCAGCCTGAACGCCATCACAATCTTCATGCGGATCGCGATCTTCGTCGCCCCGGTGATCGCGTTCATCATCACCAAACGCATCTGCCTCTCGCTGCAGCGCGCTGACCGCGAGCGTGCCCTGCACGGCTCCGAGGACGGCGTGATCGTGCGTTCGCCCGAGGGCGGTTACTCCGAGGATCACCTGCCGCTGTCCGAGGACGAGCAGTTCCTGCTCACACAGCACCTGCAGCACACCCCGCTCGAGGCCTCTCCGGAGACCGACGGCGCGGGAGTCGCCAAGAAACAGAAGGTCAGCAGGTTCCGGGCCCGCGCCTCGCGCTGGTTCCTCGGCTCGGAGATCCCGAAGCCGACCTCCCACGAACTCGAGGACGCGGCCCACCACGGCGACGAGCCGCGGCGCGAACTGCCCGAGGGCGAGGACGCGGAGCGTCAGCTCGACGGTCACAGGGACGACGACAGGGCTCCCACCCACTGACACCCGAAACGAGAGGGGTCCGGCACAGGCCGGGCCCCTCTCGCCGTTCCCGTCGCGGGTGGGTTCTCGTGCACGGTCCATGCAATAGATTGTTGCGCACTGGCCAGCACGGATGCGGCCGCGCAACCGACGGGGAGGATGCACGCGAGATGGTGTTCGAACGACTGACGAAGCTGTTCAATGCTGGGGGTGCCAGCCGGCCGCCGAAGGAACTCGAGGCCGCGCTGCTGGTACTCAGCCTGAAGAGCCCCGAGCTCATGAAGTCGACGCTGAACTACGTCACCACCGGACTGCCCGCCGAGGCGCTGCTCGAGTTCCAGTCGAGCGTCGACAACGAGGTGCGCAACCTGCTCGGCGACCCGGGAGCGGGCCGCTGGCCCTACTACCGCAACGATCTCAACGCACGCGTGAAGAAGGCGCTGGATGGCCGCGACGGACTCCCCGACTGCTATGACGCGATGTTCATCCTCCTCGGTGACCACGATGCCCTGACCGCGGAACAGAGCGTCCGGCTCGGTCGTGTGCTGGCCGCCGCGCAGGAGGCCCCCAACCTGACCGCCGCCGACGCCGTCCCCGACTGGCTCAACGCCTTGTGGGGCACCTCGCAGCGCGACTCCCCGAAGGCGCCGCCGCGCAGGGCCACCGCCTGGGACGTCTCCAGGATCCGCGCTCTGATGGAGGCCGACGGAAGGGACGGGACCGAGATCGCCACCGCGACTGCCCAGCTGATCATCCGCTCAGCACCGGTGGTCAGCTGGCAGTCGCGCCGGCACCCGGCGATCGGGGGCACCCTCGAGTTCGCGCGCGAGCATCGCGACCTGATGATCCAGACCTTCAAGGACGCAACGGCAGACGACAAGCTGGCCTTCCTCGCAAAGGTCGAGGCCGATCCCTCGCTCGACGCAGCGCTCGAAGGCCTGCTCCTCCTCGCCATGCGCGACACGTCGAAGGGCGTGCGCACCGCCGCAGGCGGGGCCGTGTCGAAGCTGGATCCGCAGACGCGCGCCACCCTGCTGACCCGCGTGATCGAGTCCACGCCCGCAGGGCAGATCGAGTCGGCCCTCGACCTGCTGGTCCGCTTCGGCGACGCACCTGCCCGGGCCGCGCTTGAGTCGCTCCCGGCGAACGAGAAGAACGCGAAGAAGAGGCTGCTGATCGAGGCCGCGCTCGTGCGGCTCTCAGACGTCTCGGCCGGGCCGGAGACGGACCTGGACCTGCCGCCCTGGGAACCCGTGCCCGATGCCGAACTCGGAGCCGATTTCGTCGAGGAGGCGCTGGCCCACATCGCCGGGGTGATCCAGAAGGCCGATGAGCAGCTCGCGGAGGTTCCCGAGGCTGAGCAGCGCGGCTGGCATGCACGCAACCTGCGCGACAGGCTGGCGTTGGCCTCCCGACTCGACCGACGCTGGTTCGAGGAGTTGCGCGCGTACCTCAATGGCGCGCAGCAGGCACCCACGAACCTGAATGCGGTCCTCCCATCGGCCCTGGTTCCCACAGACAGCCTCCCCCTCCCCCGCCTTGTCCGGCTGTACGGACTCACCTGGCGCCTCCACCCTCACGCGGTCGGCCTGGACCTGCGGGCCATGCTCGACGCGATCGAACGCGCCGACCTCGAAGACGCCACGACCCGTACCGACGTCATCGCGGTCACTCCGGAGGAGTTCATCGCGATGCTCGTGTTCACGTGGAGCAACGCGCACGACCCGGAGGACGTCTGGCCGTTCTTCGTCGAGCACCCGCAGAAGCTCGACCAGGCGCTCGGCCTCGACTCCGATGCGCGCACCTACAGCAGCAGCTACGACCTCACGACGGCCATCGAGATCCTGAAGGCATTCCCCAGCCTGCCCCAACGCTACGTGGCGAGGCTCACCGAGATCGCGCTCGGCACGGCCAAGTCGCACCGGCTCCTCGCGCAGGAGGCGCTGGCGAATCTGTCGAACGTGGGCGAGATCGCCTCACGTGGGCTGACCGACTCGCGCGCCGAGGTGCGCGCCGCGGCGGCAGACTGGCTTGCCCGGCTCGGCTCGGAGGAGGCCGTGGCGCCCTTGCGGGCGGCGCTGGCCAAGGAGAAGCGCGAGACGGCGATGGCGGCGATGCTCGGCTCCCTCAGCCGCCTCGGCCAGGATCTGGCCGACGACCTGCGCAAGGACAAGCTCGCAGCCGAGGCCGCGAAGGGCATCAAGGCAAAGGCCCCGGCCGCGCTGGCCTGGTTCCCCGTCGAATCGCTCCCCCGGGTCCGATGGGCCGACGGGTCCCCGGTCGAGCGCGCCATCGTCGTGTGGTGGCTCCGCCTGGCGGCCAAGCTGAAGGACCCGCTCGGCTCGGGCCTGCTCCCCATCTATATCGGCCTGCTCGACGAGGATTCCCAGCAGGAGCTCGGCGAGTTCGTCCTGCACGCCTGGATCGCCCACGACACCGTTGGACCCTCCGACGAGGAGGCCCGCGCCTACGCTGCAGGGCGGGTCGATCAGGAGTACGACCGCTACCAGCACTGGGCCAGGCGTGACCGACGCAACGAGTGGATTCAGGCCCAGGCCGCGAAGCCGAAGGAGCAGATCTTCGAGGAGCTGCGCCGAGACAAGGCCGCGGAGTACGTCGGGTCGGCAATCGACACCAAGGGCATCCTCGCCCTGAGCGTCGGCGCCCGGGGGCATGTCGTGCACAGCGCGACGACCGGCTACATCCGCAACCACGGAGGCCGCCGCGCCCAGGTCGAGGCCCTCGTCACCGCCGCCTCCGGCAACGACGACCCGGCCGCCATCCAGCTGGTGCTCCAGGTGGCGCGGCGGTTCAGGCAGCGCTCGGTGCAGGAGAAGGCTGGCGAGCTGATCGAGGCGATCGCGGAGCGACGCGGCTGGTCCGCCGAGGAACTGGCCGACCGCACCATCCCGACCGCCGGTTTCGACGACGACGGGCTGCTCCACCTCGACTACGGACCCCGCGAGTTCCTCGGCCGGATCGGTCGCAGCCCGAAGGGGGCGTGGCAGATCGACCTCTCCGCCCCCGACGGGAAGCAGGTCAAGTCCCTTCCCGCGGCCGCGAAGGCCGACGACGAGGAGCTCGTCAAGGAGACGAAGAAGCAGCTGACGGCCTCGAAGAAGGAACTGCGGCAGCTCGTCGACGTGCAGTCCGGCCGCCTCTTCGAAGCGATGTGCCTCCAGCGGAGCTGGACCGCTGCCCAGTGGAAGGAACTCATCGCAGGCCACCCGGTGCTCTCCCAGCTGATCACGGGGCTCGTCTGGCAGGCGGGCGCCTCCGAGGCCCCGGCCGGGGCCGACGCCCTGTTCCGGCTCACGCCGGAAGGCGAGTTGATCGGCATCGACGACGACACCTTCGATCTGCCCGATGAGGCGGAGGTCCGCCTCGCCCATGCCGCGACGGTAACCCCTGAGGCGGCGCAGGCCTGGCGCTCCCACCTCGAGGACTACGAAGCCGCCCCGCTGTTTGGCCAGTTCGACACGCCCGTCGGGCAGTACCCCGGCGAGGCGGTCAAGATCGACTCGCGGCTCGGCTGGCTGAGCGACTCGTTCGCCATCCGTGGCCGGGCCACCAAGCGCGGCTACACGCGCAGCCAGGCCGAGGACGGCGGCTGGTTCTCCGAGTACCGGCGCGAGTACCCGAGCGCCGGGCTCGCCGCCGTGATCAGCTTCACCGGTTCCTACCTGCCGGAGGAACAGATCCCGGCCGCCGTCACGACGCTCACCTTCGAGCCCCTTCGCTCCGGCAAGCTCAGGCCGCTCGGCGAGGTGCCGCCCATCCTGCTCGCCGAGTCGGTAGCCGACTACGAGTACATCGGCGATGCCGGGATCTTCGATGGGGACTGGCAGTCAAAGGCGGCGTTCTGATGGCGGGCCTCCGGGTGCCTGCCGAGTCCAGGTACGCCGACGAACTGGAACTCCTGCGCGGGCAGGACGAGCGGCTCGGCAGACCTCTTCCCCCGGGGTGGCGACTGAGCCCGCGCGCGGTACGGGCCTTCATCGTCGGTGACGAGGAGCTCGGGGTCAGCCGGAAGTTCTACGGGGACGACCCCCTCGTCGACCGCGCAGTGGTGACCCTGCTCGGCAGGCAGGCCCTGATGCTGGTCGGCGAACCCGGCACCGCGAAGTCGATGCTCTCGGAGCTGTTGGCCGCCGCCGTCAGCGGGAACTCGAACCTGACCGTGCAGGGCACCGCAGGCACCACCGAGGATCACCTGCGGTACTCGTGGAACTACGCGCTCCTGCTCGCCGAAGGGCCGACCGAGCGGTCGCTTGTGCGCTCACCCGTCTACCAGGCCATGGAGGCCGGACGGATCGTCCGGGTGGAGGAGATCACCCGCACCGCCCCTGAGATTCAGGACACGCTGGTCAGCCTGCTCTCCGAGAAACAGCTCATGGTCCCCGAGCTGGGTCCCGACGCCCTCGTCGCCGCCCAGCCGGGATTCAACCTGATCGCGACGGCGAACCTGCGCGACCGCGGCGTCAACGAGATGTCCTCCGCGCTCAAGCGCCGCTTCAACTTCGAGACGGTCCGCCCCATCGCCGAGCGCGCCTTCGAGGTGGAACTGGTCGAGCGCCAGCTCCGCGCTGCGCTCGAGGGCTCCGGGCAGGAGGTCGAGGCCCCGCGCGAGGTGATCGACCTGCTCGTCACCGCCTTCCGTGAGCTGCGCAGCGGGCGCACCGCCGACGGGGTCCCGCTCAAGCGGCCCGAGACGGTGATGTCGACGGCGGAGGCCGTCAATGTGGCTCACGCGGCCGCCTTGGAGGCCGCCTACTTCGGCGACGGCCTGATGGGCGGGGCCGAGGTGGCCCGGGCTCTCGCCGGTGTGGCGCTCAAGGACTCGACGGAGGACCGGGACAGGCTGCGCTACTGGGTCGACAACGTGGTCCGCGAACGGGCGGGCGGCGATCCGCGGTGGCGGGAGTTTCTCGGCGCGGCCCGCTCCGCGTGGAGCTGACGTGGACGAGCGCCTCACCGCGGCACGGAGGGCGCGCGATGCCCTCGCCTCCGACGGCATCCACTTCGTCCCCGTGCGTCACCACTCCCCGGCGTGTGCGCGGGCGGCGGTGTCCCTGATCGACGCCGTCTCCCCTGCCGCGGTGTTGATCGAGGGCCCCCGGCACTACGACTCGCTCCTCGACGATCTCCAGTCCGAGGACACGTCGCCGCCTGTCGCCGTGCTCACGGTGCGCGGCGAGGGGCGCGGACGGGCCTCGTCCCTGTATCCGATGGCCGACTTCTCTCCAGAATGGGTGGCGCTGCGGAGGGCGGGCGAGCTGGGCGTGCCCGTCGGCTTCATCGATCTGGATGAGCAGGATCGACCCGAGCTCGACGACGAGGGGCGGGTCCTCCAGTCGGAGCGCTACCTCGCGCAGAGCCGCACCGTCGCCGACCTGGCTGCGCGGCTCGGCTGCCGCGACCACGACGAGCTGTGGGAACACCTGTTCGAGGTGCGCGACGACGCCGAGCCGACGGCGCTGCTGGACGAGGTCTTCGTCTGGAGCGCCCTCGCGCGGCTCGACTATGAACCCGAGGTGCTCGCGGGTGAGGGGTCGCTGCGGCGCGAGGCGTGCATGGTGGAGACGATCCGCGCCTGGCGCGACCGGGTGGAGGGGCCGCTGGTCGTGGTCACCGGGGCGTTCCACACCCTCGCCCTGGTCGAGGAGCTCGCCGACCTACCGGGGCGGCCCGAGCTGCCCGCCCACGACACCGGATCCTCGCCCGCGGCGGAGTCGTGGGTGGTGCCCATCACACACGCCGACCTCGACGGCCTGCGGGGCTACTCGGCCGGGATGCCTGCGCCGAGCTTCTGGCAACGGATCTGGGACACAGGCGCGGATCGGGGTCAGGTGGCGACGGGCTTCATCCTCGACGTCGTCGCGAGGGCGAACCAGGCAGAGGCGGACGCGCCGATCAGCTTCGCCTCGGCGCAGGAGGCCGTCCTGCAGGCCCATCGACTCGCGGAGCTGCGCGGGCATCCCTGGCCTTCGCGGACCGACGTCCTCGACGCCATCACCTCCTGTCTCGTCGATGAGGCGGTCAGCCCGTCGCTCCGCGACGCCGTCGCCCACGAGCTCGCGGTGCGGGTGCCGGGGAGCGTGGCGAGCGGCAGCCGCACGCCCCCCATCGTGTCGGAGGCCAGAAAGACGGCTCGCTCGCTGCGGCTCGTGATCGACGACGCCGCCCCGCATTCGACCACGCTGGACGTCGCGCGCAGCGATCGGGCGCGCACCAGGAGCCGGTTCCTGCACCTCCTCGGGCTGCTCGGGGTGCCGTTCGCCCGTCGGGTGAGCGGCACCGACCTGATCGCAGGGGTGGGCGCCCAGTTCCTCACCGAGCGCTGGGACTACCACTGGACCCCGGCCGTGGAGGCTGCGCTCGCCGCCCTGATGACCCGTGGCGCGACCCTCACCGAGGCTGCGGCGACGACCCTCGGCGCCCTGCTGGAGGAACTGGAGGGTGCCCGCGAGTCCGCGCCGGTCACCGACCTGCTCGTCCGCGCCGCCCTGACCGGGCAGGACGATCGGGTGGAGGACCTGCTCCGCGTGCTCGCCTCCCTCATCGACCAGGATCCGGCGCTCGGCTCCGTGCTCGCCACGGGCACCCGGCTGCTCAACCTGCATCAGGCCCAGTCGATGCTGCGGCTGCGGAGGCCGGAACAGGTCCTCCCGCTGCTGGGAGGGGCCGTCGCCCAGGCGGCCTACCTGCTTCCCGACCTCGCCTCCGTCCGCCGCGAGAATGAGGTTGACGCCGTCGGACAGCTCGTGGCGGTCAGGCGGTTGCTGCGCGACCTCGACGGCGTCGACGGCGTCGATCCGGCACCGCTCGGCGAGGCGCTCCGCCGCCTGCGCCACCCGGACACGGCGCCTGCGGTCCGCGGAGCCGCGCTCGCGGTGGGAGTCGCGGCCGGCGAGCTGTCGGACTCCGACCTCGCCCACGAGCTCCGGGCCGGCTTCACGCCCGGGGCCGAACCTGGCGTCGCCGCGCGGATGCTGACCGGAATGCTGCACGCCGCCCCCGAACTCCTCGTCCACTCCGACGAGCTCTTCGCGGCGGCCGACCGGGCGCTGCTCGACGCCTCCCCGGAGGTGTTCCTCGACGTCCTGCCGGAGCTGCGCCGGGCGTTCACCTACCTCAAACCGGTCGAGACCTCCACGGTCGCGTCGAAGGTCGCGGCGCTCGGTGATGTGGACGCCGTCGCACTCGACGCGCGGGTCGCGGCCACGGAGGCGGAGCTGCGCACCGGCATGGAGTTGGAGCGACGCCTCCTCGACTCCCTGCGCGACGCGGGGCTCTCCGGATGGGTGGCGTCGTGAGCGACCATGCGGAGCGGGGCCGGAGATGGCGGCTGGTGCTCGGCCGCTACGCCGACGACGGCCTCGGCGGCGGCCTCTCCGCCACGGACGCCGACCTCGACACGGCGCTAGGCTTCGTGTTCGACCGCGAGTACGGCTCCCGTGATCTACTCACCTCCGGGACGGGGGCTGGCCGCTCGTCGCAGGGGATCGCGGCCCTGACCTGGCTCGCCAGATCGAAGGAACTGTTTCCCGCCTCCACGCTCGAGCGCCTGCAGGCCAGCGCCATCGCCGACTACGGCATCACGGAACTGCTCCGCGACCCCGAGGTGGCGGAGCAACTGGAGCCGACGCCGGAGCTCGGGGCGGCGCTGCTCGCCACAAGGGGCAGGCTCGATCGCGGGACAGAGGAGGGCCTGCGTCGGATCATCTCCAAGGTGGTTGGGCAGATCGTCGAGCGCCTGCGCACCAGCTTCCGCAACCACCTGACCGGTCGGCGCAACCGCTTCCGCCGCTCCCAGCAGAAGGTCAGGCAGAACTTCGACTGGCGTCGCACGATCGCCGCGAACCTGCGCAACGTCGACCCCGAAACGGGGAAGCTGCTGGTCAGCGACCTGCGGTTCAACTCCCGCGAGCGGCGCAGGCTGCCCTGGCACGTGATCCTCTGCGTCGATCAGAGCGGGTCGATGGCCTCCTCAGTCCTCTACAGCGCGGTGTGCGCGAGCATCCTCGCCTCACTGCCGGGCGTCGAGGTGACGCTGCTGCTGTTCGACACGCGGGTGGTCGATCTCACCCACCTGGCCGACGACCCGGTGGCCGTCCTGATGACCGCCCAACTCGGCGGCGGGACCGACATCGCCGCCGTGATCGGCCTCGCCGCCTCGAAGATCACCAACCCGCGACGCACGGTCGTCACGCTGATCAGCGACTTCGAGGAGGGCGGTTCGGTCAGCCAGTTGATGCGACGCGTCGGCGAACTCAACGGTCAGGGCGTCACCCTGCTCGGGCTCGCCGCGCTCGACGAGGAGGCCACGCCGAGCTACGACCGGAGGGTCGCCTCCATGCTCGCCGACCGCGGGATGCACATCGCGGCGCTCACCCCCGACCGCTTCGCCGAATGGCTCGCGGAGGTGATGGGGTGACCGACTGGCTGCAGGGGTGGGGCGCCTGGGACGACGAGGCGCTGGCCGCGCTGACCTCCAAGGGCCTCGTCCGCCGTGCCGCGAAGGCGGTCGCCGACGCCCGGCTCCACGACGTTCAGGGCGACTCGGCGGTCGTCGAGACGGGAGGCTTCTCCGTCACCATCGGCCCCCGTGGGCCGGCCGCCGCGAGCTGCCCCTGCCCGGCTGCGGGAGTCTGCGTGCACATCCTCACCGCGGCGATGCTCGCCAGGAGCGCCGCCCCCGACGACGCGGCCGCGACAGACCCGCTCGAGGACCTGCTCTCCATCGAGCCCGCCGCGTGGTGCCGGGAGGCAGGCGCAGCAGCCGTCCGGACGGCGCTCGCCTCGTCGCCCGAACCGGAGGGCGCAGACCTCACCCAGGTCGACGGCCGGCTCCGGATCGCGTGGCCGGGCGCCGATCCGGTGACCTATGCCCCCGGCCAGGGACTCGCCGGGATGTCCTCCCCCGCTCCCCGCTCGCGCTGGTCCGCGCTGCACCTCGAGGCCGTCGCACGGGCGTTCGTCGCCTCCGGTCAACAGTGGAACTGGCCGCAGCGCTTCCTGGAGGAGGCGCAGTCCCGCGCCGAAGAGGACCGCCCGGTCGCCCTGCTCGGGCGCGTGCGGTCCTGGCTCGGCAGCATCGTCGAGGACGGCCTCGCCGACCTCGGCCCCTCATCGCTGGCCTCCCTCACCGAACTGCGCACCGAGCTCCGCGCTGCCCGGCTCCCCCGGCTCGCGGGAATGCTCGGCACGACGGTCGGTCACCTCGAGGCGGTCTCGCGCCGCGACGACGGAACAGACGACGCGACGGTGCTCGAGTCGATCGCCCGCGCATGGGCCCTGAGCGTCGCCGTCGAGGACTCGTTCCCGGACGCGCTGACCGGTCGCTCCGCCGACACCTCCGGCGGCGAACTGGAACTGTGCGTGCTCGGTGCCACCTGGTGGGAATCGGGCTCGGGGTCCCGCGGGGTCGACGTGGCGCTGTGGGATCCCGCCTCGTCCCGCTCCCTGACCACCACCGTGGGGCGTGCCGCCGGGCAGGACCCCACCTTCACCCGCTCCCTCGACACGATCCCGCTGTGGGGCCTTCCCGTGCGCGCTCTGCTCGGACACCTGGTCCGGATCCCGCAGGCGCGCCTGAGGCCGGAGGGATCGGTCGCCCCGACCGCCGTCGAGCGGGCCGTTCCGCAGCGGCGGATCACCCTCGACGAGCTCGCCACCATCGGCGCCCACACCGCCTTCGCCGCCCCGACCGCCGACCCGTTCGGCGGTGGAAGGGGCGGGCCGATCCTGCTGCGACCCGACGGAAGGGGCACGCTGACGATCGACGAACCCCGTCAGGCCGTCCTGTGGAGCGTCCCCTCCGGGGAAGCGACGCTCACGCTGAGGGCGCCCGCCCTGCGCGAGAACCGGGGCAGGCTCGAACGGATCCAGGACCTGGTCGAGTTCGGCCGCCCGATCGAGGCCATCGTTGCGGTGCCCCGGGTGCACCGAAACGTCATGGGCTGGGACCCGGTGGCCGTGTTCGTCAACGACCGCCGTGGCACGTTGCGCGCGGTGAGCCTCGACTTCGAGGGTGCCGTCGCTGCCACGCGGCGCAACCGATGGCTGAGCAGGGGCCTCGACCGGCTCGCTGCTGCGGGCGCGGCACCCGGCCCGACCACCGCCGTGGACCGTCTGGTCCGCGACGTGCTCGAACTGGCCGCTGACCTTGCCGTCCGTGGGGTCGGGCGGAGCGCTCCCGGGGAGCGCTGCACCCGGCTGGCGGCCCGGGCCGACGACCTCGCGCTCGCCACCCTGGCAGGCAGCCTGCGCGCCCTCGCCGAGGAACCGGGCGGCGAGTCCCTCGTGCGGGTGGTGCTGGTCACATTGATGGTCCGGGAACTGGCCTGGCTCGCGAGCTGACGTAGCATTGGGCCGTGCATTTTCTGGATGAGCGTCCCGCCTACGAGCTGACCTACAACGACGTCTTCATGGCGCCGAGCCGATCGAGTGTCAGCTCCCGCCTGGACGTCGACCTCACCTCCACCGACGGCCTCGCCACGCCGACGCCGCTCGTGGCCGCCAACATGACCGCTGTCTCCGGCCGCCGGATGGCCGAGACGATGGCCCGTCGAGGTGGGCTCGCCATCTTCCCGCAGGACATCCCGGCCGATGTGGTGGCCGCCTCGATCCGCAAGGTCAAGGACGCGAGCCCCGTGTTCGACACCGCGGTCACCGTCTCCCCCGACACCACGGTCGGCGAGACGCTCTCCCTGATCGCCAAGCGCGCCCACGGCGTCGCCGTCGTGATCGACGCCGACCGCAGGGTGCTCGGCCTCGTCACACCGAACGACGCCACGGGCGCCGACCGCTTCGCGCAGGCAAAGGACGTGATGACCACCGATGTCACCCGGGTCCCTGCCGAGACCACTCCCGCGAGCGTGTTCGAGCTGCTGTCCGAGCAGCACCAGAAGGTCGCGGTCGCCGTGGCCCCCGAAGGTCGCCTCGTCGGGGTGATGACCCCCAAGGGGGCCCTGCGCAGCGCGATCTACGCCCCGGCCCTCGACCATGAGGGACGGCTCCGCGCAGGCGTCGCCGTCGGGATCAACGGCGACGTGCCAGCGAAGGTCCGCGCGGCGCTCGAGGGTCGCGCCGACGTGATCGTGATGGACACCGCACACGGTCACCAGGAGAAGATGATCTCCGCGCTCGGCCTGGCCCGCGAGGTGCGCGACGCCTTCGCCTCGGAGACCGGCCGCACCATCCTGCTCGTCGCAGGAAACGTCGTCACCGCGGGCGGCGTCAACGATCTGATCGACGCGGGCGCCGACATCCTGAAGGTCGGGGTCGGCCCCGGTGCCATGTGCACCACCCGGATGCAGACCGGCGTCGGCCGGCCCCAGTTCTCCGCCGTCATCGAATGCGCAGAGGCGGCAGGCCAGCGCGGCAAGTCGACGTGGGCCGACGGTGGCGTGCGGCATCCCCGCGACGTCGCCCTCGCCCTCGCGGCAGGAGCTGGCTCGGTCATGATCGGCTCCTGGTTCGCCGGAACCCACGAGTCGACCGGCGACCAGCTCGTCGACGCGCAGGGACGCTCCTACAAGGAGTCCTTCGGCATGGCCTCGGCCCGCGCCGTCCGCCAGCGCACCCGCGAACAGTCCGCCTTCGAACGCGCCCGCGCGGCGATGTTCGAGGAAGGCATCTCCAGCTCCCGGATGTACCTCGACCCGCGCCGTCCCGGCGTGGAGGACCTGATCGACTGGATCACCTCCGGCGTGCGCTCGTCGTGCACCTACGCCGGCGCCCGCAGCCTCAGCGAGTTCGCCGAGCGCGCCGTGATCGGCGTGCAGTCCGGCTCCGGCTACGAAGAGGGCCGCCCGCTCGACCAGAGCTGGTGACCCCATAGGGTGTGGCCATGTTCGAGCGGGTAGCCGACTTCTTCGGCCTGGACGATGACTATGTGCGTCCGAGGCCCGTCGCGCCGTGGCGCACCGACTGGATCATCGCCGCCCTCCTGACGGGGATCTCCATGTCGGTGGTGATGTACATCCGCGACGTCAACCCCGACCTCGTCGACCACCTGCCGCTGACGGGTTCCTTCGTCGCGATCATCGTCGCCGGGGTGCTGATCACCTTCCGACGCGCCTTCCCGATCTCGGTCCTGCTGCTCGCAAGCGGAGCGCACTTCATCGTCGTGGGCGTGCTGCTTCCCGTGACCGTGTCCATGGCGAGCATGCAGATCCTCTACTTCCTCGGCATCTACACGGCGATGGCCTACGCGAGGCGCAGGCAGAACCTGATGCTCGCGATGTTCGCGGTGCTGCTGTCAATGGCGGTGTGGCTCGTCGTCGCCGACAGCTACGCCCGCGCGGTCCAGCCCGATGAGTTCCAGCCGACGTTCTGGTACTACGTCGGCACGGTCGTGATGAACTTCGCCTACTTCGGGGTCGCGATCTGGCTCGGTCAGCAGGCCTGGCTGCAGGCGAAGGCCAGGGACGCGCTCGCCGAGAGCCAGAGCGTCGTGCAGCAGCAGGGCGAGCGGCTAGCCGAGCAGGCCGTCGTCGCCGAGCGGCTGCGCATCGCGCGCGACCTGCACGACTCGGTCGCCCACCACATCTCCCTGATCGGCGTCCAGACCGCGGCCGCCCGACGCGCCATGGCCACCCGGCCCGAGCTCGCCGCGCAGGCGATGCAGGAGGTCGAGGACATGTCCCGCGAGGCAGTGACCGAGCTGCGCGGCATGCTCGGCTCGCTGCGCGACGTCTCCGAGGACGAGAGCGGGTCGCGCACCGTCGAGGCGCTCGCGGCCCTCGCGGAGGAGGCGAGCGGCAACGGGCTGAGCGTCAGCTACGAACTGGTCGGCGATCCCCGGCTCGCCGAGGCGATGAGCCCCATGCAGGCGAGCAACCTGCTCCGCATCGCGCAGGAGGCGCTGACGAACGTGCGACGCCACTCGACCGCGACCGAGGCCCGCATGGTCGCCCGGCTCGGGGACGAGATCGAGCTCGAGATCACGGACAACGGCCACACCGTCCCCCACATCACCGGAAGCGGCCTCGGCCACGTCGGCATCCGGGAACGGGTCGCCGCGCTCGGCGGCACAGCGGAGATCGGCCCCCGATCCACCCGCGGGTACCGCGTCCGGGTCACCCTCCCCCGAAAGGCAGCCTCATGATCCGCGTCGGCCTTGTCGACGACCAGTCCCTCGTCCGGAGGGCCTTCTCCCTGATGCTCGGCATCGAGGACGACATCGAGCTGGTCGGCGAGGCCGGCGACGGCGAGGAGGCGATCCGACTCGCCGCGACCGCGCGTCCCGACATCATGTTGATGGACATCGAGATGCCGCGCATGGGCGGGCTCGAGGCGACACGGCGGATCCGGGAGGTCGGGGCCACGCAGGTGATCATCCTGACCACCTTCGACCGGGACGACTACCTGTTCGAGGCCCTGGACGCGGGGGCGGCAGGGTTCCTGCTCAAGAACTCAGACCCCGAGCGACTGCTCGAGGCCATCCGCACCGTCGCCGAAGGCGGTGCCCTGCTCGCACCGGAGGTGACCCGTCGGGTGATCGCACAGGCGGTCAGCGGGCGCCGACCTGCCGGCGTGCCGGAGGCGGCGCACCGGCTTACCGAGCGGGAACTGGAGGTGCTCCGCGAGATGGCCGCCGGCCTCAGCAACGCCGAGATCGCGGCCCGCCTCTTCGTCAGCGAGGCCACCGTCAAGACCCACGTCTCCGCGACCCTGGGCAAGCTGCGCGTGCGCGACCGCGTGCAGGCCGTCATCTACGCCTACGAGCACGGGCTGGTCGGCGGACGAGGCTGAGCCTCATCCGATCGGATGAGGCGGCGGGGAGAAGATGCCCCGCACGACCGATGCCGCTCCCCCACCGGTTCCGGCAGGCTGGATGTCATGTTGGACATCGATTCCGTCACACGAAGATTCGGCGACCTGACCGCCCTCGACAACGTCTCCTTCACCGTCCCTGACGGCGGCTTCACCGGCTTCGTCGGGGGCAACGGCGCGGGCAAGACGACTACCATGCGCATCATCATGGGCGTCCTCGCCCCCACCACGGGCGAGGTCCGCTGGAACGGGCAGCCGCTGACCAGGCAGGACCGCGCCGAGTTCGGCTACATGCCCGAGGAGCGCGGCCTCTACCCGAAGCAGCCGATCCTGCCCCAGCTCGCCTTCCTCGGTGAGCTGCACGGCATGGACGCCCGCGACGCGAAGCTCGCCGCCCGCGAGCTGCTCACCCGCTTCAACCTGGGCGAGCGCACGAAGGACAAGCTCGAGAAGCTCTCCCTCGGCAACCAGCAGCGGGTGCAGATCGCCGGGGCGGTGATCGGCGAACCGAAGGCGCTCATCCTGGACGAACCGTTCAGCGGGCTCGACCCCGAGGCGGTGGACGAGATGTTCACGCTGCTGACCGAGTTCACCAAGGCGGGCGTGCCCGTTTTGTTCTCTTCCCATCAGCTCGACCTCGTCGAGCGGCTCTGCGACCAGATCGTCATCCTGAGCAAGGGGCAGGTCGTTGCCGCAGGTACCGTCGAGGAGCTCCGCAACGTCGGCGAGACCCAGCACCGGATCGTCGCAGGCGGCGACCTCGGCTGGCTCCGTGGCCGTCCCGGGCTCGGCGTCGTCGACCTCGACGGCCCCGAGGCCGTCGTCACCTTCGAGGACGACACCGCCGCCCAGTCCGCGCTGGCCGAGGCCCTCGGCCGCGGTCCCGTCCACTCCTTCGGCCCCATCGTGCGGCCGCTCAGCGACTACTACAGGGAGGTCACCCGATGACTGCCACCGGCTCATCCACGACGAGGCGGGCGCCCCGCGCCGCATGGCTGATCGTCGCAAAGCGCGAGATCATGTCCCAACTGCAGAGCAAGGCCTTCTGGGTCGGCACCCTCTCCACGATCGCGCTCGTGGCGATCGCCTTCTTCATCTCCACCGCGATCAACAGCGGCGGAGGTGACCCGACACGCATCGCCGTCGACTCCGATCAGGGGGCCGCCGTGATCGCCCAGGCAAAGGCAGGCGGCGGAAACGTCGAGGCCGTCGAGGTGGCATCCGACCAGCTCGAGCAGTCGGTCCGCGACGGCGACGCCGAGGCCTCCCTCAC
>RRZT011324572.1_pt1 | contig 18118 bp, 16 predicted proteins | sample 2165551 | NCBI WGS metagenome assembly RRZT01 (sample SAMN10456910, study PRJNA506462) | wastewater metagenome | biome: wastewater; feature: sludge; material: wastewater sludge; isolation source: wastewater sludge with Escherichia coli K12::gfp cells carrying plasmid... | place: USA: Moscow, Idaho...
GTGATGCGCCAGAACGAGCGCCACTCGGTGCTGCCGTCGATGGCTGCCGCCTCGTAGACGTACTTCGGAATGGTCTGCATGCCGGCGAAGACCAGCAGCGCGGTGTAGCCGACGTGCCGCCACACGTTGACGAAGGCGATGGTGGGAATGGCCCAGAACTCGTCGGCGAAGAATGCCGTGCGGTTCATGCCGATCGAGCTCATGAACTGGTTGACGATGCCGATCTGGTAGTCGAGCAGCCAGAACCACACCAGGGCCGCGATGACGTTCGAGATCAGCCAGGGCAGCAGCATCGCGCCCCGCAACGCGACCGATTGGGTCAGGCGCTGCATCATCGCCGCGATCAGCACCGCGAGCAGCGTCTGCAGGGTGATGTTGAGAATGACGTACTCGATGGTCACCCACAGGGCGTTGTAGAACAGCGGGTCCTTGGCGATCTGCTGGTAGTTGGCGAAGCCCACCCACTTGGGGTTGTTGCTCAGCAGGTTGTACTGCGTCATCGAGAAGTAGAAGCCTCGAATCGTTGGAATCAGGTAGAACACCACGAACCCGATGAGCGCCGGAAGGATGAACACCAGCGCGGTCCAGATCTCTTGGCGGGAGCCTGGCGGACGGCTCTGGGCGACTCGCGGCTTGCGAGCCGGACGAGCTGCCTTGGCGGTTGCTGTCGTAGTCACCACACGTCCCTTCGTTGGGAATGAGGCCGCCCCTGTGACGACCTTCGGTTGCAACTGGCCGAGACGCTACACGAGTAGACTCATCGGCGCAAGACATTGATGAAGACTCGTGACTGAGGCAGAAAACTGGTCGCTCGGTGGCGCAATCGATATGCAATAGGTGTAGATTCCTGATTCGACCGTCGACGAGGAGGTGTGATGAGGCAAACCGGAGCGCAGGCCGTCCGCTCGGCTCAGGGGCCCAACCGCGCCGTCACGCGCGCCGACGTCGCCCGGCTGGCCGGCGTGAGTTCGGCGGTGGTCAGCTACGTGGTCAACGACGGCCCGCGCCCGGTCGCCGCCGCGACCGCCGACCGCGTCCGCGAGGCGATGGAGCTGCTCGGCTACCGCCCCAACGCGAGCGCCCGGGCGTTGCGCACCGGCACCACCGAAACGGTCGGCCTGGTGCTGGGCGACAGTCGCAATCCGTTCTTCACCGAGTACACCTTCGAGCTGGTCAAGGCGGCCGCCGCGCGCGGCAAGCAGTTGCTGATCGGCGACGCGCAGCACGGCCGGTTCGATGAGGCCGACATCGTCGACACCCTGATCGCCCGCCAGGTCGACGGCGTGCTGCTGGCCACGTCGCGAAGCCATTCCGACGTGCGCATCGCCGCCCGCACCGGCGACGTGCCCACGGTCATGGTCAACTACCCGGCGCCCTTGGTGGGCCGCCGCACGGTGGGTTCGGGGGCCAGAACCGGAGCCCGTGACGCAGTGGCCCACCTGATCGGGCACGGCCGGCGCCGCGTCGCACTGGTGATGGGCACCGAAGGCTTCGGCGACCCCGACCCACGCGAGAGCGGCTGGCTGGGCGCGCACCTCGAGGCCGACCTGTCGCCGGGCCCGGTGGTGCGGGTGCCGTTCACCCGGGCCGGCGGCTACGCCGCCACGGTGCGGCTGCTCGATAGCGTGCCTGAGGTGGACGCCATCTTCGCCAGCAACGACCTGCAGGCCATCGGTGTACTGCGGGCGCTGCACGAGCGGGGCCGCGCCATACCCGACGACATCTCGGTCGCGTCGTTCGACGGCACGGTCGAGTCGGCGTTCTCGTGGCCGCCGCTCACCGTGGCCCGGCAAAACCTGCCGGCGATGGCCGCGGCCTGTTTCGACCTGCTGGCGGCCGACGACGTGCCCCGCGCCGGCCGGCACGTCGAGATACCCACCGACCTGATTCGCCGCATGAGCTGCGGCTGCCCGACCCCACCTGAGTTCGACCTTCGAGAAGAGAGTGACGCATGCCCCACGCCGTCGATTCAATGATCCTGCTGCGCGCCGGGGGAGTGGCGCTGCTACTCGACTGCACCGCCGGCCAACTGCCCGCCGTGGTGCATTGGGGTGCCGACCTGGGTGAGTTGAGCGCGTCCGACGCCGCCACGATGATCGCCGCGGGGGTACACCCGATCGTGCCCAACATCGTCGACGAGCCGGTGCGGGTCGCCATGCTGCCCGAGCACCGCACGGGCTGGGTGGGTCGTCCGGGCCTCAGCGGGTCACGCGGCGGCCGCGACTGGTCGCCCCGGTTCACAGGCGCGGAGGTGTTCGTGGACGGTGACGCGGTCACCGAAGGGGGGTTGACGTCGTTGGGCGCCGGAGTGGTCGTGTGGCAGGGTGCCGACGCGGTGGCCGGGCTGGGGCTCACACTCACCGTCGAGCTGACCCCCGACGGGTTGGTGCGCACCCGCGCGAGGCTGGTCAACGACGGCTCGGACGACTACCAGTTGGGTGATCTGGTGATGGCACTGCCGGTGCCGCCGGTGGCCCGCGAGCTGTTCGACTTCGGCGGCCGCTGGGGCCGCGAGCGCAGCCCTCAACGAGGGCCGTTCACCGTGGGCGTGCACCTGCGTGAGGGCCGCAAGGGCCGCACCGGGCCCGACGCCGCCACCGTGCTGCACGCCGGTGTGCCCGGCTTCGACTTCGGCAGCGGCGAGCTGTGGGGGGTGCACACCGGCTGGAGCGGCAACCACACCCACTACGCCGAACGTCTCTCGACCGGCGAGCAGGTGCTGGGTGGGGGCGAGTTGCTGCTGCCCGGCGAGGTGGCCCTCGCCCCTGGTGCGAGCTACGAGTCGCCCTGGCTGTACGGCTCGTACGGCAACGGGTTGGACGAGGTCGCCCGCCGGTTCCACCGCTACCTGCGCGCCCGTCCGCAGCACCCGGCCACCGATCGTCCGGTCACCATCAACGTGTGGGAGGCGGTGTACTTCGACCACACCCTCGAGCCGTTGCTCGAGCTTGCCGAGAAGGCGGCCGCGGTGGGCGTCGAGCGCTACGTGCTCGACGACGGCTGGTTCGGCGCCCGGCGCAACGACAAGGCGGGGCTCGGCGATTGGACGGTCTCGGCGGACATGTGGCCCCACGGCCTGCACCCGCTGGTGAACCGGGTGCGCGAGCTCGGCATGCAGTTCGGTTTGTGGTTCGAGCCCGAGATGATCAACCTCGACTCAGACGTGGCCCGAGCCCACCCCGAGTGGATCATGAGCACCGGCGACCGGTTGCCGGTGCCGTCGCGCACCCAGCAGGTGATCAACCTGGGCATTACCGAGTGTTACGCCTACATTCGCGACGCCATGTCGGCGCTGATCGCCGAGTACGGCATCGACTACATCAAGTGGGACCACAACCGCGACCTGATCGACGCGGGCACGCAGCCGTCCGGCCGGCCGGCGGTGCACGCCCAAACCCTGGCCACCTACCGGTTGATGGACGATCTCAAGGCTGCGCACCCGGGCCTGGAGATCGAGTCGTGTTCGTCGGGCGGCTCGCGCGTCGACCTGGGCATTCTCGAGCGCACCGACCGGGTGTGGGTCTCAGACTGCATCGACCCGCACGACCGTCAGCAGATGATGCGCTGGACCCAGCAGTTGCTGCCGCCGGAGCTGCTGGGCTCGCACATCGCCTCGGGCATCTCGCACACCACCGGACGCAGCCACGAGCTCAACTTTCGGGCCGCGACGGCCGTCTTCGGCCACCTGGGCATCGAGTGGGACATTCGTCGGGCGAGTGAGGCCGACATGGCTGAGTTGGCCGAGTGGGTGGCGTTCTACAAGGCCAATCGGTCGTTGCTGCTGGCCGGCGACCTGTACCGGGTGGACTTTCCCGACGCCTCGCTCAACGCCTTCGGCGTGGTGGCCCCCGACAAGTCGCGGGCGCTGTACTCGTTCGCGTCTGTCGACCGTTCAGAGGTGGCGCTGCTCGGACGGCTGCGGCTGCCGGGTCTGGATGCTTCCCGGCGCTACCGGGTCGCCCCGGTGCTGGTCGGACGGGCTCCGTCGGGGCTTCGTCCGCCGGCGTGGTGGGGCGTCGAGCGCGACTGGTCGAACGAGCTGGAAGATCTGACGGCGCACAAGCCCCCGCGGTTCGTGCCCAGCCGACCCGACCTCGGGGTGGTGCTGCCCGGCTCGGCACTGGCGAGCAACGGGTTGACCGACGCCCCCGTCGACCCCGACCACGTGATTCTCTACGAGGTCACCGCCGTCGACTGACGGCAGAACGTCATCCCGGCGGACGCCGGGATCTCCCAACTCGACCACGACGGGTCTCGACGAGCTCGACCAACGGACGCCGGAGGCCACCCGTTGTGTGTCCGGGTTGCGTGTGGAGATCCCGGGGCGAGCCCGCTGTCAGCTTGCGTCATCCCGGCGGACGCCGGGATCTCACAGCGTCACTCGGTGCCGACCCGGCACCCGCAGGACTCGCGCACGATCAGCTCCGTGGGGTAGAGGCGCTTGTCGATGGTGCCGCCGTCCAACTGGTCGACGGCGTCCGACGACATCTGCTGAAACGGCACGCCAACGGTGGTGAGCGGCGGCACCGTGAACTCGCCGACGAGGGCGCCGTCGAAGCCGACGATCGCGATGTCGTCGGGCACCCGTCGGCCCAAGGCGTGCAGGCCCGCGATCAGTCCGGCCGCCTGTTGGTCGCTCGCCGCGAACACGGCGGTGGCTTCGGGAAACCTCTCCACCAGAGGCAGCGCGGCATCTCTGCCGCCGGCGGTGGTCCACGACGTCTGCACCCGGCAGTCGGGCACCAGGCCCAGCAGCAGCAGCGCGTCGTGCCAGCCGCGCTCGCGCACGTCCATCGGCTCGCCGCCGGTCAGCAGCGCGATGCGTCGGTGGCCGTGCACCTCGGCCAGGTGCCGCACCGCCTGCTGCGCGCCACCGTAGAAGTCGGGCGAGAGGCTGGGCACGGCGTCCATGGGCTGGTCGAGGCTGAGCTTGACCAGCGGCACGGTCAGCCGTCCGGTGCGCACCAGCAGGTCGGGCGGCAGCGGAGTGGCGGTGATGATGCCGTCGACCTGATGCCCGGCCAAGGATTCGACGAGGTCTGGCAGTTGGTCGGGTTGGGCCTGGCCGAGCACGAGCCGCAGACCGCGCTTGGCCGCCGCCTTCTCGACCGCCTTGGCCAGCGTGGCGAAGTACTGGTTCTCGACGTCGGGCACGATCAGCCCGATCAGGTCGGACTTACCGGTGATCAGTGAGCGGGCGGCGGTGTTGGGTCGGTAGCCGAGCTTGTCGATGGCGTCGAGCACGCGTGCCTTGGTGGCGGCGGCGACCGGGCGGGGGCCGTCGTTGACCACGTAGCTGACCACCGCGCTGCTCACTCCGGCCAGGCGCGCCACGTCGTCACGTGTCGCATCTCGCCCGACTCCGGCCGTTCGTCGCACCACGGGCACGCCCCTCACTCACTGCTAAGGCGGCATCCTACTGGTCGACGTCACTGCCTTCCGCGGCGGAATCGTCGCTTGAGCTTCAGGTCGGCGGGCAGCGGCGGGGCGGCCAGTCGCTGGGTGGGGCCGCGGTAGCCGGCAACCCTGCCGAAGCGGTCGTCGGGTGCGTCGTTCCACTCCTGCCGCATGCGCACGATGTCTTCGTGGCTACGGCCGATGAAGTTCCACCACATCACAATGCCCTCATCGAACGGTTCACCACCCAGCAGCATCAGCCGGGCGGGCGCGTCGGTGGGGTTGGTGAGCCGCAGGTGGCCGAGCCCTGCGTCACGGACGCCCAGCACGCTGCGGTCGAGCCGCACGTCGTCGAAGTCGACCACGCCGGTATCGACCAGCACGCCGTGCTCGTGGCCCGCGTCCACCTCGACCTCCCACGTGACGCCCGGATCGATCACCACTTCGGCACCCAGCAACGGGGTCTGGGTGTGCACCGGCGATGCGGCGCCGGCCAGGGTGCCCGTGAGCACCTTGACCCGCACGCCGTCGGCGTCGACCGGCTCGGGCACATGGTGCTGAAACTCGCGAATCAGGTCGCGGTCGGCCTCGGGCAGCGCCACCCACAGTTGCACGCCGTGCAGCAGGTCGCGCTCAGGCGTCGACACCTCCGAGTGCGCGATGCCGTAGCCGGACGTCATCAGGTTGAGCTCGCCGGGCCGCACCATGGCGTGCACGCCGCCCGAATCACGATGCTCGATCTCGCCCTCGAACAGCCAACTGACCGTCTGCAGCCCGGTGTGCGGGTGCGGTGGAACGTCCATGCACACGCCGTGCTCCGGGCCGTAATGGTCGGCGAAGCACCAGGCTCCGACGAACGAACGGCGTAGTGAGGGCAGGGTGCGGCGCACCTTGAGCGCGTCATCGGGGCCGAGTTGCACGCTCTTCGGTTCGATGCGCTGAATCTCGTGCGGGTCATGGGCGACGTCGGTGGGGCACTCGTGCACCTCGGCCCGGGTTTCGGTGTTACTCATGCACCGCCTCCGTCCATCGCGCCGGTCGCTGGTCGAGCTTGTCGAGACCCAGTCTGCACCGAGGTGGTTGATCGGGGGCTGTCCGAGGTGAAGCTGTCAGAGCCTGAGCACTGTGATCGCCTGGGTGATGGTCGGTGTGCTGGTCGTGGCGGCTCTCGTTGCCGCGGTGTGGTTGGTGATACGCAACTCGCTGGTGCGGGTGCCGATGGGTCAATTGGGGCTGCTCGTGGTGCGGGGACGGTCGACGGACACGTCGCTGCTGCCCGGCCTGCACTGGGTCACCGCGCTGCGTCAGCGCCAGGTGGTCTGCTACCCGGTGGTCGAGTTGTCGTACCGAGCCAGTTCTGACCCGGTGGTCAACAGCCCGACCGAGGCCGGCGGACCGGCGCTGAAGGTGATGCTGGGCGACCGCGCCGAGGCCAAGGTCGGGTACACCGTGCGGTTTCGCCTGGTGCGCGACCAGTTGCGGCTCTGCACGATCGATTCGGCACGACGGGCTATTGGTCGGCCGTGCGTGACAACGTGGGGGCTGCGCTGGCGGTTGCCCTGGCTCAACCGGACGTCACCCTCGATTCGCTCTACCCTGGGCAGCGGCAGGAGCTGGAGCAGCAGTTGAAGCAGCGGCTGGCCGAGACCCTCGCCGCCGACGGCATGGAGTTGGCCGGCTTCTCGTTGGGCGCGGTCGACCTGGGCAGGGCCGGTGAGACCGTTCAGGCCACGCTGCGGCCTCGGCTCGGGCTGGCACGCGAAGAGGCCAACGCCGCGCTGCACCGGTTGCGGGTGCAGCACGACGCAGAACTGACCAGCCGGTTGGCCGAGGTGGGCGAGACGGCCCTGCGCTACCGCGAGGCCGAGATGTGGCGTGACCTGGCCTTCCGCAGCGACGGCGTCGGTGTGTCCGTGCCCCTGCCGGCCCCGCCCATGGCCGAAGCGGCGACCGAATCGTCGGAGAGCGACGGCAGGTCGGCTCGTGAGTGACGGACGTCCGAGCCGGTTGGCCGACCGAGCCCTCGAAGTGGTGGCGGTGGTGCTGCTCGGCATCGCGACGGTGGGTATGGCCTGGTGCGCCCTGCAGTCGCAGCTCTGGTGTGGTGAGGGCGCGCGGCTGGGCGCTCTCGCCGCCACGGAGCACGCCGAGGCGAACCGGCTCTTCGGGCTCGCCACCCAGACGATCTCGTAGGACGCGAACACGGTGACCGGCTACGCCCAGGCGGTGCGACGGCGACGAGAAGCTCAAGCAGTTCTTTCGCACGTCACTGATGCGCAAGGGCTTTCTGAGCTACCTCGATCAGTGGGAGGCGCAGGTCAAGGCCGGCCAGTCGCCGCAGAACCTGCTCGAAGACAACACCTATCTCGACCCGGTGATGCAGCCTTACCGCACCGCACAGAGTCAGGCCGAGGCAGATTCCAGAGCCGGTGACCAGGCCGGCCACGTCGGCGACCAGTACACGCTGGCCACGGTGCTGGTGGCGGTGTCGCTGTTCTTCGCCGGCGTCACCAGCTCGTTCCGTTCGCCCACCCTGCGCACTGCGCTGCTGGTGACCCGCGGTGTGATTCTGCTGGTGTCGTTCCTGAGGCTGGCTGAACTGCCCATCGCTGCGGCCACCTGGAGCATCTTCGACATGTCGTGAAGGCCTCAATGCCAACGTAACTGCCCTTGTGACACGTAACTGCCTGCGTGCAGGCAGCTAGGTGTCACAAAGGCGGCTACGTTGCGTGCGCCATTCTTGCTCAGACCCCGGGTCGCTCGGGCTCTGCCGCACGTCGCGGCATGGACGACGTCGCCTTGCTGCGGCGCAGGAACAACGCCACCACCAGGCCCACCGCCATCGCAGCCACCGAGAGCAGCATCGACTGCCCCATGGCCGACGAGAACGGCTCGACGATCGCGGCCGGCAACTGGCCGGTGCCCAACCCGCTGGCCGAACCGGACGCCGCGCCGCCCAGGTTGGCCTCGAGCCGGGCCTGCATCAGGGCCGCGATGCCGGCCGAGCCGAGCACCGAGCCGATGGTGCGGGTGGTGTTGTAGATGCCGGACGCCGCGCCCGCCTGGCGCGGCGGCAGGTCGAGGGTTGCGGTGGTGGCCAACGGCCCCCACATACCGGCGCTGCCGAGGCCGATCAGCGCCGCGGGCCACAGGAACATCAGCACGTCGGTGGTGCCGTTCATCATGGCCGCGTACCAGAACTGGCCGCCGCCCACGAGCAGCAGGCTGGGCACCAGCAGCACCCGGGGATCGACTCGCACCAGCAGCATGCCGGCCAGGGGCGACAGCACGCCCGACAGTACGGCGGTGGGTACGGTCAACAGCGCCGCCTGCGTGGGGGTCAGGCCGCGGGCCAACTGAAAGAAGAACATCATCGGCAGCGACATCGCGGTGATCGAGCAGCCGATCGCGGCGATGGCCACGTTCGAGGTCGAGAAGTTGCGGTCGCGGAACAGTTCCAGCGGCACCAGCGCCTCGGCGCGGGTGCGCGACTGCTGCCAGACGAACAACGCCAGCACCACCACGCCGGCGATGATCAGCGACCACACCGAGATGGGCCCCCAGATCACGCCCCAGTCGTACTTCTCGCCCTCTTGCAGCCCGAACACCAGTAGGAACAGGCCCACGGCGCTGATCACGATGCCGGCCACGTCGAACTTGTGCGGGTGTGTCTCGAGCCGGGGCACCAGCATCGCGGCCAGCACGAAACCGATCACGCCCACCGGCAGGTTCACGTAGAAGATCGCCTGCCAGCCGAAGGCGTCCACCAGAAAGCCGCCGGCCAGCGGGCCGACCAGGGTCGCGACACCGGCGGTGGCGCCCCACAGGCCCATGGCGGCGCCGCGGTTCCTGGGTTCGAACGTGCGCGCGATCAGCGCCATCGACTGCGGGCTCATCAGCGCCGCGCCGAGGCCCTGCACGGCCCGCATCGCGACCAGCATGCCCAGGGTGGTCGAGAGGCCGCAGCCCAGCGAGGCCAGGGTGAAGACGGCCAGCCCGGAGAGGTAGACGCGCTTGGGGCCGAACGCGTCGCCGAGTCGTCCGGCGATGAGCAACGGCACCGAGAACGTGAGCAGGTAGGCGCTGGTCACCCACACCACGTTGTCGAGGTTGGTGGTGGCCGGGTCGAGGGCGGCCTTGATGGCGGGGTTGGCCACCGAGACGATCGTGGTGTCGACCAGAAGCATGAAGAACCCGATGATCAAGGCCCACAGGCCGGGCCACGGGTTGGTCGGACGCGCCTGGGTCATTGGCGTGCTGCCTTTCGTTGGGCGAGATAACGGTCGCTGGTGTCGTCCAGGGCGTGGACGTTCCAGTCGAGCGAGCGCTGTTCGATCGCGGCGATGATGTCGGTGAGCCACTGGTGGTCGGCCGCGAGCAGGGCGGCTTCGCGGCGGGTTTCGATCAGGTAGAAGTCGGGCACCCCGCGAGCCTCGGCCTTGGTGAGGCCGTGCTGCAGCACCGAGAGCTGCGCAGTGATGGCCGCGAGCCGTTGCTGCAGCAGGTCGACCACCTCGTCGGGCGGCAGGTTGTGGGCCTCGGACAGCGCCACTCTGAACTGCTCCGGACGGTCGATGCGCGGCAGTTCGGCACGCACCCACTCGGGCACCATGTTGCGGCCCGCTTCGGTGACGCGGTAGGTGGTGCGCTCGGGCCGATTACCCTCGCGATCGACCCCCTGCTCGGCCAACAGGCCCAGCTTCTGCAGCCGGCCGACGGTGTGATAGACCGTGCCGTTGGTCACCGGTACGAGCCGGTCGTCGTGCCGCAGCCGCAGCAGTCGGATCATCTCGTAGGGGTGCATGTCGCCCTCGTGCAGCAGCGCGAGCAGCATGACGCCCAGGGGCGTCAGACGGTCGGCATGCATGGTCTACCTCGAATGATCGATGTTGATTAGTCAATATGGACTATATGCGTTCTGTTTCGTAGGGTTCAACTCGCGGTGGGCTCATCAGGGTGAAGCCGGCTTCGGCCTCGCCGCTGATGTGCTGCGCTCCGCTGACCCCGGTGAGCGCAATGCCGAAGGCCTCAGGATCGGCCTCGGCCAGCGCGGGGTACGGAATCCCGGGCACCCCTCAGGGCGCTGCACGTAGTATCACGAGGCCACCCCACGCCTTGGGGATGTTCGGCCAATGTCTATGAAAGGGCGATGCACGAACCGCTTGTCTCGGTTTCTTCAGGCGCGACGAGCACGCCAGGACGTGCATGCTCAATGCCCGCAGCGTGAGCGAATCGGCGAGCGCGCCACTAGGCTCGCAACGGGAGGTGACATGGGCAGCGAGTCGGCATCGCGGCGCGGCTTCGACGTACCGGGCCAAGCCGAGGCCGGCTCAGGCGAGCGGTTCGCGGGCCTGCTGCGCAACCTCTGGCGGGCGCAGGTGCGGGTCACCCGATCAGTGGCCAGACTGCCCGAGTTGCCCGAATCCCAGGTCGACCTGTTGCGGCTGCTGGTGCAGGCCGGCCCCATGACTCCGGCCGAGTTGGCCGACCGGCTGCGGCTGGCCCGTCCGACCGTCAGCAACGTGCTGCGCGACCTGCGCGGCAGCGGTCTGATCGAGCGGCAGCAGGCCCCCGACGACGGCCGCTCGGTGATCGTCGTCGCGACCGACCGGGCGGCCGAGATCTTCGACACGTTCGCACGCACCAGGCTCGCCGCGCTCGAGGCGATTATGGCTCGGCTCGACCAACCCGACCGTTATCAGATCGAGGCGGCCCTGCCCGCCATGGAACGGCTGCTGCACGAGTTCGACGCCGAACTGCAGCGCATCGACCACCTGCCCCCCGAGGGCGAGAAAGAGAGCACCGATGACTGAGAGCGAGTTGCTCGGCGACGTTCCGGACGGGTTGCTGATCGCAGGTGAGTGGGTGGCTGCCTCGGGTGGTGGCACGTTGGCGGTGCACGATCCGTCCACCGGGGCGGTGCTCAAGCAGATCGCCGACGCGACCCCTGACGACGCCAAGGCGGCCATGGACGCCGCCGCCGACGCGTTCGCCGGCTGGGCGGCGACGCCGGCGCGCGAGCGGGCCGAGTTGTTGCGGCGGGCGTTCGACCTGCTGCAGCAGCGCAAAGAGGACTTCGCGCTGCTGATGACGCTCGAGATGGGCAAGCCGTTGGCCGAGGCGCGCGGCGAGGTGGCCTACGGCGGCGAGTTCTTGCGCTGGTTCAGCGAAGAGGCCACGCACATCGCCGGACGGTACGGGCCGAACCCCGAGGGCACCGGACGCATGATCGTCACCCAGCACCCGGTCGGTCCGTGCTACCTGATCACGCCGTGGAACTTTCCGCTGGCGATGGCCACCCGCAAGATCGCACCGGCCCTGGCCGCGGGCTGCACCGTCGTGGTGAAGCCCGCCGCTCTGACCCCGCTGACCACGTTGTACTTCGCCAAGCTGCTGCACGACGCCGGGCTGCCCGCGGGCGTGGTGAACGTACTCACCACGAGCGCGTCAGGCCCGGTGTCTGAGGTGATCATCGATGACCCGCGGTTGCGCAAGTTGTCGTTCACCGGGTCGACGTCGGTGGGGCAAACGTTGCTGCGCCAGGCCGCGCAGGGCGTGTTGCGCACGTCCATGGAGCTGGGCGGCAACGCGCCCTTCGTGGTGTTCGACGACGCCGACCTCGACAAGGCGGTCGACGGCGCCATCGCGGCCAAGTTTCGCAACATCGGCCAGGCGTGCACCGCGGCGAACCGGTTCATCGTGCAGTCGTCCGTGGCTGAGGAGTTCGCCCACCGGGTCACCGAGCGGGTGGCGGCGTTCAAGACCGGTCGGGGTACCGAAGAGGGTGTGACCATCGGCCCGCTGATCGACGATCGGGCGGTGGCGAAGGCGTCCGAACTCGTCACCGACGCGGTCGAACGTGGGGCGACGGTGCGCACCGGCGGGCACGCGATCGACAGGCCCGGCACGTTCTACGCAGCGACCGTGTTGTCGGATGTGCAGGCGGGCAGCGCGATTCTGCGCGAAGAGATCTTCGGACCCGTGCTGGCGATCGTCACCTTCGACACCGAGGACGAGGCGGTGCGCATCGCCAACGACACCGAGTACGGCCTGGTCAGCTACGTGTACACCCAGGACCTCGCGCGAGGGCAGCGCATGATCGAACGGCTCGAGACCGGCATGATGGGCCTCAACGTCGGCGTCGTGTCCAACGCCGCCGCACCCTTCGGCGGCTGGAAGTTGTCGGGCCTGGGCCGCGAGGGCGGTGGCGAAGGCATTCACGAATACCTGCAGACCAAATACACCCTGACCCCGAACCCCTTCGGCTGAGCCGTCGTAGGTCGAGCCTGTCGAGACCTCACCCCGGTTCGTCCGTCGTCCCGGCGAACTCTCCGTCGTCCCGGCGAAATCTCCGTCATCCCGGCGAACGCCGGGATCTCCAACCGCGATCCGATAGAAATCGGCGTCCAGTGAGGAGCAGGGCACGACTGAGATTCCGGCGTTCGCCGGAGTGACATGAACTGAACCCGGCGACATCAACTGAGTCAGACCAGCATCAGTAGGGTGCCGCCCACGATCAGCACGAGACCCACTGCCGCCCGACGGCTCAACCGCTCGTGCAACACGAGGGTGGCGAAGGCCACCGTGACCACGATCGACAGCTTGTCGATGGGCACCACCAGGCTGGCCGGTCCGTTCTGCAGCGCGTGGTAGAAGCACAGCCACGACGCGCCGGTTGCGAACCCTGAGGCGACGATGAACACCGCGTCGCGACGGTCTATCGAGCCGAGCGCACGCTGCTCGCGGGTGACGAACACCACAAGCCACGCCATCACCAGCACCACACAGGTGCGAATCGCGGTGCCCAGATTCGACTCGACGTCGGTGATGCCCACCTTGCCCAGAATGGACGTCAGCGCCGCGAACACCGCCGATCCGGCCGCGTACGGCAGCCACGTCCAACTGCGCGGCGTGCCGCCCTCGACCGGCTTGCGTTCGATCATCAGCCAGGTGCCGACCGCGATGATCGCGATGCCGCCCAGTCGGGTGGGTAGGTGATCGGTCTCGCCGAGCAGGGTGATGGCGAAGAGCACGCTCAGCACGATGCTCGACCGGTCGATCGGGGTGACCTGGTTGACGTCGGCCAGTTGCAGGGCGCGAAAGTAGCAGAGCCACGACGCTCCGGTGGCCAGCCCCGACAGCACCAGAAACGCCCAGGTGCTCGTCGACAGTCGACTGATGGTGCCCCCCGAGCCCACCAGGAACACCATCAGCCAGGCGAAGCCGAGCACCACCACGGTTCGAATGGCAGTGGCGAGATTGCTCGGGGTGTGCCTGATGCCGACCTTGGCCAGAATCGCCGTCATTCCGGCGAAGATCGCCGAGCCGGTCGCGTACAGCAGCCACATGAAGCCCCACGCTAGCGACCAAGCATCGCCAGTGGATCGCTGATCAACGCGGCTGTCGTTGGTTGAGCGTGTCGAAACCCCTTGCCGCAACAGGTCTCGACAAGCTCGACCAGCGAAAGCCGGCGCTTCCTTGGGAATCGTTGTCGGTGCCGCGTGGTTGAGTGGGTTTGTGAGTATGAGCGGCTGGCAGGTCATGAACTCGATGACCCGCGATTCGTCGGTGCGCGACCACCGACTCGCGCCGGGCACGCGTCGGCGCGTGCTCAGCTATGCCGCCGCCTACAAGGGCCTGATCGCGGTCTTTCTCGGCCTCACGGTGATCGACTCGCTGCTGGTCGTGGCCTCGCCGCTGCTGCTGCAGCGCCTCATCGACGACGGCGTCATACCCGGCAACGCTGGTCTGGTCATTCAGTTGGCGGTGCTGGTGGCGCTCATCGCCCTGGCCGACGCCACCCTCACCCTGGTCGAGCGCTGGTTCAGTTCGCGCATCGGCGAAGGCCTGATCTACGACCTGCGCACCCAGGTGTTCGGCCACGTGCTGCGCCAGCCCATCGCGTTCTTCACCCGCGCCCAGACCGGTGCGCTGGTCACCCGGCTCAACAGCGACGTGATCGGCGCCCAGCAGGCTTTCACCTCGGTGCTGCAGAACCTGGTGGGCAATGCCATCAGCCTGGTGGTGATCGTGGTGGCCATGGCGTCGCTGTCGTGGCAGCTCACCCTGGGCGCCCTGTTGCTGGTGCCGTTGTTCATCGTTCCGGCTCGCATCATCGGACGGCGCCTGGCCGGCCTCACCCGCCGGCAGATGTCGCTGAACGCCGAGATGGGCGCTCAGATGAGCGAACGGTTCAACGTGGCCGGTGCGCTGCTGGTGAAGCTGTTCGGCGACCCGCGCCGTGAAGACGCCGAGTACGCCGACCACGCGCGTGGCGTTCGTGACGTGGGCGTCACGCTGGCGGTCAACCGGTCGGTGTTCTTCGTGGCCCTCGGCCTGGTGGCCTCGCTCGCCACAGCCATGGTGTACGGCTTCGGCGGCGTGATGGCGGTGAACGGGTTGCTCACCGTCGGCACCCTGCTGGCGCTGGCCGCGCTGCTGGCTCGGCTGTACGCGCCGCTGACCGCGCTGTCGAACGTGCGGGTGGACGTGATGACGGCCCTGGTCTCGTTCGAGCGGGTCTTCGAGGTGCTCGACCTGAAGCCGCTGGTCGAACAGAAGCCCGACGCCGTCGATATACCCGACGAGCCGGTGCGGGTCGAGATCGATCAGGTGAGCTTTCGCTACCCGTCGGCCGACGAGATCTCACTCGCCTCGCTCGAAGGGGTGGCCAGCGGCGACCGCAAGGGCAGCGGCGACATTCTGCACGACATCACCTTCGACGTGGCCCCCGGTTCGATGGTGGCCCTGGTCGGCCCCAGCGGCGCCGGCAAGACCACGATCACCTCGCTGGTCGCCCGGCTGTACGACCCCACCGAGGGCACGATTCGGGTGAACGGCGTCGACCTGCGTGACGCCACGCTCACCTCGTTGCATGACCGCGTCGGTGTGGTCACCCAAGAGGCGCACCTGTTTCACGACACGCTGCGCGCCAACCTGCTCTACGCCAAGCCCGAGGCCACCACCGCCGAACTCGAGGCCGCGTTGCGCGCCGCGCAGGTCTGGCATCTGGTCGAGTCGCTGCCGGCCGGTCTCGACACCGTGGTCGGCGACCGCGGCCACCGGCTCTCAGGTGGCGAGAAACAGCGGTTCGCGATCGCCCGGCTGCTGCTGAAGGGCCCCGGGCTGGTGGTGCTCGACGAGGCCACCGCACATCTCGACAGCGAGAGCGAGGCGGCCGTGCAGCGGGCCCTCGACGCGGCGCTGGCCGACCGCACGTCCATCGTGATCGCACACCGGCTGTCGACCGTGCGTGGCGCCGATCAGATTCTGGTGGTCGACGGCGGCCGCATCGTCGAGCGCGGCAGTCACGTGCAGCTGCTGGCCCAAGGCGGCCTCTACGCCGACCTGTACCGCACGCAGTTCGCCGAGCAGGCGATCACTGCAGCGCAGACGTGAGCCGGGCCAGGTTGTCGAGTACGGTCGAGCGCAGCGGCTGCTTCAGCCACTCGTCCAGGGTGAGTTGGCGCGACGCGTCCCGATACTGCTCCTCGACCTCGCGCAGCCGTTCGACGAAGTCGGCCCCCCGCACCAGCATGGGGAGTTCGAGGTTGAGACCGAACGAGCGCATGTCCATGTTGCTGGTGCCGATGATCGCCACCTCGTCGTCGATGCTCATCGACTTGGTGTGCAGAATGAACGGCTTTCGGTACCACCAGATCAGCACCCCGGCCCGCAGCAGCGCCTCGTTGGGAATGAAAGTACGGCGAGACGATGATGATGCGTTCTTCGGCGGCGTACATCAGCCCGACGAACAGCTTCATGTTGTTCTCGAAGTCGAACCCGGGGCCCGACGGCACGATCTGGCAGTCGAGGTCGCCCGGCCCTGTCGTTGTGCTGACCACATCGTCGTAGTCGGGCAAGAACTCACCCGATTCGGCAAGCCAGTCGCCACGGAAGATCGCGTTCACACTCGACACCACGGGGCCCTCGATACGCGCCATCAGGTCGACCCAGTGCAGCCCGCAGCGCAGGTTGGCCGGCAGGTTGTAGGTGTCGTCGGTGAGGTTCAGCGAGCCGGTGAACGCCACCAGGCCGTCGACCACCAGCAGCTTGCGGTGGTTGCGCAGGTCGGGCCGGGTGTACTTGCCCTTTGAGCGGCTGCACCGGAAGCATCAGGTGCCAACTCGAGCCGATCTCGTCCAACCTGGCCAGGGTGGCCCGGTAGAACGGTTTGCTGCGGTTGGCCCAGTGGTCGGCAGCACCCGCACCGTGACCCCCCGCTGAACGGCCTCGGCCAGGGCGTCGAAGAAGTCGTTGGTGGTGGCGTCGGCCTGCAGAATGTTAGAACTCGACGTGCACGTACTGCTGCGCCTCACGCACCGCCGCCGTCATCGCCGCGATGCTCTCGAGGCGACCGTTGATTGCCGCCGGCGTGGCAATGCTCTGAACCGCCACGACTTCAAGCGTGGCGCGATCGACGTAGCCAACGAGCGTAGTGCCGGGGGTGGCCCCGCCCCGGCGAAGGATCTCAGTGAAAGCGCGTGCGCGTTCGTCGGCGGTGGCGAACGGCTCGATCGATATGGTCACGCCATCAGCATGGACACGCGCGCGACAAGTCGTTCAAACAGCACAGCAGCCTGTGCATCAGGTCTGGTCAGCGCTGAACGAACACCGCCACGGTGCGGGCGGGCACGGTGAAGGTGCCGGTGCTGCCGTCGTAGCGGGAGCGCCGCACCACCTGATCGGTGCCGTTCGCCTGCGCCGGGTGCAGGGCGAACCGTTGGCCGCTGGTGCCGGGCAGTTGCTGCGTGGTGGCCTTCGGGCTGGCGTTGAACACCACGACCAGACCCTTGAGGCGCGGGTCGAGGTCGGCGCCGACGGTGTCGTCGATGCGCATCACGATCACGCCGGGGGTCTGGTCGGGGCCACCGATCGGAAAGGTCACCTTCTGTTGCACGCGGGCCGCGGTGCCCAGGTGGAACAGCGGGGTGCTCTGCCGAATCTTGAGCAGCACGTCGGCCTGCCGGCTCGCGTTACGGATGTCTGCCGCGGACGGTTTGAGGGCTGGGTTGGCCAGCAGCGGCTTCATGTAGGTCCACTTGGCCTGGTTGTCGGCCTTCAGGGGAAGCCCGCGGGCGAAGGTGTTGTCGCGTTCGGAGAAGTCGAGTGCGTTGAACCAGTCGCCGGAGTCGTAGCTGTTGCGGTCCAGGGACTTGCTGCGCAGCAGGTCGCCACCGGCGTGCCAGAACGACACCCCCTGGCTGAGCGCGGTGGTCGACAGCGCCAGGGCCTGCATGCGCACCCGGTCGCGCATGCTCGTGGCCACCGGCAGTTTGTAGGTCAGGGCGTCGAACAGGGTTTCGTTGTCGTGGGCCTCGACGTAGTTGACCACTTCCTGCGGGTCGGAGGTGTAGCCGGTCGGTGCGCCGTTGTAGTCGACCTGCGCGCCGGTCACCGTTGCCCCGGTGCGGTCGACGAACCGGTAGTCCTTGAGGTTGCCGGCCAGCCCGACCTTGATCCGGTCCTGGTTGAGCAGCAGCGCGGCCTTCTGGGCGGCTGCGTCGCCGTTGATCGGGTCGCCGTTGGGGTCGGTGTACTGGCCGCTGGCGAAGCCCTGAATGCGCGGATCGTCGTCGAACGGCCCGCCACCCCGCACGGAGTCGCGCTGCCTGTCGTTCAACGTGCCGATTCCTGTGCCCGCCTTTTCGGTCTGTGTGCCCTGCTCGAAGCCGGCGTTCTTGGCCACCTCGCCGGAGTTCCAGCCCTCGCCGTAGAGGTA
>RRZT010194591.1_pt1 | contig 18116 bp, 12 predicted proteins | sample 2165551 | NCBI WGS metagenome assembly RRZT01 (sample SAMN10456910, study PRJNA506462) | wastewater metagenome | biome: wastewater; feature: sludge; material: wastewater sludge; isolation source: wastewater sludge with Escherichia coli K12::gfp cells carrying plasmid... | place: USA: Moscow, Idaho...
ATATTATAAAAACTATGTCTAATTTATATAGAGATTCAAGCTTTCATTTTATTTTGAATAAAGAAGCTTATAAAAAAATAAATAATAACTTTCAATTTGAAGTAAGCTCATTCTCTGAAAACTATTTATCGGATAAGAAAATAGATAATATATCAATTAGAAATAAAAATAATACTCAAAAAATAAAAGAGTATTACATTAAAAATAAATATGAGGTAGAAAAGGGATTAGATTCATTATTAAAATTTAGTTTAATAGCAAAAGGAAATACTAGTGATAATTATTATATAACAACTTTTTATCCAATAACAGGAATAAATAAGATGAATATTGGTTATTTTGTAGAAATAAATTTAAATTCCCACATAAAAGATTTGTATAAAAAGCAATACTTAGTTTTTGTCCTAAGTGGATTGATAGTGACTACTTTTATAACTTTTGGTTTTATATATATCAAAGAAAGAACTTATTTAAAAATTATATCTTCCACGGATTATTTGACTAAACTTTATAATAGAAATAGATTTATAGAATTTGCTAATAATGAGTTTGAGAAAGGTAAAAGATATAACACCCCATTTATAATTCTACTGATGGATATTGATTTCTTTAAAAGAATTAACGATACATATGGACATAATACTGGAGACGCTATATTAAAAAGCATAAGTAAAATAATCCTAACTCAAGTAAGAACAACAGATATAGTTGCTAGATGGGGTGGAGAAGAATTTGCTTATTACCAAATACAGCACTTACAGAAGGCCATATTGTAGCTAATAGAATTAGAAATAAGATAGAAAAAGAGAATTTTCCAAAAGTTGGAAAAGTCACATTAAGTATTGGAGTTGCTGAAAATGTTGGAAACTATTCAACAATAGAAGAAATTATAAATAATGCTGATATTGCATTGTATAGTTCAAAACAGAATGGGAGAAATAGAGTATCATTATGGCAAGCGAATAATGATATTGAAATTTAAAAGTTAGGCTTGGAACGCCCTTAAAATATTCAGAAAAAATGAGGAGAAAAATTAATAGAGTAGTCTCTATGATTTTTCTGTCTCATTTTTTTATTTTGTTTGTTTATCATCAAAAGATTCTAATTAAATTAAGGTGTAGATACTATAGTTTATGTAATATAATAAGAATAGGAGATATGCTTTATTTTAAGTTATTCATTTAAAGGAGGGAGAATAGAATGAAAAGATTATTATATCTATTATTATTTATTCCCCTTTTTTATGTCTTTGCAGCTGAAAGACAAGTTGTAATTTCTAAAATAGATATTGGTTTACAAAATAGTAAAAATTATGACTTTACAAACCTTTCCCCTACAAACACTATTAAAGGGTTAAATGGAACAGCTTTAGACTTGATACTCGATTTCAATACTACAAGCATGAAAAATTTTACCTACAACAGTATAACAGGAAAATACGAATATCCTTATGATAGCAAAGAATCGTATATAATGTTTCCTGTTACTTATAACAACTCTGCTACTGTAAAAACAGATAGTATAAAATTAATAGAAGAAGAAACTACAAGTACAGACGATTTGATAACAAAGGTTATTATTGATGAAACGATAAATTTACCTGCTTCTGCAATAACGCTAGTAAATAGTACTACTACAAGTACAGGAAATTTATTTAAGTATACTGAAAGTACTTCAATAATAAATGAACATTTTGAAAAGTTTAAAAATCAACAATATATGATAAGAATCTCAAAAGGAACAACAGATTACGATTATGATCCTTACAATCAACTTAATAAGATTAATTTTGCAAATGCAAATGATGTAGATTTTTTAACGGGCGTGGATAATTATATAGATTTTTATTTTGAAGGAGATGACTATACAAAACTTCAAAAAATCCTTACACCGACTGGAATAGAAACTACTTTTATTCCTGGTACTATTGAAATTTTTGGACTACCTCAAGGTAGTTATACCATAACTTTATATAGCTTTAGGTATTCTACAACTTATTCAGATAAGGGAAACGTTGTTTTTACTAGAGAAAGTAAACTAGCTTTTACCTCTAAAACTGTAGATATAAGTAAAAATTTAATTGTTAAGAATGTAGATGTTACAAGTCATCCAACAATAAAGGGAGAACTAATGCTTATATCCTCTGCAATTAATCCAACCTATACAATGAGAGAAAAATTGGGTACAGGATCTTTTGTTAACATAACTCCGTCTACCAGTACAAGTACTCCAATAATTACTCCAATCTATATTAACTCTACAACGACTATAACTCCCGATTCTTCAGGATATTATGACCCCGATAGCAATCCTGTAACTACTCCAAATTACTATTTTTATAAAGTTAACTTTGTATACTCTTCTCCTAATAGTGCCAAAAATACTACGATAAGAACAATTGAATTTAATTCAGGCTCTACTACAGAGTTAATAAGTTATTATATCGCATTTAATATACTACCCAAAATAACAACATATCCATATCAAACAGTAATATCACAATGGAAAACAGCTGTAGACTTTGGTACAGATTCATATGAAATATTAGATAAAATAATGAGCCCAACAACCTATGGTTATAGAGGCGTAAAATATATTAGCGCAACTACCATAAAGGATGCTTATCTTGGAAATTATTCAAATACCCAAGTACTTACATTTGACGAAACTAATTATCAGTGGGTAGGGTCAAATGGAACACAAAAAACAATGATGATACAAAAAGTCGTACAAGATACAAAAGGAACTTATCATAAAGTTGGTTCTAGTCCATTAGATATATTTAGTTTTTATACATTAAAAAATATACAAGGATTTACTTATGAACAAGAGGGATTAACAGAAATTCCTGAAAATGCAAGTTTCTTATGGCAAGATAGTTCAAGAAGTAGCTACGGTGTAGTCGTCAGTGATGAAGAGCTAATATTTAGAATAACAAGATTATCTTCTGATACTGATACAGGACTTGAATCAAAATCATATAATGTAGCGGGAACATCTTATACAGTTCAGTTACCAAGGTACTATTTAGATGTTTTTGCAAACACAAATCCTATAGGAACTTACAATGAAACGACAAATATTGAGAACTTTGTTACTGGAAGTAAGACATATTTGGACTTAATATTTAAAAAAGGTGAAGACAGAAAAATTGAAAGAGCCAATACAATATTTACATTCTTTAAAGACAATAAGTTTGAAGTACTGGGACTACCTAGAGGTAACTATATGATTCAAGCTTACACTGTAAAGGGTGCTGATTTAGATACTCAAAAATTAGGTATTCTAGATTATAAAACTATCACTTATGAAACATATAAATCATTTAAAATTGGATTACCAGAATTAGTTTATGGAAATTTCGCAAGTATGAACAATTTATTTTTAATTGAATCAATAAATGTAAATAGTTCCTTTGATATCAATACTAATTTACCTTCTAAAAAAGTTACGGTAAACTTTATAACAAAAACATCAGAAACTATAAACTTAGGAAAAGCAAATTTAACCGCACAAAACATGGAATTAACCAATGGTGGACCTTATAAGATGCCTGGATATTTATTAGCAGAACATCATCAAGATGGCTCCTTAATGGCAGTTCCAGATGCCGATATAAATGTATTTAGAGCAGATAAAGCCCCATTTCAATTTCCACTTGATATAATATTTTTGATAGATGACTCTGGATCTATGCAAGCCGAAATAAACAATGTTAAAAATGGACTAGAAAATTTCTCTAATCTATTGCAAGCAAGAGGTTATAATGTTAAATTTAATCTTATTACCTTTGGTCCAGATCAAAATGCAAGATATTCAGATATTGGAAATAGATACCCTGTTGGTTCTTGGATGAGTTCTATATATCAATATCAAGACTCTGGTTATTTAGCAATATATAAACCTACATGGTTTACAGATGTTAATGAACTAATAGGTGCTTTTGATCAAATTAGAGCAATAGGTGGATACTATGATGGGCAAGAAAATGGAGCTCAAGCAATCTATAATGGTGCCAATTTATTAAAGAACAATGGTAGATATTTAGATTTTAATAATAATATTGTAAATCATAGTGCATATCAAAGTGGTTTTATTCCATCTAAAAAATTACTTATATTTCTTACAGATGAAAACTTTGATATAGAAAATCTTAATTTAGTTCCTGGTGTTACAGGTAGTGGAAATACGGCAAGATATAGTAGTTATAGAACTATTATAAGCAATTTACTAAATACTGAAAATATTTCTTTAAATGGTATCTATCATATAGGTAATGGAAATAAAGATGTACTAGGAAACTCAGGAATTACACCTGCAGATACTGGAGACCGTTCATATAATGAATTTATAACTTTGCTTGGTACTAATTTTACTAGATATGAAATGGGAACAACAGGTCAATTAACACCGATTGCCCTAGTAGATACAGTAAAAAATACTGGAATAATTCAAAGATGGGTTCTAACCTATGATAGCCCGTTTACATTAAGTGATGGTTTTAACAGAGAAGCTATATTTTCATTAACTGGTGTAAATGGTATTTCAGGAAGTTCATTGCCAGTATTGCCATACATCAGAAGTGCTACTAAAGATAGGTTCTATTTTGTACCAGAGGATAAATTAGAAGCTTATTTTATAAAACCTGACCCTGTTCTAAAAGAGTTAATTAAGAAAGATGGAAAGGTACAATTAGAAGTAAGAGCTCGGTCTCAATACAGAGAACTTCAGCCAGATGGAACTACTAAATTAGTTAATTATGCCATAGAGAAGGGATCTTTTAAACTTAATGGAAGCGGAAATCAGTTGGTATTACTAAGCGACAAAAATGAGATTAATATTGAAGCTTCTACCAATGGATGGTATTCACTAAAGACAAGTATAGATATTTCTCTATACTACTCTCTATTTGAAGATAATCCTATAGATATAGAAGCTACTGTTGCAACCAAATACTACGGAGAATCTATCAATTTGACTACTGTAAAATTAACAGAAAAAGATGAACCTTTGATAACAGAGATTATACTTGAAAATACTACTTTAAAACTACTACTAGAATCTCTAAAAAATACAGAAAGTCAAAATACATTTATAAGTTCTGAAATTGAAGAGTTAACATCTATCAAAATTACAGATTCTAACGGATTATCTAAAGTTGCTTTAAATACAATATTTTCAGACATTAGCAAGAGATTAAACATAAAACTAAATGATACTATAAGTTATAGGATTACTGTATTTGATGAAAGCATCTTAAAGTTAAATGACAGTAAAGTTTATATGAGTGGAGACTTAGCAACGATAGGAAAAGTCGATAATGTCTACACAGGAAATGTTATAATCACTAATCCTAACTTAACGATGAGAATAGATATTTATGATGATTACGGAAACTTCTCTTCGTTAATGAATAGCAAAGTATCATCAATAATTACTCCATTTAATATACCAAACATAATTACAAATACTCAATTTGCAGATGATGCAACCCCTTTGGAATCTGGAAACTACTATAGTTCTTTAAATACTGGAAGTAGTAGTGCAAATAAAGCTCTTTTAGTACCAAATTCTACAGATAGTAATGCCATAGCATATTTAATAGGATTTAATTATGATGAAAATCAAAGTGACTATGGACTTTATAGTTCTGATGGATTAGTTTTATCATCTATCACATATCCAATAATTGCTACACCTATTTATTGGGCAGCTTCTAAAAATGGACAATTTAGTTTATTAGATGGTAAATATGATTCTACTAAAGTTTATATATTAAACAAATCAGGTGCTATAGATGGAATCGCATCAAATAATATCGATAATATTAAAACTGAATTAGCAACTATTCTTACGGGAAGTGTAGATAAATCCTTCTTTGTAGATACTGTTTCTCCTAGAATTGTTGATAAATATGTCTTTAAGATTTCAGACTTAAATGGTATTCCTCTTACAGGAAAAGATTTACCATTTAAGTTGGGTGATACAATAAGTTACAGATATGAAATTGAAGATTTTAATTACTCTAATATTATCCTGAATCCTCTTGATTATATATTTAGATTATCCTATAACAATGAGACATCTAGTATGGACTTAACAGGAAAAATTCATATAATCAATAAAAACTTTAATGTAATTCATAATCTAGTAGGTGTTACAGAGAATATTGATTTAAGTTCTACTATCTATGATTTGGCTAATAATATCACTTCCACTTCAACAAGAGGAATATATAATAGTAAGTTACCTAAACAATTAAGGTTTGTAGAACTTATTTTAGCAGACATGATTAAATTTACTAATGATAAAGATCTGATTCTTGATGAAATTGGTACTGGAGAAAATATTTATTATGTAGAAGTTACATTAGGTATTAAAAAAGGGGCTTTAGTAAATACTATTCCTATGAGATTAAATGAGTTCAGCATGTCTGCAGTAGAAAATTTATATAACATAGGAACTATTGCAACCTATTCTGAATCAGGTCAAGCAGGGACTCCACTTGATGATGCTATAGTTGTAGATACTGATATTAACGACAATACCCTTCCTTCTATAGTTGCAAGAAAGAGCTCAGGAAATACATATGTAGCAACTATTACATTTGATACAATTAAAGAACTTGTTGGACTAAACGGATTTAAAGTTTTAAGTTCTGATGCTGATATTATCAATGGATCACTTGATGGAAGTGGTTTCTATCCATTATCAAATGCAGGATATTTTATAGTTCCAACTGTTTCTAATATTACAACGGAGTATACAATCCAATTACCATCTTCAACTATACCATCAATAGATATAATGTTAAAAGATAGGTTAGATAATACTAAAGTGTTTAACCAAGAAATACATTATATAGATGTGTATACTATAATAGGAAAATCTAAAAATTCTCCTAAAATTATAAAAACAAAAATTGAAACTGGAGAAAAATTTGATATTCTTTCAAGAGAGGGTAATTGAAGTTATTAATATACAAAGCATTCTCCTAATTTATAAGTGATATTAATATTTGAATTAATATCTCTCCTTTAAAAAAAGGCTGCCATTGTATTGGCGGTCTTTTTTAAATATTATTGATGAGAAAAAGGAAATTGAGAGGAAACTAAATATATTTAGATATAATTACAATTTCTCTCGCTTTATATTTAAGTCTTTTTCAAAGGAATAGAAGGAAGGTCTTGTCGCGTGGCTTGGGATATGTCCAAACATTTTCACCAAAGAGATATAGGTGATAACGACCTAAATTACTAGTCATGGTGTTATATAGTGTTTTCAGAAGTTTTAGATAGGTTCTATTCTATTTTAGAAGGAGTTATTATGAATATTAATATGCTAGCTATTTTATTTTTTATAATAGGTTTTTTACTTTTAGTATTTTCAATAACTTCTTTTAAGAAGTTAAGCAATTCATTAATTTTAATATTTTCATTGATGACTTTTGGAATGTCTATTTTTGCGTTTGGTTATAGTTGGGAGTTACTTTCGACATCTGAAAGTTCTTCATTATTATCAATAAAATCGCAATATATAGGACTATCTTTTTTATCCATTTACTGGGCAATCATATCTTATAAGTTTAGGTACAATAGATATCCACCTCCTGCAAATATCGCGTTTTTCTTAATTATTCCAGTATTTGTATTTTTTATGGTTTTAACCAATGAACTTCATCATTTATATTATAAATCTGTAACTTTTACTAAGGTAGGAGAACATTACTTAGCTCATTTAGAAAAGGGAGCAATTTACTATATATTTACTTTTTATTCCTATGGTATTTTGCTCTTCTTGATTTATGCTTTTTTTTATTCTTTAAAATATAATGATGAGAATAAAAGAAATCAAAGTAAATTAATGTTAATAGGAGCTACTTTTCCTGTAGTATTTAATGTTTTATATATGCTTAAGTTAACTTTTCATAATGTTGATTTAACGGCACTTGGATTTCTTATTTTGAGTTTTTTCTGGTTTATAGCTATAAATAAATATGAGTATCTTGATATTAAAGAAATTACGAGAATAGCAGCTTTTAATGAAGTGTCAGAAGGAGTTTTTATTCTTGACATAGAAAATAGAATTGTAGATTTTAATAATTTTGCTTCTGGACAATTTGAAATATTTTCTTCTAAGAATATTGGTAAGAAAATAAGTATGTTTAAAATGGGAAAAACTATTTTACAAAGTAATTCTAAAAATTATTTTGAAATTGCAGTTAAAATAGATGAAAAAACATACTTATACGAATTTAAAAAATCACCAATTTATTTTAGAAATAACTTAATTGCTCATATGTATCTGTTTTCAGATATAACTAACACAAAAACCCTTATTACAGATTTAACATTCTTGGCAACTCATGATTTTTTAACAGGAACAATTAATAGAATGGAGTTTATGAAAATTGCAGAAAAAGAGCTTAGTAGAACAAAGAGATACGGAGGGAATTTAACTCTTATAATGATAGATATAGACCATTTTAAAAATATTAATGATACTTACGGACATGGAGTTGGAGATGAAGTTTTAAAAGGGGTCGTTAACCTAATAAATGAAAAAATTAGAGTCCCAGATACTTTGGCACGCCTTGGTGGAGAGGAATTTTGCATTATTTTACCTGAAACAAATCTTGTAAGTTCTTTAAAGTTTTCAGAGAAAATAAGAAAATTAGTAGAAGAAAAAGTTTTTATTATAAATTATCATTCGATAAAAATAAATATTTCATTAGGTATAGCTTATTATTCTTCAAAGATGAGTCCTATAACATTAAAAGAATTATTAGTCTTAGCAGATAAAGCACTCTATATTTCAAAAGAAACAGGTAGAAACAAAACTTCATATTTTAAACAAGAAAATGAAGTAGGTGATTTAAATGAATATAATTAAATGGGAAAAAAGTTTTGAGACAGGATTTGATGTTATAGATTTTCAACATAAGATAATATTAAGCAGAGGAAATGAACTAATAGAGGGATTGGAAAATGGAAAGTCAAAGATTATGATAGATCTTATTTTAAAGGATTTAATTGATTATTTATTTGAACATTTTACTTTTGAAGAACAGATGTTTAGTTCCATAGTTTATTATAAGGATATGAATAAGCATTTACAAGAACATCAGTATTTTAGAGATAAATTAGTTGTAATAACAAATAAATTTTTAAATAATGAAAAAGATATTAGCGAAGAAATAATGATATTTTTTAATGAATGGACAGAAACCCATATTCTCAAAACTGATAAAATTTTTTCAAAAGAGTTGAAGAAACATTTAAAATTTAAAAAAAATTGAAGTATTGATTTTATAACATTTGTATTGTAAACTTTCATTAAGGAATTAAATAATATGCCGAGTTATTACAATAAGAGTACCTTCATTGTGTATCTCGCAAAGCTCTATCCCATAATATATTTATGGGATATCTTTATATATAAGAATGGAGACTTATATGGACATTAATTATAGAATGGGATTAAATATAGGTATTAATTTTATAGGTTGGTCTATAATGAATATTGATACTAATAGAATTGAAAAAACTGGAGTAAGGTGCTTTGATACAGCAGAACAACCCCAAAATGGAGATTCTTTATTTTTAAATAGAAGGCTTGTAAGAGGACAAAGAAGGACTTTAAGAAGAAGGCGTTATCGACTTGAAAGAATTAGAAATCTATTTCTAAAAGAGAGACTAATTACTAAAGAGGAAATTTCAAAATATTTTGGAGAATTTCCTAAGCTTAGTTCTGAGAATAAATCTCCGTGGAAGTTGAGAGTAGAAGCTCTAGATAGAAGATTATCTTCATTAGAATTAGCTAGAGCTTTATACCATATAGCTAAAAAAAGAGGTTTCTTATCAACTAAAAACAGAAATAATAAACAAGAAGAACTTGGTAAGCTTTTAAAAGGAGTTAGACAGACCCACTCTCTATTAGAAGCTAAAGAATATGGATCTGTTGCTCAAATGGTTGTAAGTGATAATGAATTCCTAGAGAGAATAAAAAACAAACCTAACGATTATAATCATACTTTTTCTAGAACTGATATTGAGAATGAAGTAAATTTAATTTTTGAAAATCAAATAAAATTAGGAGTAGTCTTTTCTGGAAATTTTAAAGAAAACTTTTTAAGGATATTCAATTCTCAAAGAACTTTTGACGAAGGGCCCAATAGTCCGTCACCTTATTATTGTGAGAATGGACAAATAGATAGAATGAGAGGCAAGTGTTGTTTTGAAAAAAAGGAAAATAGAGCATCAATAGGTTGTTTTTCTTATGAAAAGTTTATTGTTCTATCTAGACTATCCAAGATTACTTTAGAAACTAATGGCTCTTTAAAAAAAATTAATAAACAGCAAATTGAAATAATATTAAATAGATTAAAAAGTAAAAAAGAATTATACTTAAAAGATTTAAAGTCTATTCTTGAAATAGAAGAGACTATTAAGATTTCTGGGAATGATTGTAGCGATGATGAGTTAAAACTTTTTGAATTTAAGAGTTATCATAAAATAAAGCAATGTTTTTTGGAATATGATGAAACATCTTGGGATAAGATTTTGGAAAAAGATATAGACACTATTGCTGATGTCATTCATTTTTGTAAAGATAGAAAAGCTAAAGAGAAGGAGTTGATAAAGTTACAAATCCCAAATGAAGTTATAGAGAAATTAACGGAATTAGATTTTCTTAAAAGTAGTCACCTATCTTTAAATGCACTAAAAAAAATAAATTCCAAGTTGGAAAAAGGATTATCGTATTTTGAAGCCTGCAAAGAGTTAGGATATATAGATAATACTACAGAAAAAACATTATTTCTTCCTAAATTTGATAAAAACGAAATAAATAATCCGATAGTTTTAAGAGCATTTTCTCAAGGAAGAAAAATAATTAATGAAATAATTAGGGCTTATGGCTCCCCAATGAGTATTTCGTTTAAACTTGATAATGTATTATATAAATCTTTTAAAGATAGAAAAGAATTTGAAATTATAAAGAAACAATTTCAATACAAGCAGAATAAACTAATTGAAAATTTCAAAGATTCTTTTTTAAGAGAACCAGTGGATAGAACGGAATTAATGAAATATAAACTGTATTTAGAGCAAGATAGGAAATGTCTACTTACAAATAAGGTCTTTGACTTAAGAAGGTTAATTAATGAAAAAGATTATGCTTATATAGACTATATTATTCCTTATAGTAAGTCTTTTAATACCTCTGAAAATAATCTTATTTTATTATTTGCAGAAGAGTGGATTAATAAAAATAATAAAACTCCATATGAATATTTTGAAAAAGATTTAATTAAATGGCTAGAATTTAAAAATCAAATTAACAGTTCAAATATTTCTTCTAAAAAAATTAAAAATTTATTGACGTTGAGTATAACAGACTCTTATACCAAAAATCAAAAACATAAATATTTGGAAGATTCTAGTTATTTTGGGAAATATTTTGAGAATTTTGTAGGTAATAGGATTTTTTATAAAAAGTCTACTTCACAAAATAGGAATATCTATAAAACTTCAAATAATTTAATTTCCTATTTAAGAAACGAACTTTCTGTATTAGATGAAACATATTCTTATAATGATCTTTATTTTGCACTAGATGCTATATTAGCTTCTTGTATCTCAAGCGCTGTTATTAATAAAATTGAAGATTATGAAAATAAAAAAAGTGACTATTTATTATCTGTGTTAGATAGAGAAATTTCGTTACTTCAAGAATACTTTAAAGAAGAGTTGAATATTATTAATTTAGAAAATATAAAAAATATTTTAGACACTGCTATTGTTTCTAGATCTGTAAAAAGAAAAGGAAAAGGATTAATACACGATTATACTATCAGAAGTAAAAAATTAATGACTAAAGGGATAGATTACACTTATGTAAGAAAACTGGTTTCTAATATTACCATTTTGGATATTGAAACTACTAAAAATACACCGCTATACTTAACAGATAAAAAATCATATGATTTTTTATTATCAAACCTTTTAGAGTCTAAAAAAATGAACTATTTTTATAAACCATCTATAAATAATAAAGGGCAAAAGGTTGAAAAGATGAGGATAGCTTCTAAAGAAGGAGTCAGTGGAATAACAGTTCATAAAGGAATTGCAGCTAATGGAAATATTATAAGAATTGATTTATTCGAAAAAAATAACAAATATTATTTCATTCCTATATACATTCATCATTTAATTAGAGAAAATTTACCAGATAAAGTTGTTAACGGAAAAGATGAAGTATTTTGGGAAAAAATAGATGATTCTTTTATTTTTTGTTTTGCTCTATACCCTAATGACTATATAAAAATAAGAAAGAAAAACATTGAAATTGAAGGTTATTTTTTAAAAGCAAATAGACGTACAAATTCTTTAAGCATTTATAATCATAAAGATAAAGAAAATATTATAAGCTCTATAGGGATAAGAAATCTTGAAAGTATTATCAAATATGAGATTACTGTTCTTGGGAATAAACATGAAATAAAACACAGTAGTAAAAGGATAAAATAATTTGAACCCCTCCATAACATATTATGAAGGGGTAGGAATGAAATAATAGCTGAGGAACTACAATCTATAAGGATTGTTTCCTCAAGGTATAATAACATTAATGTAAGAAAAAGCAAATAGAAAGTTCATTAACATAGTATTTTATAGGTTACCAACATCTTTAAAATTTAATTGTTTTAGAAATATATATCTAGTATAATCCCGAATATGGTAGAAATTTAAATTAGATAAACTTAGAGAAGGTGAACCCTATGAATCTAGTAGAAAATTTATTAAATTTGGGAGTAATTAAAATTGACTTTGATATAGAACTGGAGAGAACAATATTTGAAATGAAATATTTAATAGAACAAAAAGAAGTTATTTATTCTTTTATTGACTTTGAAGAATGGGATGAAGTTAAACAGAGTAATTATACTATATACGAAATAGATTTGTTTTTTTAGGTTTTTTAAGAAATAATAGGATTTTAAATAATATTGGGATTATTCGTAAGTTTTTTTGATAAAATAAATTAGAATCATTTTTTATAGAATTAGTTATAGAACAAAAGAATCATTTAACCATCGCAAAAAGATTAAAAAAATTATTACAAAGATGATAGGAGCCCATTGGGCTCCTATGCTTATTTTTTCAAAATTTTATCAAATATTAATTCTTTTGCAAGTTTTTTAGTGCAGAAGAACCAATCATAGCAGTGCATTTCATCTTTCGATTCCATTCTTTCTTTTGCTACTCCACAAGAACCAGCAGTTGGAACAATTACATCATCTCCTGGTTGCCAGTCTGCAGGAGTTGCTATTGAAAACTCATCAGCAGTTTTAAGTGCTATTACAATTCTATAAATTTCTTCAAAATTTCTTCCTAATGATAATGGGTAGTAAAGTACAGTTCTTACAACACCTTTTGGATCAATAACAAATACGGCTCTTACAGCTTTTGTATTACTTTCTCCTGGTTGCATCATTCCGTATTTTTTTGCAACTTCCATTGTTATATCTTCAATAAGAGGGAATTTTACTTCTACATCTTTCATACCTTTATACTCAATTTTTTCTTTGATAGTTCTAAGCCAAGCAATGTGACTATATAATCCATCTACAGATAATCCTACAAGTTTACAATTAGCTTCTTCAAATTTAGGAGCCATAGTAGCAAAAGTCATGAATTCCGAAGTACACACAGGTGTGAAATCAGCAGGATGACTAAATAAAATTACCCAACTTCCTTCATATTGTTCTGGGAAATTAATTTCTCCTTGAGTTGTTACAGCTTTAAATGATGGTGCTTTTTCTCCAATTCTTGGCATTTGAAACATTTCTTGATTTTCCATTGTATAACCTCCTAATTTTAATTACATATTTATAATGTTTACAAATATGTTTACAAATTAAATATAATCTATTTTTCATACAAAGTCAAACAAATATTTTTTTTAATGTTTTTCATATAATTCATATAAAAAAATAATAAATTCAAATTTTTTATTATCTGTATAATTAAGTTTACTTCAAAAAAAATCAAAAATCAAAAATAATTAGCATTTGACAGAAATAAAGTTTTAATATATAATTGGCATATGAAATTTATATGGAGTAGGTTTATGATTATGAGAAAATTGAAACAACAAAAAATTAAAAAAATAATACTTTTTGGAAATGCCACTTTAAGAAATGAAAGTCAGAGTGTAATTGAATTTGATAAAAAACTAATAGATACTGTAGACTTAATTGCAAATACATTAAAAAATCAAAAGTATGCTGCCGCTTTGGCTGCTCCACAAATTGCTATCAATAAAAAAATAACAGTAATTAATTATTGCGGAGAATACTTGGAGTTAATTAACCCAGAAATATTGGAAAGTAAGGGAGAAAAAGTAGGTTATGAAGGTTGTTTATCTTTACCAGGATTTATAGGGAAAGTTAAAAGAGCTGAAAGTATTGTAGTAAAATATCAAGACAGGTATGGAGTAGAAAATATTGTAGAAAGAACTGGCGACATGGCTCGTTGTATCCAACATGAAATAGACCATTTTGATGGTATTTTATATATTGATAGAGTTTCAGAGGAGTTTTTATATAATCCAGATACTGAAGAAAAAGTTATGGTATCAAAGATTATTGAGGTATCAAAATAGGAATAAACGCGTCATTAGCTCAGATGGTAGAGCACACGACTTTTAATCGTGTTGTCACAGGTTCGACTCCTGTATGACGCACCAAAATTAAATGTTTACAAGCTTTAAGTTTTTAAAGTTTGCTTGAATAATATAAGATATAAAAAAGATGACTTCTTAATAAACTAAAGAAGTCATCTTTTTTATTGGAAAAACATAATAAAACATATGAAATATGAAAAATATGCTTGACACCACAATATAGCATATGCTAATTTAGAGTATAGATGAAACATATAAAAACTTTACAAATAAATTATTGAGTGTAGCAAGGTGCAAATATTTTAAAAATTTAGGAGGAAACAAAATGAAAAAGATATGGAGTTATATCGAATTAATGCAAAAAAAACTTGTATGGGCTATACCAATTTTTATGATTATGGGAATTATTTATGGAACGCTTTTTAATCCAACAAATCTAAAAAATTTGGTAATGCCTCTTACTTTTCTTATGGTGTATCCAATAATGGTTACTTTGAAAATTAATGAGTTACTTCAAAAGGGAGGAGAAAAAGCTAATATAATAGCCTTGATTCTTAATTTTGGGATTATGCCTTTCGTTGCATTTGGAATAGGAAAACTATTTTTTCCAGATAAACCTTTATTGATAGTAGGAATTCTATTATCTGCATTGCTTCCTACCAGTGGAATGACTATTTCTTGGACGAGCTTTGCAAAGGGAAATGTTCATAGTGCCATAAAGATGACAATAATAGGGCTTATTCTAGGATCTGTTATTACACCTCTGTATATAAAATGGTTGGTAGGAACAACAGTATCTATTCCTATGATGGATGTATTTAATCAAATAGTATTAATAGTATTTTTGCCAATGATTCTAGGATATATTTCTCAAAAAATCATTATAAAAGTTTATGGAGAAAAAACTTTTAACAGTTCTATAAAATCAAAATTTCCAACGCTATCAACTATAGGAGTTCTAGGGGTAGTCTTTGTTGCAATGGCATTAAAAGCTAATACAATAACGAGCAATCCGTTAATAATATTAAAAAGCTTATTTCCCATAGCAATTCTCTATACTATAAATTATTTTATCAGTACTATTGTAGGAAAAATATTCTTATCAAAAGAAGATGCGATAGCTTTAGTTTACGGAACTGTCATGAGAAATTTGTCTATAGCCTTAGCAATAGCAATGACAGTTTTTGGGAAAGAAGGGTCTGAAATTGCTTTAATAATTGCTTTGTCATATATTGTTCAAGTTAAATCAGCAGCATGGTATGTAAAGTTTACAGATAAAATTTTTAGATAAAAATAATTAAAAAAAAGTAATTAGCATTTGACAAAAATAAAAAACGGAGTTATAATTGGCATATGATAATTAAAAAAGATTAAAAGGAGAAAAAATATGTTAAAAATAGCATTTCCAACTAATGATAGAAAAACGGTAGAAGAGCACTTTGGGCATTGTAGTGAATTTGTAATATACAATGTTGAGAACGGAAAAATTTTAAATAGCGAATTTATAGTACCACCTCCACATGCACCAGGAGTAATTCCTAACTTCTTAGGACAATTTGGAATTCACACAATAATTACTGGTGGTATGGGACAAATGGCTATCAATATTTTTAAAGAAAATAATATTGAAGTAATATTAGGAGCTACTGGTAGTATAGAAGAAACTTTAGAAGTTTATCTTGGAGGAGAATTGGAATCAACAGGTTCTGCATGTAGTCATCATCATGGCGATGACCATGATCACGACCATGGACATAATTGTGGAAACTAATTAAAAAGGAGAATTGAAATTGGAAAACAAAGCATTAGACTATTATAAAAGTGGTTTTAATTGTGCCCAGTCTATATTAAAAGCCTGTAATGAAGATTTGAAATTAACTGATAATGAAAATGAATTATTAAAAGCTGCAATGGGTCTTGGAACAGGAATGTTTGTTGGTGAAACTTGCGGAGCAGTTACAGGAGCAATTATGGCTCTTAGTCTTAAACTTGGAAGTAGCCAAGCTGCTGACAGGGAAAATATGAGAAAAGTATTTAAACAAATAAAAATATTTGAAACAACTTTTAAAGAAAAAAACTGTTCTATGAACTGTAAAGAACTAAAAACTGTTTATAAAATTGACTGTGAAAAAGTAATTAAAGATTCTGCAGAACAAGTAAAAAAGCAGATTAGTGAGCTAGAAGTTTAACATATACTTAAATTTTGAGAACATAAAATAAAACGGAGGTGTTTATATTATGAGAAGAAATGGTATGGGTCCTAATGATGAAGGATCAATGACAGGTAGAGGCCTTGGTAACTGTAGCGGCAATTCTTTTGAAGGACAAGGACCTTTTTATGGAAACAGAGCATATGGAAGAGGTTATTTCTGTAGAAGAAACAATACTGATGGTCAAGGTCTTGGACAAGGTAGAAGATTTTTTAATGCAGGACTAAGCGAACAAGAGGTTTATGAAGCTAGAAAAACGAATTTGGAAAAAGAATTAGCTAAAATTAATGATAAACTTAAAGAATTTCAAAAATAAGTCTGGGCAAGGGTTATCCCTTGCTTAGATTATGATTGGAGATAAAATGAAAACATATATTGAGTGTATTCCCTGTATTATAAACAATGGAATAGCAGCTGCTAAGAGATTAAAAGCCAAAGACCCAGTCATAGAGAATATGACAAGGGAAATATTAGTACATTTAAGCAAAAAAGATTACAATACTTCTCCACCAGCTCTTGTTAAGGGCGTATATGAAATTATTAATCAATATCTGGAGACACAAGATCCCTATGGGGATGTTAAGAATTATTTTAACAGTGAACTTCTAAAACTGGAAGATGAGTTCCAAAAACTTATAGAAGAAAGCGAAAATACTTTTCAAAAAGCTTTAAAGCTTGCCATAGTGGGAAATATAATTGATTTTGGAATTAAATCAGAAATAAGTAAGAAAATGGTTTTAAGACATATCCATGAAGTAGAAAATAAAAACTTAGAAATAGATGATTCAACGAAGTTATACGATAACCTTAAAGAATCAAAAACATTGTTATATTTAGGGGATAATTGCGGGGAAATAGTTTTTGATAAAATATTTATAGAAGAAATTAAAAAAGAGTTTCCACATCTAAGTATAAAATTTGCAGTAAGAGGAAAAGCAGTAATAAACGATGCTACTTTAGAGGATGCTTATTATATAGGACTTAATGAATTGGTTCCTATTATTTCCAATGGAGATGGAGCCCCTGGAACAGTTATTGAAGATTGTTCGGAAGACTTTAAGAAAGAGTTTTATTCTTCAGATATAATAATATCAAAAGGCCAAGGAAATTATGAATCTTTAAATGAGATAGACAGAGAGAATGTTTATTTTTTATTTATGGCAAAATGTAATATGGTAGCAAAGGGTTTAAATGTTCCCAATATGAGCCTTATATGTA
>RRZT012327090.1_pt1 | contig 18114 bp, 9 predicted proteins | sample 2165551 | NCBI WGS metagenome assembly RRZT01 (sample SAMN10456910, study PRJNA506462) | wastewater metagenome | biome: wastewater; feature: sludge; material: wastewater sludge; isolation source: wastewater sludge with Escherichia coli K12::gfp cells carrying plasmid... | place: USA: Moscow, Idaho ...
CGCAGTCAACTTCTTGGAATGTAAACAACAAACAATATGGCAAAAGGTAATAATTTACAGGATTTATCCCAAATAGACTATTGTCTTCAGCAATACTATAGCAAGTATATGGCAGCCACTCTTCTTCAGGAGCGAAAGAAAATCCTTCAAGAGCAGAAGAACGCTGCCATAAAACTTAATGAATCTCTTCAGAGACTGCCTAACTTTGGTGCCGCTTCAAATTCGTTCACCAAGTTGAACGATGCAGAGCAACTTACCAAGAAGTCGCTCGACGAGTTGGCTGCAAGGACTTCTGAACGTTGGTTCAAAGACCCCAAGATAGTGAAAGACTACAGCGTTTTCGTTACATCTTTCTATGAAAGCCTTGTTGCGAAAAATGGCGGTAGAGACTCCAAGGCGTTGGAAAACTACGCCAACAACTACTGCGCCAATCGCCTTCAAAAATTGATGGTGGAACAATTAGCTAGGGAGCAGGTTCCTGCCAACACCGCAACTTACATAGCCAAGAAAGCCTTTTCGGAGAGCATTCTTGGCATGGGCGACTTTGGTAGCCTAAAGAAAGGAGCCATTGGGCAAAAGGTTGATGAACAAGCGGAAAAATATTACAATCCATCCGTTGTTTCAAAAACAGCAGGAACGATTGCTGGTTACGGAATAGATGCAGCACTCACCCCAGGAGGTGTAGGAAAGGCAACTTCTTCCGTAGCCAAGGGTGTGGTAAAGGTAAGTCAAAAAGCTGCAGGTTGGTGGTTAACCGACAAGATTTGCCAAGGAGGTCTCCATATTTATGGCAAGCTATGGGGAACTGAGGATGAAGAGAAGAAGGATAACCGTACCATCTTTGGTGACGAGAATGCTTCTGCAAAAATACAGGCCGGAGCAAAGAGATACAAAAAGAATGGCACGGAATTGATGATGAACATCAACAGTGGGCTTACCAAAAAGATAAAGTTACCACCCCCAAGCACATCTTTAACCATAAAGAAAGAAAGCAACGCCCTATTGGCGGAACACAAGGGTAATTCCCAAAAGCTTCTCTCCACCATCAAGAACAATCTCTCCAAACAGTGTGTGCCATTCAACGGAAACAGCAAAGTTCCAGCTTGGATGTTGAGCAACAGCAGCAAGCAAAACAGGGCGTTGGCATCCTCTTTCTACGCCTGTGCCATGGAAATGTCTAGAGAGCAAAAACAAGTAAGGATGTTTGGAGGCAAGAAGATGACCTTGAAGGAAGTGAGTCAACGAGCCTATGACTATGCAAGGGCAGCAGTTGCCGTAGAGCAACGATCCTCCAAGAATGCAGCTCATGCCCAAAAGGGGACATTGGACAAAAACATGTCTGCGCTCAATGACCAGATAAACAATCCTGGCAAGTCATCAATTCGTAAGCATCCAACTTCCTCTCCCCAGGCAACCCCAACGGCATCCCCTTACGCTTCGGGGCCTTATGCGCAAAACGGCGTAATGGGAACAGAAGCAAACGGTACAACACAGAATACTGCGCAAAAGCCAAATATAGATGGTTGGGGCAATGCCTTTGAGAGCTTAGGCCTTAATGGATTTGGGGACATCGGCAAGAATCTAGGCTATGTATTGGCCATGCTTCCTGATATGATTATAGGAATGTTCACAGGAAAGACTCCAAACCTAAAGCTTCAGGACAACCTGATGCCATTGGCTGCCATAGTGGGAGGAATGTTCGTAAAGAGTCCTCTCCTGAAGCTGCTGCTCATAGGATTTGGCGGTGCAAACATCTTGAATAAAGCAGGTCATGCTGCCATCAGCGATGGTTTAGCAAAAAGTAACAATGTAGCAAAGACCTACAAGGTTTATCCTGACGAGCCTTTGAATTCAAGAATAGTGAATCCAGCGATGAAGGGAAGCAGTATGATAGCCACTATCGACGGCGTGCCTAGCGTCATCAACATATCAAGAGATGCTGCAGACGCTTACAACAAGGGAGCCATCCCTATCAACACATTGGCGAATGCTGTCCTTCGCAAGTATGATGAGAACAAGGCATTGGCATCGCAGAATTATGAGCAGCATCTGAGCCAAGAAGAAACAACAACCCAATCAATGGGTATTAAATAGGTGTTAAGCGCCAGTTATATTAATTTTAGAAATACCTCCTGGTTCGAGAGAATCGGGAGGTTTTAGTTTGTCATTAAGTTAGAGCGGTATTTCCAAGTCGGAGTATCGCTTTTGTTTTACATCTACCTCAATAATCTATACCCTTGCATTAACACCGAGGGGTTAAAGGGGGCGAGCAGCCTCATTTATAATCGTTTACATAAATATCTATAGAAAAAGAATATGTTAAATAAAAAGGTATATCGTTTTTATACCACCTATCTTGTATTTAATCAGTTACTTTGCCATTGGAAATAAAAAACAACCCAATAAATAAAAAAATACAATGGCAAAAAAAGAATCATCTCAACAAGCCTCGGAGCAGCAGGAAGGGAAAGTTGACCGAATAGACAACGCCCTTCAGAAGTTTTCCGACATGCTCATCGCAAGAATGGAGCAAATGAAGGAAAGCAAATGGAAGAAAGGTTGGACGGATGGGCGCACAGCCCAGTTCGGCTTGCCTCAGAATCTCGTGGGTCGCCCTTATACAGGCAGCAATGCTTTCCTGTGCCAAATCCACACCACGATGGAGCATTACAGAATGCCAGTTTACCTTACCATCAAACAGATAAGGGATGCAGGAGGCATGATCAAGAAAGGCGAGCACAGTATTCCTATCTTCAAGTGGGACTTGCGAATCAAGGACAAGGACGGCAAGAAACTGTCAGAAAGCGACTATCGTAACATGACAAAGGAGGAGCAAGCCGAATGCACCGTTCGCCCTTATCTGAAGGTATATAACGAATGGAACATAGACCAAACCAACCTGGAAGAGGTCAACAAAGAAAAATACGATGCCATCTTGAAGCGTTTCAAGTCAGAGCCTATCAAGGACGAGGTAGGAATGTACAAGAACGAGGCCTTCGACAACCTCCTGAAAGAACAGTCTTGGGTGTGTCCTATAGAATACGAGAAGTTCAATGAATCCGCTTTCTATAGTCCCAAAAGAGACCAGATAGTAGTTCCTTCCAAAAAGCAGTTCAATATCAGCAATACCCCAGAGGATGTTTTCAAGGACGGAATGGAGTTTTACGGCACCACCATTCATGAGATGGCTCACTCCACAGGTCACGAGTCACGCCTTGGTCGTGATGGCATCGTAAAGATAGACCAATTTGGCTCAGACCAATACGCCAAGGAAGAACTTGTTGCGGAGCTTACATCAGCCCTCATAGGCAATGCCATGGGTTTTGATAGCAGAATACGAGAGAACAACATAGCTTATCTCCAAAATTGGATAGGTTCGTTGAAGAAAGACCCGAAGTTCTTGAAGTCGGTGATGTCAGATGTGAACAAATCATCCAAGATGGTTTTAGAACACATCGACGAGCAACGCCGAAAATTAGGAGAAAAGGCCCTGTTGGATGGTTCTCTTGATGGTGTGGAAGAAAAAAACAAGAATGAGCAACAACTTCAAGACCTGAAGGAGGAAGATGCTAAGAAAGAGGTCATAGCCAAGGTATGGCCTTCCGTCAACAACAAGATTACAATGCCCTCTGGCGACATTCTCACCGTTGACTACAACAAAGAGAAAGACACTCTTGAAGTTGCATATAAAACATCAGAAGGTGAGGAAAAAGTTCACTGCACTAACTATGACCACAGCCAGGGCATAAACCAGAACTTAGGCTATGTGTGGGAAGAGCTTTCAAACATGAAGCAATTCCAGGAAAAAGAGACAAAGACTGAAATCCTTTCACAAGGAAAGGACTACTTCACTTCATTGATGGAAACTATAACTTCCACTCCCAACAGTGAGCATACAGTTTTGTCTGTGAAGACTCTTCCCGAGCTACGAGACTATTACAAGGGGAATCCCAATGTAGGAGCTTGGATAAACCAGGCATCCAACAAGGAAATCATAGAAGCAGGAGCAGACTTCTTGCCTAACCTCCGCTATAGCCACAAGGAAGGCAGAAGCCTCTACAACATAGAGGCAGCGTATTCAAACATCAACGCATTATATCCCGATGTTGTGGACAATGACGCAAAACGCCAAATTGTTCATCGAATCAAACAAGCCGAGGAGGTGGTAACCTCCTACCATAACAACATCGAGGAAAAATTTGGAAAAGAATTTCTCATGGAAAAAGAAAATATGAACAAGGTTCTTTCTCGAAATGACTACCAGGAGCAAGGTCAGACCATACAGCTTGACCCAAAGGATGAGAAGAAATATTTCTCGTCCTACAACTACTTTCAGATGGAATCCGAGACCGCCGAGTTTGACAAACTAAAGGATGCCGAGAACTATGAAGGCATCCTTGCCCTGGCGAAAGAATATGATCAAGGTGACAGCATGGACTTGGAGCATGTAGAGACCAGCATGACACCAGACTATGGTGATGATGTTCTCATTGATGATGAGAACTATGCTGTTGTATATAACAATTCAGTAGGTGGAACCTACAACTTGTTGAGAAAGTACAGTGAGAATGACATCCGAGAGGCCATCGAGCGTTACGGTATGCCAAAGACTCCAAGCTATGCAGTGAAGTTCATTGACCAGCAGATGGGCTTGGAAAAAGGCGTAAAGCCTTTAGTAGAGATTCCATCCCCAGAGGCAAAGGCTGTAGCCAAGAGCTTTCGAGAAGACTTGACACCTCAATTCACCATGCCGAATGGGAAGGTTCTAGATTACCACTATGACGCTAGCGACAACAAAGTCATAGTAGGAGAAAAGTTAAATGATGGTTCTTTCATAGAAACTTATGTCCACGATTACGACTTTGCTCTCAGCAAGGCAGAAAACATGTCTGCCATATACAAAGAGTTGTCAACTGAATATCAAGCAAAAAAGGCGAGCGAGGAAAAGAAAACTCCTCGTGAAGACAGCTATATCCAGACAGATGTCGTAGGTAAGGCCAAACAGATAGCATCCACAGGTGTTCCTATGGAAGAAGCAGAGAAAAAGGCTTCATCCATTGTGAAAGAAGAGGTTCACAAGGAACACCATAAGCAAGAAGCCGAGAAAGACAAGCAGGAAAAGGACAAGGCAAATCAAGCCGCAGCAGAAGAGAAGAAAGAGCAACAAGAGAAAAAAGAGGAATCAAAAGAGGTCAGCGAGGCGACAGCCAAAGCCCTTACCCATGCAGCCCTTCTCGTTGGAGCATTATCTGCTGCCAAGCAGAATGAGGGAATTTGGATGAACAAATCCCAGAAAGGTAATGCAGAGTTCATCAACACCCACACCCCTATCACGGCCTACAACAACATTATGATGAACCTCAATTCGGATGCCAACAAGTATAAGACGAATGTCTATACTTATTATAATCCTGCCAAGGAGAACCACATGCCTGTAAAGCAGAACGAGAAAGGCATGGAGTTCCATTGGACTAGTTGGGGGTATCAGAACGCCATGGATAAGGACGAAGTCATCACCAGCAAGCAGTTTGACAAACTTCCTGATGACGAGAAGTCTTTCTATACCAAACATGCCACACGAGTTATGCAGAACATCTACAATGTGGAGCAAACCACCATGAACGCCAACAACCATGACGCTTACGTGGAAATTCTGAAGAACAAGGGAGCGCAGCTTTCACAAAACGAGAAAGAGCAAAAAGGGAAATACTCTTCTATTATGAAACAATGGAAAGAGTTGAAGGGCAAGCATCCCGATGCACTTCTATTGTTCCGCATTGGCGATTTCTATGAGATGTACAAGCAGGATGCCAAGCGAGGTTCGGAAGTGTTGGGAATCACCCTGACCAAGATGAATGAAAGTAAAGACTTCCATCTTGCAGGATTTCCACATCAAGCACTTGACACCTACCTTCCAAAACTCATCCGAGCAGGAGAACGAGTAGCCATATGCGACCAGTTGGAATCAAAGAAGACAGTCAGCCAAAGCTTCGACACAAAAGCAATACTGAACAAAGCATACGCCACTGCCAAGGAAGTGGCCAAGCAAAGCGGTATGCAATATGAGCGAGTGATGGTTTTGCAAGATGCCAAATACGATTCCAAGGAAGACAAGATTGTCGTAAGCGGCATGAAAGGCGAAGTTGGAAATGAAAAGATGGCTGCCCTTTACAAAGCAAACGACATCTACAGAGCCGTGGTTGCAGCCACAGGTACAGAGAACCGTCTTGACCGTTCGGGCAGAAACAACCTCCTCCCAGAGGACGATGCCAAGCATGAGCAACTGGTGAGAGAACTTGCAGCAGGAGTTATGATGGCTCGCCAGGGACTTCCTGCCATACTCTCAAAGGAGAATGAGAAACTTATTCCTTATTGGGAACGAGAGATAAAGGAAAATCCAAAACTCTTGGGAATAGTAGAAAGAGATGTGAACAATGCTGTAGAGACCATTGACAACCTTGTGGCAAAGCGAAAGGTTGACTATGAATCCATCCGTGGACAGCTTCCAGGAAAGACGATGGAGAAACCATCAAAATATTCCATCTCCCAAGACTTGGCCAAGCTGCCAAACATAGAGACCAAGGAAATAGTAGTGGTAAAAGACATCTTGCGAAAAGAAGCAGATGTCATTCTCCCTGCTGGAGCATCCTTGGAAGTGAACAACGAGGTTCCTGGCATGAGAAAGGACAGAATCACCATAGCCTTGAAGAAAGAAGGCATTGACGATGTGAGGTTCTATAATGCCGGTGGTTCACTTGGATTGAATAAGCCAAACTCCTATTTCCAAGGGAAAGAAGTCACGCTCAACAACTTGAAGCAGTATGAGTTGGTTCCCCATCATACACTTGATGTAGAGAAACAAGCCGCCCCAAAGAAAGAAGTAATCATCAAGAACTTCCAAGCCATCAAGGATGACAACGGTAGATATGCCTTCTTCATCAAGCCAGAGAACGAGCCTTCTTTCTCTGTATATCCTGCCAAGGAGCACTTGAACACGTTCTACAACGTAATCAAGACGGACAAACAGGCAATAGTCCACAATGCCCTAGCACAAAGATATTACGAGATGGCCACCAAGCATCCTGACACCAAGCTAGACCTTATCACCCCTAAGAAGGTTGATGTGGATATGAAGCTCATAGAGCGTCCTTCCATAACATCGAGCGCACAGGATGCCAAGCAGAAGCTCATCTTTGCCACCATCAATGGGCAGCGTGTACAAGCTCCTATCAACAAGCAACAATGGCAAAAGATGTGGCTTGCCGAAGATATGGGAGCCTACAAGAGGGCTTTGGCCGCCGTCATCTTCGAGCCTATGCTGAAAAGAGGCATGGAAGAAGAGCAATCTCAACAGGCTGTTAGCGAATCAGAGAAAGTAGAGATTAAGGAAAAGCCTGCCCCTGAGAACAAGGTACAGGAAACTGTTACGGAAACTCACAGAACAGGCCTACATATGTAATACACGAGGGTGCATCTAAAGGTGCGCCCTCATAAAACTATCATAAATGGCATTAGACAAGCAAGCGTTTTACAGCCAGTATGCCCAGGTAGCCATCGAGCAACAGAAGAGATATGGCATTCCAGCTTCCATCACCTTGGCACAGATGGGTTTGGAAAGCGGCTTTGGCACATCTACCCCTGCAAGAAGGAGCAACAACTTCTTCGGTGTAAAGGTTGGCAGCAGTTGGACTGGAGCCTACGACTATTACAGCGATGACCGTCCAAACGAGAAGTTCCGCAGATACAACAATGTGATGGAAAGCATCGAAGACCACTCCAAGGTCTTGATGAAATCCCGCTACAGCCACTGCCAGAACTATTCGCCCACCGATTATGTTTCTTGGGCAAACGGCATCAAGGCTGGCGGCTACGCCACAGATCCAGACTATGCTTCCAAGCTTATATCCGAGATTAACAAGTATGGGCTAGGAAAATATGATCAAATAGGCATTCAGCAAGCCCAAAGCCAAGGATTGGTAACAGGATATGCCAGAGGTCAATCGTCAACGACCTCTGTTATAACCCTAACACCCTTGCAAGGCAATTGGGGTTTGCCTATTGATTTATCTGTCGTAAAACTCAGTTCTGAGTTTGGAGTACAGAGACCAGGGCATAAGCATGGAGGGCTGGACCTCTCCACGCAAGGGAAAAACTATCCTGTATATGCAACCGAAGACAATGGAAAGGTTGTTACCGTTGGCAAACAAGACAAGGGAGCAGGAAACTATGTAGTAATCGAGTATGACAGGCAAGATGGAACAAAAATCCAGACCACCTATATGCATCTCAATCAAATTGGCGTAAAACCAGGCGACATAGTAAATGCAAGGCATCAAATAGGAGTCTCAGGCAACACAGGCCGCTCTTCAGGGCCACACTTACATTTTGAGACAAAATACCTCAATGCCAATGGAAATTGGGAGAAGTTTGACCCTAAGTTATACCTCGCTGAAATGGAGGTTAGAAGTAATCAAGCGACAGCTTTGGATAAGAATGGAAACGATGCGTTAGCCGCTTACCGCAGTCAAATGCTGTTTGCAGGAGGCAAAGCCCCATCCTATCAGCAACAAGCGTCAGACCCGACACAAGCACTTCTGGCATCCATCACCAACAGTAACGACCCCACAAAATGGCTGTCATTGCTAATGAGCAACAACGGAGAAGACCTTTCTGGAAGAGACCCAATCTCTTCACTTATAGGAAGTCTGTTCTCTGCCGCCCTTACAGTAGCCATGCAGTTGAGAAGCAGCGAGGAGATACAAGCCGAGGAAGAAGCCGAAAGCCAGCTTAAACAGCAATCGCCAGACGAGGAAAATAGCAATCTAGTAAAGATGACTCGCCAAGATGTAGAAAAGGCACAGGCAACGGCATCCATGCAATTTGATGCGGAATCCCCAGAGCAACAGCAGCAACAAGGCCAACGCCTCGCATAAATAAAGAAATAATTATATACTTATATAAACATATAAAACAATAAAAATATGATTAAGTGTAACGTAACAGCATGTGGAACCATCAGCAGTTCCGCAGAAGAGAAGCAGAGTAAGGATGGAGAGAAATTCATCTCCTTCGGCATGATTGTTCCTTTGCTGGGAAAGGATGGAACAGCGAAAGAAGTATGGGTAACGGTGTCTGCGCCAGGAAATAAAGAGACAGCCGCCTCTTACTCCGCTGGCAGAAAGGTAACGGTAAACGGCGTGATGTACATCAGAAAACACGACGGAAACATCTACCTGAACCTTCGCACCGACTCCAACATCGAGGTAAACGAGTCCACTACCAATGACCGATTGGAGGGAAGCATGGAGTTCCGAGGCAAGGTAAGCAAGAAAGGCATCAAGGAACTGAAAGACAAGAAAGGCAAGGACTTTCAGTCGTTCGCAGCGTTCTCCTCTGACAAAGAGGGAGAGAACAGAGAGTTTACATGGGTAAGCTTTGTAAACTTCTCCCCTATCCATGAGGATTACTTTGCAGCAGAGAAGTACGTGGAAGTCCATGGAGACTTGCAACTAGGCATCTTCAAAGGAGAACTTCAGATAGAATGCAAGGTAAAGAGCATTGCTGCCTGGGACTTGAACAAAACTACAGATGCAAATGGAACAGCGCAAACAGCACAGTCATAGATTTCTCCACTTCATCTATATATTTGGAGTTTTGGCAGTAGGAGCCATTGGCATCCTACACATGATATTCCCAAAGAAATAACAAGAACACAAACAGGGATAGTGTCATCATGAAAGATGGTACTACCTTCTGTTTGTTTAAGACAAAGCAAGAAATAATGGCAAAAGAAGAAAAGCAAAACATCATTAGTAATTTTCTGAGCGGATGGCAGAAGCTATTCGGTGGAGCAAAAGAACATACCACCCCAAAAGCGAAGCCATTCCCAAAGAACCATTTCTACAGCCCAGAAGAGCTAGAGTATCTTTCACAAAACAAAGAGGGTTCCCTTATTGACCAATGGGCTGTTTCCATTGGCAAATGGGCATTTGAACAAGGAAAGGATAAATCATCCCCTACAAAGTTTGCCGCCGTCAAATGGCAAAATGGATTGATGGCTACATGGATAGACGGAAAGCTCACACCTGACACAAAAGACAGACAGATTGGAAGATTATTACTTCTGAAGGAGCGAGGATATGAACTTCCAGAACGATACGAGAACATGGCGCAAGACTACGAGGCACAAAGCCTTGTAGGCAAATACTTTGTGTCCAATAATGACAAAAGCATCATTAAGATTGACTCCTATGACAGAGGAAGACTGATCTTTGATGCCCCAAGTCTTGTTCTGAAGAAATGGGAAGATGGTAGTCTTTCCTCAAACGAAGAAAAAGTTGCCTACGCTGATTTTCATAAGTCGCTGAATGAAAAATATACCATCATGGAAGAAGAGCGACAAAAGGAATTTCAAGAGAAACTTGCCAACTTCGAAGACGGCAAGGAGCTTTACAAAGGAATGCACAATCTTTTGCGCCAAACCTATCCCCCAACAATAGGTGGCAGTATTCCTATGGAATTACGCACAGCCCACCCTGTAGGTTTCTTCGATGGAAAAGTTATTCCAGTTTCATGGTCACTCACCAGTGAAAAGGATATTAAAGTTAGCGTTTACACCAACCACAGCAACGCTTTAAGTAGCATTACCATCAACGAGGACAACGCATACAAAGCAAAGAGTTTGCTCAACAGCATTGCACATGCAATAAATAACGAGAAGGTTAATGGTTTAACTCGTTCGCTAGTGAATGTTCTGGGCAACAAACTTGGTGAAGACAAAATCTTTGCCAAGGAGAACAACACACCTTTGCTTGAAGCTAGAGAGGGAACAGTCAATGCCGTTACTGCTACCAACGACGGCAGAGTTATAGCTTTCAATCTCAACACCCACAAGGAAATTCCGTTGCATGGAAAAGAAAGCGTTGAATTAATGCAAGCCTTGCTTTTCGAGGGTTTGGATGAGCAATCTCGCCTTCGAAAGGAGTTGAGCATCCCCAAGATGAAGGACTATGTGGAATCTATGGAGGACGAAGAGGACATTCTGTCCGGAAACAAGGAGCTTCTTCCACATGGTTCCAAAGTAGATAGCCTTTACGGTACATATTATAGTGCCGAGGAGGAATATTCAAGCTACGCCCAAGGAACCTTGCCACTAGCTGCAGAAGACAAAGCTGAACTCATAGCAGACCTTCAATCATCATTCATGAACTTCAAGCAAGAACTACAAAATATGGTTGAAGCTTACAAAGACCATGATGGTGTCATCGACACAAATAAAGTGAGCAAGCTAGAAAAACTTGACAGAATTCTGAATATCGAGGCAAGAGGTCAGACTCCAGTCAAACCTGTACCTGTAGCCGCAAAAAGAGAGTCACCAAAGGAATCACTACAGGATGCAGAAGCCGCTTCCAAACAGAATGACCTCAAAGAGGTAAAGAACATAAATGCCGAAGAAGTTGACCAAAAAGCCATTAAGTCCTTCTTTGGCAATGTAAACTATGCACCTAAGAAAGTGAAGGAAGAGAGTTCTAGACAGGTTGCGCCACAGAGATTGACGGAAAAAGAAAAGGACGATGCAATCTCACGAATCGACAAGCGAATCGCAGAACTGCACCGTCTAGGAAAGGAGCAATCTCTCAAATCCAATATTGGAAACTCAGCCGACTCCCACCGTCGTGGGTACCTCCCATCAGGAACGTCTCCTGATGGCGCACAGAGCGTTGCCCCTTCTGATGGCAAAGATAATAAAAAATTTCCATCTAAGTATCTATTTCTTGGGAATTTAGCCCATTTTATAACATCTTTTAATACAAATATAGGTATTAACGCCAGCAATTTTACAAAAGAGTTATATAAAGGCATAGGGTTACACCCTCACGGTAAAGATGTTCAAGTTTCTGAATATATTAATTTTTCCAACGACAAAGGAGAAAAAACAACAGTCCGTCTTTCTGATCATCGAGCTAACGCACTCAGCATCATCAAAAAAGGAGGAAGAGCGGCCGAAGGATATTCTATCGTTATAAAAGTAGAAGATTCTCCCGAAACAAAGTTCAAGGCAAACAAACATTCCCAAGTAAAGGAATACGTTTATGACAATCCAGACCGCCAACGCCTTTTGAACATCGGCAAAGGAATCTTCGACCTCCTGGACAGAGGAGAATACACCGACTTGGCCAATGCCAACGAGATAAACATATCCCCTAGAGGAAGGCAGCATAAAGAACTACGCACTCCTGACGGCAAGCTACTGGGCTTCACCTATCAAGGAAAGATTTACCTTTATCCTGAGGCAAAGGGCTTTGAGCCACCAGTACATGAGTACACCCACTTGTGGGCGGAAGCACTGCAAGACAGGAACTGGAAAGAATGGAAGAATGTCGTAGGCATGATGAAAAAGTCGAACCTCTGGAACGAAGTAAGAGACCTCCACACCGAGCTTATTGCCACCGATGACATTGCCGAGGAAGTCCTTGCCACCTATTCTGGAAGAAGAGGCGCAGAGCGTTTGGAGTCAAAGCTTAAGGAAATTGTTGCTAGCAACAAGAGTATGGACGAGAAGACCGCAGAGACCCAGGCCGTCACTCAAATGAACAATGCCGTTTCAAAGTTCTGGAATGTCATGTCTGACTTTTTGCACATTCACTATACATCCGCAGAAGAAGTAGCAGATAGAGTCTTGTATGAATACACCAAAGGTCTCTACCCTCTCAATTATGAAGAAGTCGCTCAACAAAAGGGCAAGACCAAGCCATATTATGTTTCCGTAGAGGAAAAAGACAATGGTCGATGGCATCGTCCAGAAGTAGAGCAAAGAGCGGCCTATCAGCGTTATGGAGAGATGATGGCTGATAAGCTATCCCTTCAACTCACCTATGGCGATATGCCATGGATAAAGAGCGACAAGCAGGTTCCATGCGACCTAAGCAAGAAGGCATACCAAGGAATGGATTCTTTCATGCTGGCCTTGGACGCAGAAAAGAACGCCTATACCTTACCTATTTATATAAGCAAGGAAGATATCCAGGCAAACAACTTGCTGGTGAAGTCAGATGCCACCTTCTTCCCTATCATAGAAGAAGTTGGTGTAACAGAGTTATATAACATCGAGCAAACCAACTATCCAATCTTGCACCCGAAGGATTACGAGGAGTTAAAACTAGATAGCATCGCCTCCAATCGTTACAAGCAAAGTAACGAACTGGGCCAACTACTCCGCAAAGGAGCATGGCAGACCGCTATTGCCTTCGATGGCAAGCCTAGCCTTGCCTCCTACAGTGCGAAGAACGACACCATCCATGTGGCACCTGTTCAACACTATGAGAAAGAGCAAGATTTCTATCGAGACTTAGGAATGGGACTGACAAGAAGCACCAGAAAGGCAGAGGCAAGAAAGACCAGCTTCGAGTCACTATCCAGAGAAGAATTGGTTTCCTTGGTTGGCAGTGTCATCCTTGGTCAAAAGAACCACTTTGATGTAACAACGCCACAGCAAACATCCATGTGGAAAGAGCGTCTAAGAAAAGACCCAAGCTACACCAAGCAAGTATTATCTTCTGCAGATGTTGCGTCGCAGATCATCATACAACGTATCGACATTCTCAAAAAAGGAGGAAGCCAAGACATTGACCTCCGTTCTTCCACGCCAGTAGAAGTAGATATTGACGGTAACGGCATTGTTGAAAGCCAAGAAAACCTTGCCCCAGACCAAAAACAAAGCTCCAACGAAAGCCAGGAGCAAAGTGACGAAGTTCCTAGGCAAGAGAAGAGACATTTGCACAGATAAAGAAATCCCTCGCTACTTTCACAAGCAGCGAGGGACTGACATTTAACTTTACATTTATGAAAAACTCTATTTACTGTTATCGTAAAACCTATTCCATGCAAGCCTGATTGGCCGCATCAAAAATCAATTCTTTGATATTTGCCAAAGTTGGATTTATCAAAGAAAAGTGTCCATCTCCCATTGCACCCTTGACAAAATCAATGGTGTCCCACCATTCGATGACCTTGTCTTCTAGTAGATGCGTTTGAACGGCACAGTCCGTTTTGCTCGCAGTTGGATTATTGTATCTCCAAAGCGTAACAATAGCAGCCTCTTCACACCCAGTAAGGAGAATATTCACCTTTTCATTTTCATCTACCCACTTTCGGTAGATGTCAACATAAGAAGGCACATCCACTTCCTCTTGTTGATTATCATTCCCTTCATCCTCCTCATTTCCATAGCTGACATTCTCCTCCTCTAGGAATTTTGTTGCAGAAGTGTTGTTGTCAGGAAGGTTGTTGTCGGCAATGAAGGAAAAGTAAGCATCCAACATCCCTTGGGAATGATGCTTCACGTAATCCAATTCCGTTATATCTCTCGACAGGAACATACCATTCAGGCGTTCCTCGTCCACAAAACCTACAATTTCCATATAATCTAGCCTTAATTACATATGTATTCCACGACTTTGTTTAGCCTTTTCTATAGCAGCATCCTGTGCCACACACATCTCCTCGGAATATTCATCCTCCGGGACATAAGAAAGCATGCCTTTGTCATCCTTTGTCCAACAGCCATAGATGCCAAAGTTATACTTGTCTAGCATCACGTTGCCATCTTTTTCCTCCTGCCACTTTTGAGCATCACCGTTGACACTACGGATTCCAGTTTCCTCGTTCAAGTCGATGCCGGCAGAAAACATCTTGCCTTCCTCTCCCTTGGTAACAACCTTTCCTTCTTCAAGTTCCATAACCTCACTTTCAGAAAGCCCCACCTTGTTAGCCAATGTAGATAAGTTCTGGTCAATGATGTCTGCCTTTACAGAAATGGTAGCATTTGTAGCCCCATCGAGCTGCACATAGTTCCAGGAATTGTTCGACGGTAGCAACACCTTCAAAACTTGTCCGTTTTGCAAAGCGGTTTTCTGTTCCTCCGTAAAATACTCAAGATTGTTCTTTGCGATGAGAGGCAAGAACACTGGATGAAGCCCATCCTCTGTTTGCTGTAAGCGGATTCGAGCAAAATCCTTGTGGACAACTCCATCAAAATCAGCTCTCTCAATAGGGAGCAAGGGAGTTCTTTGCCCAGAAAGGAACTTATTCATAATACTTTCAGGAAAGTCGTCTATCATTTCCTGTGAGAGTCCGAAGTTAGCCAACTCCTCGTATGGAATTTCGCTTTCAGAAAATTTCAATTCGTTCATAATCTTATTCTTGTTTAAAGTTTTCGGCAAAAGTACACATTTTCTTATCAAGGCTTTCCACAAATACGATATACCTTTTTATTTAACATAGATTTTATCCCTATCCAAATCAAAGCTCTTGCTACAAATAGCCTTCAACCTTAATAATCTATACCTGAAAACACCGAGGGGTTAAAGGGGGCGAGCGGCCTCATTTATAACAGTTTACACGATACACCTTAGAAAAAGAATATGTTAAATAAAAAGCTATTTTATATTTACGCCCATAATTTCTTCCATTCATATTACTTTTGCAAGCTAAAGAAGTATTATTATATAAAGAATAAGGCATGATTAGATTTCTTTCATTTTTACTATTTCTCCTATGTTGCCATTCCCCGATGGGGATGGCGCAAGGAAAGAAAGACATGAAGGACTACTGGATAGACAAATACCTAAGTGTGAGTTTTCCTTTGGAAAGCATAAGGATAAACTCCACCTTTGGCAGTAGGGTTGATCCTTTCACAGGGAAGCACAAGCAACACAAGGGACTTGACCTTAGGGCAAGATACGAGGAAGTACTATCCATGTTCGATGGCTACGTGAAAGGCGTAGGCTACGACAGTGGCTCTGGGAAATATATCACCATGCAGTATGGCGATTACACGGTAAGCTATTGCCATTTATCTGAAATTTGGGTGAGCGACAACCAGAAGGTCTATGCAGGAGACCCAATAGGCATCAGCGGAACTACAGGACGCTCCACTGGGCCACATCTGCATATCACCTGTAGGCTTCGGGGCCGTTTGGAAGACCCATACGACTTGCTTCTTTACATAAAAGAGACGAGAGAGAAAGCCATCAAGGCATTGAAGATAGACGAAGACAAAGTGCTTACGCCCGATGATTTCATCAAGCATTATGCCCAAGCGGCCATGCGCCAACAAAGAAAATACGGCATACCAGCCTCTGTTATACTGGCACAGATGGCGTTTGAAAGCAGATGGGGAAACAGCAGCCTGGCACAAATAGGCTATAATTTCTTTGGAATAAAGGCCAATAGCAACTGGCTCAGAAGAGGCCTACCCTACAGCATTCATGATGATGACCGCAAAAACGAGAAATTCTGCAATTTCTCCTCGGCAGAGGAAAGCATCGAGTATCATTCCAGGTTGTTGATGAGTGACAGATACGCTCGCTGTTGGCGATACAAGCCAACCGACTATCACAACTGGCTTGTCGCAATCAAGGCAGGAGGCTATGCGACTAGAAAAGACTATGTGAAGAAATGCGAGAGCATCATTCTTCAACATAAGCTTTATCTATACGATATAGAAGCTGAGAAAATGTAACATAAGACAAAACTATAATAATAAATAAAATGAAGAAATTAAAGATTTTGCTGGCAGCCTTATTGGTAATAGGCAGCACAGCCAAGGCACAGGTAGTTTATGGAGAGAATGAGAAGGAATATATCAAGGCATCCTCTTTCTCCAATGGCAGAACTGAAAAGAAAGACAGCAAGCCATTCCTTTCCGGACAAGAGAAATATAAGTTATCCAGTATAGGTAGCAATTGGTTTGGCAGCATCAAGGCTGGTATGTCCACCTTCTCTGGAGCACCAGTAGGATGCACAGACTTCTTTGGCCATACACGTCCTACCATGGTATTCAGTTTGGGTAAATGGCATTCACGTTTCTTTGGAACACGCCTGGTGTACCAAGGGTTCAAGTTCACAAATGCAATCGATGAAGCCATGAAGTTCCAAAATTACCATGGAGACTTGATGCTCAACGTATCGAGTTTCTACAGAACCACCTACGATCCACTTCCAAGATGGGACTTGGTTCCATATATTGGAGCTGGTGTAATTCACAACTCAGAGCTACACCATATTCCGTTTGCCCTCTCATACGGCCTACTCTGCAGTTACAGGGCAACCAATCGCTTGCACGTTACCGCCGAGTTGGGAGGAACCAGTACCTACCAAAAGTTTGATGGTTTAGGGAAAAACAAGCATTTCGGTGACAACCTTTTCCAAGCAACCGTTGGACTCACCATCGGTATCGGCAAACAAGGATATGAACGTAAGCCTGTTTTGGAGGTCTTAGACACAGACAACCAAGGCGTAACAGACTTGACCAACTATCCCAAGAACAGTTTTGATGGACTTCGAAAGCTAAGAGACAGAATGGCAAGTGAAGAGCAAGCCGTCGAGAACAGTGGCATTCAACTGGACGCACCTATTCTATTCTTCTTCAAGATAAACTCCACCAACCTTGTTGACAAGCAACAACTGGTAAACATAGGAGAAATAGCAGGAGCTGTGAAGGAGAACAATCTAAGTGTCAAGATTATAGGAGCTGCAGACAGCAAGACTGGCACACCGAAGCACAACAGAGCACTCAGCGTGAAGCGTGCAAAGTATATTGCCAAGCTACTTATGAAGGCAGGAGTAGATAAAAGCAAGATGCAAGGCATCAGCAGAGGCGGCATCAACCTTTACAAGCCATACACCGCCAATCGACACACCTGTGTTATTGTGTACAAAGAAGAAACAAAATAACATACATCATTCCTTTTCCATAAGCAATTATGGAAGAGGAAAATTTCCTATATAAATATAATAAGGTATGAGAACCATAAGAACAAACACAAATCCACGAGCCACGGATGTAGCCCCACAGCTGCAAAGCGTATTGAATGCCAATGGTATGCAAGCCCATATTTCAATGACAGAGACAGGCACCTATCAGCTTGTCACCATGTCACACAACTCTTCGCAGCCAAGATATTACAATATCAACCAAAAGCAGTTGGAAGCCTTGATGAACGGAGGAACAACCGTATGGGACAAGAATGCCTACAACACTTTTGTTTCTATTGTGAAGAACGATTATTACATTCCAGGTTCCTTTGTAGCAGCAAGAAATGCCAATTCTCC
>RRZT010355773.1_pt1 | contig 18109 bp, 17 predicted proteins | sample 2165551 | NCBI WGS metagenome assembly RRZT01 (sample SAMN10456910, study PRJNA506462) | wastewater metagenome | biome: wastewater; feature: sludge; material: wastewater sludge; isolation source: wastewater sludge with Escherichia coli K12::gfp cells carrying plasmid... | place: USA: Moscow, Idaho...
AATTCCACGGCGTGATCGAGGCCACGACCCCGATCGGCTGCTTGATCACGGTCAGGCGCTTGTCGCGCATATGGCCGGGGATGGTTTCGCCATAGATGCGCTTGGCCTCTTCGCCGAACCATTCGATGAAGCTGGCGCCATAGGCGATCTCGCCCTTGGCCTCGGGCAGGGGCTTGCCCATTTCGGCGGTCAGGATGCGGCCCAGATCGTCCTGATTTTCCATCATCAGATCGAACCATTTGCGCATGATCTGCGCGCGTTCCTTGCCGGTGCGGGCGGCCCATTCCTTCATCGCGGCGGCGCTGGCCGCGATGGCGCGGGCCACCTCGGCGCGCGAAAGATCGGCGACCTCGGCGATGATGTCGCCACGCGCGGGGTTCACCACCGGGAATGTCGTGCCGTCATCGGCGTCGATCCATTCGCCGGCGACATAGGCGCGGGTCTGCAACAGCGAGGGATCTTTCAGAAGCATCCTCAGGTCGGTCGGCTGTTTGTTCATGATCGGACTCCTTCGCGGCATGACCAGGGCAAACTTGCGCTTTTGCCGTGACAAAGCAAGCGAAAGCCCGTTTGTGGCCGCATCATCGAAACGTGATGGACCCGGGGGGCCGCGCCGCGCGTTGGACGGTCAATCGTCAGGTATTCCCTCTTGGCGATCTCGAACTGCGGCGCGCCTGGCGCGCCGCTTTTTTTCGGGGGACCCCTTTTCCGTCGCGGATCAGCGCGGGCCGGTCCCCGCACCCGACCAGCAGGGTTGCAGGTCGCCGGGGCGCGGGCTTGCGGCATGGACGCCGCGCGCAATCGCCCGCGCCAGCACACATGCCGCCGCATGGCCAAGCGCAAAGGGCGTTATCGCCGGATCGGGCAGGGGGCGCGCCCCGGTCGAAACCGCAAAGACCAGATCGCCGTCAAAGGGGGTGTGGCTGGGCAGAATGGCGCGCGCCATGCCGTCCTGTGCCGCCGTGGCCAGCCGGGTCAGCCCGGCCTTGTCGAGCGCCGCGTCGGTCGCGACGATGGCGATGGTCGTCGCCTCGCCCAGCCGCTTTGCGGCTTGCGGTTCATGCCCGGGATCATAGGGCCCGTTCAACCCAAGGCCGCCGAATTCGTCGCCCAGCTCATATGGCGCGGCCCAGAATTGCCGCCCGCTGCCGGCGGTGACCGAACCCAGCGCGTTCACCACCACCAGCGCGCCGATGGTGATGCCGCAGTCCAGCACCGCCGAGGCCGAGCCCAGCCCGCCCTTCCAGCGATGAGTCAGCGCGCCGGTCCCGCCCCCTTCGCTGCCGATGGCGAAATCGGGCGCGGCGGCGGAAAGCGCGGCGCGTCCCAGCCCCGAATAGGGATTCGCGCCCCAATCCTTGTCGCCGCCGTTCAGCAGGTCGAAGACGATGGCGCCCGGCACGATGGGCACCCGCACCGGGCCGACCTGAAACCCCCGGCCCATGGCGCGCAGCCCCTCGGCGACGCCATCGCAGGCCGCAAGCCCGAAGGCCGAGCCGCCCGACAGGACCAGCGCATCGACCGCCGGCACCATCTTGTCGGGGGCCAGCAGATCGGTCTCGCGCGTGCCGGGGGCGCCGCCCATGACATTGACCCCGCAGGCCAGCGGCCGATCCGCCAAAAGCACCGTCACCCCCGAGCGCAGGCCGTCGTCGCGGGCATTGCCGACGCGCAGGCCGGCAATATCGGTGATCAGGTTCCGTGTCCCCTGTCGCATGGCGTCGATCCCGTCCTGTTGATGTCCGGCCCAAAGAACCGGCGGGCCGGTCGCGGCGTTGCAACAGGCTAGTCGCGTACCTAGATTTGCCGCAACCGCTTTCGAAAGGATGCCACCATGACCGCGCCGCTTCACCGGATCTATGGCCGCCCGCTGGATGCCGGGATGCCCAAGGGCTTTGATCAGGCGATCTTTGGCATGGGCTGTTACTGGGGTGTCGAGCGCCTGTTCTGGCAGCAGGACGGGGTCTGGCTGACCGAGGTGGGCTTTGCCGGCGGGACCGTGCCCAATCCGACCTATAAGCAGGTCTGCGCCGGCGGCACCGGTCAGGCCGAGGTGGTGCGCCTGATCTATGACAGCTCGCGCGTCAGCTATGAGCGGCTGTTGCAGGTCTTCTGGGAAAACCACAACCCGACCCAGGGCAATCGCCAGGGCAATGATATCGGCGATCAGTACCGCTCGCTCATCATGTATTTCAACGACAGCCAGCGTATCGTGGCGGAACGCAGCAAGGTGGATTACGGCAACCGGCTGGCGGTGGGGGGCTATCCCGACATCACCACCCAGATCGTGGCCGCCGGCCCCTTCTATCCCGCCGAAGAGGATCATCAGCAATATCTGGACCGTTATCCCGATGGCTATTGCGGGCTGCGCGGGACGGGCATACAGGCCCATCTCAGGGATTTTGCCGAGGATAGCTGATGTCGACCTGGACCGCGCTGACCCATACCGCCGGACGCGATGCGGCCGAGGCGCTTTGCGAACTGGCCGAGGGCATGACCCCCGAACCCGTCGGCAGCGGCGTCTTCGAGATCGAGGACGGCAGCGACCGTTGGGAGGTGGGGCTCTATTTCACCGAACGCCCCGACGAGATCGCGCTGGCGCTGCTGGCGGCGGCCTGGGGCGCCGAGCCCTTTGTCATCTCGGAATTGCCCGAGGTGGATTGGGTCGCGCATGTGAAACGCGAACTCAGCCCGGTCGAGGCCGGCCGGTTCTTTGTCCATGGCAGCCATGATGCCGACAAGATCCCCGAGGGCGCCGAGGCGCTGTTGATCGAGGCGGCGATGGCCTTTGGCACCGGCCATCACAACACCACCAAGGGCTGTCTGCTGGCGCTGGACCGGCTGATCGGTGCCGGGATCGCGCCGCAGCGCATCGTCGATATCGGCTGTGGCACCGCCGTTCTGGCGATGGCGGCGGCGCGGGTCTTTCCGGTCACCGTGCTGGCCGGGGATATCGACCCGATGGCGGTCGATGTCGCGCGCGCCAATGTGCTGGCCAATGGGCTGGACGGGCGGGTGGAATGCGTCGAGGCCGTGGGGTTCGACCAACCCCTGATCGAGGGCGCGGCGCCCTATGACCTTGTCTTTGCCAATATCCTGAAACAGCCGCTGATCGACCTTGTGCCGGATATGGCGCGCTATGTCGCGCATGGCGGACGGGCGATCCTGTCGGGGATTCTGACCACCCAGGCCGATGAGGTCGTCGCGGCCTATGCCGCCGGCGGTCTTGCGCTGGAGCGTCGCGACGATCTGGGCGAATGGTCGACGCTGGTGGTCACGCGCGCCTGATCGCGGAGCGGCTTTTCGGAGTGGGGCCGGCAAGTCCGGGACGCGCAAGGCAGGGGCCGGGCAGGATCGCGGCCCTTGTCAGGACCTGTCGCAAAGGGGCGCACCAAGGCGTGGATCCCGGAATGCGAAAGTCCTGGAAAACGAACGTCCCGAAATACGAAAGGCGGCCCCTTGGGCCGCCTGAATATCGGACCCGGCTTGCGGGTCTTGTGACTGCGCCGGGCGACCGGGGGTCAAGCCTTGCGCAGAAACCGCCTTGATCAGCGGAGGTATGCGATCCGTTCGATATCGCCGCGGTTCAGACCGATATCGTCCAGCTCGCGGTCGGTCAGGCGGTTCAGCGCGTTTTTCGTCACGCGCGCATCGTTCCAAGCGGTCAGCGCCGCCCAGATTTTCGAACCAATACCGATAGAGCCCGCACCGCCATGGACGCGGTTCGTGTCAATCGCCGACATGTTATCACCTTGAATGTTCTGCCCGCTCGTCGGGCGCTGCGTTGATGCTGTGGATATAAAGCAGGCAATGCGCAAAAACCACGCATATCCCGGCATTCCCGCTATGCAGCGCCTGCATAAGGCACGGTTTTTATTTACTTTTTGCAGAAATCAACGAATTTCTGCACTGCGGCGCAATTTTCTCCCGCGCGGGTGGGGGTTTCTGGAAAAAGATTGCACCATCATCGGCGGATTGTTCAACACCAGTCGCCAATCGCGGCCTGCCACAGCGCAAGTGACGCGACGGCAGCCGTGTCCGCGCGCAGGATTCGCGGCCCCAAAGCGATCGGCGTGACGCATTCCATGGCCCGAAGCCGGCGCCGCTCTGATTCGGACCAGCCGCCTTCGGGGCCGATCAGAATCGCCCAGGGGCCGCGCGGCAGACCCGCCAACAGCTGCGCCGGCCCGGCCAGCGCCTCATCCGCCCAAAGAATCCGCCGCGCCGGATCCCAGCCATCCAGCAGGCGCGCGAGCACCGCCAGATCGGCGACCTCGGGGACAAAGGTGCCGCCGCATTGCTCGGCCGCCTCGACGGCGTGGGCTTGCAGGCGGTCCTGACGGATGCGTTCGGAATTGGTGTGGTCGGTCTGCACGGGCAGGATGCGGGCCGCGCCCATCTCGGCGGCCTTTTCGACGATGAAATCGGTGCGCGCCTTCTTGATCGGGGCAAAGATCAGCCACAGGTCCGGCGGATCCAGCTGTGGCGCGGTCCGGTCAAGGGCCAAAAGATCGCCGCCCCGCTTGGCCAGCCGCTCGATCCGCGCCCGCCACTCGCCGTCCCTGCCATTGAAGACAAGGATTTCGTCGCCCGGCCCCTGACGCATCACCGAATTCAGGTAATGCGCCTGATCGGGATTCAGCGCGATGCCTTGTCCCTCGGCCAGCGGGTGATCTATGTAAAGTCTGATTTTCGCCATGATGGGGCGCAGCCTAATGCAGACCGACCACCAGACGCCAGAGGGCCAGAGCACCGTCGCCGACGCGCCCCCAGACAACTGGGTCGACCGTTACGCGCCGCCCGACTGGCGGCCATGGCTGCGGCTGTCGCGCGCCGACCGGCCGATCGGCACCTGGCTTTTGCTTTTGCCCTGCTGGTGGGGGATCGGGCTGGCGATGATTGCCGATCATCCGCAATGGCACGATCTTTGGATCGCGGTCGCCTGTGGCGCGGGGGCGGTCCTGATGCGCGGCGCGGGCTGCACATGGAACGACATCACCGACCGCGATATCGACGACAAGGTGGCGCGGACGCGGTCGCGGCCGATCCCGTCGGGGCAGGTGACGGTGACCGGGGCGCTGGTCTGGCTGGCGGCGCAGGCGCTGGCCGGTTTCGTCATCCTGTTGACGCTGGGGGGCGCGGCGATCCTTTTGGGCATCGCCTCGCTGGCGCTGGTTGCGATCTATCCCTTCGCCAAGCGGTTCACCTGGTGGCCGCAGGTGTTTCTGGGCCTTGCCTTCAACTGGGGGGTGCTGCTGGCCTGGGCGGCGCATACCGGCAATCTGGCGCCCGCGCCGGTGCTGGCCTATCTGGCGGGGATCGCCTGGACGATCTTTTACGACACCATCTATGCCCATCAGGATGCCGAGGACGACGCCCTGATCGGGGTCAAATCCACCGCGCGGCTGTTTGGCACCGATACGCCGCGCTGGCTTGCGGTCTTTGGCGCGGCCTCGGTCCTGTTCCTGATGCTGGCGGTTCTGGCGACGGGGCCAAGCTGGTCGCAGGCGCTGATCGCGCTTTTGGGGGTGGCGGGATTTGCCGGGCATCTGCTTTGGCAGCTCGGCCGATTCGACATGCATGACAGCGCCGGCTGCCTGCGGCTGTTTCGCGCCAATCGCGATGCGGGGCTGATTGTCGCGCTGTTTCTTGCTGTTGCCGGGATCGTGTAATTGCGAATTCCTGCCGCGCGGATTACACCGTGCGGGTCGGAAACAGCCCGAAGGTCCCCCGGATGGCCAATCCCCAACGTTCCGCAGCCCGCCCGGCGCGTCGCGGAAAGATCCTTGCCGTCAGCCTGATCGCCATTCTTGCCGCGGGCGGGCTGTCCTTTCTGGGCGCACGGGCGGCGGCCGATTTTCTGGAAGACAGTGCCTCGCGCAAGCTGGGCACGGCGCTGGCGCCCTATGACTGGGTGACGGTGCGCACCGACGGGCTGCGCGTGCATCTGAACGGGACCGCCCCCGACGAGGTGCAGCGCTATCGCGTCCTTGCCCAGGCCGAGGCGGTCGTCGATGCCGCCCGCATCGTCGACGACATTCAGATCACCGCCCAACAGACCCAGCAGCCCCCGGATTTCGAGGTCGAGCTGCTGCGCAACGATGACGGGATCTCGATCATCGGGCTGGTCCCCGCCGATCTGGACCGCAAGGCCATGGTCGACACGCTCAAGCGCCAGACCGGCGGCAGCAGCGTGTCCGACCTGCTGGAAACCGCCGATTACCCGGTGCCCAAGGGCTGGCAGGACGCCTTTGCGCTGGGCCTGCGCGCCGCACAGCTGGCGCCCCATGCCAAGATCTCGGTCCGCGCGGGCGAGGTGACGGTCCGCGCCATCACCGACAGTCCCGCCGAAAAACTCAGCCTTGAGACGGCGCTGAACCGCGCCCGGCCCAAGGGGGTTGAGCTTATGGCCGATGTGACCGCGCCACGGCCTCTGATCGCGCCCTTTACGCTGCGCTTTGTCAAGGATGTGGCCGGCGCGCGGTTCGACGCCTGCGCCGCCGATACCGATGCCGCCCGCGCCCGCATTCTGGCCAAGGGCCGCGACGCCGGCGTGTCCGATGCGGCGCAATGCCAGCTGGGCCTTGGCGTGCCCTCGCCGAAATGGGCGGATGCGGCGGTTGCGGGCATTGCCGCCATCGAAACGCTGGGCGTGGGTTCGGTCACGCTTTCCGATACCGATATCGCGCTGTTCGCCCCGGCCGAGGTCGAGGCCGCCCGGTTCGACGAGGTGGTCGGCCGGCTTGAAGGGGCGCTGCCTCCGGTATTCAAGCTGACCGCCGAACATGAAAGCGCGCGCGACCGCGATGCCGGCCCGGTCGAGTTTTCCGCCGTGGTCGATGGCGGCGGCGTGTCCCTGCGCGGTCGCATCGCCGATGAGCGCATGCGCGGCGTCGTCGAAAGCCTGGCCCGGTCCCGCTTTGGCGAGGTCGACAGTTCGTTGCGCATCGACGACAAGGCGCCCGAGGGCTGGACCCTGCGTGCCATCGCCGGGCTTGAGGCCATGCAGGGGCTGAGCCGTGGCATGGTCACGGTGACGCCCGCGCTGATCAAGATCACCGGCGTGTCGGGCAATCAGACCGCATCGGACACCACGGCGGCGCGGCTGTCACAGCAATTGGGGCCGGGTGCGCGCTATGAGCTGGCGATCCGTTATGACCGGCGGCTGGATCCGCTGTTGGGGCTGCCCTCGGGGGTGGAATGCGTGGATCAGCTGAACGCCACGATGCGCGAATCCGAAATCGGGTTCGAGCCGAACAAATCCGTCATCGCGGGCGATCCCGGACCGACGCTGGCGCGGCTGGCCGAAACGATGAAGAATTGCGCCGATTTCCGCATCGAGGCCGGCGGCCATACCGATGCGCAGGGCTCCGAGGCTTTTAACGCCGAACTGTCGCGCCGCCGTGCGCAGGCCGTGGTCGAGGCGATGACCGCGGCCGGCATCGACACCCGCTATCTGACCGCCAAAGGCTATGGCGAAAGCCAGCCGGTTTCCGACAACGATACCGATGCGGGGCGCGAGGCGAACCGGCGCATCGAATTCACCCTGCTGGCCGATGATCCGGTGATGGCCGAGGTGCCGCGCCCGGCCGAGCTGGTCAAGGGTGTGACCGATTCGCCCGAGATTCTGGCCGGAAAGGTGCAGGCCGTCGCGACGGGCGCTGCCACAGGGGCCTTGATGCCGGCGGTCGGCGACCTGATCGAGGCCCAGGCCTCGGGGACCGAGGGGGCCAATCTGGCCGCCATCGCCGCCGCCACGCGCCCGGCTCTTGGCGCCATCGGTCGGGATCCGGTGCTGCGGGCGCTGGCCGATCCGACGACGCCCGAGGGTGCGGCGGCGCGCGCCGGGACACGGCCCGCGCAAACCGGGGTCGGGATCGTGCCCGACCTGCCCGGGGCGATCATTCCCGCCATCACGCCGATGTCGCCGCCCGATGTGGCCGGCGAATTGCGCCCGCCGCCCCGGCCCACAGCCGGGGATGCCGCCGGAAACGCGTCCGAAAACGCATCCGGGGACGCGCCATGATCCGCATCCCGGTACGGCACGGCATTTCGGCCTTGACCCATAGCCCCTTGCTCTGAAACCTGTCGCGCATGAACCGTACCGAATTCATCATTGCCACCGCCGTCATCCTGTTCGTGGCCTTTGTGCTGGGCTGGTTCGCCTGTTGGCTGATCCATCGCCTGACCCGCGTCACCCGTGCCGAGATGGGCGAGTTGGAACATATGGCCCAACAGCTGCATGACGCCGAAGAGGCCCGCGACAGCGCCATCACCCAGCTTGAGGAACGCGAGGCCGCGTTGATCGCGCGGCTGTCGCAGACCGCCTCGGATCTGCATGCCGCCCGCGACGAACTGCGCGAAACCCATGCCGAAATCGAGGAATTGCGCAGCTATATCAATCAGAAGCTGGCCCGGAACGGCTGAATGCGAAAAGGCCCGGCGGTATAGCCGGGCCCTTTGCGTGATCGCTCAGGGCGGGTTCAGATGCCGGCCTCGACGATGGCGCGGGCCAGGATCGGCACGGTCGAATCGTTCAGCCCCGCGATGTTCAGCCGCGAATCGCCCACCATGTAGATCGCGAATTCCTCCTTGAGGCGCTGGACCTTGTCGGCCGGCGCGCCCAGACGCGAGAACATGCCGCGATGCGAGGCGATAAAGTCGAAACGGTCCGACCCCGACAGCGCGCGCAATTCCGACGCCAGCTGTTCGCGCAGGCGCAGCATGCCGCCGCGCACCTCTTCCAGCTCGGCCATCCAGTCGGCGCGCAGATCGGGCGAGTTCAGCACGGTGGCCACGATCTTGGCGCCGTGAAAGGGCGGAAAGGAATAGGTCTGGCGGTTCAGAAAGGCCATCGCCCCCTGCGTCAGATCGCGCGTCGCCGCATCCTTGCATTGCGCCAAAAGGCAACCGGTGCGCTCGCGATAGATGCCGAAATTCTTGCTGCACGATGCGGCGATCAGCACCTCGGGGATGCGGCTTGCGATCAGACGGGTGCCGGCGGCATCGGCCTCAAGCCCGTCGCCAAAACCCTGATAGGCCAGATCGATCAGCGGCAGCGCGCCGGTCTTTTCCAGAATATCCGCGACCTCGGCCCATTCTTCGATGGTCAGGTTGGCGCCGGTCGGGTTGTGACAGCAGCCATGCAGCAACACCACATCGCCCTTTTTCGCGCGGGCGATATCGGTCTTCATGCCCTCGAAATCGACGCCGCGGGTCGCGTTGTCGAAATAGCGATAGGTCTCTACCGGCAGGCCCATGAAATTCATGATCGAGACGTGGTTTGGCCAGGTCGGATCGCTGACAAAGATCCGCAGGTCGGGATTGGCCATGCGCGCCAGTTCCAGCGCCTGCCGGATCGCCCCGGTGCCGCCGACCGTGGCCAGCCCGGCGGTCAGCTCGGGCTTGTAGCCCGCGCCCAGAACCAGCTCGCCCATGGCTTTCAGAAAGTCCGGCTCGCCCGAAAGCGCCGAATAGGTCTTGGTCGTTTCGCTGTCCAGCATCCGGCGCTCGGCCTCAAGCACGGCGCGCATGATCGGCGTGTGGCCATCGGCATCCTTGTAGACACCCACGCCAAGGTCGATCTTGCCCTGGCGGGGATCGGCCTTGAACTCGCCCATCAGGGCCAGGATCTTGTCGGGGGCCTGCGGTTTCAGATTGCCCAGCATCACGCGTCTCCGGTTGCGATTTTAAGGTCAGGGAAGCTGCCCCATTCGGCCCAGCTTCCGTCGTAAAGCGAATGGTCGTGCTGTCCGATGCGCTCAAGCGCCAGAAACAGCGATGCCGCCGTCACCCCCGACCCGCAGGTGGTGATGACCGGTCGGGACAGGTCGACGCCGGCGGCCTCAAAGGCGGCGCGCAGCTCGTCCACGGGTTTGAGCGTGCCATCGGCGGCATAAAGCAGGCCAAAGGGCAGGTTTTTCGAGCCCGGGATATGACCCGAACGCAGGCCGGGACGCGGCTCGGCAACCTCGCCGCGAAAGCGTTCGGCCGCGCGGGCATCGACGATTTCATGATCGCCAAGCTTGCTTGCGGCGGCGATCTGGGTGACGTCGCGCACCAGTTCGGGCCGGCGCCGGACGCTGAAATGGCGGTCGCGGATCTGGGGCGGGGCATTGTCGAGCGGGCGCCCCTCGGCCCGCCATTTGCCAAGGCCGCCGTCCAGAACGGCGACGCTGTCATGCCCCATCAGGCGGAAATTCCACCACACCCGCGCGGCCGAATGCACGGGCGAATTGTCATAGACCACGATCTGGTGGCCGTCGCCGATGCCCATGGCGCGGACCCGGCTGACGAACAGCTCGGTCGGGGCGGCCATATGCGGCAGCGCGCTGCGGGTGTCGACGATCGCATCCAGATCCCAGAAACGGGCGCCGGGGATATGGGCCGCGCGGTATTCCGCATGGGCATCGCGGTCGCCGCCCAGAAACCAGGTTGCGTCGATCACGCGCAGATCCGGGTCGGCCAGATGCGCGGCCAGCCAGTCGGTTGACACCAAAATCCCGGGATTGTCGGTCATCGCTTTGCCCTGCTGAGTTGCCCCGATGTAACCGCGCTGTCACGGGGCTGCAATGGCCGGGTGCATGTCGCGGGCGCGCCCGGCCCGGAAATGCGGCCAAGCCAGAGGCGCGTGGGCGGGGATCAGCCGCCCTGCTTCAACAGCCGCTGTTTCTGGCGGTTCCAGTCGCGCTTGGCGCTGGTTTCGCGCTTGTCGGCGGCCTTCTTGCCCTTGGCCAGCCCGATCTTCAGCTTCACCATGCCGCGATGGTTGAAATACATCACCAGAGGCACCAGCGTCATCCCCTGCCGGCCGATGGCCTGCCAGAACCGCGCCAGTTCCTTGCGCGACACCAAAAGCTTGCGCCGCCGCCGTTCCTCGTGCCCGAACAGCGCCGCCTGTTTATAGGACGAGATATAGCCGTTGATCAGCCACAGCTCGCCCCCCTCGATCGAGGCATAGCTTTCGGCGATGTTCGCCTGGCCGGTGCGCAGCGCCTTGACCTCGGACCCGGTCAGCACGATGCCCACCTCAAGATCGCTCTCGATGAAGTAATCGAACCGCGCCCGGCGGTTTTCGGCAATGACTTTGTAATTGGGGTCGGATTTCGTGGCCATGATGGCCCCGAGATAAGTGCGCGGATGCGTGAAGTAAAGATTATGCGCATCAACGCGTGATGGCCGGCCCGGCGGGCGGCGCGGCCAAGCGCGGTTGAAACGGCACAGCACGGCGCGATCCGGGCCTGAACCACAGTCCCGGCATAAGGGCCAGAGCAATCAGAAATCGGTTCATGTCAGCTTTCTGTTCTGAAAGCAGAGACGCCCGATGAAAGGATCGCGAAGACGGGTGCGACGACTGGCCCCCCATGCAAGCAATTGTCCGGCCGCGCCGGGGCCGCTAGGATCGCCATCGCAAGGGGTGCGGGGTCAAAAGGGGGCCGGGGCGATGCCGATGTTGTACCAGATCGCGCTTGGCTCGGTCTTGATGACCGGGACGATCGTGCTGGCGGGGATCACCGTCTGGCTGCTTGAGCTGGCCGCCGAACGGCATGCGCCGTGGTTTCGGCGCGAGCCGCGCCGGATCAAGCTGGTTCTGGCAGTGATGTGCATGTCGCTTTGGTCGCTGGCGACGATTTCGGGCGGCGTCTGGCTTTGGGCGGTGACATTCTATCACCTGAACGCCTTTGCCACGATGGAAGAGGCGGTCTATTTCACCTTGGTCACCTTTACCACGCTCGGCTATGGCGATGTGCTGTTGCCCCAGTCGATGCGCATCATGGGCGGCATGGCGGCGGTCAACGGGATGCTGAATATCGGCGTGCTGACGGCGCTGTTGATCGAAACCGTCCGCGCGCTGCGCAGCAGGCCGCCGCATTAGACCCTGCCGCACCCGGGTATCCCGCACTGATCGGGGGGCTATTCCACCCGCGCCAGCGCGGCCACAAGGTTGCGCGCGCCCGCCCGGACATCGCTCCAGGTCGCGTCAAAGCCGGTGTCATTGCCGAAATAGGGGTCGGCGACGGCCTGTCCCTCATGCCCCGGAACGTGATCCAGCAACAGCGACAGCCGCGCGCGGGCATCGGCGGGCGCGACCTTTCTGAGATTGCTCAGGTTCTGGTGATCCATGGCGATGATATGGTCGAAGCGCTGAAAATCCTCGGGCCGGATCTGGCGCGCGCGCTGGCCAGAGATGTCGATGCCATGCCGCGCGGCCACCGCCTGTGCACGCGGATCGGGGGGCTCGCCCGAATGCCACGCGCCGGTGCCGGCGGAATCGACATCCAGCACCAACCCGGCCCGCATGGCCTCGGCCCGCAGCGCGCCCTCGGCCAGCGGTGAGCGGCAGATATTGCCAAGGCAGACGAACAGAACGGATGGCATTCCCAGTTTCCCCCCTTTTGCGGCAGGCGTTGCCTTGGCCGGTCCGGGCAGGCTACCCCTGTCTGCAAGGGACGCAAGAGGCGACGTAACGGGGGGATGATATGCGGCATGGTGGGCGGATTCTGGTCGACGCGCTGGTGGCGAACGGGGTCGGGCGGGTGTTTTCCGTGCCCGGCGAAAGCTTTCTGGCGGTGCTGGACGGGCTATATGCGTCCGGCATCCAGAATGTCGTCTGCCGGCACGAGGGCGGCGCCGCCATGATGGCCGAGGCGCATGGCAAGCTGACCGGGCGGCCGGGCATCGCCTTTGTCACCCGAGGGCCGGGCGCGACCAATGCCAGCGCCGGCGTGCATGTCGCGCGTCAGGATTCGACGCCGATGATCCTGTTCGTGGGCCAGATCGCCCGCGCCGACCGCGACCGCGACGCCTTCCAAGAGGTGGATTACCGCGCCATGTTCGGCCGGCTTGCGAAATGGGTGGCCCAGATCGATCAGACCGAGCGGATCCCCGAATATCTGTCGCGCGCCTTTCATCTGGCCATGTCGGGGCGCCCGGGTCCGGTGGTGCTTTCCCTGCCGGAGGATATGCTTTCCGCCCATGCCGAGATTCGCGACCAGCGCCCATGGGCCGCGCCGCTTTCGGATGTCGCGCCGGCCTCGGTCGCGGCGATTGCCGATGCGCTGGCCGGGGCGGAACGGCCGCTGGTGGTGCCGGGCGGCACGCTTTGGTCGCAGGCGGCGGCCGCCGATCTGGCGCGGTTCGCCGAAAGCTGGGGTCTGCCGGTCGCCGTGCCCTTTCGCCGTCAGGGGCATATGGACAACGCCCATCCGAACTATGTCGGCGATCTGGGCGTCGGCATGAACCCCGCGCTGGGACAGGCGCTGGAACGGGCGGACTGCATCCTGTCGCTGGGCTCGCGGCTGGGCGACACCCTGACCCGGGGCTATGAACTGATGGATCCGACCCGGCCGCATGCGCGGGTGATCCATGTCCATCCCGATCCCGATGAGCTGGGCCACCTGTGGCGCCCCGATCCCGGTCTTGTCGCCGACCCGCGCGAGGTCACGCGGCGATTGGCCGACGCGCCCGCGCCGCGCCGCTGGGACGATTGGACCGCCGGCCTGCGCGCCGCCTATCGGGATTGGCAGATGCCGCGACCCACGCCCGGCGCGCTGCGGATGGAAGAGGTGGTCACATGGCTTGCGGACAACCTGCCCGAGGATGCGATCATCACCAATGGCGCGGGAAATTACGCGGCCTTTCTGCATCGCTATTACCGCTTTCGGCGCTGGGGCACGCAGCTTGCGCCGACCTCGGGGTCGATGGGTTACGGCCTTCCGGCGGCCATTGCGGCCAAGCTGGAATATCCCGGGCGGGTGGTGGTTTGCCTTGCCGGGGACGGTTGTTTGCAGATGACCGTGAACGAGCTTTCGACCGCCGCCCAGCATGGCGCGGCGGTGATCGTGCTGGTCGCCAATAATGGCCGCTATGGCACCATCCGCATGCATCAGGAACGCAGCTATCCCGGCCGCGTCTCGGGCACCGATCTGGCCAATCCCGATTTCGCCGGGCTGGCGCGCGCCTATGGCGGCCATGGCGAAACCGTGACCCGGCAAGAGGATTTCGCCGCGGCCTTTGCCCGCGCCCGCGATTTCGGCGGGCTTAGTTTGCTGGAACTGGTGCTTGACCCACAGGCGCTAAGCACCGGCGCCACCCTTGATCAGACCCGCGCCATGGGCGAGGCCAGCCAGCGCCGCGCCTGAGCCGGGGGACGATGCGGCACCCGAACCGGGTCCGGCAACTGATCGGGGGATGGTGCGGATCCGGTTCCCTGTCCGGGGCGGACGCGCATCCGGGTCAGAGCCGCGACAACCACACCAAAAGCGCGGCCAGCGACGCGGCCGCCGGCACCGTCACCAGCCATGCGCCCAGAATGGTGCGCACATGCGAACGGCGCACCAGATGGCGGCGGCGGCGTTCCTCGACCGGTAGCGGGTCGCGGCTTTTCGCCAGCCGACGGTCGCGCCATTCGCGATAAAAGCCGACGCCAAAGACGCCGCCCACCGCGATATGCGTGGTCGATACCGGCAGGCCCAGCGATGAAAACCCAAGAACCGTGATCGCGGTCGCCAGGGATATGCACAGCGCCCGCCCCGGATTCAGCCGGGTGATGCGGCTGCCGACCATCTGCACCAGCCGGCGCCCGAAGAGCACGATCCCCAGCGCGATCCCGAGCCCCGCCAAAAGCAGCACCAGCCGCGCATGCGGCACCCCGCCGCCCGTACCCTCAGCGGTGCTGTTGAGGATGATGGTCAAGGGGGCCGCGATATTGGCGGTGTCATTGGCGCCATGGGCAAAGCCCAGCACCAGCGCCGTCGCCGCCAGCGGCAGGCCAAGCAGCCGCTTCATCGCCAAGCCTTCGCCATGTTCCATGCGGATCAGGCGGTCGATGCGGATATGCGCGTAAAGCCAGCCAAGCGCACCCGCGACCAGACCGATGCCAAGGATCGTAATCGCCTCAAGCCCGTGCCAGGCCAGCGCGCCGACCGCGCCCAAAAGCCCCGTGCTCAGCGCGACCATGACCGGCAGCCAAAGCCGGCCCGCGGCGACCCGGTCGGGCCGGTCCATGACCCGGTTGCGCAGCGCCGCCAGCAATCCCGCCGCGATCAGCCCGGCGATCACCGGCGATGCGACCCAGCCCAAGGCGATCATGCCCATCGCCGGCCAGTTGACCGCCTGCATGCCAAAGGTGGCAAGCCCCGCCCCGGCAATCGCGCCGACCACGGAATGGGTCGTGCTGACCGGCGCGTTGACCCAGGTCGCAAGGCTGATCCAGATCCCCGCCGCCAAAAGCGCCGCCAACATCATCCACGCGGTCGCCGCGCCCTGACCCAGCGCATTGCCCACCAACCCCTCGGTCAGGGTGGTGGTGATGGCGCTGCCGGCGATGACGGCGCCGGCGACCTCCATCACCGCGACCAGAACCAGACCGGTGGTCATGCCGATCGCCCCCGCCCCCACCGCCGGACCGAGCGAGTTCGAGACGTCATTGGCCCCGATCGACAGCGCCAGATAGGCCGCGACCGCCACCCCGGCCGCGATGATGCTGGCCGAGGGCTGGCCGGCAAAGAATTCGGTCGCAGCCAACGTCGCCGCCGCCACAAAGATCAGCGCGATCCCCAGCCGAAAGACCGGGCGCGCCGAATGCATGATCGCGCGTTCGGTATTCGTGACGCGTTGCAGATCCTTGTCCAGCGTGTGGAATTCACGCGTCCCGCGGGCCATGGTCAGATTTACCGCCCCTCTGCCCCGGGCAGGCCTTGCAGGATCCGTTTCAGCCCGGCTTCGGCGACAAGCTGCGCGGCCTCATGCGGGGGGAACCAGCGTCGCTTGCGCTCGCCCCGCTCGGGAAAGCGGTCGTCCAGATCGTCGACATAAAGCGGAAAGACGCGGACCTCGATCGGCACGGCAAAGCCGCGTTCCTGTTCCTTGTCATAGTGATAGCGGCCGATCTCGGCCTGAACGATGCGGCCTTTGACGCCGGCTTCCTCCCATGCCTCTTGCATGGCGGCCTCGGCCAGGGTGCGGCCGGGCATGGGCCAGCCCTTGGGCACGATCCAGCGCCCGGTGCCGCGGCTGGTGATCAAAAGCACATTGCCGGTCGCGTCATCCAGGCACAAGGCGGCCACCTGCATTTCGGCAGGCCGTTTGCCGATGATGCGCCCCAACTTGTTGCGGAATTCGACGATCACTCTGGTCCCTCGGCGTCGCGGATGCGTCCGCGCATGGATTTCACGGTGCCGCGCTGGGTCTTGGCGGCAAGACGGCGGCGCTGGCTGCCCAGGGTCGGGCGGGTTGCGATGCGCTTGCGCGGTGCGATCAAAGCCTGCCGGATCAGTTCGGCCAGCCTTTCGCGGGCGATTTCACGGTTCCGGGCCTGACTGCGGGTTTCCTCGGCCCGGATCAGCACGGCGCCGTCCTGCGTCCAGCGCCGCCCCGCCAGTCGCCGCAGCCGGGTCTTGACCGGCGCCGGCAGGCTTGGCGAACGCTCGGCTTCGAAACGCAATTCAACGGCGGTTTCGACCTTGTTCACATTCTGTCCCCCCGGTCCCTGCGACCGGGTGAATTGTTCGGAAAGCTCCCATTCCTGGATCTCGATATGGTCGTCGATGCGCAGCATGAGACGAATATGTCGCATTTACAGGTTAAGAAAAGATCAAGCGGACCTTGTGCCTGCGAATAAATTCTACTGCAACCGTATTGTCGCAATTGCCGAGGCACCTCCGGCGTCAACAACCATAAGTTGATTAAATCCTAATCCAACATCATTCATGGTTGCAATCGGCTGTTTTTGTGCAATCGCGACGGGCGCCCCGTTCAACAGGAATGTCCATGGTCCACGCCCGCCGCGCGCCTTGACCGTCAAGGGGCCCGTCATGCGCAATTCGGCCCCATCGGGCGGAAAGGTCATGCGCAGCGCGTCGGGGCTTGCCGGGCTGATCGCGGCGGCGCTGACCGCGCCCGCCGGGGCAAAGCGGCGCAGCGGCAGCGGCAGCGCGCTGTTGGGCAGGGTCAGCGTCTGTGGCGGCGGCGGCGGCAAGGGCACCGCCGGCAGCGCGTCAAAGAGGTCGAACAAGACCGGCGCGGCCAGATCGCCGCCAAAGGCGCCCGGCACCGGCGTGCCATCCGGCCGGCCCAGCCAGACGGCGGCGACATGCGCGCCGTCATAGCCCACGGCCAGCGCGTCGCGATGCCCATATGAGGTCCCGGTCTTATAGGCCAGCACCCGCTGTCGCGCGCCTTGCGGCGCCGGGTTCCGGGCCAGGATGTCGCCCACCTGCCAGGCCGCGACGGCGCCCAGCATGGCGGCCTGCCGTGGTGCCGCCGCGCCCGGCAATGGCGACAGCGCGATGCCACGCCCCCCCCGAGCCAATGCGGCATAGCCCTCGGCCAGCCCCTCAAGCGTGGTGCCGGCCCCGCCCAGCGTGATCGCCAACCCCGGCACATCCCCGGGCAGACGCAGCTCGACCCCGCCCCGCCGCAGGACCTGGGCGATGCGGTTCGGGCCGACAGTATCGGCGAGCTTCACCACCGGAATGTTCAGCGACCAGATCAGCGCATTGCGCAGGCTGACCGTGCCGCGAAACTGATGGTCGAAATTCTGGGGCTGCCACAGGCCAAAGGCGGTCGGCCGATCCTCGATCAGGGTCTCGGGATGCGCCAGCCCGTCGTCAAAGGCCAGCCCATAGACAAAAGGCTTCAGCGTCGAGCCGGGGCTGCGCCAGGCCCGCGTCATGTCCACGAAACCCGCCGAGGCGCCATCGGTCCAGTCCGCCGCCCCGACCTCGGCCAGAATTTCGCCGCTCTGATGATCGGCCAGCACGATCGCCGCCGAAAGCCGCCGCCCCGCACCCCGGACCGCCCGCGAGGCAAGCTGTTCGGCCCGCCGTTGCAGGCGCGCGTCCAGCGTCGTCTCGATCCGGGTGGCGCCGGGATGTTCGCGCACCAGCCGCGCCGCCAAAAGCGGCGCAAGCGCCGGAAAGGCGCGGCGCATGCGCGGCACCGGCTCGGTCATGGCGGCGCTGGCATCGGCCTGCGACAACAGCCCGGCCGCGGCGGCCCGTGCCAAGACCCGGTCGCGCGCGGCGCGGGCGGCATCGGGAAAGCGGTCGGGCCGCCGGCGCTCGGGCGATTGCGGCAGCGCGACCAACAGCGCGGCCTCGGCCGGGGT
>RRZT011730166.1_pt1 | contig 18101 bp, 18 predicted proteins | sample 2165551 | NCBI WGS metagenome assembly RRZT01 (sample SAMN10456910, study PRJNA506462) | wastewater metagenome | biome: wastewater; feature: sludge; material: wastewater sludge; isolation source: wastewater sludge with Escherichia coli K12::gfp cells carrying plasmid... | place: USA: Moscow, Idaho...
GGGGGAGGTGTGGGAAGGGGGTGGGTGAATATAGTTGTGGTGTTGGTTGAAGAGGAAGTTCGATGGCGAGAGCTACGGATCTAACTCGGTGGGGTTTGCATGGTGTTGGCGAACCTGGCGGGTGGGGCGTGGTGCTTGAGAGCTGCTTTGGTTTCTTGGGGTTATTGATCCCTGGTGAGTCGCAGTGTGGTGTTGCAGGCTCGCCACCATGCGGTAGTTCCAAAATAGAGTGACGCCCTGACAACCGGCGAATATGTGGGCAATGGAGCCCGATGTTGTCATGCTGCCCCAACGACCCTCCTTGCTATAAAAATGTGACGTAGATTATATCCGTACGTGCAAACAAGCCGTTTATTAGGGGTTTTGCAGCTTTGTCACTAAATTGTGCATTACTTTCTGGAAGCATTCCATCAGATATGTGCTAACTTAAAACCCATCACGCAGGTGATACCAACACCAACACCACAAACGAGGTCTCTCATGTCGACGTTCGATAATGCTGCCCTTTCCCGCGGTTCTTTTGCCGCCCAGGCCTTTGACGCCCAGTTTCGGGTTGCGTCGGTTCATCCTGCGCCTTCTCAGTCTTTCCAGGTGGCCAAGCGGATTGTTGATGTTGTTGTCTCCCTCATCGCACTGATTGCCCTGGCACTTCCTGCTGCGGTGATCGCTCTGCTGATCAAGCGCGAGTCGGAAGGGCCGATTCTGGCTAAGCAGACGGTGGTGGGTAGGAATGGTCAGTCGTTCACCTTGTTTACTTTCCGCTCCACGCACAACCCAGCCTTGGATATGGCCGAGTCGGACCAGACCCGGGTGGGTGTTTTCCTCCACGCTACCGGCCTTACCATCATTCCTGAGTTCATCAATGTTCTCCTCGGGGATATGTCCCTGGTTGGCCCGCGTCCTGTCCGTACTTCTTCCTACCGGGTTGTTGCCCATCAGATCCCTGGCTTCACCCGCCGTTTGGCTGTACGTCCGGGTATGACCGGCCTGGCCCAGATCAAGGGCGTTGGTGACCTTTCCCTGACGGAAGAACTCGCTTACGACCATGCCTACATCACCACCTCGTCCCTGGTGGCTGATGCTCGTATTGCCGCTCAGGCACTCACCAAGGCTTTCACCGCCTGAGACGCAAGACTTTTTGGCTCACGCACCCCAGAACTTGTCTGCTTGTAGGTGATTGAGAGTATCCACCCGTTCACTGGATCACTCACAATCTCCAGGAGGGCCCATGGTGGCCACCTATCGCGACGAGTTCGTCCGCCCACCGGATGTCCCGAACTTCCTCCTGATATCGGGTGACGCGGATTTGCACGGTCCGGATCGACATAGTTCTTCGAGTCACGCAATCGAAGAACAGTCCGGACAAAAACGGGGGCTGCATCATTTCCTACAACACCTGATGCAGCCCCCGTCACTATGAGGAGATTATTGACGACGACGAACTGATCGGGACCGTAGGTTTCTGGCTTACGTTATGTTCCACTGATGTTGGTAGAGGGGCCCGGGCTTGCCGTTTGTGCAGGTCCGGGCCCCTTAAAGAATCTCAACGTAGAGGCGTAGCGCCGCGGCCGCATAGCTGGCTGCCGCCTTTGTTCCAAAGGCTTCATGAAAGTCGGGATTGCACTCATACATGTCGGCCATCCCTTGCACCATGGCTATGGAAGTCTCTCTGTCGCCTGCGTGCGTCGGAGTGCCGGGTATCTCTGCGAACCATGCATAGTGCCGAGCCGCGTGCTTTTGTGCGATATCAGAAGAGGGAGCATGCCCCGCTTCATGGAGTTCGCGCCAGTGGGCAAGTAACTGCTCCGCGTCGTACTTCCACTTCCGTTGCTCCACGATCGATTTGCCGTGCCACCAGTTGTTAGAGGCGTTGAAAGCTTCTTGGCCCCACCTCTGGACCACTTCTTCTTCATAGCGGTCATTAAATCCGTCGAGCATGACATCCATGCGAGGCTCTTGCCCTTGTTTACGCATGGTGAGAGTGTGTTCAACTGCCCGAATGCGCCGGTCAATCCCCTCTCGCTCTTGGATGAGCTGATGGAGGTGGGTGTCGAGTGCCTCGATCTCTGCTGAAATATCTTCAGGAGTATCGAGGACGTCGGCGATCTCAGCCAAAGGCATGCCGGTCTCCCGTAGCAGAAGTATTCGTTGGAGCCGGGCGACCGAGGTGGAGCCGTAATATCGATAACCGTTGGCTCCAACCCGATCCGGTGTGAGAAGCTCGATGCGATGGTAATGGCGCAGTGTTCGTCCACTGATGCCCGCTCGTTCAGCAAGTTCTTGAACTGTCCACTCCATTGGTTCCTTCTATCTCAGCTTCCCGCTTTACCTTCACTCATAGTCTTACCTCGTTGAGGAACACAACAACCAAAGACTAGTTGCCGAGTTCAAGCTGATCGAAGGCAACCTTGATGACCTCGGCTGCCGAGGCTCGAACGTTCTGTGCTGCCGTGCTGTCAGTGGCATCAAGGTAGGCACGGACCAGACGCGCCCCCACTGCGTACCCGGCTCCCGTTGGTAAACCGACAGGTTCGAGACCGAACAAACGCGCGCTCGCATCGCCGTGCACCCAAACGGTGAAGTTCTGCATGCCAGTCACATCCAGGCCGGATGCAACTTTGGCCAGGACGTCGTCGTCGTTATAGGTTTCGGCCGAGACGAAGTGTGAATATCCACGATCCCCGTACAATTCCGCGGCGAACACGTCCGCCAAACCTTCCGAAATCACCTGCTCGCCAACGGTGACAGTCATTGGATTCCACACCACGTTGCCGGGTGAATACCGAACGTTGTGGTGGAGCTCGTGGACGACGATCGCCTCGAGTCTTTCCAACACCTCCTTGGTGGGCCAGAGGGTGATTGAGATGTACCCACTCATGCCACCGAAAGCTGAGAACCCCTTAATCTCCTCCATAAAATGAGCGTTGCTGGAATCGCCGATCACGAGCAGTACCTTGATGTCCGGAAGCTTGGCTGCCGGGTCGGCATGTTGAAGAGCGGCAAGTCCATCATGAAGAGCCGACTCAACACGGTTCCAGGCGTCCGCTTGGATCAGGGCATCTAACGCCTCGCGCGTGGAATCGGTCGACTCGTCCCATGAGAATCCAAAACCCTGGCGATGAACCTGTGCGAGATCGACCTCGCCCGGTGCGTAGCGGTACATGTCCGCCATCGGCTTCCACATTGCCCGCACGAGGTCAGCGCGCTGGCCCTGCGGGGCATCAAGTATCAAAGTCATCGCAGATGCTGAATCAATAACTGAAATATCCATACCGGCGACGCTAAACCTTGACGCAGCGACAAGGTCAAGCTGGAGTGGGGGAGCAAGCCATTATCTGATGATAGGGGCGTGAGCTGACGGGATGTTTCTTTGGTAACCGTATTGGAAGCAGAAAGACGCTGTACCGTGTCGGAGCCATAGGGCAGAATCACGGGCATGAGCACCGCTACTGATCGACGCCGAATCTCCCAACTCCGCATTGTTGCCCAACGGCTTGTTGGCGAACCGTGGGGCAGTCCTGCCGAAGCGACCCGTGCGATGATGTGCATGCAAGGGCAGGACTGGCCGGGTGTTCTCGTCTCGATGGCGCTGCGCTCACGTTCGTGGTCAATCGTGGAGGTGCGTGAGTCTTTCAACTCTCGTGAGGTAGTCCGTTCGTGGCCTCAGCGCGGTACTCTCCATGTTTTGCCTGCTGAGGATGTTGGCTGGTACCTGAAGCTCACGGCGCTGCCACGCCTTCTCGGGCAGGAAAAGCGCCGTATCGATCATGGGATTGAATCACAGCATCTTGATGGCACCCGAGAGCTCACCTACGAACTGCTTCGCACCGGTGAGATTGGTGAGATGGCTACGTCGCCTGACCGGGCACCCGGGTTCGAGCAAGAAACGTTGGGGGTGGCGGTCACGCACGTCGTAGATGTGGCTGTGGACGGCGCGTCTGGGAGTTCCACACCGTCGTCCGGGGCTCTTCCAAGTCAGGCCGCGAGCCGGGAGGCGCTCATTGGAGCATGGACCGAGCGTGGTGCCCTGGTGCGTAAAGAATGGGCATATTACATGCTTCATCATCTCTGCATTGAGGGTGTGCTTGTCCAGGGGCAGGTTGGTTCCGATGGTCACCAGAAGTTCGTGCTTGCTGAGGACTGGATTGAGAATCCTCGCTCACTCGATCGCGAGGAAGCAGTATTTGAGGTGGTCTCGCGCTACTTGACGTCACATGGGCCGGCGTCGCGCAAGGATGTCAATTGGTGGTCGCAGCTGCCGCTTCGCGAGATCGATACAGTGATCGATGCGCTGAAACCCGAACTCACGGGAATCGTTGTGGACGGCGAAACCTACTGGGTGCATAACTCGGTGCTTGAACGTGCGGAAGCCACGCCGGTTTCGCGTTCGCTCCTGACACTTCCGGGCTTTGACGAATTGATCCTTGGCTATGGGACCCGCTGGATGACGATTCCGGACGAGCATGCTGAGGAACTTGTCCCCGGCAATAATGGCGTCTTTAGGAAGTCAATTATTGCCGGCGGCACCGCCGTCGGTTTCTGGCGCCCTGGCCGTAAGCAGCCCACGGTGGAGCTCTTCACTGAACCGACTCCTGCCTTCGAGCGGCGGTTAGCCAAAGCTTTTGCCTCGTTGCCCGTGTAATTTCACTGTTGTGCCATGTGCGGCATGGTGCATACTAGGAGCCCACTGAGGAATTGAACCCCGTAGCATGGGAGCATGACTTCAGCATTGCAGCCTTTTGATCAGACCGAACGTGCCGGAGCCGCCATTCGTGCGAAGCTCGCCGAGAATCCGCAGATTCTTGTAGTGTGCACCGGAAATATTTGCCGCTCGCCCATGGGTGAGGTGGTGTTGAAAGCGCGGATTGCAGAACAAGGATTGGAGTACACGGTATCTAGCTGTGGTGTTTCTGCCGAAGAGCAGGGGAACCCGATCTATCCGCCTGCGGCGCGAGTTCTTCGAGAGAACGGATATGTGGTGCCACAGCGCCGGGCGCGCCGAGCATCGGTGCAGGATTTGCGAGGTTCGGGTCTCATCCTTGCGATGACTGTTGGCCATGCTCGTTCCCTCAAGTCAATGTGTGAACAGGCTGGTGTGCCGCTTGATCGCGTTCATCTGTGGCGTGAATTTGATGGAACCACCGCGTTGGTACCCGCCGGTTGTTTTGGCGACGGCGGTGTGTTGGCTGATGAGGGTGACTCCCAGAAGTCGCGCCGTGGCTACTCTGATTTTTACTCCTCGGGTGGGAAGCACGACGTGCCGGATCCTTGGTATACCGGCGACTTCGACCAGACATTCGAGATTGTAGAAGCGGGTGCTGTGGGAATCCTCAATGTGCTGCGGAGAAGCGAGACGATCTAACGAAATACCACGCGACATTAATTGTAGTGTCAATTAATAAAACGAATGGAACATATATTGTGTTGGGTGGATATACTGACGGTGGATGGGCTCGTAGGGTCCCGTGATTTTGACGCCGTTTAGTCAGGAGTTTAAGAATGAAAGAACATTCTTCCATCCAACGTTCCTTTTATGGTTTGGAACATTCCCCTCGGGGGCTCCGTAAGGTTGGTAGCGCGGGTTGCGCTTTTGTGCTTGCTGCTGGTCTATTGGTTGTTGCCCCCGCAGAGGCGGTAGATGCAGTTTCCCACGGAACGGAATCGGTGGCTGCGTCCACTGTGGATTCTCCCTTTGATGTGGAGAGTTTGACCGCCCATAGCACCGAGGTGTGGCCCGGTATTGTCGATGAATCTGGTTACCGTGGAAGGGCTGCGGTAACAGAAGCCTTGGACGGTCAATCCAGCGCGGCTGCGAGTACATCAACCAGTGTATCCAGCAACGCATCCCCCTCCGCTTTCTCTCTCGCGAGTTATCAGCAAGAGGTGTTGCGTCTCGTTAACATTGAGCGAGCAAAGGCGGGTGTGGCAGCCATGGTGCTAGATCCGGGACTCAATAGCCTTTCTTCCATGTGGTCCGACTGGATGGCCACAACCGGTGAGTTTGGGCATCTGCCAACTAAGTATGGCTGGAGCTTGTGGGGCGCAGTGGGGGCTGGAGGCCTAACGGGAGAGAACGTTGCCGCTGGATATAGCACCCCCGCGGAAGTGGTGGCCGGATGGATGAACTCGTCTGGGCACCGTCAGAACATTCTCAATCCTTCGTTCACAATGATGGGTCTAGGGTGCTCTGAGTCGGACATCGGTTATGGCATCTACTGGACGCAACAGTTCGCTGGAAAGTCGGTGACAAAGTCCACCACATACCAGAAGATTCCTGTTCCGACCTCGCAGATCAGCCCTATGGTTACAGGCGAGCGGGTTGTGGGCAGCGTTCTCACCTTCTCGCAGGGAGGCAAGCTTCCTCCGAACACCACCCTGTCCTTCCAATGGCAGGCCGATGGAAAGGCAGTGGCCGGGGCAACGAAGAAGACCTTCAAGCTAACTCAGGCGCAGTCGGGCAAGAGGATGGGGTTAGTGGCGACGGCGTCGAATGACCCAGTTTTCTACAACCCAACCGTGCTGCCTCTGAGCGCTGACACACAAACGGTCACGGGCCCCTCGGCCCCCGGCCCCGTTTCTGAATGGGTCAATGTTGATGGAGAGTGGTACTACTACGGTGCCGATGGTGCGATCCAGACAGGATGGATCCTCATTGATGGGACCTGGTACTACTCAAATGACAGTGGTGTCAGGCAGACCGGGTGGGTCAGCGTAGGTGGTAAGTGGTATTACCTCAACGCGAGCGGTGCGATGCAGACGGGATGGGTTGCAGTTGGCGGCACCTGGTACTACATGAATTCCAGCGGTGCCATGCTGACTGGTGAGCAGTGGATTGGTGGTCAGCGTTATGTATTTGCTAGCAACGGAGCATGGATTGGGTGAGGGTTAAAAACTCATCCGGCGATTTCCTATCATTTCCGGAGGACCTGGTGAAACAGGTGAGGGGCACACTCACTTTCATGGGTGTGCCCCTCACTCGCTTTAGTTTGGCGACGGCGAATGCCGTCTTCTGCGGGTTCCGCTACTTCATCGCCGCGTTGCCAGCATCCTGGGCGGCCTTGAGTGCCGCAGCAGTGTCCCCAGTTCCGAGGAAGGCATCGGCAAGTCCGGGAACAAAGGCATTGGTGCCTGCATTTACCAAGGGACCAACCGGCGGACGAGCTGTCTTACCCTCGGCTGCCTCGATGAATGGTGTCACGTCAACGGTCTGGTCTGCCCAGTAGGAGACGAATGCTTCCTGAGCATCGACGGCTGCCGGGAACGATACGCCCTGCTCGGCGAGTGGGAGCTGACCTTCGGCAGAGCCGAGCCATTCCAGTACTCGCACTGTCGCATCGCGGTTCTTGGACTTCTCGTTGCCCACGGCTACCACACCATGTACGGTTCCCGCACGACCTTCAGGCCCTTCGACCATCGGTGCAATTCCCCAGTTGATGTCGCCTGCGCTCTCAGCAATGGTCTTGAGGTTGTATGGGCCGGACTGGAAGAGTGCCAGCTTACCCTGAAGGAACAGGTCACGGGTGATGTCACCGTTTGTGTTCGTATCGGCTGCCGACGGAGCGACCTTGTACTTGTTGATGAGGTCAATCAGGTAGCTGAAGGATTCGATGCCCTTATCGGAAGCGAAATCAAACTGATCGTCCTGGTCCTGGAGCTGAGCTCCATTCTCTGCCAACCATGGCAGGTAAATTGCCTGCATGTCAGCTTGAGCGTTGAAGCCATACACGTCGGTCTTGGCTGCGTCGAATGCGGGATCGTCGGCGGTCTTACCTGCTTCGTCCTTCGTCAGCTTCTGAGCGGCGGCGAGTAGCGTGTCGCCGTCGCCCGCGCCAGGAACCCACTTCAACGAGGTTACGTCAATGCCGGCGTCCTGAACGAGATCCATGTTGTAATACAGGGCGATGGAGTCCCAGATTTGAGGGACACCCCAGAGCTTGCCGTCGCGGGTGTAGAGATCGACAACGGACTGAACCCACTCGTCGTGGTCATCGCCGAGTGCGGTGGTGATGTCGATGAGGTTGCCGTTGTCTGCGTACTGGGCAAAGTTGGATGAGTTGACCCAGAAGATGTCAGCCATGTCCCCCGAATTAATGTCCAGTGGGAGGCGCTCCCAGTATTGTCCCCACGGCACTACCTCGACCTTGACGGTGATGTCCTCGTTCTGCTTCTCGAACTCCTTGAAGGAGTCCTCGTAAGCCGGAGCGGCGACGTCATCCCAGAGGCGGAAGGTGACGGTGGTCTTGTCTCCGGAGGTGGAGTCAGAATCCGTGTTGTTGGAAGAGTCGCTTCCAGGTGAGCAAGCAGCCAGCACGAGGGCGAGGCTGGCAGCCCCTGCGGCCATCATCTTGGCCGGCCGGACCTTAGACTTCATAACGTCTCCTTAAATTTTCAATTGTGCGGACCCGAGATGTGGGTGAGGCGTTGTAGGGCAACGACCTGGGGAAGGGCCCCGCAACCAACAGCGATTCGCAGTTACCTTCTCAGCCTAATCGTAATTGCCGCGAAGAGACCAGTAATTCCGGTTTATCAACCTAGGTTGGAGGGGATTGTGTTGATTTGTATCGACGACGGCGCCTGCTTACGTACCTATTCCCACAGTTGAGAGGTCACCCTTGTCGGGAGAGGTAACGCCTACGCGGGGTGACCTCTCCATGAAACGGTGATCTCTCCGATGCTTGTACCGAGCGCCCTGTCCCTACTTCCCTACTTCAGCCCGGATATCCCCAGCGACTGCACAATCTGCTTGTTGAAGATGAGGAACAGGATGATCAACGGTGCAAGGGCAATCGTTGTTGCGGCCATGACGAGCGTCCAGTTGCCATCGAACTGGGTTTGAAGCGCCGACGTGGCTACCGTGAGCACATTCCACTCGGGGGTTGGTGCAATGATCGAGGGCCAGAGGAAGTTGTTCCATTGGGTCACGACGGTAATAAGGAGCAGCGTTGCGAGAATGGGCCGATTCATCGGCAGCACGATAGACCAGAGGGTGCGCCACTGACCTGCGCCGTCAATCTTTGCGGCATCGAGAATTTCTTGGGGGACAGCTTGGAAGTTCTGTCGCAGCAGGAAGATGGCGTAGGGCGAGCCGAGCATGAAGGGGAGTACGAGTCCTATAAATGTGTTGCGCCCCATCGGGGCCAGCATCGAGTACAGCGGGATCATTGTGACGATGGGTGGCACCATGAGGGTGGCTACATACATCCAGAAGATCACCTCGCGCCCAGGAAAGCGCAGCCGGGCAAATGCGTACGCCGCCAGGACTGAGAAGACCATCTGTCCGATGGTAAGCACGAGAACCACCTGGACGGTGACCGCGATGGGAACGATGAAGTCGTATTTGTCCCCAAAGAGTGCGGTGTAGTTATCAAAGGTGAGTGGATGGGGAAGAGTGAGTGGATCGGTGGTGTCGAACTGTTTTTTTGTCTTTAGGCTCGTCATGAACGAGAACAGGAACGGAACCGCCATGACGGCAGCGCCGGCTGCCAGAAAAAGGTAGGTGAGGATGACGGAGAACCACCAACTTGGTGTGCGATGCTTGTTCGTCCGGAGATGAGTGATGGACACGGTTGATGCAACACCGGTGCTTGACGGGCCATGGGCGGCCGATGTGCCGTCGTTATTCTTGCGAGATTGGTTCATTGTTTTTGTTTCGTTCGGCATCGCTCAGTCCAATTCGTAGACGGTGCGCTTGGCGAAGTAACGCTGTTGCGCCACGGTGATGGCAATGACGATGACAAGGAGTACTACCGCCATAGCGGAGGCTCTTCCGACGAGGTTCCCACCAGCGAAAGCGGTTTGGTAGATGCGCGCGGCGATGAGATCTGTGGTGCCGCTGGGGTAGCCAGGTTTGCGGCCAGTCAGGCCATACACGAGGTCAAAAGCCTGGAAGGAGGAGATAAAGGTGGTGACGAGAACGAAGAAAGTGGTAGGCCGCAAAAGTGGCAGGTACATCTTGGTGACGAGCCGCACCGACCCGGCGCCGTCAAGCTTCGCGGCCTCGATAACGGACTGGGGGATTCCCTGAAGCCCGGCGAGGAAGAACAGCGAAATATAACCCACGTTCTGCCATACGTAGACGAAGGCTACCGCTGGTAGCGCCAGGCTTGTGTTACTCATCCATTCGATGCGTTGGCCAATCACGGCGTTAATGAGTCCGTTGGAAGGGGCGAGCATCCACTGCCACACCACGCCGAGGGTGAGCGGTGCACATACCCAGGGCAACACATACAGCAGCTGCAGGAATGTGGAGCCGGGTAGTCGCCGGTTAAGACCTAGGGCGATGAGAAGCCCGAGAATAATCGCCGTTGGTAGTGCCATGAGCGTGAAGACCACGGTGACGAGAAGTGAATTGCTGAAGTCGCTACCCGAGAAGATGTATTCGTAATTCGCTATCCCGATGAAGCTAGGCGGGTTGATGAGGTTCCAGTCCGTCAACGAGATCGCGAAGACAAGAAAGAACGGCACGATAAGAAATAGCCCCACGCCGATCAGTGATGGCAGAAGCATGACGTATGCGGTACCGATTTCCTGCCAGCGACGGCGTGGCTTCGTGCGTAATTCCTGCGCGCCCATGCTTGTTCCTCCTGAAGTGGTTCCCAATGAGTTTGTACGTGAACTCATGAGTGGGCGAGTTGATTGATCCGCTGCTGGCTGACACCGAAGGCCCGAGCTGCTGCTTCTCCTGTATATCCGGCTGCCCTTATATTGTGAACCGCTTTTCTTCTGAGGTTAGCGGCGATCTGTAGTTTAGCTCGTGCCGCTTGCTCGGTCTGAACGCTTTCCTCCCACAACGACTTGATATCGTCGGGAACAATTACCTGAACATCTACATCGACGCTGTGAACAGATTGCCCGGTCCATGCGCTGATGAGATCACATGCTGCAGCTTCAACGCCTTTCCACGTTGGTGACATACCGGTTACTGGAACCTTCTCTCCGGTAGGTGTGTGGCTCGTGAGGGAGGGAACTTCGATGGTCCATACTTTGTCAGTGTCGATATAGGTATTTACCTGATACTTCATATCAGTTCCATCCTTTCGAGGTTTGGTTGCCCGAGAAGTGCTTCTGTATCTGATGCACGACTCCCGTGGATATGGCACCCCGTGATGTGTAACGAGGACCATCACACCAGTTTCGGGACAGCGCCACTTCTCGTGACACCCGCGTGTACGTATATGCACCCAGCCGTTGTCCTGGAGAAATTTAGCTATAGTTCGATGCTTCTGGGGTCTTGTCATCCCAGGTTACTACCCCTCTAGTTTTGTGAAACAAGGGGGTCTTGTAAAATATATGACTCCCGATTGTCTTGCTGTCTTGCACTCTTCTCATGCTGCAGTTCTCTGATACCAGGTGAGAATGTAGCGCTCGTCAAATGCTCGCGAGCACGTGGCACACGAACGAGCTCCGCGGGGAAGCCGATATCGCTGAACCTCGTGTCCATTGGGGCAGCGCCCCACATAGGGAGCTGGAGCACTCGGCCCCTCCTTGATGGACGCTCGCGGTGTGGCCCCAAGCCTACGAGCTTCTTTCTTCCACACCTCGTCATGCCGATGCCCGCTTCCAACCCGTGCGTGTGCGATCTCGTGGAGAATGACATCGCGTACCTGCTTTTCGTTGTAGATGCTCATGAGCGGCTGCGACAGGCTAATGACCTGGTCGCCATACTTCGTCATCCCTGCGCGTTTGCGCGCACGATCGAACACCAGCCCCCACTGCTCGAGCCCATGGGTATCCATGAGGCCCCGAGCGAGCTTGTGTACGTGCAGAAGATCCATACCTCGAGTGTAGAGGTCATGCCAATAGGTCTTGACCCATCGGCGCAACCCCTTAGCCCCATCTCCGACACGCTTCGCCGCACAGTTAACTCCTGTGGACGGGATCTGCACGAACGGCTTCTGTGGAGAAAACTGGCGGACTTTCGCGCCTCATCTCCCGGACTTTCGCGCCTCATCTCCCGGACTTTCGCGCCTCGCTCGCACCCAATCCGGTAGGTTGGACGCATGAGGATTCAAGAGCCGCCGCGAGGGTCACAGCGACGTAGCTTCTCCCGCATTCCTACCGGCGCATGGATTCCCGCTGTTAGCCCCTCCGGCAATGCTCCTGTATGGAATCTCGACGGCTCGCAGCAGATTGCCGTGCCCTCTGCCCCTCGCGATGTCGACGTTCTCGTCATCGGTGCGGGTCAGGCAGGCCTTGCTATCGCCCACGAGCTACAGCGACGTGGATTTTCTGGATATGTCGACGACGACGCCCGGCACCCCCGTACATCAACACCAGCGTCCGATACACCAACGCTTGATACATCTGCCTCCCGTGGCACCTATCTTGTGTTGGATGCGGAGAATCGCCCTGGTGGGGCGTGGCAGCATCGCTGGCCTAGCCTGACGATGGCAACGGTCAATCACATTGCCGACCTCCCAGGGTTCCCCGCCGGCCCCATTGATCCCACCTCGGAGTCGGCTGACTGGGTACCCACGTACTTCAGTGAGTTTGAGGAGGAATTCGACCTGCCGATTCTTCGGCCGGTGCTGGTCACCTCCGTTATCGACGACAACACGTCCTCCGGCTCGCAACCGCGTCTTCTTGCCCACACCACCGCAGGTACTTTCCGTGCCCGAGCACTCGTCAACTGCACCGGTACCTGGACCCGCCCCTTCATCCCCTACTACCCGGGCGCCGCCAAGTTCCGTGGGATTCAGTGTCATACCCAGGATTATCCGGGGGTTCGGGCGTTCGAGGGCCGCCGCGTCGTCGTCGTTGGAGGTGGAGTCTCCGCCCTCTCTCATCTGGACGATCTGGACGGAGTCGCGAAGAAAATTCTCTGGGTGACGCGCACGCCACCACGCTGGCACGGACCCTTCACCGGGGAGAACACCTCCACTACCGGCGCGGACGGGCGCGGTCTCACAGCTGAATTTGGCAAGGAAGTCGAACATAAAGTGCGTCAGCGGGTGGAATCTGGGCTGGCTCCGCTGCCCGTGGTTGCCACAACGGGTCTCCCCATCAACGATTTCACGCGGTCCCTCCATGCGCGCGGCCTCACGAACCGCAAGCCGATGTTCACGTCGGTGGAAGCGGATGGAGTTGCGTGGGCGGACGGTAAGTACTGGCAGGCCGATGCCATCATCTGGGCTACCGGATTTCGCGCAGAGCTGCGCCATCTCATGCCGCTTGGATTGCGGGTGCACGGGGGCGGTATCGTCATGGATGGCACGCATGTGGCCCATGACCCGCGCATTCACCTGCTCGGGTATGGGCCGAGCGCTTCCACTATCGGAGCACGGTGGGCATCGCGGCATGCGGCGAAGGACATTGTCGAGTATCTCGGGAGCTGAGAGTGGCGAAAGTTCATCTGGTCCAACAGATTTCTATGGCTGCGGCGATCCCAGCCAATCGGCCGATCGACCATCTGCGCCGCATGGGTACGGGGATGTTTGTGGGAGTTGTTGGCGGCACAGTCGCCACGGTTCTTTTTGGCAGGATTGATTTAACCAACGGCAAATTCCTCATTTTGCTTGTCGCGATGGTCGTGGTGTCGCTCGCTTTCCTTGTTCCGTGGCTACTCAAACCACCGGTTGTTCAGGGAATTCCGGTGGTGGCGCGCACGCTTGGAACGGACGAGACCCCGTATCAGCGGTACGTGCAGCGGGGAGGGAAGAATCAGGGGCTACTGGTACCCGTCGTCGTTCATCCGCTCGACGACGGCACGAACTTCCGTTCCGTCATCCTCCTCAAGGGGGTCGATGCGAAGGACCCACAAGATCCTCCGGTGGGCACGCTGCTCGCATTGCAACAGACGGAGCCTGGAATGGGTGAACTCTCCAACGTGGAGATGGTGACGCCAGAACAGGAGCGGGTGATTGAGCGGCTGCGTAAGCATCCTAAACAACTTGCTAATGACGCACCTATCCTGCCGATGCGGCGGGGCACGATGGAGCGTTCGCCGTGGTGGGCAGCGTTGCAGTGGTGGGGGAGCATTGCCCTGGGAGGACTGCTGGCGCTCGCGCTTGTTCTCCTCATTGCGGGATAGAATCACAAAAGAGGTGTAGCCACTATCAACTCAGGTTCCGCAGCACCGTAGTCAAGCTCCTGTCACCGTCAACCGTGAGGAAACGGCCATGAACGATCAATATCCAGCAAGCCCTACCCCCGGACGGCCGGATCGGCAGCAGAGTGCGTGGAACGGTGGCCAGGGGGCGTCCGGAGGCTTCGGCAAACGGAATCCCGGACCGTTTAGTTCGGCTGAGTCCGATAGTGGCCCGTTTAGCAGCGGTGGGACGACGTCGTTGTTTCATTCCGGACGTAAGCAGGCCAAATCTGCGTGGGGGACGCCTGTGCCACATGTGCAGGGATCGGCGTCTGGGCAGCAAGGTTATCCGGGGCAGGGAGGACGTGCTGCTGGTACGGCCCCGGAGTCACAATCTACGAATGCCTACCCCACGGCGAGTAGCTATTCGGGGCAGGGAGGATACAACGCGCCTTCGGCTCCGGGTACTTTCGGGGCCCATGCGGGTGCTGGTTACAGGAACCTTGGGAGGCAGCCTCGCTCAGCGGCGCCACGTTTTGCTCTGGCTTTCGTCGTCGTTGTGATTTCTATGGTGATCTCGCTTGGGGCGGGTGTGGTCTCCTTCTTTACCAATGATGATCCCACGCCAGCTCCAGTTCCAATTCCAACCTTTAGTAGCCCTAGTCCGCTGCCGGGAACTAACGAGGACCCCACTCCCAACCCTAGTAACGGTCAGAATGCGGATGGCTCCGTCACTGTTGGAGTGTGGAAGGTTGAGAAATTGGAGTTCCTGCCAGACGCGACAGAGCGTCTGGCAGGGGTTGCCGACCTGCCGGAATTGGATCAAGGTTTTCGCTTTGCCGCGCTCAAGATGCGTTTCACCAATGAAGGTGCCGTCGCCGCGTCGCCTGGGCGTGATGTGGGAGTCACCGTGTACTACGGAGACGGTGGCGGAGATCGTTCGTGGGAAGAGATGACCATTCGGGAAGCTGACTCTGTGCAGAGTCTTGAGGAGGTTGCGCCGGGCCAGAGTGTTGAAGGGTGGTATTACGTTCAGGTGCCACTCGACTACACAGGTGGTGCACTCGCATTCTTCGATTACGACGGCGTGGCCAACGTGGAGAGTGAATTGACGCTTCCATAAATGGTGTTCTTATAGGGCCTAGCAATCATCCCGGGACTGGCCCGTATATCACACTATTGTTTCACCTTCTACCTCTCTCATGTTAGAACTGCACGTATTCATGTCTGGATTTCAGCGATAACATAAATGCACTTTGTGATTTATTTCAAATCTGAAACAACGGTGTGAAACAAAAGGTTCGAATAGTATAAGTTAGGACATGAGCACGCTGCGGGGGTCACGCCCCAGGGTTGTGTGCGTGAGCCAATAAATGTTGCCCCCTTTCGCTCGGGAGGGCAGTTTGGCTCATCGAGGTGAAAGATCACCGTTTTGATGATGTGGGCGGCTCTCCTGCGGAGGAAGGGCTTCCCGTTGTGCGTACCCTCGCTGTATGCGCATGTCTGTTCAACGTGCGCATACAGCACCACATGACAATGCCTAGTCAAAAGCTGAAAAAGCGCGGTGAGGGAACGGGTGACCCAGTGAAAGCTCGGCGTTCATGTGGGGTGTGGGTGTTGTGGTGGAGATCCTGGTAACAAGCAATGGGGGAAGTGAAACTACTTCTGCCTCAATGGACCTCCCCCTTTAATTATTTGTCTTGTTGCATGCCGAAGTGGCGTATGTGTTGATAATCAATAATCAAGCGAATGTGCTCTTCGCCACAATTTGGGGACCTTATGTCACTGCCATTTCGTGGAAAAAAATGTCCATTAGTCACTTGACAACACGAAGTTTTCCCTGGTGGCCCTAGGTAAAATCACAATTGAAATTCCGCAAGAAAGGACAACTTCTCAAAAATAGTTACATATGTGAGGGTGTTCATGTTAACTAGTTAGGACTTATATCGTCTGACCGGACTTTAGTAGGCTATAGACTGACAAAGTTAATGATGGTGAGTAGGCGCCGTCATGGGGGAGGAAGCACAATGAGTATCTTGACCGTTTATCTGGTTGGTACAGTCATCTGCTCACTGGTGGGTATTGTTCGGATGCGTCAGCGTTCTGATCTTGCCCTACGTCAGGGAGGTTGGCTTCTCGCAACGTGCCACCTATGGCCCCTCTGGGTTGTCTTCTACGCACTGGTCATGCCTATGGCGTCTGTTGCGGCCCGAAAGAGCAGTGTTCCGCAAGGTTCCACAATGCCACTCCCTGTGGGCTAGAAGTTTGTCCTATCTATAAGAGTGGGTCTGTGGCTCCTCTCCCGGGTTCTCGACACATTAATCGGGCCCCTTATTTGTAAATTTGTGGCGGCAGTCCTAGGAGTGGGGCTGCCGTCTTTTTCTGCTCGTTTTCACGGTTCTGCGTAATGGTCTGATTGCCAGGCTCTTCGTGGGTGTGAGGTTTTTACAGTAGGCCCGGAGTGTATGAACTCCGGGCCTACGTGCGTTGCACTGTTGGTTGGTGTCGTCGCTATCTACTTGAGTGGCCTGACGGTCTACTTGAGTGCTCCGAACTATCTACTTGAGTGGCCTGACGGTCTCAAAATGTTTGGGAACTGGATGGGGGCATCGCTGTCTACGTTGGGTGGTCCTGCTTGGAGGTGGCCTACTTAGGGCCCCGTCACATGATGGGTGAGGGATTGGTGGACGGTGACCGTCCATTATTGACGTGAAATAAATGTACGAGGTAAATACATGCGACTGCATTCACCAGGTATTTTTCAGAATTGTTATAAAAACGTATAGAACTTTCTTGGCGCATTCAATTAAATATGTGTTAACTTAAATTCATCACGCAAAATTGACCAATCCAAACGAGGTCCATCATGTCGAATATCGACAACGAGCCTTTTTTCATCGTACCCGGCGGTTCTTCCTTTGGCGCTGTTCACGCCACCCAGGGAGAATTTCAGGTTGAGGCTGTTCACCTTGACCTGACCTCGCAGAAGCCTGGCTTCCAAGCGATGAAGAGAATTCTCGATATTTTCATTTCAGTGATTGCACTGGTCGCCCTGGCCATTCCCTCTGTTGTTATTGCACTGCTCATTAAACGAGAGTCTGACGGTCCCGTTTTGTCTACTCGGGAAGTGGTAGGCAAAAATGGCAGGTCATTCACTCTCATTAATTTTCGGTCAACGCGAACCCAGACCGGACGAGAAAGGCTTACCTGGGGAGCTCTTGAGGATACCGACATCACTACAATTGGTGATTTCCTCCGCACGACCCACATGGATGCGATTCCTCAGCTAATAAATGTTCTCCGAGGTGACATGAGTCTAGTGGGGCCGAGGCCGGTTCGAGAGATGTCCTACGAGAAGCTCGAGGCGGAGATCCCTGGTTTCAGTCATCGGCTGTATGTTCGCCCGGGCATTGCTGGCCTTGCTCAGATCAACGGTGGCTTGGATCTGCTCCCCGAGGAGGAGATCCGCTATGACGTGAACTACATCAATAACGGCTCGCTCCGGCTGGATGCACGAATTATTGCCAGGGCCTTCGTGGACATGTTCACCCGCTAAGGGTAGTCAGCTCATAGCCCTACGCGGCTGCGGAACCGCCGTTACTTGCCATGTCCGCCGATGATCAAATGATGCAGAATTCGTTTCCTTCGGGGTCCGCCATGACAATCCAATGTCCTTCATCGGGATCGTCGAAAACGTGCATAAGGGTGGCTCCCAGGGCAACAAGTTCGTCCGCTTTAGCCTGGAGTAGAGCATGGTCCTTCGCGTCAGGTGACTCGGACACTCGAATGTCCAAATGCAGGCGGTTCTTCGATGTCTTTGGCTCGGGAACCTTCTGGATAAATATACGGGGTCCGATACCATCTGGGTCCACGATAGCGTTGAAATCATTCCGGCGTTCCTCCGGCATGCCCCATGCCTCCCAAGCTTCCTCCCAGGAGGTATGGGGAGCTGGAGGATCTTCGTGCTTGTAGCCAAGGGCATCCACCCAGAATTTGCTGAGGGCGAGGGGATCCGCCGCGTCCATCGTCAGACTGAATTTTCGGTAGTTTGCCATGGGGCAAACGTACCAGCTCA
>RRZT011735173.1_pt1 | contig 18101 bp, 13 predicted proteins | sample 2165551 | NCBI WGS metagenome assembly RRZT01 (sample SAMN10456910, study PRJNA506462) | wastewater metagenome | biome: wastewater; feature: sludge; material: wastewater sludge; isolation source: wastewater sludge with Escherichia coli K12::gfp cells carrying plasmid... | place: USA: Moscow, Idaho...
CACCCGCACCCGCACCCGCACCCGCACCCGCACCCGCACCCGCACCCGCACCCGCACCCGCACCCGCACCCGCACCCGCACCCGCACCCGCACCCGCACCCGCAGAAAGGAATCACCATGTCCATGTTCATGTCCATCGGCACCACCCTGCAGGACATGTCCTGCACCCACGACGCACTCCCCCGCGCGGCGTCCTCCCCGGCGCCCCGGGGCGCCGAGCGCGCCCTCGCAGCGGCGCTGCGGCGACTCGCGACGGCCGAACTGCGCTGGGCCGCCCACCTGGAGCAGCGATTCCAGCTGGCATCCACGGCGTCCTGACACCCCTGACGGGCAGCGTTATCGCGTGCCCGCGTCCCGGTGACCCGGCGCTCGCCAGGGGGGGCGGACCCGCCCGAGGACGTACGGCTACGACGGGTCACCCCAACTGGGGTGACGCCCGCCGCATCCCGGTGTGAACGGTTCAGCCCAGCTGAGGGGTCACCCGCCGATCCCGGTGTGGACGGGTCAGGCGATCCGGCCGTCGCGCAGACGCACGACGCGGTCGGTGACGGCGGCAGCGCCGGGATCGTGGGTCACCAGGATGATCGTCTGCCCGGTGGAGGAGGCCGCCTCACGCAGGGACGCCAGCAGCGCCGACCCGGTGTCGGAATCCAGCGCGCCGGTGGGTTCGTCGGCGAACACCACCTCCGGGCGGGTGATCAGGGCCCGGGCGATGGCGACGCGCTGCTGCTGCCCACCCGACAGTGCGGAGGGCAGGTGGCCGAGCCGCTCCCCGATCCCCAGCGACGCGACGATGCCGTCGAACCATTCCGGCTCGACGCGGCGTCCCGCCAGGTCGAGCGGCAGCAGGATGTTCTCGGCGGCGGTCAGCGTCGGCAGCAGGTTGAACGCCTGGAAGACGAACCCGATGCGGTCACGGCGCAGCCGCGTCAGCTCGCCCTCGGACGCCGCCGCCAGGTCGAGCCCCCCGCACGTCACGCTGCCGGAGGTGGGCCGGTCGAGTCCGGCGAGGCAGTGCAACAACGTGGACTTCCCCGATCCGGACGCGCCCATGATGGCGGCGAACTCGCCCCGGGCGAAGGCGACGCTGACGCCGTCCAGGGCACGGACGGCCGCGTCCCCGTCGCCGTAGATCTTGACGAGGTCACGGGCCTCGATCACGTGGTCGCTCATGGATCCTTCCTCAGCCGAGGTCCGAGAGTGCGGCGATGGGGGTGACGCGTCCAGCCCGGCGGGCGGGGATCAGGCCAGCGACCACCGCGACCGCGACGGTGCCCAGCCACAACCCCAGCAACGCCATCCAGGGCACGACCAGCGGCGGGAGAGTCAGTCCCAGTGCCGCCGTGACGACGGCAGCACCCAGCCAGCCCGCCAGCATCCCCAGAGGGAGGGCCAGCAGCCCGGCGGTGGCGCTGAGAGCGAGCGCCTCGACGAGCACCATGGCTTCCAGGTCGGCGCGCCGGAACCCGAGCGCGCGCAGCAGCCCGGACTCGCGGGTGCGCTCGATGACCGACAGGCTCAGCGTGTTGGCCAGCCCGACGACGGCCACGAACGCCGCGACCCCGAGCAGGCCCACCACGAGACGAGTGGCCGCGTCCAGTTGAGCGGCCAGCCCGACCCGGGCCTGGATACTGCCATCGATCGTCAGTCCCGGGTTGCCCGGGGTGAGGGCGGAGGTGAGCCGTTCGACGACGGTCCCGGCATGGTCGCGGTCCTCGACCTGCGCCAGGATGAGGCCGGGGTTGGTGGGAGTGCGCAGCTTCTCCACCAGGGCGGCGGACGCAACGGCGAGGTTCTCGTTGACGTTCACCTCGACGACCGTGACGCTGGCCCGTTCCCCGATGAGGGGTTGCAGCAGGACGAGGGAACCGTCGCTGATCTTCAGGGCGTCCATGCGCGAGCGGGGCAGGCCGATCTGATCGGGGGCCAGCTCCACGGGGGCATGGAGCAGTTCCTGCGCCTCGGGGGTGAGCGCTGCCATCGGAAGCTGATCGGCGATCGCCGTGCCCGCGATGACCCACACCGGCTCCGTCGTCGCGAACAGCCCGGCCCGCGCGATCCCGGGCGTCGACGTCACGCGCTCCAGGGCGCCGGGCGCCATGCCGATGAGCTGGCCGTCCTCATTGCGAGCATCGTGGTCGCCGGGGCCGTATCCGCCGATGTACTCCAGGGGCGGTGAGGATGCCTGCAGGCTGAGATCGACCGGCGACCGGCGGTCGATGGCGGCGAACGCGGACTCCCGGCCCGACCCGACGCCCACCAGCACCGCCCCGATCAGCCCGACCGCGAGGACGATCCCGACGGCGGCGGCCCGGGTCCGGCGCGGATGCCGCAGTAGGTTGCCCACAGCGAGGCGTCCCACCGGGCGCCGCAGCAACCGCCCGATGCCGCGCAGCAGAGCCGGAACGATCCCGACCAGCAGAGCCCCCACGCCGAGCGTCAGCGCGAGCGCCCCGCCCACGAGCCATCCTCCCCGGGCGCCCGGGGAGGCCAGCGCGTACCCCGTCGCTCCGGCACCCAGGATGCTCACGAGGGCGATGGCCGCCACACCGAGCCCGGCTCGCCGTGCGGGTTCCAGCGCTGCGGAGCCGAGCGCCTCCAGCGGCCGCGCTCGCGTCGCAGGCACCAGCGAGACCAGGGAAGCCGCCAGGATCACCAGCAGTGCGGCGGGTAGCAGCCAGGCCAGGCTGTGGGGGAGTTCGAGACCCAACGACAGCGAACGGGTCCACCACGCCGACGCGGCGGCCGCCAGCGCGACGCCTAGCGGGACCCCCAGCGCCGTCCCCGTAAGGGCCAGAACGGACGCCTCGCCCCCGTAGCGCCGCAGGACTTGTCCGCGGCTCGCCCCGACGAGCCGGAGCAGCGCGATCTGGCGACGCCGCTGAGCCATGAGCACCGAGAACGTGTTCGCGACCACGACCGCGCCCAGGGCGATCGCCAGCAGGCCACAGGCGAGGAGTACTCCCGCCATCCAGGTGGTCTGCCCGGTCAGGGCGGCGGTGGCGTCGGTGCGCACCTGGGCTGCGGTCTTGGGCCAGACGACGATCTTCATGATCCCCTGGTCGTCGAGGTCGGCCTGCGTCTGCTGGACGACCGCGTCGGCGTCGGCGGACGAGCGCGTCGCGACGAGGAGCCGCAGCCCGACGCCGGTGCCCGAGGAGCCGGGTGTGAACTGCTCGGTCGACCGCGGGTTGATGATCGCGGACGTGTTGGACGGCGGCAGGTTCGCACTCGCGTCCAGGATGGTGCCGAGCGGCACGTAGGCGGGCGGGTCGGTGAAACCCGCCTCGTCGGTGAGCCCGACGACGGTGAGCTCCGTCACCCAGCCGGCGACCCCCAGTTGGACGCGTTCGCCGGAAACGACGCCCAGTTCGGCGGCGGTCGCCGCGGTGAGGACGATCTCGTCGGGTGCCTGCGGGAGGCGTCCTTGCGTGGGCGCGTACCAGCGCAGCCGATCGGACGCCGGGGACGCATTGAGCATGACGGTGGCGTAGCGCTCGCCTGACGTGAGCTGGACGTAGAGCTGGCTGAACCGCTCCACGTCGGCGACCTGCGGGTTGGCCCGCAGCGACGCCTCGGCGACGTCGAGGCCCCGGTCCCGGTCGGACACGGCGCGGTCAGAGTTCCACACGTGGGAGTCGACGACGACGTCGGCGCGGCTGGCATACAGCAGGGAACGCTTGGCGATGGCGGCGGACTCGGTTGCGGCGAAGACCTGCGTCCCGGCCAGCAGCGCCAGGGAGAGCGTGACGGCGAGCAGGATCGCGACGAAGCGGGAGGGGTGGAGGCGCATGTCACGCAGCAGGCCCCGCCACCGGGACGCCCCCGTCGGGGCGAGGTCCGGGCGTGACTCCATCGCGTGCCGCCTCCCTGGGCTGGTGCGGGCAGCCTACTGCGCTGGCGGCCCTCCCGGGCCAGTGCGGCGCGCCTGCCCGGGCGGAACGTGACGGCGGGGACAGCGTCCCTCCTCGGCGCTGGACGTGGCGGGCCTCAGCGCCCGAAGAGCAGCCACTCCCCTTGCGCGACGGTGGCGTCGAACAAGATGTCGAGGCGCGCCATGTCCGCGCCGATCTGTTCGAAGAGTTCCGACGAGACGGCCCCCACCAGGGAGGTCCAGGCGAGCAGCCCGCACAGCAGCCGGGTGGCGTCCATGGCGGGCATCCCGGTGGTGTCCGCGAGGGCGTCCAGCGGTGCCGCATCGGGCAGGCCCGGGAAGGGCGGCCCGGGGTCGGGCGATTCCTGCCCGAGCGCCACCAGGAGGTTGGTCACACGGGTCCCGGGGTCGTTCGTCGTGTCGCCGGGCGCGTCGTAGTCGGGGACCGGGGAGCCGTAGAGCAGCGCGTACTCGTGGGGGTGCTCGTGCGCCCAGCCCCGAAACGACGCCGCCAGGGCTCGCCAGCGGCCGCGCAGGTCGTCGCGGGGGACGTCCGCCTCGGCGGCTTCGACGGTGGTGCCGAGGTCGTTGTACGCGTCGACGATGAGCCAGGTGAGCAGTTCGTCGCGTCCGCTGATGTAGCGAAACAGCGCTGAGGGCGCCATGCCCATCCGGCGGGCGACCGAGCGGATCGCCAGCCCGGCGGCGCCCGCCTCGGCGAGTTCGTCGCGGGCTGCGGCGAGCAGGTCGGCGCGCACCTGTGCGCGGCGGGCATCGCGGACTCCGGGCATGCCAGAACCGTACACCGCGAACACCGTTCTTGCTTTGCGGGACGCCCCGTGCTTCACTTTGTGCGAACACCGTTCACGAAAGGAAGCAGTCCATGAAGGTCGTCATCGTCGGTGCCGGAGGCATCGGTCAACACATCGCCGTCCAAGCGGCGAACGCGGGGCACGACGTGGTGTTGGCGTCACGGTCTGGTTCGGGGCTCACCGACGCGCTGGCTGCCCCCTTAGGCGCGCTCCGCACCGCACGGGTGGACGCCTCCGACGCGAGCGCGCTCACCGCGCTCGCCGCCGACGCCGGGGTGATCGTCAACGCCGTCAACCCGCCCTACACGCGCTGGCCGGAGCTGTGGCCGCCGCTGGCCGCCGCGTTCCTGGGCGCGGCCGAGCACAGCGGCGCGGGCCTGCTGACCGTCGGCAACCTGTACGGCTACGGCGTCCCTGATGCGCCGCTCACCGAGGGGTCGCCGGTGCGTCCGAACGGCGTCAAGGGCCGGGTCCGCGCCCAGATGTGGGCCGACGCGCTGGCCGCCCACCAGGCCGGACGCGTCCACGCCACGGAGATCCGGGCGTCGGACTACTTCGGGCCCGGCGCGGGCGCCGAGGTGAGCCAGCTCAACCGGTTCGTGCTCGGCCCCGCCCTGGCCGGGAAGACGCCGTGGCAGCTCACCGGCGACGTGCGCTCCCCCCACGCCTGGACCTACCTGCCCGACATCGCCGCGCTGGCCGTGGCGCTCATCGGCGTCGATCACGGCGGCGACGCCTGGGGCCGACCGTGGCTGGTTCCCACCGAGCCGGGCCGCTCCATGACCCAGGCCGTCGCCGACGCCTCCCAGATCACCGGGACGCCGCTGCGGTCACCGCGTCCGCTCCCAGGCTTCGTTCGGGCGGCCGCGCATCTGATGCCCATCGTGCGGGAGCTCGACGAGATGGCGCCGACGTTCGCGACGCCTTATGAGGTGGACACCCGCGCCGCGCAGGAACGATTCGGGCTCGCGGCCACGCCGTGGACGCAGGCCCTCACCGAGACGATCACGTGGATGCGAGGCCGCTGAGGAGCCCGGTCAGGCCGCCGACCTGCCCCACCCAGCCCGCCAGGACAACGTGCGGCCCAGGGGCATCGTGCGCGCGGTGGGCCCCTACGAGACGCTGCGTTGCTTGACCAGCTCTCGCAGGAAGAGCCGCGCCGCGTGGCTGGGCGGGTGCGGGGTGGCGGTGGCGAGGAACAGCGTCCAGGTGAGCGGCTCGTCGAGTTCGATCACACGTGCGCCAGGGCCCGCGTGATCGCCGACGAAGGCCGGGACGAGCGCGACCCCCACGTCCAGACCCACGAGCGCCGGGATGGATTCGGCGTCGGGCGCCTCGACGACGACATCGCGACGCAGCCCGCGTTGGGCGAGTTCCCGATCCAGCAGATCGCGGTTCCCGAAGCCGCGGGGCGAATCCACGAAGGGACAGTCGAGCAGATCGCTCAGGGTGACGCTCGCCCGGGACGCCAGCCCATGGGTGGCAGGCACCAGCCCGACGAACGGTGCCTGCCCCATGCGGGTCAGCGACAACTCGGGCGGCAGACCCTCGGCCGGGGACAGGAGGGCGAAGTCGACGCTCCCCTCCCCCAGCGCGTCGATGAGGGCGCTCGTTCCGGCCAGCCGCAGGCGGATCCTGACCTGCGGGTAATCGCGCCGGAATGCGGCGATGGCGCTCGGCAGGTCCACCAGTCCGGGGACGGGCAGCGTCCCCACGACGACGGTGCCGCTGACGCCGCGGCGCACCTCGTCGACGGCGGCGGCCGCTTCGGTAGCCTGCGCCAGCACCCGCTGGGCGTGCGGGACGAGGGCCTGGCCCGCCGCGCTGAGCATCACCCCGCGGGCGGTGCGGTCGAACAGCGGCGCTCCCAGTTCCCGTTCGAGGCTGCGGATGGCCGCCGAGACCCCCGACTGGACGACGTGCAGCGTCAGGGACGCCGCGGAGAAGCTGCCTTCCTGGGCGACGGCGAGGAAGTACTCGAGCTGCCGAAGTTGCATGGCGTCATTCTCACCCAGGACGGCGGACTCTCAGTGGGCGGTCTGGCCGCCGTCGATCGGGAACACCGCGCCGTTGATGAACGGCGAAAGGTCCGATCCGAGGAACATCACCAGGGCGGCGATCTCCTCCGGCTCAGACACCCGGCCTTGGGGCGAGTAGGCGAGCACCGTCTCGCGCATCACCGCGTCGTCCATCCAGCCTTCTATCATCGGCGTGCGCACCAGGCCAGGGGCGATGGCGTTCACGCGGATGCCCTGCTTGGCGTAGTCGAGGGCTGCGGCCTTCGTCAGGCCGATGGTGCCGTGCTTGGCCGCGGCGTAGGGCGACATGCCGGGGTCGGCGATCAGCCCGGCGACCGAGGACGCGTTGACGATCGCGCCGCCGCCGTGGGCGAGCATGGCCTCAATCTCGTACTTCATCGACAGGAACACCCCCGTCAGGTCGACGGCAATGGTGCGGTTCCAGGAGTCGAGCGTCTGCTCGACCAGGGGCGCGGTCGTCGGCAGGATCCCGGCGTTGTTGAAGGCGACGTCGAGCCCGCCGAACGTGTCGACGGTGGTCTGCACCATGCGGCGCACGTCGTCCTCGCGGGACACGTCGGTGGAGACGAACAGGCCGTGCCCACCGGCGGCGGTCACCTCGTCGGCGACCGACGTTCCGCCGTCGCCGATGCTGGCGATGACGACGTTGGCCCCGGCCCGCCCGAAGGCGAGGGCGGTGGCACGGCCGATGCCGGTCGCCCCGCCCGTCACGATCACGGTCTGGCCGGTGAAATCAAAGGTGTGCTGGGTCATGGTGGGGGCTTCCTTTCAGTCGGTCCAGCGGACGTAGAGGACCATGGCGCGGGTGTGGCTTTCGGTCCACAGGTCGACGCCCTTCATCGGACCGTCGGCCCAACGCTGGGTGAGTTCCGCGGTGGCGCGGCGCACGACCTCTTCGATGACGAACTTGATGCCCGCCTGTTCGCTGTCGCGGTGCTGGGCCAGCAGTTCGGGGGTGTTGATCTCGTCGTGGAGGCGCTTGACGGTGGCGTACACGTCGAGGACGTAGCGGCGGGTCAGTTCGACGTCGTCGCGGCTGGCCACATCGGCGGTGTGCCCGGACAGGAAGGAGTCGAAGTCGTAGGCGAGGAACCGGTCGAAGGCCCCCATGTAGGAGTAGATGTTCTCGCTGAGGTCGAAGTCGAGCAGCGGCACCCAGCCGTGGGCGAGCAGATCGATGGCGACCATCACCTTCTCGTTGGGGAGGTAGAGCACGGTGTCGCCGTCGGCGGAGTGGAAGCCGTCACGGAACAGCCGGACCTCCCGGTTGCCGATGTGGAGGGTGGTCTCCTTGTCGTAGATCGTCGTCGGCAGGGGGCGGGCCGGGTCCTGCTTCTCGCGGAGGAACTCGGCGGTGCCCGCCTCGGCGATGATCTCGATGCCGTCCCCCATGCGGAACGCGCCGCCGATGTGGTCGGTGTGGCCGTGGGAGTAGATCATCGTGGTGACCTTTTCAGTGGTCACGTCGGCGATGGCTTCGTGGAGGTATTCGATGAGCGGCAGCGGTGCGTCCAGCAGGACGACGCCTTCACCGGTGGTCATGAACAGGGTCTGGTAGTTGCCGTTGGAGATCATGAAGACCCCCGGGGACAGTTCGCGGGTGAGGAATCCGGCCGACAGGTCGGTGGTCTCGGCGGGCTGAACGTGAACGCGGGCGGGTGTGGACATGGTTGTCCCTTTCAGTGGGTCGGAGTGGGTTTCTAGAAGGTGAGAATGGGCTTGGCGGGGCCTTCGCCGCGCCAGGCGGCTCCGAACTCGTCGAGGGTGATGGGGTCGGCTGCGACCTCGATCCGCCCCTTCGCGGCGAGCGCGGCGAGGTGGGCGTAGGCGTCGGTGCGTGCGGTGGGGGTGGCGAGGAAGTTGGAGTGCCCGAGCATGACGGCGCCCTTGTTGCGGAACGCGGGCGCGTTCAGGGTGGACGCCGCCCCGGCCGAGTTGCCAACCTGCACGATGCGGGCGCCGGGAGCCAGGTGCGGCAGCGCGGCGGCCAGCGGGTCTCCCCACAGCAGGTCGATGATGACGTCGAAGCCGTCGGGGGCTGCGGCGCTCAGGTCGGCGTCCAGGTGGTCGCTGCCCAGCGCGACGGGGCGAGCCCCGAAGCGTTCGACGGTCTCCAGTCCGTCGGCGGCGCCGACGGCACCCGCCACGACTCCGGCTCCGAGTTCGCGGGCGGCTTGGAGCGCCAGGCGTCCCACGGACCCGCCGGCCCCCAGCACGAGGACGGATTGGCCGGGCTGCAGGTGCCCCGAGCGGGTCAGGGCGAGGTAGGCCGCGACGCCGGGGACGCCCAGGGCCGCCGCGTGCACCGCGTCGAGTCCGGCGGGAACCGGCACGACTTCGGCACCGTTCAGGGGTGCGTACTCGGCGTAGGAGCCATAAGGCAGTGCGGGGGCGAAGAAGTATTGCAGCTTCCCGTCGCCTCTTTCAGCGACCCCTTCGAGCCCGAGCACCGCCGGGGCGACCAGGGGCCGGAAGCCCATCTTCCCGGTCGCGATGACGCGGTCGACGGGATTCAGGGGTGCCGCGACGACGCGGGCACGCCCCTGTTCCTCGGTGGGCTCGGTGAAGTCGGTGACCTCGGGTGCCAGGTTGAGGGTGTTAGCAACTATCGCTCGCATGAACGACCTCCGCAGGATCTTTCGTCGCATCGGTTGCGACAGAAGAATCATGCGCCCGATTAGTTGAAACGACAAGCATCAGGAAGTGCTGGCGGCCATCACCGATGGTGGCGGCCACGACAGCGATCCACGGCACAACGCCGAGGAAGCCTTCGAGGTCCCCTACGCGTTGCCGCTCAGCTCGACGGCCAGTTTCTCCGCCTCGTCCGTTCGTCCGAGGCGCTTCAACAGGGCGACGAGTTCTTCGCCGACCTCGCGACGCGGGCCGGACAGGCGGGCCATCTCGAATCCCTCCTTCGCGGATTCCAGGGCGTACACCGCGTCCGTGCCCTCGGGGTGCAAGCTGCCCAGCAGCCAGAACGCGTAGGCGGCATCGGGGAACTCGCCCGCCCGGGCGAACTCCTCCGCAAGGGATTCCGCACGCTGCGGCGCCTCGGGGTCGCCCAGCGTCGCGGCGATCCGGACGCGGGTGTCCAGGAGTTGGCGCGCCTGCGCGGCCCGGGCGGCCCGCTCGCGTTCGGCCAGATCCTCGGCGAGGCCGTCGGGGAGGTCGGCGGTCAGCAGCTCGGCCACGAGCTGCTCGGCGAGGATGTCGATGTCGCGGAGACGCGCCTCCTCGGCACGGCGTGCCCACGCCCGCACCACCGGCGCCAGGAACCGCGCCGGGGTCCCCGCCCCTCGCAGCAGCGACACGGCGGACGCGAACTGGGCGCGTGCACCTTCCTCGTCGCCTTCGGCCGAAGCCAGCATCGCGGCCTCGGCATGAGCGAACCCAGCAGCCTCCAAGCGCCCCGCCTCGCGGTAGGCGTCCGCGACGGCCACGTACGCGCGGGCTGCCCCCACCGGATTCGACGCCGCCTGCGACTCCGCCCACGCGAGCATTCCGGCAGGATCCTCGGCAGCGAGAACACCGGCAGCGTCAGTGGGCGCGTCCGCGGCCTGAGTGGGAGCGGGTTGCACTGCCGAGTCTGCCTCGGAGGGAGCCGCGGCACCGCGCTCCGCGGCGGCAGCGGGGGCCAGATGCTCGCCGAACACCGACAGGTCCACCGCGAGGGTCGTCGTGTCGTTCCACACCGCCCAGGTGGCGTCGGTGACGGCCGACGACGCGTTGCGCGCATCGAACTGAGCAGCGAGTGCGAGCGTTTCGCTGCGCACCCAACGGTCCAACTCGGCGAGCGTGGCCGCGGGGACGCCCGGGAAGGCGAGGGCGGTTTCGGCGTGCTCGGCCTGGAGAAGGCCCGTCGCCACCCCCACCGAACGCAGATAGATCCAGCGTTCGTACGGGGTGTCGCTTTCGGTCAGGAGGCGCTGGTCTTCGAGGAGCCGGGCCAGCGCGCGGGCGGTGTTGCCGGAGCGGGCCAGGAACTCCAGGTGGCGAGCGCGGATCGAGCCCGCCGGAATGTCCTGGGGCAGGTTCTGCCGCGCGGCCCGGTAGGCGCGCGCGGCACCCACCGCGTCGCCAGACTTCAGGTAAGCCAGCGAGAGGTACGAGAGCATGTCGCCGGGCTCGCTGGCGCACGACGGACGCTCCGGCAACACCTGCTCGACGAGCCGGATGCACTCCTCGTAGCGACCGGTGCGGTACAGGTGAGCGGCCCGGTCGCCCGGGTCGCACGCCTCGCACTGAGAAAAGTCGTCGCGCGGGGTCGAGGTCCACTCCCGGAACAGGTTCTCCGTGTCGGCGGCGCCGCGCATCCGCGCCCACCCGAAGCGGCTCATCGCGACGGCGTTCATCCCGTTGCCGGCCAGCGCGTACCGGCGCTGCATGTCGGCCAACGTGGAGTCGATCTGCTGGGCGCTGATCGTCGGGAAGTCCATCAGATGCGCCACCATCCATTTGAACGACCAGAACAACCCGTGCTGATCCTGCTCGTCGAAGTACTCCGGGTGGGTGTCCCACCAGCGCAGCATCTGCGTGAACGGCAGGAACGCCTTGTCCACCTCGCCGCCCCACACGTACCCCTCCACGGCCGTGTAGAGGGCGTACGCACGCGCCTCCTGCGGCCCCTCGGCGGTGATGCGGTCGAGTTCGGCGACGGCAGCAGTGCTGTGCGCGATGCCGTACGGCATCTCGCGGATCCGGCTGATGGCCGAGTTGGCCTCGGGCAGGGAACGGGTCATGCGTCGTCCTTCGTGGTGGTGTCGCCCCCGAGCGCGCGCTCCATGAGCAGCGACAGGGAGTCGTTCATGAGGGTGACCTCCGACGCCTGCAGCGTCAGGCCGGAGGCCAGCACGGTCGTCACGTACAGCGACCGGGTGGCGGCGTCGCGGACGGCGTCGTCACCGCTGGCCAACAACGCCCGGACCGTGGCCGAGCTGTCGTTGAGGATGAGGCGCCGCGGACGCGCAGGCTCGGTGAGCCCGGTGAGGATCTCTCCCCAGACGTCGTCGGAGCTGGCCGCCTCCGCGTGGGCCGCACGGGCGTGTTCCCCGTCCCGGTCATCGATGAGGACGGCGGACAACTCGGGCGGGTCGTAGCGCCGCACCTGGACCTCGCAGTCCTGGTCGGCCAGCGTGGCCCGCAGCGACACCAGCGCGTCGAGGATCTCCAGTTCGCGGACCGGCTCCAGGTCGTGCAAGGCCGACGCGATGTCGTCGGCCACCGCCGCGGTGAGCCCCAGGTCTGCGTGGCGAGCCGCAGCGCGCTCCAGCAGATCGGCGTCGTAGACGTACCCGCCGTTGACGACGACGATGCCCTGGTGAGCAGCCACCGCCGCGATCCGGCGGTACTCCTCCACCGATCGGGTGAACAGCAGCCGAGAACCGTCGGCGCGCTCCGCCAACTCACGCAGCGTGCCCGCGCCGACCGTCGACTCGAACGGGAGGGTCGTGACCGCGAGATCGAGCACCTGTTCGTCCACCAGCGCCAACGCCCGCAACGCCAGGTGGTGCACCGTGACGAACCGCCGGGCCACGGGGCCGCCCGCCGACAACGTCGCCAGCACCCAGGCGCGCACCTGCGCCCCCAGCGCCTCACGCGTCGCCAGCAGGACGTCGTCCTCGTACAGATCTTCGCGGGACGCCGTGGGACGCAGCCCCGACGCGTCCAGGACGCACCGGACGAAGAACGCCCACTGCGGCAGGACCTGGGTGGCCCCCGAGGACAACAGCATGCGTTTGAGGTAGACGCGGTGCTGCGCGACCGACGTCGGCGCCACGGCGGCGGGCAGGACGAACGCGACGCCGGTCAGCCCCGCGATCGGCACCTCCAGGTCGATCGCAGCCAGCGGGGCGAAGCCGAGAGCCCGCTCGGAGTAGGCGGCCAGCGCGGTGCTGCGTGCCGCGTCGTTGGGGTAGGTGGCGCGCCACGGCAGCTCGTCGCCGCTCAGGCGACGCCGCGCCGTCGATCCGTCGTCGAGGGCCACCTCGACCGAGACGTCGACGGGCAGCAGCCCGCCGAAATCCTCGGCGAGCGAGGTGACCATCTCAGGGGAGAGCCAATGCTCGGCGTCGCGCCGCGGGAAGAGGCGGACCGCGCTGCCGGGGGCGTCCCCCAGCACCGCGAGGGCGGGATCGTCGTCGGCCAGCTCCGTCAGCTCGTAGCGTCCGTCGGTGAAACCACGCCACCGGATCGCGGGGGCACGCCCTCCGTCAGGGGCGGGACGCGCGCACCGCGACACCATGTCGATCTCGTCGGCGACCATGAAGGCGGACAGCAATCCGATGCCGAACTGCCCCAGGAACTCCTCGCGGCCCCCGCCCAGTTCGACGTCGCGCTTCGAGGAGCGGCCGATCGTGGCGAGCAGGTCGCGCGCGTCCTCCCCGGTGAGACCGATGCCGGTGTCGCAGACCTCCAGACCGCCGCCCGGCAAGGGACGCAGATCGATCCGCTCCGGTGCCCCGTCGCCGAGCGCGCGGCGCGCCGTGATGGCGTCGACGCCGTTCTGCATCAACTCGCGCAGGTAGACGCGCGGGCTGGAGTACAGGTGACGAGCGAGCAGGTCGACCACACCGCGCAGGTCGACCTGAAAGGCGTCACCGCTCACGAAGCGTCGCCCTCGGCGTCCTCCATACCCAGGTGCTCGGCCAGCGCCTCGAAGAACCGCAGGCCGGTGAACAGACCGGACGCGATGAACTGACCCAACTGGTCGTCAGCGACCCCGTGCTCGAGGTCGAACGACACCTCCGTATAGACCGCGAACTGATCGTCCTCGTCGACCGTGTAGGCCTTGGGCCACAGGCGGGCCCGGTGGAAGTCGTCGGCGAATAGGAGGACCTCGGCCCGTCGCTCGGCCGGCAGGGTGTGCTTCCAGCGGCCGCGCACCTGCAGCACCTCGTCGCTCTTGCCCATGACGAAGAAGTAGAAGACGTTGTCGTCCCAGGCGCCACCCAGGTCGCCGTCGGCGTCCTCGGAGAAGAACCACTCCTGACTCGTGAGGAAGGCTGCGATGCGCTCCTTGGTCAGCGGGGTGTTCGTCGAGTGGGGTGCTTCGTCCGGCTTGCTGAAAAAGCCCATGGTGACACTTCCTTCGTCGGTCGGTCCCGGCGTGGCAGACCCTCCTGGGTCATGCTGTCCGGGGCGGCGGGTGCGGCCTCGGCCAGTCTAGGGATGCGCGGTGACACTTCGGAGCCGATCAGCCCCCGGAAAAGACACCTGCGCCGCGGCGGCGCCCCCTCACCACTCGATGCCGCGCTGCCCCTTCTGGCCGGCGTCCATCGGATGCTTGATCTTGGTCATCTCGGTGACCAGATCGGCGGCCTCGACCAGCGCCGGGTGCGCCCGGCGTCCGGTGATGACGACGTGCTGGAAGCCGGGACGCTGCGTCAGGGTCTCCACCACGTCGTCGACGTCCACCCAGCCCCACTCCATGAGGTAGGTGAACTCGTCGAGGATCAGCAGGTCGTGGGTCTGGGCGGCCAGGCGACGCTTGACCTCCGCCCAGCCTTGGGCGGCGTCCGCGGCATGATCGGCCCCGTCGCCCTGCTTACGCGTCCAGGACCAGCCCGAACCCATCTTGTGCCACTCGACCGGACCGCCCTCGCCGGTTTCGGCGTGGAGGGCGCCGAGGCGCTCGAAGACCGTCTGCTCGCCGATGCGCCACTTGGCCGACTTGACGAACTGGAACACCCCGATGTTCCAGCCCTGGTTCCAACCGCGCAGCCCCAGCCCGAACGCGGCGGTGGATTTCCCCTTGCCGTCGCCGGTATGGACCGCCAGCAGCGGACGGTTGCGGCGCTGTTTGGTGGTGAGACCGTCCTCGGGGACGCTGACCGGTTGTCCCTGGGGCATCAGGCCGCTCCGCTCTCGGTGGTGGGAAGGCTCGGACGGTCGCGCCACGCGTCCACGGCCCCGGTGAGGGCCTGCGCGCTCACCGCGTCGACGGCCACGTGCTCGGCACCCAGCACGGACGCCAGGCGTCGCGCCAGGCCCAGCCGCAGCGGTCCCGCTTCGCTGTCGATGACGACGGTGCTGACGCCCAGCCGCGCGATCCCGGACGCCGCCCGCTCGGCCCGCGCCACCGCGTCGGCCCCCGCATTGGCGCGACCGTCGGTGACGACCACCAGCAGGGGACGCGTCCGCGGATCCCGGACGCGTTCGCGCAGGATCACCTTTGCGGCCAGTTCGAGGCCCTCGGCCAGCGGCGTCCGGCCCCCGGCGGGCAATTCCTCCAGGCGAGCGGCGGCGATGTCGATGGACCCGGTCGGTGGCAACGCGACGTCGGCGCCGGCACGCCGGAACGTCACCAGTCCGACGCGGTCGCGGCGGCGGTAGGCGTCCAGCAGCAGCGACAGGATCGCGGTCTTCACCGCGGTCATGCGCTTGCGGGCGGCCATCGACCCGGACGCGTCCACGCAGAACAGGATCAGGTTGGCCTCGCGGCCCTCCCGGGTCGCGACCCGGAGATCTTCGGCCCGCAGTTGGACGCGGCGGCGTCCCGGCTCGTGGGGGGTCTGGTGGCGGGCGGCGGCCATGAGGGTTTCGACCAGGTGCAGCGACCCGGCCCCCGAGGTGGCGGGCTCGGCACCGATGCGGCGGCCCTGGGTGGACAGCGCCCGGCTGCGGCGTCCGGCGCTCCCTGCGCCCACCCCGCGGACGGCGAACAGGCGCGGCCGGTAGGGGGCCGCCGCGGCGGCGATTTTGTCGGTGCCCTCGCCGGAGGGCTGGTCGTTCCCGAGTTCGGGCGGCAGCGGCGGGGGTGCGTCCAGGGGCGTCTCGGCCTGATCCTGCGGGCCGGGCGGGGGCGCGTCCGGCTGCGTGTCGGGTTGCGGGGAATCGCCGTCGGGCTGGCCGGGGTCGGTGTCCTGCGGCGCCTCGTCCGGGGTGTCGTCGGGGGCCGGGTCGTCGGCGGGCGGGGTGTCGTCCGGGTCGGGCTCCTCGTCGCCGAGGAGGCGGTCGAGGAGGTCCTCATCCAGCCCGGGGGCGTCGAACGGGTTGCGGCGGCGGCGGTGCGGGAGCGCCAGCAGGGCGGCCTGGCGGATGTCGGCGCGGGTGACGGTCGCGCGTCCGGCCCAGGCGGCGTGGGCGACGGCGGCGCGGGCGGTGACGATGTCGGCGCGCAGCCCGTCGACCTCGAACCCGGCGCACACCCGGGCGATCGCGGCCAGCGCGTTGTCACTGAGCCGTACGGCGGCCAGCCGGGCGCGAGCCTGGCCGATCCGGGCGCGCAGGGCCTCCTCGTCGGCGGCGAAGGAGGCGGCGAAGGCGGGCGGGTTCGCGTCGAAGGCGAGGCGCCGGCGGACGACCTCGACGCGGCGTCCGGGCTCGCGGGGGGCGACGACCTCGACGGTGAGCCCGAACCGGTCCAGCAACTGCGGCCGCAGTTCGCCCTCTTCGGGGTTCATCGTGCCGATCAGGACGAAGCGGGCGGCGTGCTCGACGGAGATGCCGTCGCGTTCGATGGTGGCCCGGCCCATGGCGGCGGCGCCCCGGAGCAGGTCGACCAGGAGGTCGCGGAGGAGGCTGACCTCGTAGACGTAGAGGATGCCGCGGTGGGCGCGCGCGAGCAGGCCGGGCTCGAACGTCACCTCGCCCTTGGACAGGGCGCTCTCGAGCTGGAGGGAGCCCAGGACGCGGTCCTCGGTGGCGCCCACGGGGAGTTCGACGAGCCGCACCGGACGCGACGTGCGGGCGGCGGCGTCCCGATCGGGCAGGTCCAGGGAGACCGCGGAGGGATCGTCGGGGTCGATGGAGAACCGGTCGCCCTCATAGACGGCGACGGGCGGCAGGACGGCGGCCAGCGCGCGCACGGCGGTGGATTTGGCGGTGCCCTTCTCGCCGCGGATCAGCACCCCGCCGATCTCCGGGGAGATCGTAGACAAGATGAGGGCCAGCCCCATCGGGTCGAGGTGGTCGGCTTCGCAGCCGACGATGGCCGAAAAGGGGTACTGCTGTGGCATGTGAGGCTCCCGCTCTGATCGCCAACGTGGATCGTCGTGGCGCGGGGCCGGTCTTCGGACTGGCCGAGTCCCTTTCGGGCTCGGTTCACCGCAGCGGGCCTGTGCCGGACTCTCACCGGCTTCCCAGATTCTCCCCGTCGCCGCCGCGCCGCCGGTTCCGTCGGCCGCTGCTCGGGGGCACCTCGTGCCGTCGCCCACGATAGCGTGGTGCGGTGCCGACCGATCTTGCCTCCCCCATCCTGATCACCGTCGTGGGCATCGGCGCCGACGGCCTTCCCGGGCTCTCCGACGCCGCCCGGACGCTCATCGCCGAGGCGGACGTCCTGCTCGGCTCCCCCCGGCAACTCGCGCTCCTCGACCCCCACACCGCCGAGGACTTCGGCTCCGCGGCTCGAGGGCTTGGGGTTATCCACACCCGGGCCGCCCAAGCGTCTCCGGTGCGGCTCACCTGGCCCTCACCGCTGCGCGCCGGACTGCCCGCCCTGCTGCATTCGCTGCCGCCCGGACGCGTCGTGGCGTTGGCGTCCGGCGACCCGCTGGTCTCGGGGATCGCGACCACGCTGATCGGCCTGCTCGGCACCGACGCCGTGCGCGTCGTCCCGGCGGTGTCGTCGGTCGCGTTGGCGCGCGCCGCGCTGGGTTGGTCGGCGGAGGAGACCGCCGTGGTGAGCCTGGTGGGGCGTCCCGTCGCCCTGCTGGCCCGCGAACTCGCCCCCGGACGCCGGCTGCTGGCGTTGTCCTCCGATGAGACCACCCCGGCCGCGATCGCCGGGCTGCTGGTCGGCGCGGGCTACGGCGCGAGCGTCCTGCACGTGCTGGGCGATCTCGGCTCGGATCGGGCGTCCCGGATCGACGCCACCGCGCAGGAGTGGGACGGCCCCGCGCCGCGCCTCAACGTGGTCGGCATCGAGCTGCGGGGGCCGCACCGCTACGGCTGGACTGCCGGGCTCCCCGACAACGCCTACGCGAACGACGGCCAGCTCACCAAGCGCGACCTGCGCGCCTCCGCGCTCGCCCGCCTCGCCCCCACCCCGGGCGCCCTGCTGTGGGACATCGGCGCGGGAGCGGGCTCGCTCAGCATCGAATGGTCGCGGGCCCACCCCACCTGCCGGGCCCTGGCCATCGAGGCCAACGACGCCCGCGCGGCCCGCATCGCGGAGAACGCCGCGGCCCTCGGCGTCCCGACCGTGCGGGTCGTGCACGGCGCTGCCCCCGACGCCCTGGCAGGGCTGCCCGACCCCGACGCGATCTTCATCGGCGGCGGGGCGACCGTCCCCGGCGTCCTGGAGCGCTGCCTGGACGCACTGCGTCCGGGGGGGCGCCTGGTCGTCCACGGCGTCACCCTCGAAACCGAGGTGCTGTTGGCGTCCCGCTACGCCGAACTCGGCGGCGAACTCACCCGGATCAGCGTCGAGACCGC
>RRZT010470787.1_pt1 | contig 18095 bp, 16 predicted proteins | sample 2165551 | NCBI WGS metagenome assembly RRZT01 (sample SAMN10456910, study PRJNA506462) | wastewater metagenome | biome: wastewater; feature: sludge; material: wastewater sludge; isolation source: wastewater sludge with Escherichia coli K12::gfp cells carrying plasmid... | place: USA: Moscow, Idaho...
CTCAGGAGGCGTCATTTCCAAAACTTCCTTCGCTTGCTCCACGACCAGAACCAAAGTCTCGTGCATCGCTTCATATACTTCTTTCGAAGTGATGTAAATAGTGCGCGGCAGTCCCGTCACCATGTCACGGCCACGGATTTCCATCTTCTCTTCCTTCTCAGGCTCCAAAGCGGTTCCGATCGTTATTTTGATTTTTTCAGCAGTCCGTTCACCGATCAACAATTTGTGTTCTCTTTTGACGAAATTCATGATGTCGGCATCCAGTTTATCACCGGCTGTTTTGATCGAACTGCTCGTTACGATACCGCCCAAAGACAATACTGCGATATCACTCGTTCCGCCACCCATGTCGATGACCATATTACCGTTCGGCTGAAAAATATCAAGCCCGGCTCCGACAGCAGCAACTTTCGGTTCTTCCTCCAGATACACATTCTTGCCGCCACTCTTTTCTGCGGCTTGGATGATCGCTTTTTGTTCAATCGTAGTGATGTTCGTCGGACAACAGATCAAAATGTTCGGCTTAGTCAAAAAACCCTTCACATTCAAGCGATCAATAAAGTGGGTCAGCATTGCTTCTGTGATGTCAAAGTCTGCGATAACGCCGCCTTTCAGCGGACGGATGACTCTGATGCTTGCCGGCGTACGCCCAACCATCATATAAGCTTCTTCCCCAACTGCTAAAACTTTTCCGGTTTTTGTGTCTACTGCGACAACGGAAGGCTCGTTCAAGACGATACCTTTCCCCTTAACGTGAATCAGTACATTTGCTGTACCTAAATCGATTCCTATATCTCTGGCCACGTTGTTCCCCTCTCAAACATTCATCATTTAGCGATAGCTATCTTGCGGACGACAGTTGTCCGACTTATTTTACGAAAAGTGCTTCAACTTCCGCATCGCTGAAAACATTTTTTTCATCTTCGGTTACACGTTCAACATCAGCACCCAAAGCCTGCAGCTTTTTATCGAATTCATAATAACCACGGTCCAAATGCGACAGATTCGTGACGCGTGTATAGCCTTTGGAAACAAGGCCAGCGATAATCAAAGCAGCTGCCGCTCGCAGATCCGATGCGGCTACTTCAGCGCCTTGCAGATCAGTATTGCCATGAATCAGGACCGTATGCCCTTCGACTTTGAAATCAGCATTCATACGGCGCATCTCTTCCAAATGCATAAAACGGTTTTCGAATACCGTTTCGGTCATCGTGCTGGTTCCTTGGGATACTAATTGCGCAATCGTCATTTGTGCCTGCATGTCGGTAGGAAACCCTGGATGTGGCATCGTTTTGACATCGGTCGCTTTCAAAGAACGTGGACCGATGACACGCAGACCATTTTCTTCTTCCTGGAAAGCAACGTGCATTTCCTTCAGTTTCGAAATCAGCGGCTTGTTATGATCGGCAATCGCATCTTCGATAAAAACATTCCCGTTCGTGACTGCTGCTGCAATCATGAATGTTCCTGCTTCAATTCGGTCCGGGATGATCGAATGTTCTGTTGCCTTCATGGACGAAACGCCTTCGATACGGATTGTTTCTGTTCCGGCTCCGACCACTTTCGCGCCCATACGGTTCAGGAAATTAGCCAAATCGACGATTTCAGGTTCGCGTGCGACGTTTTCGATGATGGTGGTCCCTTCCGCCAAAGTAGCGCCCATCATGATGTTCTGAGTAGCACCGACACTCGGGAAGTCCAAATAGATGCGTGCACCGACCAATCTGTCGACTTTCGCTTCAACAAAACCGTTCTCGATTTTGATGTCAGCTCCCATTGCTTCGAAACCTTTCAAGTGAAGGTCGATAGGTCGTGTTCCGATGGCACAGCCACCAGGTAAAGCGATACGCGCGTGACCCAGACGTGCTAATAGCGGACCCATAACGACGATTGACGCACGCATTTTGCTGACATAAGCAAAGGGCGCTTCAAAATTGATGTCGTTTGATGCATCCGCTAAGATGGTGTTGTTTTTTTCTTGAAATTCAACGCCGACATTCAGATGTTTCAGAACATTATTCATTGTGAAAACATCAGACAGTATCGGAACGTTCGTCAATACAGATTGCCCTTCGCTTGCCAAAAGTGTAGCAGCCAAAATCGGCAAAACTGCGTTTTTTGCGCCTTCAACTTTAACTGTTCCTTCAAGACGGTTACCGCCGCGAACAATTATTTTTTCCATTAAAAATCCCTCCGAAAGTCAATTGTGATCTCATTTGTATGTTTGTATTGCAACTATTGTAAAAATGGAACTCTGATCTGCCTTTACAGGCACATTCTATTGTGCAACTGTGAGCGGGATCATGAGAACAGTAAGTAACTGATATTACGCGAGGTTGTCACCAACTCAAGCAGAAACGTACTTACCGTAAAGCCTAAAGCAATCGACAGAAAGAAATAGAGCACCCTTGCTTCGCGTATGTGTCCCTTTCTGATCCATTTCTCCAGTCTGATGGCTTTTAACGACCAAAAAGAAATGAAAATGAATATCATATGGGATAGCAATACTATTATACCGTTAAACAGCGTTAAGTCCAAGTGACGCACTCCTCCCATATTCTCAAACTATACTAACATAAATATTTTGAAAAAAAAACCAACAAGCTGTTTTTTGTCAGACTATCGCCTAAGAATTTACTAAGAAAATCGTTTACATTCATATTCTTTATCAGGTATAATAATATGTTACAATACATCGAAATGAAATTGCGGGCTATTTCTGCAGATAATCTATGCATATTATCCGCTTCACTAATTAAATGTCAGGAAATAAACGGAATCAAAAAAAGAGGCCAACGATGGCCTCTTTTTTTCAATTGGATCTATTTTTCGAAACACCGATACGGTTGATCGCTTTCGATAACGAAATCTTCGCGCGCTGGAATTCTTTTTCATTTTTGAAATCACGCGCTTCTGCCATCCGTTTTTCGGCGCGTTCTTTCGCGACTTCCGCACGGTCGATATCGATGTCGCGTGCGCGTTCCGCGCTGTTGGCAATGATGTTCACCACATTATCACGCACTTCCATGATGCCGCCATTGACGGCAATATGGTTCTGCGCCAATTCATCGGTCACACGCGTTACAATCAGGTCAGCGATCGCCAGAGGAACAATGATCGGGGTATGGTTTGGCATGATCGTAATGCCGCCATCCGTTGTCGTTGCGGTCACCGCCTTAGCACGATGCTGAAAAGAGATACCATCAGGCGTCACCACATTCACTTGCAGGTATGCCATCTCATTCCCCTCCTTTGTAGCCTAGTTCTTTCGCTTTTTTCAGAACTTCTTCTATCGTACCGACGTTGCGGAAAGCTTCTTCCGGCACTCCGTCGTATTTACCTTCAACAATCCCTTTGAAGCCACGGACAGTTTCCGCTACAGGGACGTACGATCCCGGTACTCCGGTAAACGCTTCGGCTACGTGGAAGTTTTGGGACAAGAAGAATTGGATTCGTCTTGCGCGGTTAACAGTAATTTTTTCAGAATCGGACAGTTCATCCATCCCAAGGATAGCGATGATATCCTGCAGTTCACGATAACGTTGCAGAATGCGTTGTACTTTGGTGGCCACTTCGTAATGTTCATCTCCGACGATTTCCGGAGATAACGCGCTGGAAGAGGAAGCCAATGGATCAACGGCAGGATAAATCCCTTGTTCCGTCAGTTTACGCTCCAAGTTCGTTGTTGCATCCAAATGGGCAAATGTTGTTGCAGGAGCCGGATCGGTATAGTCATCCGCTGGCACATAGATCGCTTGAATCGAAGTGATTGAACCATCTTTAGTGGAACTGATTCGTTCCTGCAGTTGGCCCATCTCAGTTGCTAACGTCGGCTGATAGCCTACTGCTGAAGGCATCCGGCCCAATAGTGCGGAAACTTCTGAACCAGCTTGAGTAAACCGGTAGATGTTATCGATGAACAACAGCACATCCTGTTTTTCTTCATCACGGAAATGTTCTGCCATCGTCAAACCGGACAAGGCGACGCGCATACGTGCACCTGGTGGCTCGTTCATCTGACCGAATACCATGGCTGTCTTTTTGCCGACTCCAGATTCTTGCATTTCGTGATAGAGGTCGTTTCCTTCACGCGTACGCTCGCCGACACCCGTGAATACAGATATGCCGCCATGCTGTTCCGCTACGTTGTGGATCAATTCTTGAATCAGGACCGTCTTTCCGACACCGGCCCCACCGAAAAGCCCGATTTTTCCGCCTTTCAGATAAGGAGCCAGCAAATCGATGACCTTGATGCCTGTTTCCAGGATTTCAAAATTACTGCTCAACTGATCAAACGTCGGTGCTTTTCTGTGAATGGACTCACGACGGAAATCATCAGGAACAGCTCCCTTCAAATCGATGGCTTCACCCAAAACATTGAACACACGGCCAAGGGTGCCTAAACCAACTGGTACTTTGATGGGCGCACCGGTATCAACAACAGTCAAGCCCCTTTGCAGGCCATCTGTCGATTCCATCGCGATTGCGCGAACCACACCATTTCCCAATTCAAGTGAAACCTCCAAAACGATGGTTTCCCCTTCTTCATTACTTCCAGCTGCGGCTGCCTTATGCACAATAAGCGCATTACGGATGTCCGGCACACCTTCTTCCAATGGGAAGCCAACGTCGACTACCGGCCCGATTACTTGTACAATATGACCTTTTTTCATGCCTTTTCCTCCCATTTTCTAACCTTCCAGAGCAGAAGCTCCACCGACGATTTCGGTGATTTCTTGCGTGATTGCAGTCTGTCTCACTCGGTTGTACTGAATCGTCATATCATTGATCATATTGGTCGCATTATCAGTAGCACTCTTCATGGCCGTCATGCGGGAAGCATGCTCGGATGATTTAGCATCGATAATGGCACCGTAAATCAAACTTTCCGCATATTGCGGCAGTAATATTTCTAATATTTCTTCTTTGTTCGGTTCAAATAGATAATCGACTTCGTAACCAACCGCTTCTTGGGAATCCAAGTCCGTCAACGGCAGCATTTTTTCAGCTCGATATTCTGAAATCAGAGCGTTGACATGATGTTTGTAACAAACGTACAACTCATCAAAAACCCCATCACGATAAAGTTGGATTGCCTTAACTACGATATCGCTGACTTCCGTGAAACTTGGTTGGTCATTCAAGTCCCTGATTTCGAATGCGACTTCGATCCCACTTTTTCTGAGATCATCAGCCACAGCTCCACCGACCGACAGCACAACAAACTCATCGTTCGAAGCGTGGTCGACCGTAAGCATATCTTTTGTCGCTTTCAGGATCGAACTGTTGTATCCTCCGGCTAAGCCTTTATCTGAGGAAATGATCAGATAGCCCGTTTTGCGGACCGGCCGTTCGATCAGCATATCGTGAAAATCGACAAGAACCTGATCGCTCGCCGACACATGACCATGCTCTTCAAGCAAAGATAATTGCGTGCTGGCAATATGTGTTACGATTTCGCGTATTTTTGCTGCATAAAGCTGATATCCCCGCACCTTTTGTTCGGCGCGGATCAGTTTGGAGGCAGATACCATTTGCATGGCGCTTGTTATTTGACTTGTCTTCTTTGTGGAAGCAATGCGTTTCCGGATGTCTATTAAAGACTCTGCCATATTATCACCTCAATATTATCTGTTCATGCTGACCCTTCTACTCGACGTGCGGAATGAAGATTCCCGCGAATGCTTTCAGCGCTTCATCCAAGTCTTCCGTAGGCGGTAAGTCTTTTGTCTCCTTGATGATGGAGAACAGATTCGGATAAGACATTTTGACGAATTTGAACAGTTCAGACTCGTATCGTTCGATATCCTGCACCGGAATCGAATCAATAAATCCGTGGGTCAATGCATAGAGAATGAGAACTTGTTTTTCGACATCCAAGGTCTTGTGAGAGTCCTGCTTCAGTATTTCCACGGTTCTACGGCCGCGGCTAAGACGTTTTTGCGTGGAAACATCCAAGTCCGAACCGAACTGGGTGAATGCTTCCAGCTCGCGATAGCTGGCTAAATCGATACGTAATGTACCGGATACTTTTTTCATGGCTTTGATTTGAGCAGATCCTCCGACACGGGAAACGGAGAGACCCGCAGATAGAGCCGGACGGATTCCTGAGAAGAACAGATCGCTTTCCAGGAAAATCTGACCATCCGTGATGGAGATGACGTTCGTCGGAATATAAGCGGAGATATCCCCGGCTTGTGTTTCAACAATCGGCAAGGAGGTGATGGAGCCACCGCCCAATTCATCGTTCAATTTTGCTGAACGTTCCAACAAACGGGAATGCAAGTAGAAGACATCCCCTGGATACGCCTCGCGGCCTGGCGGACGACGCAAAAGCAAGGACATTTCACGGTAAGCAGCCGCCTGTTTGGAAAGATCATCATAAACGATAAGAACGTGCTTGCCGTTGTGCATGAACTCTTCCGCCATTGCGGTAGCGGCGTAAGGTGCGATATAGAGCATCGGCGCAGATTGTGAAGCACTTGCGGTCACGACAATCGTATAGTCCATTGCATGATGCTTCTTCAACGTTTCCGTCATATTGCGGACTGTCGATTCCTTTTGCCCGATGGCGACATAGATACAGATAACATCTTTTCCGCGTTGATTCAGAATTGCATCGATTGCAATACTGGTTTTCCCGGTTTTGCGGTCACCGATGATCAGCTCGCGTTGGCCTCGACCGATCGGAACCAAAGCATCCAATGCTTTTAGACCGGTCTGAAGAGGTTGTCTGACGGATTGACGATCCATAACGCCTGGTGCTGCATTTTCAACGGGTCTTGTGCCGGTGGTTTCGATGCTGCCTAAGCCATCCACCGGGCTGCCTAATGCATCCACAACGCGCCCGATCAAAGCATCACCGACCGGTACTTCCATGATTTTGCCTGTACGTTTGACGATATCGCCCTCATGGATATTTTCATAAGTTCCAAAAATGATGATACCGACATCGGTCATCTCCAGGTTTTGGGCCATACCGATGGAACCGTTGGAGAATTCCAGCAATTCACCGGACATTACGTTCTCCAAACCTTTCGCGCGGGCGATTCCATCACCGATGTAGGTAACTTTTCCAATTTCTTCAAACTCTGATACAGATTGAAAAGTGTTGATCCTATTTTTGATCAATGAACTCAAATCTTCGTTTTCAATAGCCATATTATTCACCTCTTCAACCCTATTAATCTGTTAGGATATGTCTCTTCATTTCTTTCAACTTCGTAGCGATGGTATTGTCGAAATAATGGTTTTCCGACTCCAACCGGACGCCGCCAATCACATTGGGATCGACCACCTCTTTCACAAAGAAGGTCGCTTCCCCGATTCTTTTTTCCATTTTGTTCATGATGCGCATTTTTTGTTCCGCTGTTAAAGGAACCGCAGAAGTCAACTTCACATTCACGAGTACTTTTTTATTTTCATACAGCTCATTGAACGCTTTGATGGAAGCCAAGATACCTTCGTTATCAAGATTATCTTGGAGTCCCTCTAGAAACCGAAGCGTATCAGGAGCAAGATACTTCACAGCCAAATCAAGATTTGGCTGCTCTCCTGCATCTGAATCTGCATGATTGAAGGCTTCTTTCAACTGCGAAAGATCAAGATAGAGTCTGTCCGCAGTCTTCGAGTCAGTCAGGCGGTTATAGTAGGCTTGTACATAGGCTTCTACAGTTGTGATTGCTTTGCCGTCCTTAACCATATCAATCATCCAGCCCTTCAATGAAAGCTTCAATCAATGTTTGTTGGTCTGCTTGCTTGATTTCCTTGCCGAGGATCTTTTCAGCGATTTCTACTGATATGACTCCGATTTCGGCACGCAAACCTTCAAGAGCCTGTTTTCTTTCGAGTTCCAGCTCTTTTTGGGTCACTTGTTTGATCCGTAATGCATCTTCTTTTGCTTCTTTAATGATGTTCTTTTGTATTTCATTGCCTTCCGCTTGAGCCCTGTTCAAAATATCGCTCGCTGTAGTTCTGACTTCTATCAATTGCGCATCGACTTCCGCATGTTTCTTCTCGGCATTCTCACGCGCAGCTGCCGCTTTATCAATGTTTGCATGTATCATTTCTTCACGATCCGTTAAGATCTTCATCAAAGGCTGCCATGCGAATTTTTTGATAAGAGCCATCAATATCAGAAATGACAGTAGCGTAACAATCGTATCACCTAATGCGGTAATCTCTCCCAATACGAGATTGGCTGTCATTCTCATCCCTCCTGTAGTTATCGGTCTTGCTGGTCCCTATTATTGGAAAATCAGTAAGAAAGCTATAACTACCGCCATGATGGGAACAGCTTCGATCAAACCGACACCAATGAACATCAAAGTCTGTAATCTGCTTTGCAATTCTGGTTGTCTTGCGATCGCTTCGATTGTAGTAGAAATAACCTTTCCATTTCCTAATGATGCTCCGATGGCCGCGCCGGCAACCGCAATAGCAGCTCCTATAAAGTTCATAATAATAATCTCCTTTTTCTCATATATTAATACATACTTATTAAGCTCATGGATCAGCAGTTTTATTCCGCTTCGATCTTATGGGCGAGGTAAACCATAGTCAACGTAGTGAAGACGAAAGCTTGGATGGATCCGATAAAGATGGAAAATCCTTGCCAAACCATTTGGAGAGGAATCCCAACCACCCAAGTCAATAAGCCATATGAATTCGCTAATGAAGCAATCAACCCCAACAAAATTTCACCAGCATAAATATTTCCGTAAAGACGCAACGCCAATGTCAATGTATTCGTGAATTCCTCCAAAAGTTTGATCGGCATGAGCGGTGCGACCGGACGAATATAACTGTTCATGAAATATTCCTTGAACCCATTTTCTTTAATACCGAAATAATGCGTCAGCAAAATCACCATTAACGCTAAGCCTAATGTGACGATCGGACTGGCTGTCGGACTCTTCCAATAGGAATGGCCATCGATGTTCAAAATGAACACAAGTCCTAACATATTGGCAACCCATACAAATAGGAACAAAGTGAATCCCAGCAAGTGGAATTGTTGCCCAACTTTCCAATGAAGCGAGCTGGAAATCATGTTCCGGATAAAGTCAACCAAATATTCAATAGCCAATTGGCTTTTGGATGTTGGCCTCACCGCCAGTTTCCGGGTAGCAATAAAACAAAATAAAAAAACAATGATGCACGTCGCCAATACACTTATGATGATATTCAAACTGAAACCCAATCCCATAAAATGGATGACTTTAGATTCAGCTTCCAATATTTTCACCTCTTTTCAATACAAATAAAAAAAACAGCTATGCCAAACCTAGTCCACGCTACATTATTTTAAAAGACATTCGTAAAAGTAGACAACTAATTCAGCTGGACCTCCCATACTCTAGTCACAATAAGTGGCTATTTCATAAGTTTCTTTGCACATCTGTTCAACATCGCTAATCATAACACCAAGTTTATCGAAATTCAAAGCAAATCTACATATTATAAGTATATTTTCGGTTTTTTTATGAAAATGATGAAAAGATACCGCCTTCACAACCAAAGATACTCGAAGTGTAAATATAATTATAGGATTCTGAAAATCCGAAAATTAACGCTAAAGTGATTTTACAGTGGAAATAAAAGCAACTTTATTGCTCCTAACGCTATGTTTGAAAACCTTCGATACTGTAGCCTTATCCAATTAAAGTATAACAAACTTAACTTGAACAATAAAAATGAGCCAGAAACCCTCTTTGGATTTCTGGCTCAGCTCTTTGTTTTCATTTTTCAATATGATGTAAATCGGAAGGACGTTATCATTATAATATTGATGTTTTGACATTTACGGACACATTTGCCTGAACGTCTTTTTGAACCATTATTTTGTGCCGAACAGTCGGTCACCAGCATCTCCCAAACCAGGAAGGATGTAGCTGTTTTCGTCCAATCTTTCGTCCAACGAAGCTGCATAGATATCCACATCCGGATAAGCTGCATGCAACGCGTCCACTCCTTCAGGAGCTGCCACAAGACAAATGAATTTCATGGCTGATGGCGATGCGCCTCTCTTTTCCAAAGCTTCAATAGCTGCGATAGCTGATCCGCCTGTAGCCAGCATTGGATCAACGATGAATAATTGACGTTCCTGGATATCAGTCGGCAATTTGACGAAATACTCAACCGGTTCCAAGGTTTCGTGGTCACGGTACATTCCGATATGACCAACTTTTGCTGCCGGCAACATCGCCAAGAAACCATCGACCATCCCTAATCCTGCACGCAAAATTGGAATGATGGCAACTTTTTTACCTGACAATGTTTTTTGAGTCGTTTTTACCAATGGCGTTTCGATCTCGATGTCTTCCAAAGGCATGTCCCTTGTTACTTCATAAGCCATCAACATGGCGATTTCACTTACTACTTCACGAAATACTTTTGTTCCGCACTCTTTCTCGCGGATAATTGTTAATTTGTGTTGAATCAATGGATGATTCATTACATGGAATTCTCCCATATACTTTTGCCCCACTTTCGTTTTTTTGCTCAGTCTATTGTAATTGAAAACCGATACAAATACCAGAAATAAAACAATGAGAAAAACCTAAAAGAGCTGCCTCATTGGGAGACAGCTCTTAATAATCTATTTAAGCTTCTGTTGAAACTGGTTTTTTGTGCAATGGGAACGCTTTTGTGATGGCATGGACCGCCGCACGGATTTCATCCAATTTTGCTTCATCCGTGTGGTTTTGGATCGTTTCCACAATCAATTCAGCAATCTTACGAGCTTCCGCTTCCTTAAGGCCTCTAGTTGTGATGGCAGGAGTGCCGATACGGATGCCGCTGGCTTTGTTTGCGCCCAGCGTTTCAAAAGGAATCGTGTTTTTGTTGACAGTGATTTCAACGGTATCCAACAGTTTTTCTACTTGTTTTCCGTTCAAACCGCTGCTGGTAACATCCAACAGCAACAAGTGGTTATCGGTTCCGCCGCTGATGACGCGCAAGTCGGATGCATTAAAAACATCAGCCATTGCTTGGGCATTTTTGATGACTTGCCCGATGTATTCAGTGTACTCTGGTGTTGCAGCTTCGAAGAAGGATACCGCTTTAGCAGCGACAACGTGCTCAAGAGGTCCGCCTTGGATTCCAGGAAAGACAGCACTGTTCAACTTTTTGCCGAATTCTTCTTTTGCCAAGATGACGCCTCCACGAGGACCGCGAAGTGTTTTATGTGTCGTCGTAGTTACGATGTGGGCATATTCAACCGGATTTTGGTGATGTCCTGTTGCACAAAGTCCTGCGATATGAGCCATATCCACCATCAGATAAGCACCGACTTCATCGGCGATTTCTCTAAAACGTTTGAAATCGATTGCGCGCGGATAAGCGCTGGCACCGGCAACAATCAATTTTGGTTGTTCTTTCAAAGCGATCTCTCTGACTGTGTCATAGTTGATCGTTTCGGATTCTTTTTCTACGCCGTAAGCCACGAACTCATAAGTCTGACCGCTGAAATTCACAGACGCACCATGAGTCAAATGTCCCCCGTGACTCAAGTCCATCCCCAAAATCTTATCGCCGGGCTGGACCAAAACACGATAAGCAGCCATGTTCGCTTGTGAACCGGAATGTGGTTGTACATTGGCATATTCCGCACCGAAGATTGCTTTGATGCGATCGATGGCCAAGTTTTCGATGACATCGATAAATTCGCAACCGCCATAATAACGACGACCAGGGTAGCCTTCAGCATATTTATTTGTCAAGATGCTGCCTTGCGCTCTCATAACATCTTCAGATACAAAGTTTTCGGAAGCAATCAGTTCGATCCCGTTCTCTTGTCTTTCGCGTTCTTTATCAATTGCTGCAAATAATTCTTTATCCATGTTTGCACCCTTCCATCACATTATTCCAAAATTTAAATCAATTAAAAAATGTAAGTTGAGTATAGCATAAATTTTCAGGAAATAAAGCATATAAGCTCCTGGAATTGAATATTTTTTACAAAAAGTAAGCTAAAGACGGATAATAGGCGATAATTCCGGCTATTTTTTCGGATATTTCGCTGAAGCCGCTTTTTCCATACGATTCATGAATGCCTTGCCGAGGCCATTCGGATCGTAGGCTTCTGCCAAAATCACATCGACCGGCTGCTCATCAAGATACCTCAGCCCCGCATATAGGCGTTGCGATGCCACCGTCACATCCGCCTTCGGTCCTAATGAGAAAGTAGCGCGCGCTGCTTCCTTATGCGCAGTCAGCTTTTCTTCGGAAGCCAAAATACCGATTTCTTTGCCTTGATCGTGACACTCCTCGATGGCGGCTTTCCAATCGGCAGTCGTTCCATCAATCAGGATGACCGGTTGAGTAGGAGAATAGTGTTGGTACTTCATTCCTGGCGCTTTCGGAGCCTCTGTCTCGTTTGCTGTCCCGGCATTTGCTGCCAGTTTGCCGATGACCGGCTCCAACTGCGCTTCCGTGATGGCACCCGGACGCAAAATGATGGGTCCGATTGCGTTAGTCAAATCCAAAACGGTTGATTCCAAACCAATTTGCGTCTCTCCTCCATCGAGGATGCCGGCAATTTTGCCTGAAAGATCGTGCAGCACATGTTGGGCAGTCGTCGGACTCGGTTTGCCTGAAGTATTTGCGCTCGGTCCAACCAAGGGAAAACCGGTTTTTCTGATCAATTCCAGCGTCTGTTCTTGGTCCGGCATCCGCAGCGCGACTGTATTGTGCCCTGCAGTGACGGTCGGTGCAAATATCCCTTCCTTCATCGGAAAAATCAAAGTCAGAGGACCTGGCCAAAAAGCCTCCATCAAAATTTCTGCCTGTTGCGGAACAAAGGCCACATATTTCGCAATCTCGCGATCGGATACATGAACGATCAAGGGGTTATCACTGGGTCTTCCTTTCACTTTGTATACATTTTTTACGGCTTCATCATTTGATGCAATGGCGCCTAGGCCGTAGACAGTCTCGGTCGGGAAAGCAATCAAGTCTCCGGCTTTCAACAGCTCGGCTGCCTCATCGATTGTTGAGGCGTCGTATATTTTTGTTTCCATAATACTGTATGCTCCTTTCTCAATGTTTTGGCTGGCGAAGACGCTGATCAGGTAAAAAAATAGCCGGGGCAATTGCCCGCAGCCATTTTTTGCCCATGGATATCAGGCGACTCTTTTCATCTTATACACAATAAACCTGATGGCTAGCTTCACGGTTCATCCCTTCGGAAAGAACAAAGAAACCTGTTCAGCTTTTCTTATTTTACTATCAGCATGCGGTCGAGACCGGACAGATCCTTTTCGATCGTGACGGTTTTATCCGGGAAAGCTTTTTTGTAGAGTTCCAACAATTTTTCACCTTGGTTGAAGCCGATTTCCATGAATAGGCATCCGTCCGTTTTCAAATGGAACGGCAGCGTGAAGGCCATCTTTTGGTATAGATCCAATCCGTCATGATCAGCAAACAACGCCGAATGTGGTTCGTACTCCAAAACAGAACTGTCCATCAGGCTAATTTCATCTTCGCTGATGTAGGGAGGATTGCTGAGGATGCAGTCGAACGTTTCCAGTTGTACCGGCTCCAGCAGATCCCCTTGCAGGAAGCGGATTTGCGCATCCAGTTGATCCGCGTTCTCCTCAGCAACGACCAGGGCTTCTTGAGAAAGATCAGTGGCGGTCACTTCATCCTGCGGACGTTGCTTTTTCATCGCAATGGCGATAGCTCCGGATCCCGTCCCGATGTCCAGGACCTTCTGGGGACCTTTCCCCTCCAGGCATTTCAAAGCCCGCTGCACAAGCTCCTCCGTTTCCGGACGTGGAATCAATGTAGCTTCCGTGACTTTCAAAGGGTATCCGTAAAACCATTCGACACCTACGATATATTGTATCGGTTTGCCCGAAACATACTCTTTGATATCACTGAAATACTGCTTGTATTCCTGATCCGTGATCAGGTCGACAAAACGCATCAACAGATCGGTCTTTGTCCAGCCTAAACGATCCAAAAGTAATCTTTCAGCGGCCAACGGACTTTTTTCATGCTGTTCCAAAAAAAGCGCACCATTCTGCAAAGCTTGCTGGTAACTGAGCTCGTTAGATTGATCCATTGTTCAGGGACTCCAATTTTTGCGTCTGATCGGCCATTATCAACGCATCGATGACTTCGTCCAGCTTTCCGCTCAAAATCGTATCCAATTTTTGCAGGGTCAAGCCGATCCGGTGATCCGTAACGCGGTTTTGCGGAAAGTTGTAGGTACGGATCCGTTCAGAACGATCACCCGTCCCGACTGCGGATTTACGCGTTGCATCATATTCGGATTGTGCTTCCGAAGAGATTTTGTCATATACACGCGTACGCAAAATTTTCATCGCTTTCTCGCGGTTTTTGATTTGGGAACGTTCGTCCTGCATCGCAACGGCAATGCCTGTCGGTAAGTGGGTCAAACGGACAGCCGATGCAGTCTTGTTGACATGCTGCCCGCCGGCTCCGCTGGCATGGTAGATATCTGTGCGGATATCTTTATCTTCGATGTTCAATTCAACATCTTCCGCTTCCGGCATGACGACTACGGTAGCAGTTGACGTATGCACACGCCCTTGTGATTCTGTTTCCGGAACACGTTGGACACGGTGCGCGCCACTCTCATATTTCAGTTTGGAGTAAGCTCCTTGGCCGCTGATCATCAGGATGATTTCTTTGTAACCACCGATGCCGGTGATATTCGCGTCCATGACCTCGACTCTCCACCCTTGGCTTTCTGCAAATTTGCTGTACATCGTGAATAACGTACCCGCGAACAGTGCAGCTTCATCCCCTCCGGCAGCCCCTCGGATTTCCATGATGATGTTTTTGTCATCGTTCGGATCGCTAGGCAACAACAAGACTTTAATGCGCTCCTCAAGTTCCGTTTTTTCTTTCTTCAAGTCGCTCAATTCTTCTTTAGCCATAGCCGCCATATCCTCGTCCAAATTTTCCGACAACATCTCTTCGGTATCGGCTATTTCGCCTTCCACTTCTTTGTAACGCTTGAAGGTCGCAACTTTCTCCCTCAGCCCTGCTTCTTCTTTAGTTAATTCCAGGAATCGTTTTGTATCAGAAAGAACTTCCGGATCGCTCAACAATTCGGAAAGTTCTTCATAACGGATAATGAATGCATCTAATTGATCATACATAACTTTTTCAAACCCCTCTTTTTTTGTTTCTGATTATTTGTTTTAGGCCAATGGCGGATGATGGTAATGATTGCGACAGACGGGAAGATAGGATTCATTTCCGCCGATCTGGATTTGTTCACCTGCATATACTGGTTTTCCATCCACGACACGCATATTCATGATTGCTTTTTTATGACAATACCAGCAGATGGTTTTTATCTCTTCTATCTTATCCGCGTAAAGCAACAGATATTTCGAGCCTGCAAACAATTCGTTCTGAAAATCATTCTTCAATCCGAACGCCATCACCGGAATCGCCAGTTCGTCGACGATGCGCGCCAGTTGGATGACATGCGCCTTGGACAGGAATTGGGATTCATCTATCAAGATACAAGCGGGTCTTTTCGGATTTTTGGCGACTTCCAAGAATACATCCATATCATCTGCAATCGGGATAGCTTCGCGCTTCAATCCGATCCGACTAGAAACATATCCGATACCATCACGATCATCAAGCGCGCTTGTGAAAATCATTACCGACTTGTTCTGCTCTTCATAATTATAGGCGACCTTCAGGATCTCGATCGATTTCCCGCTGTTCATCGCCCCGTATTTAAAAAATAACTGTGCCATCATGTCCACCTTTCAAACAGCCTCTTGCCTACTTTTCATCCATCGATCGGAATTCCTTGCAAAAAGAAAGGATGCACTTATGTCATCCTGCTTCCGACCCCGCTATTATCTCACCTTCATCATTCCGCTCCGATCAAGATTACCGGAGCGGAAAAAACTGAATAACATCCCGTATAATGATAGTAGGAAATGGCTGCAAAGTCAATAAAATTCACGATTACCGACTGTCCTTCAGCAATCGAAAGCCCCGTTTCTGACACGAGGCGTAATCTAAAAATATTCATTCCCGGTAAATTCTGCTATACTAACGCTATCGAAAAAAGCCTTGTTATATGCTATGATGGCAAGAGAAACATAAGTAAGGAGCGAATTTATTTGACTATCCGCGGTTCACTAGCAATCAATATCGGCAAGATCGCCCAGTGGGGTCTTCAGACATTCACCAAAGGCGGAACAAGTCTGCCCGGCAAACTGGCCGTCAAATTGGATCCCGACGTATTACAACATCTTTCCGAAAATTTTGATGTTGTCATCATCACCGGCACGAACGGCAAAACGTTGACGACATCTTTGACTTATCATGTTCTGCAGCAAAAATATCCGCATATTTTGACGAATCCAACGGGGGCCAACATGGAGCAAGGCATCATTTCCTCGTTCCTGGAAGGCTATTCGCGCAAAGTCAAAAAGGAAAGAGCCTTTGCTGTCCTTGAGGTCGACGAAGCCAGCCTCGTCAAGGTTACGAAGTTCATCAAGCCGAAAGTCATCGTCAATACGAATGTTTTCCGCGATCAGATGGACCGATTCGGAGAAATCTATACAATCTACCAGAAGATGGTCGATGGCGCTGCATTGGCACCTGATGCCGTCATTCTCGCGAATGGGGACAGCCCGATCTTCAACTCAAAAGAGTTGGTCAATAAACAAATCTATTTCGGCTTCAATCATGAACCGGATGGAGACACCTTGGCGCATTACAACACGGACGGCGTGCTTTGTCCGAAATGCCAACACATTTTGCGCTATAAATTCAATACCTACAGCAACCTTGGGAAATACTACTGCCCGCATTGCGATTTCAAACGGCCAGAATTGACTTATGCTGTCACCAAAGTCGATAAGCTGACGCACAAAAGCTCTTCTTTTGAGATCGATGGTCATCTGTTCCAGACAAATGTTGCGGGACTCTACAATGTCTACAATGCCTTGGCTGCTTATTCGGTCGGCAAGCATTTCGGATTGACGCCCGAAGAGATCCAGGCCGGTTTCTCGGCGGCACAACAAAAATTTGGACGTCAAGAAACGATCACCGTGAACGACAAGGAAATCATCCTGAATCTGATCAAAAATCCAGTCGGCCTGAATCAGGTAATCGATCTCTTGCACTACGAAGAGGAACCATTCAGCGTCGTGTCGATCCTGAATGACCGCCCGGCAGACGGAACCGATGTCAGCTGGATCTGGGACGGAAATTACGAGAAATTTTTGGATTTTGATATCCCGAAAGTGACCGTCAGCGGCATCCGCCAAAAAGAGCTGACCCTACGGATGAAGGTTGCCGGCATTCCGGAAGATAAGCTGGAAGTGGTTCCGGAAATCTCCGATGTCATCAAAACTTTCAAAAATTCTCCAACGAAAAAAATCTATGTGATGGCAACTTATACCGCTGTGCTGCAACTTCGTAAAGAGCTGGCGAACCAGGGCTATATAGCGGAAAGGATGAAATAAATGCGACTACGTATTTGCCACTTGTACGGCAACCTACTGAACACATACGGCGATAATGGCAATCTTTTGATGCTCCAGTACTGCGCCCGGGAAAAAGGCGTCGATTTCGAAACCGAAATCATCAGCTTGGACCAACCGTTCGATCCCAATAAGTATGATCTCGTCTTTTTTGGGGGAGGTCAGGATTACGAACAGTTCATCGTCTCCAAAGACATTCAGGCTAAAGCAGTAGGAATCAAAGCATACATCGAAAACGATGGCGTTCTGTTGGCCATCTGTGGCGGCTACCAATTATTGGGACACTATTACATGGATGCGTCCGGCAATAAAATATCCGGCATCAGCGCGCTCGACCATTATACCCTGAGCCAGGACAATAACCGGTTCATCGGCGACATCACGATCCGCAGCGAAGAATTCAACGAGACCTACGAAGGATTCGAAAATCATAACGGACGCACCTTCCTTGGCGAAAATATGCGTCCGCTCGGAAAAGTCGAAAAAGGCATGGGCAACAATGGAGAAGACAAAACCGAGGGCGCCCGCTATAAAAATGTCTTCTGCTCCTATTTCCATGGTCCTCTGTTGGTCCGCAACATCCACTTGGCTAACCGCATC
>RRZT010542700.1_pt1 | contig 18095 bp, 14 predicted proteins | sample 2165551 | NCBI WGS metagenome assembly RRZT01 (sample SAMN10456910, study PRJNA506462) | wastewater metagenome | biome: wastewater; feature: sludge; material: wastewater sludge; isolation source: wastewater sludge with Escherichia coli K12::gfp cells carrying plasmid... | place: USA: Moscow, Idaho...
CTACTTAATCTGTCGTCTGTTTAGTTCGGCGCGGTATCTGTTGGCATGTAAATAAAAATATCTCACTTTTCTTTGTTTGAAATATGTATCCAATGATAAAATGACCAATCAGAGTCTTCGAGAGCGCTTTGGTATAGAAGAACAAAATTCTGCTATAGCATCAAGAATAATAAGAGATACATTAGAAAGTAAATTAATTAAAGAGGATGACCCAGAAAGTAACTCGCGAAAATACAAGAAATATATCCCATTTTGGGCTTAATTCTTATTTGATGGCTATTTGATAGAAATAGGAATGAATGCTGTAATGCCATTGATTATTAATGCTTTGTTATTTGATGGTTATTTGATAAAATGAAATATTTATAGTCTGACTCTTTCATATTCCTGTTTCAATTGTATCTTGTATGAAGTTCTCAAAGCTACTTAATCTGTCGTCTGTTTAGTTCGGCGCGGTATCTGTTGGCATTTTTAGCATGTTCCGCCAAAGTGGAAGCAAAGTTATGTCTGCCCGAGAAATCTTCTTTAGCGCACATATAAATATAGTTGTGTTGGTCGTGGTTAAGTACGGCGTTTATACCTTTAATAGACGGAACGCGAATAGGACCGGGAGGCAATCCGGTATGTTTATAGGTGTTGTAAGGTGATTCGACCTGCAGATGTTCAAACATTATGCGTTTCAAGGTTACATCGCCAACAGCGTATTTCACGGTGGGGTCTGCCTGAAGTGGCATGTTAATTTGCAGACGGTTCAGGTATAAGCCGGCAACCATTCCCATTTCATCTGCTTTGGCTGTCTCTTCTTCCACGATGGAGGCCAAAACAGAAACTTGTACCGGTGTAATTCCGATCTTTGCTGCTTTAGCAAGGCGGTCTGCTGTCCAAAAGGCCTTGTATTCCTTTTGCATACGTTTCATAAAGTTATCGGGAGTGATATCCCAATATAGCTCGTAGGTGTTGGGAATAAACATGCACTGGATAGTTTCTGTCGTAAAACCAAGTTCTGCGCAATAGGTAGAGTCAGCGAAACGGGTAAGCAGTTCATCTTTTGTAACCATCAGCTGGTCGTCCAGGCGTTGTGCTAAATCGGTCCTTAGGCGGATATTGTTAAATGTGATACGAATGGGCGACTGCAAACCTCCGATAAGGTTTTTTAAAAGTCTAAGATTGCCCGTTCCCGGTTCTATGGCGTAACGTCCTGTTTTCATTTTATCGGGATAGCCAATCAGATAGGCAAGCTGTTTAAAGCTAGTCAGACTTTTACAGGAGGCCGAGTCTTTTAGCTGGTTGCATAAATCGTTAAAGTTCTTTTGCGAATCAACATACACATAGGTTGTTTCCTTTATTGAAAAGTTGGAGGCTAAAACCATGCGATATGCCCAGAAGCCTGCTGCTAATAAAAGAATAACGAAAAGAGCCATTACTCTCCGTATAAAGGTGCGCTTTGCCCGTTTTGTGCGAAAAAACTTACTCATATTTTATTTAATAAGCGGTTGACTATCAGAATCGGGGACAAAAGTAATACCTTTTTATTGAAAATAATGACATAAAAGCTTTGTTTATTCAGAAATATCGGCTTATCTTTGCCACGCAATTCGAAGGAATAAGCACAGAACACACAAGGAAGTGTGGGTGAGTGGCTGAAACCACCAGTTTGCTAAACTGACGTACTCGTAAGGGTACCGGGGGTTCGAATCCCCCCGCTTCCGCTTCAAGGGCTGTAATCTTATGATTACGGCCCTTTTTGTGTTTGGTAAACTGCCTTTTATTTTGTATATTTGAAATCTTATGTATAATAATGGTCTGAGATCTTATCCTGAACTCCATTTTATTAAATGGCCTAAAATCTAAAAATATGGAACAAATAAAACAGCTTCTTTCGACCGAAAGCAATTGGAGAATCTTTTTTATTATTGTGTTTTTTGTTTTCTCTTTTATTATTATTTATCTTATTTATAATTTTATTGAATACTGGTTAAAGAAAAGAGCAAATAAAACAAAAAGGACTCTTGATGTTATGGTTATTACGTTGTTAAGGACTCCAGTACTATGGATCCTTTTTGCTATTTTGCTTACTATTTATAACCAGGTTTTCATGCCGAACGAGGTTTACTATGATATACTTACCAAATTAAGTAGGGTTTTGCTAATTGCTGCTTTAGGATTTTTCTTAATACAAGTTGTAAAATCTTTATCGCTTCATCTCCAGAATAAGCTAAAACTGGAAAAGGTAGATAATCTGGAAGCAAGAAAAAGACTAACGCAACTTAAAATGTTTGAAGGAATACTTATTGCTATTATTGTGATGGTATTTATTTCTATATCTCTTATGTCTTTCGATGCATTGAAAACTATTGGTGTGAGTATACTTGCGTCGGCCGGAGTAATCGGGATCGTAGTAGGGTTAGCGGCCCAAAGAAGTGTCGGACAGATTCTTTCTGGTATGCAGATTGCAATAACCCAACCTTTGAGACTTGATGATGTAGTAATTATAGAGGGAGAATGGGGGCATGTAGAAGAAATTACGGTGACATACATTGTCGTGAAAGTTTGGGATGAAAGGCGTTTGGTTGTGCCGATTGATTACTTTCTTACAAATCCTTTTCAGAATTGGACCCGTACAACGTCTGATATATTAGGATATGTTTTTCTGTATGTATCGTACGATTTACCAGTTGAACCGATGAGGAAAAGACTTTTAGAGATAGTGAAAGATAATTCTAATTGGGATGGAAGGGTTCAGAATATTCAAGTTACGGATACTAAAGAGTGGTACAAGGTCTTGCGTGTTCTGTTAAGTAGTGCCGATTCTTCCAAAAACTGGGATCTAAAGGTGGATGTTCGCGAGAAAATGATAGATTTCATAAACAAGGAGTATCCAGGCTCATTTGCACGTATAAACGTAACTGAAAATAACCCTAAAATGTAGTTGACTAGGTTGTTTCGTCAATGTTAATTATTTTCCTTTTTTGGTATATTGCGCTTAAAAGTAGTATTCATATTGTTTTATTTATATAAGGGTACATTTAAAAGAAAATTGTATGGAACTTATTAATTGGACCGTTGATTTCTTATTACACATCGATCAGTATCTGGCGGTGTGGGCAGAACAATACGGAATATGGATCTATGCAATTTTGTTTATGATTCTTTTTTGTGAAACAGCTTTCTTTTTCATGCCTTTTTTGCCGGGAGATTCGGTTTTGTTTGTTGCCGGTACATTGGCTGCTATTTATTCGAAGACAATTAATGTTCATTACCTGGTTATTATACTTATTATAGCAGCCATTCTTGGGAACCAGGTTAATTATTTGATAGGACGCTATCTGGGAGATAAGATCTTCAGTAATCCTAATTCAAAATTCTTTAAAAGGTCTTACTTAGTAAAGACCCATGTTTTTTTTAAACATCATGGGAAAAAAACAATCGTATTATCCAGATTTGTACCTATAATACGCACGTTTGCCCCACTGGTGGCAGGTATGGGCAAAATGAATCCTCACTTCTTCTTTGCCTCAAACGTATTGGGAGGCATTATCTGGGTAACCATATTTCTCTACTTAGGGTACTTGTTTGGTACCTTACCAGTCGTGCGAAACAACCTTCAGCTAATCATCGTAATGATTATTCTGATCTCTGTCGTCCCCGCATTTTTCGAATTTAGGAAAAAGAATAATTAGCGGATCCGTATTTTTTTAGTCACTACATTTTGGACTGTTTCTACAACCACCAGATAGTATCCCGAAGGTACACCACTAACGGATAGTTCGTCTGTAGATGAATCTTTTCGTATATATTGAATTCCTTGCATGTTAATCAACTTGATAGTCCGGATGTTTTCTCCTTTTATTTTAAGTACACCGTTACGAGGAACCGGGTTTGGATAGACAGAAACTGGATTAACCTGTAGTGTTTCAACGTCGGTATATAGTGTGCCGTCCATAAATGCAAGTCGTTCTTTGATCCAATCTTTGATGTAGTTTATTTCTTCCGTATAGGATAAAGCTACAAATTTGTTTGGCCATACCCACTGCCCCCATCTTGGCCAGGCAAGAGAGTTTCTGTACTGAGCATCCTCTTTGTTCAGGTTGTTAGTCAACGAATCTACCACGTGCATAATATTGGCTTCGGAATAGTTTGTGTTTCTGTAGGTAGTCCACCGGGTTTTCATCTCCTGAACGAAATCCGGATCGCTCAATAACCTTTGCCACCAGAAAGGAATCAGCTGACCTTCATTGGGAGCAATGTCATTCATTTTATAGGCCCAGCTTCGGGTATTCCAGCCATCATTGTAATCTGCATTTCCAAATCCCAGATTGAAATCCCACAGAGACATTTTAAAACGTGGATCTATGCTGTCGCGGTGTTTGTATAGACTGGTGCTCAACCTGTATCCATCTACATTTCTGGCAAATTCGGTCGACAGCATATAATCAATAAACGAAGTAACATCGATGTATTTTCTGTATCCGTTTTGTTTATCTTTATAGGTTTCGGCAGCAAGCGAATTTTCGAATGCATCGATTCTACCCCGCAGAAAGTCTTTTTGTTCTCTGGTGAGATCTTCATATTCGGGGTGCTTGTATTGATAAGAGATTGTTTTACCGTAAATTTTTAAACCGGATGAGTATTCAGGCTGATACTTTGATGTATAGACCACCTCATCGTCGCGATCCACTTCTACGTGATAACCTCCGGTAAGATCATCGCCGGTGATTCCGGGTTTAGGAATATTCAATCTGTTTACACCTTGTCTTACCCGTTCACTCAAAACATATACCCCATAGTAAGTACCGTCTAAAACCACTTCGCAGTGTACCCCGGTTGGAACATATTCAAAGTAGGGTTTTGCGAGTTGGAACGTTAATACATCGCGGATAAGACTCTTGTCGGAGTAGGGGGCAAGCAAACACCAGTCACTGTCGGCTCCCATACCTAAAAGAGCTACTTCTTGTTTTTTGCCACTTTCATTTTCGGGTCTGAAAGAATAGGGCTTTTTATCTGAATTATAAAAAGACGAATTGCCTCTGTACTTGATGCCTATTCTGCCTTTATAGGCAGTTTTCTGACTGGGATGAGCCAGTGTGTCGGCATAGTTAAGCTCGCCTTCGCCATTATAAATAATCATCATACGAGCCGCAATCCGATCGTCTTTGAGAATCATGGCATTGCCTGTATTGATAAATACAATTGGAAGGTTTGTTTGCGACAGATTAACGTACTGGTTGGTAGGTTTATAGTTACCTACCTGTTGCGCAAAAACCTGGAAACACAAGAAAAAAGAGAATACTAACAACGTAATTGGTCTCATAAATGTAGAACTTAAATAAAAGGATGTGTAAATGTAGGTATAAATTTTATGATTAAGGTTATTTGTGATAAATAAGTTAGGTTGATTGTATGAAATAAGAAGGGCAGTCTTTGAATTATCAAGACTGCCCCTTAATTATGTTTGTAAAATGCAATAAGGAAATCGGATATTATCTTTTTCCCCAATCGTTTCCTTTACCTGACTTGTCCTTTTTATCTTTCGATCCTTTATTCCCGCGATCGCTAAAGTGATGTCTGTCATTATCTCGGTTGTTATCTCTGTCGCGGTCGTAACGGTCTCTGTCATTATCGCGGTCGCGATAGTAGCGATCATTGTCGTGACGAGGGTTATGGTCGCGGCTTCTGTCGTATCTCACGTTTTCTGCATAATGTCTGCGACGATGATTGTCGTATACATGATTCCAGTAATTCTCACGCTCGTACATCATCTTAGCCAGTCTTTTGTACCTTTTAGAATTGTACTTGGCACCGAAATGATGAGCAACACGATCCCAGGAATGATACCTGTGGTAAGAGTCAAGTATGACAACAACCGGACGATTAAAGAACCGGCTAAATTCAAAAGCAAGGGATAAATCTCCCCAATTATTGTCAACTCCTTCGTAGTAGTCGCGTACCTGATAAGCCGGAACTCCATACGCTTTTGTAAACTCTAACTCGATGGAAGGTCTGTCGAAAGATCTCCCGAATGTGGAAATCCGTGCACTGAAAGTGCTGTATTCCCGTTGCGCAAAAACACTAACGGAAGTTAGTAATGCGATGGCTAAAATAATTCCTGTCTTTTTCATTTGTAACAAAATTGATGTTCTACAATATGTTAAGATGGAATACCTATTAGTTTAGAGTCTGCAATCCAAGGGTTGGTATTCATTAACTAAACAAATGTAGCTCATTTTTTGAAAGGTTGGATGCGGTGGCTAATGAATAAAATTTAAAATATATCATCAAATGCGTACAGAATGTAAAAATAGCTAAAAAGGGAGAGGTTATAGAACGAAGTAATAAATAATTTAACGTTTGAGAAGAACAGTAAGACGCAATGACAAGTCAAAAAACACCATTTTGGCGTTTACATTCTGAGCAATGTGTTTTTCTGCTTTAGCCAGCTCTTCCATTAATTCGAATACGTTCCGCTCGTTTACAAACGGAGCGAATTTAACCGAAAAGGATGATTCTTCCGGATTCATATAATTAAGTTCAGGGCTTTGAAATCGGTATATAAAGTTTTCGCGGATCAGATGCTGGCAATATCCAAAAAAGTTTTTTTGTCTCTCGCGGCCGATACCAGCCATTTCGTCGGCCATGACTTTCATTCCCTTTACGTTTCGGCTCCATGAATTACGCATCATACCGATAAATTGATTCAGGTAAAATTTATTTTCATCGCCCAGGCTAATCACTTCCATCGCTTTAAGAAAGTTACCTCCGGCTATATGAGATACGTAACCGGCATCGTCGGCAGTCAAACCGAAACGCTGTACCAATATGCCGGCCATCGCTTCATGCTGAATCGGACGCACATGAATACGCTGCGATCTGGACTGGATCGTTCCTATTATTTTATCGGGGGCTTCCGATACCAGTAAAAACACTGTATTTGCCGGCGGCTCTTCAATCAGTTTCAATAATTTGTTCGCGCAGGTGGGATGCATTTTCTCGGGCAGCCACAAGAGCAATACCCGATAAGTTGCCTCGTATATGCGGAGACTGAGTTTGCGAATAATTTCATCGCTCTCGCCCGAATAGATGATTGCTTGCGAATTCCCGGCATCCATCACACTCAGCCAGTTGTTTAACCCAAAGTAAGGACGATCCTTTACGAGAGCGCGCCACTCAGGTAAATAGTCGTCGCAGACTTCTTTCTTTTTATCTTTCTTTACCATCGGAAAAACGAAATACAGATCCGGGTGAGCCAGTTCATTGTACTTAAGGCACGATGGACATTTCCCACAAGAATCAGTTTCGGAAGGATTGGCACAATTTAAGTACCTGGCATAAGCCAACGCCAGCGGAAAAGCACCCGAACCCTCCTGCTCGCTGAACAGTTGGGCGTGAGGAACCACGCCGGTTCGCGCTGAACGGATGAGTCGCTGCTTAATCTCTTCTTGTCCGATGATATCTTTGAAAAACATATTAGTAGATTTGTTTGGCTACTTTGTAAACACTATCTGTTGCCATCATGGTATAAAAATGAAGGCTGGGAACTCCATGAGCGATAAGATCCTTACATTGACTGGTACACCACTCGATACCCACTTCTTTTACCTCTTCATCAGTTTGGCATTTCCTGAGTTCCGAAGCAAAAGGTTCGGGAATATCAGAACGGAATATTTTGGGCAATACAGTAAGCTGGCTTTTAAATACAATGGGTTTAATACCCGGAATAATTGGCACAGTGATGCCTTCGGCACGACAGCGGTCTACAAAATCGTAGTATTTCTGATTATCGAAGAACATCTGAGTTACCAGATAGTCGGCTCCGTTGGCAACTTTCTGCTTCAGATAAAAAATATCCGAGTCCATATTGGGCGCTTCTTCGTGTTTCTCGGGATAGCAGGCCATCCCATATGAGAAAGAAGTTTCGTTCGCTTCGAAAGTACTTCCGTCCACTGCTATTCCTTTATTGAAATTATTTACCTGATCCTGAAGATCAGTGGCATGTTCGTGATACAGGTTCCTGTTAGCGTCGCCTGCTTCAATCGTTTTAATGTCGCCTCTTAGCAATAACAAATCATAAACGCCGAGGAAATTAAGATCGATAAGTGCATATTCCGTTTCCTCTTTGGTAAATCCTTTACATATAATATGTGGTACGGCAGTAATGTTGTACTTGTTCTGTATAGCAGAAGCAATAGCAACCGATCCCGGACGTTTGCGGATGTTTACTTTCTCGATTTTTCCATCGGGAAGCGTTTTGTAAATGTACTCGCTGTGGTGGGAAGTTATGTTAATATACTTAGGATCAAACTCCTTTAGTCTGTCGATTACGTTATACACCTTCTGAATGCTGTTCCCTTTTACAGGAGGCAAAATCTCGAAAGAGAAAGCTGTGCGCTTACTGGCTTGTATAAGGTCGATTACTTTCATATATTTATATTTTTTGCTGCAAATGTAACAATTATACTCCGAAATAGCTTACTTTTGCAACAACAATCTAATAACAAGGCGTATGGAAAATATTGATTGGTCTGATCTGTCATTTGGATATATGAAGACAGACTACAACGTAAGGTGTTACTACCGAGACGGAAAATGGGGAGAATTAGAAGTAAGTTCTTCCGAAATTATTAACATTCACATGGCAGCTACCTGTTTGCATTACGGTCAGGAATCTTTTGAAGGTCTCAAGGTCTTTAAAGGCAAAGATGGTAAGGCCCGTGTTTTCCGTATGGACGAAAATGCCAAACGGATGCAGTCTTCATGCAGAGGTATCATGATGCCCGAACTCCCTGTCGAAAAATTTGAAGAAGCAGTTCGTAAAGCGGTAAAATTAAATGAACGTTTTATTCCTCCTTATGAAAGCGGAGCTTCCTTATATGTACGGCCTTTATTGATTGGATTAGGCGCTCAGGTTGGCGTTAAACCCGCATTAGAATATTTATTCATTATTTTCGTTACTCCGGTTGGCCCTTATTTTAAAGATGGATTTAAACCGACTCCGGTTGTAATTCTTCGTGGATACGACAGAGCAGCTCCTCTGGGAACTGGAACCTATAAAGTAGGCGGAAACTATGCGGCAAGTCTGGCTGCAGGAGAGAAAGCTCATGAATTGGGTTACTCGGCTGTTCTTTACCTCGATGCCAAAGAAAAGAAATATGTAGACGAATGTGGTCCTGCCAACTTCTTCGGTATCAAGGATAATAAGTACATTACACCAAAATCTACTTCAATTTTGCCATCCATAACAAACAAGAGTTTGATGCAGCTTGCCGAAGATATGGGTATGACGGTAGAGCGCAGACAAATTCCGGAAGAAGAACTGGCGACATTTGAAGAAGCTGCAGAGTGCGGAACGGCTGCTGTTGTTACACCTATCGAACGTATCGACGACATCGACGAGAATAAATCCTATGTTTTCTCGAAAGATGGAAAACCCGGACCTGTTTGTGAAAAACTTTACCATAAGCTTCGTGCAATACAGTATGGCGACGATGAGGATATATACGGTTGGGTAACTATTCTTTCTTAATTGATATCTCCAATTATAATTTATTAAATAAAATTGCTATCTCGGTATTGCAAAAGTGGGAAGTTTCTCTAACTTTGTGACCGATATAGCAATGATATAGTGGAAGCATTTTTTAAGACACATAATTATCTTATAGAACATTTACAGTCGCCGGTGCGACGAGGGTTAATGGATGAAATTAACTGGAACGACCGGCTGATTGGCATTAAAGGTTCCCGGGGGGTTGGAAAAACAACTTTCCTGTTACAATATGCCCGTGAGTTCTATGGTACGGATACAAAAGAGTGTCTGTATATAAACTTGAACCATTTTTATTTTACAGAACGGACATTAGTAGATTTTGCATCCGAATTCAGAGCAAAAGGTGGGAAAGTTCTGTTGATAGACCAGGTATTCAAGTATCCGGGATGGTCTAAAGAGCTGCGATTCTGTTATGATAATTTTCCGGATCTGAAGATTGTTTTTTCCGGTTCGTCGGTAATGCGGTTGAAAGAAGAAAATCCGGATCTGTCTGGAAAAGTAGTTTCGTATAATTTGCGGGGCTTTTCCTTTCGTGAATACCTGAATCTGATGACGGGCGCTTCATTCCCGGCTTATACATTTGATGATATTCTTGACCATCACGAAGAGATTGCCCGGCTAATCTGTGATGAAGTAAGACCCTTGGCTTTTTTCCCTGATTACTTACATCATGGTTTTTACCCGTTTTTTCTTGAGAAGCGAAACTTCTCTGAAAATCTGCTGAAAACGATGAATATGATGTTGGAAGTAGACGTTCTTTATATTAAACAGATTGAGCAAAGTTATCTGCCCAAATTGAGGAAACTTCTATATCTTCTGGCAATATCGGCCCCATGTACTCCTAATGTGAGTCAGCTTAGTAAGGAAATACAGACATCAAGGGCAACGATAATGAACTATATCAAATATCTGACGGATGCCCGTTTAGTGAATATGATGTACCGGGTAGGAGAGGAGTTTCCTAAGAAACCGGCAAGAATATATATGTATAACTCAAATCTGATGTACCCGATTCGTCCTATGATTGTTAATCAGCAGGCGGTGAGGGAAACATTCTTTTTTAACCAGATGCAAAAAGACAACCGGTTAAATGAAGGAGTTAAGAACGCGCACTTTTTAGTGAATCTGAAACATAATTTCCGGATTGAAGAGAGCCTGAAAGGTAAAAACAATCCTGATATGTTTTATGCTGTGGAAAAAGCCGAAGTGGGAGGCGAAAACCTTATTCCTCTTTGGTTGTTTGGCTTTTTATATTAGATATAAATTTTTTAACAACAAAATTAGTAATAGTCTTATGTCAAAACAGAAGAAATTTTTAACCTGTGATGGTAACCAGGCTGCTGCACATATTGCCTATATGTTCAGTGAAGTTGCTTCGATTTACCCCATCACTCCATCGTCTACAATGGCGGAGTATGTTGACGAATGGGCCGCTGCCGGAAGAAAGAATATCTTCGGCGAAACGGTAAAAGTTGAAGAGATGCAATCTGAAGCAGGAGCTGCAGGTGCGCTTCACGGTTCGTTGCAGGCTGGAGCTTTGACAACTACATTCACTGCTTCTCAGGGTTTATTGCTGATGATTCCGAATATGTACAAGATTGCAGGGGAATTACTTCCAACTGTATTCCATGTATCTGCTCGTGCATTGGCTGCACAGGCTTTGTCAATCTTTGGTGACCACCAGGACGTTATGGCTGCACGCCAGACTGGTTTCGCCATGTTTGCCACTGGTTCTGTACAAGAAGTAATGGATTTGGCTGCGGTGGCTCATCTTGCGACACTTAAAACCCGTATCCCATTTCTTCACTTCTTCGATGGATTCCGTACATCTCACGAAATTCAGAAAATTGAACAATTGGATCAGGAAGATTTGATTCCGTTTATCGATCAGGATGCATTGGCTGCTTTCCGCAAAAGAGCATTGAATCCAGAAAGTCCTGTAGCTCGTGGTACAGCTCAGAATCCGGATATCTACTTCCAGACACGCGAAGCTTCAAATCCTTTCTACGATGCTGTTCCTGAAGTAGTAGAAGAATACCTGAACAAGCTGGCTACAGTAACCGGCCGCAAATATAATCTGTTTGATTACTATGGTGCTGAAGATGCAGACCGTGTAATCATTGCAATGGGTTCTGTTACAGAAGCTGCACGCGAAGTAATCGATATGCTTACTGCCAAAGGCGAAAAGGTTGGTTTGGTGTCTATTCACCTGTACCGTCCGTTCTCTGCAAAGCATTTCCTTGCTGCAGTTCCAAAAACAGCTAAGAAGATTGCTGTACTTGACAGAACAAAAGAACCGGGTGCAACCGGCGAACCTCTTTACCTTGATGTAAAAGACTGTTTCTATGGAACAGAAAATGCTCCGGTAATTGTTGGCGGTCGTTATGGTTTGTCATCTAAAGATACTACTCCTGCCCAGATTTTATCGGTATACGAAAATCTGGCTATGAATATGCCTAAGAATCATTTTACAGTAGGTATTGTAGACGATGTTACATTTACTTCTCTTCCTCAGAAAGAAGAAATTGTATTCGAAAACGGTCCGTTCGAAGCTAAATTCTATGGCTTGGGTGCCGATGGTACAGTAGGTGCCAACAAGAACTCTGTAAAGATTATCGGCGATAATACAGACAAGTACTGTCAGGCTTATTTCTCTTATGACTCTAAAAAGTCGGGAGGTTTTACTTGTTCTCACCTTCGTTTTGGTGATGCGCCTATTCGTTCGACTTATTTGGTAAACACTCCGGACTTTGTTGCTTGTCACGTACAAGCTTACCTACGTCTGTACGATGTAACCAAGGGTTTAAAGAAGAATGGTACATTCTTGCTTAACACCATCTGGAACAAGGACGAAGTAGTGAAGAACCTTCCTGATAATGTAAAGAAGTATTTTGCACAAAACAATATTACTCTTTACATCATTAATGCGACTACTATTGCTCAGGAAATTGGTCTGGGTAACCGTACAAATACAATCCTTCAGTCTGCCTTCTTCAAGATTGCAAACGTTATCCCTTACGACCTGGCTGTTACACAGATGAAGAAATTCATTGTTAAGTCTTACGGCAAGAAGGGTGAAGATGTTGTAAATAAGAACTACGCCGCTGTAGATCGCGGATCAGAAATTGTTAAGGTTGAAATTCCTGCCGAATGGGCTAACATCGATGTTAAACCTGAAGCCGGACATCCGGAAGATTCTGATTTTATCAAAAATATTGTTCGTCCAATCAATGCACAAGCCGGGGATGATCTTCCTGTTTCTGCATTCAAGGGTCGCGAAGACGGTACCTGGGAACAAGGAACAGCTGCTTCCGAAAAACGTGGTGTTGCTGCTTTTGTTCCGGTTTGGAATGCCGACAACTGTATTCAGTGTAACCAGTGTGCTTATGTTTGTCCTCACGCTACAATCCGTCCTTTTGTGTTGGATGAAGCAGAACAAGCCAAAGCTCCTGAGTTTGCATCATTGAAAGCTACCGGTAAGGTATTTGCTGGCATGCAGTTCCGCATTCAGGTAAACGTACTTGACTGTTTAGGTTGCAGCAACTGCGTGGATGTATGTCCGGGTAACAAGCAGGGCAAAGCGCTTAAGATGGTTCCTATTGAAACTCAGTATCCTGAACAGGATAATTGGGACTTCATGGTGAAAGAAGTTAAGTCTAAACAACATTTGGTTGACATCAAATCAAACGTTAAGAATTCACAGTTTGCAACTCCGTTGTTTGAGTTCTCCGGCGCTTGTTCAGGTTGTGGTGAAACTCCGTATATCAAGTTGATCTCTCAGTTGTTCGGCGACCGTCAGATGATTGCTAATGCAACTGGTTGTACTTCTATCTACTCTGGTTCTGCTCCTTCTACTCCTTATACTACAAACGAAAAAGGACATGGTCCGGCTTGGGCTAACTCTTTGTTTGAAGACAATGCCGAATATGGTTTGGGTATGCGTATGGCTACCGTTAAAATGCGCGAACGTTTGATTCGTTTGATGACGGAAGCTCAGGCTTGCACTTGCTGCTCTGACGAACTTAAGGGCTTGTTTAACGAGTGGATCGAAAAGAAAGAAGATACTGATGCAAGTATTGAACTAGCAGCAAAAATCAGACCTATGGTTGCTGCCTGCGATTGCGATATCTGCAAACAAATTAATGAACTGGGTCACTTCCTTATCAAGAAATCTCAATGGATTATTGGTGGTGATGGTTGGGCTTATGATATCGGCTTCGGTGGTTTGGATCATGTAATCGCTTCTGGCGAAAATGTGAACATCCTGGTAGTTGATACCGAAGTTTATTCTAACACGGGTGGTCAGTCTTCTAAATCAACTCCGGTTGGTGCTGTTGCTAAATTTGCTGCATCCGGTAAGCGTGTCCGCAAGAAAGACCTTGGTCTGATTGCTACAACTTACGGTTATGTATACGTGGCACAGATCGCGATGGGAGCAAATCAGGCTCAGACATTGAAAGCGATTCGCGAAGCTGAGGCTTACGACGGACCATCTCTAATCATTGCTTATGCTCCTTGTATCAGCCATGGTTTGAAAGCCGGAATGGGTAAAGCACAGACCGAAGAAGCTACAGCTGTTGAATGTGGATACTGGCACTTGTGGCGTTTCAATCCAGAATTGGAAGCCGAAGGAAAGAATCCGTTTACGCTTGATTCGAAAGAACCTCAGTGGGATAAGTTCCAGGACTTCCTGAAGGGTGAAGTACGTTATTCTTCTTTGATGAAGCAATTCCCAGCCGAAGCAGCAGAATTATTTGTTGCCGCACAAAAGAATGCTCAATGGAGATATAATAACTACAAACGTTTAAGTGTTGATGTGAAAAATGAAACTGCTGAATAAGTAATTTTATATACATAATTAGGGGCTGCTTCGTTAAGAAGCGGCCCTTTTTGTGAATAAAAGGGGTTAATAGATTAAAAAAACATAAAACACAACACTATTTTTATGTTGTATAGCATGTATTTCAAATATTGTTTGTATCTTTGTAGCATAATAAAAAGAAAATATAAACCGACAATCCAAACGGGAGAGTCACAAAAGATGAAAATTATGAATACAGTAAAAGAAAGCAATGTTCGTACATTGTCCATGTTAAAGTACCAGGCAGATCGTTATCAATCTTTAGGAAATGGAGTAATGAGTCAGCGTATTAACGCACAGATCCGATCCATTTTAGTGGAAATGAACATCAGTTCAGCCAAAAATTAATCAGACGTTTTTTTAGAGGTTTCTTTGTGTACTGCTTAGGCAGTTACCAAAGAAGACGCAGCAGGACTTTCATCGCAAATGGCGAAGAGGGGCCTTTTTTGTTTTTAGCCCTTTTCCTTCTTACTTTTCTTATAGGATTGGATTCGCAAAGATATATCTTTCGACTTTTAAAGATATAAGGAACGAAATTGAAAGATATATCTTTCGGGGCCTATATATAATTGCAAACATGTATTTAGATTATCTAAGTGGGAGGTGTGTGACCAGTGGTAGATGATTTTTTGATCTCTCACTGAATAATGATTTGATAAATAGATTGATAGCTGGCAAAGTGATGAGTGGTAGATAAAAATTGAAAATTTCATTACCTTTGCAGCGGTTAATAATGACAGCGGTTATCCTGAAATGAAAAGGAAACAGCCGTCTATTCAGTTGAATTACCTTGTAAAACTATCTTTAGATGAAAAAAGTAATATTTTTGGTTTGCCTGTTGGCTTGGCAAATGTCTTTATATGCCCAAACACCCGAACAAAAGGGGCTGAGTACAATTAACCGCCAGACTGCCGAAGCCCACATAGGATTTCTGGCCAGCGATTTGCTGGAAGGACGCGAAGCAGGTTCTGCAGGCGGACGTATTGCCGGCGAGTATATTGTAGCCACTTTGAAATCATTGGGTATCCAACCCTTGTCCGGTTCATATATGCAACCATTCGAAGCCTATAATAAAGAACGTCAGAAGAGAGGGCGCTTTCAGGTTCATCCGGACTCAATCGCTGTGCTGAAACAAGAGGTTCATCAATGTATTTCATTAAACAATATACTTGCCAAAATTGAAGGAAAAAATCCAAACGAGTATGTTATTGTAGGCGCACATTATGATCACCTGGGTATCGATCCCATGCTCTCGGGCGATCAGATATACAATGGTGCCGATGATAATGCTTCGGGAGTATCTTCCGTACTGCAAATAGCTCGTGCATTTCTTGCAACCGGAGAAAAGCCGGAACGCACCATCGTGTTTGCATTCTGGGATGGTGAGGAAAAAGGGCTGCTTGGGTCATCCTATTTTGTACAGTCCTTTGCCGACATAAACAAGGTGAAAGGGTACTTAAACTTCGATATGATTGGAAGGAATAACAACGAAGCCAATCCGGAGCATGTTGTTTATTTTTATACGGAAGCACATCCTGCTTTCGGCGAGTGGCTGAAGCGAGACATCAAGACCTACGGTTTAAAGCTTAAACCCAATTACCGTCCATGGGATAAACCAGTAGGAGGGAGCGACAATGCTTCATTCGCAAAGCTGAATATTCCTGTTATCTGGTATCATACCGATGGCCATCCGGATTATCATATGCCCGGCGATCATGCGGATAAAATGAACTGGGATAAAGTAGTCGATATCACAAAAGCTTCGTTCCTAAACATGTGGAACCTGGCTAACGATAAGAAATATTGAAATTGCAGGGAGGAGAGCTTTTCTCCTCCTTTTTTATTGGTTTAGATTCACGCAGAATTCGGCAAGCTTATGAACATCTTCAGGAACATCCATACTTAGTTTTTCATCCTTAACATACGATTTAATGGCTGGATGTAAGTCCTCGGGGAAAAGCTTCAGTAGAGTTTTAAGCGAGTTGAATTTAATGGGTTTACCCTTTGTTAGTAAATAGTACTCGTTTTTCAGAACGGTTGTAAAAACCTGATCTGACTTATTGTCTGTAGATTGTGTACTTAGATACCCCGATAAATAACCCGGATTTATGTTCTGAACAGTTCCTCCATGAGTAACCTGTCCGTATGCACCTTTCTTTCCAGCATAGAGCCGGCTTATTTTCCAGTCAATCTGAAGGACTCCTTTTGATAACCTCACAACTTCCCTGAAGCCCTTTCCGGCAGGAATAAACATTCGTTTTTCAATAAAAATCGTATCTATTTGCTGGATTCCGTCCAAAATCATCAGTTGATTGTTGGCATAATAGACCATTTCCTGCTTTTTCCCATCATAATTAAATGTAGCTTCGGCCCGGCTTCCATTTTTCATTTTAACCGTAGCCGGTTTAAACGCGTCAAAAAGATAGGCTCTGCTGCCCGATGTTTCTTGCGCATAAACAACACCTGATTTAGAAAAGAGTAAGAATGAAAACAACAAACACAATATTTTTACTTTCATCAAAAATAGTTTATTTAGTAATGCAACAAAGATAATAAATGAAACAAATCTTTCTTAACTATAGATAATAAAAAAGGTGCCTGAATATTCAGACACCTTTTCAATCTTATTGAACCTTTATTTCTTCATCACCCACCATAACGGAGTTTGTGTATTATTGTCGCCGCCAAGTAACTGGATTGCTTGCTGGTAACTTTCTTTACTGTTTACCTCCATATTAGAGGGATAGCGCATTCGTTTGGGGTAGAATTCCCAACGGCATTCTTTGGCAGTAGCTTTGGTTAGAGGAACTTCGTAACTGCTTTGATTATAGTCTACCTCTACGGCCTGATTTTCAAAGAATGGAAGGCCTAAACGTCTGTGGTCGCTCCAGGCTTCCAGCGGTAACCAAGGATGCTGTGCGATGAACTTCTGGGTGATAATCTTTGTAAGATGATCATTGTTATACAGTCCGTTTCTATAAATTGAGTTCTTAGGATAGGTATAAGTGGTGGTTTTGTTCTCCTTTGTATACCCATCCACATAGTTTACTGTAAACGGTTGAGCCTCGGCAGTATGATCGAATTCAACGGATGTTCCCACCCTATTGTATGCCTGCGAAGTCAGGTACTGATTTAAAAACTGAGATACTCCGTGATAATCGAAACTTGCGGCAATTCCGCTTTCGTAATTTTGCTTTGCTGTTCCGGGTACTGTCCAACCATATTCGGCAGCTTCTGCAAGTAAAAAGTAGGTTTCCCAAGGACCGAACCATACCCTTTTATTGGTACTCTGCCTGTAAACATTTGAAATAGCCGGATAGTTTTGTGCTGCTCCTATAAGTTGCGTAGACAATGAACTGTATTTGTCCCATTTTCCGGCAACCCATGTATTCCATGTCCATTTCGTTATAAGTTTAATACTGTTTCCATCAATTTGTCCGGTTACAGGATTGGCAAGCGAGGCTTCCGTAGCTAATCCCAGATTAGGAAAATAAATAGTTCCATCGTCGTATCCCGGAATATTATAAAGTACAGTTGCACGCGGATCAATCTTGTCTGGTAGTCCGTCGAAGAAATAACCCGCACTCGGATCGTTGGTCGATGTGGGAAGATGCTGTTCAAGTCTCATACCCATATAGGTTGTAGCCGGTTTGATAACAGATTGCATAAAATCCGGAACCTGTATGTCTACAC